>ENA-OWOZ01000035-OWOZ01000035.1-bioreactor-metagenome-genome-assembly--contig:-NODE-35-length-189393-cov-7.192630_pt1 | contig 189393 bp, 193 predicted proteins | sample MGYA00238140_ERZ651804 | MGnify/ENA primary metagenome ERZ651804 (study PRJEB26910, sample SAMN07631232) | bioreactor metagenome | isolation source: Switchgrass digestor | place: USA: Dartmouth...
TGCGGGAGGATGCGCCGCCGTGTATAATAGATGAAAACTGAATAAAAGCCGTCCGGTGCCCCCTGACGGGGGAGAATAGGGAATCGGAAATCGAGCGGTCCCACCACTGTATGCGGGGAGTTCTTTTCGAAAGGCGCTAAAAGCGCCTGCGTGCCACTGGCCTTAAGGCTGGGAAGGCGAAAAGCGCTGTGATCCGCGAGCCAGGAGACCTGCCGGGCGGCGTGTATCCCGCCGGGGAGGACGGGGCACTCAGCAGGATGATGGTAAAATCCTCGAGTTTTTGCCGCGGGCTTAAGGCCCGCCGCGAAAGCTTGAGGATTTTTTTCTTCCTCCCGGAAAAACTGTTACGAGGTGCGGCATGAAAATCCTTCGCAAGATCCAGGGGCATGATTTGTCGGAGAAATACCTCATCGAGCTGGATGATCAGAACACAGTCGAGGCCATCTACATGTGCGACCCGGAGCGGACGCTCACGTTTTCCAGCACGCTGTGCGTCTCGTCGCAGGCCGGCTGCGCGGTCGGCTGCGCCTTCTGCGCCACCGGGCGGCAGGGGTTTGCGCGAAGTCTTGAGGAGAAGGAAATCGTCGGGCAGGTTCTCCTTGCCGTAAAGGACGGCGGAAAAAAGCGCATGCCGCTTGAGGCCGTGGTCTTTGCGGGAATGGGCGAGCCGTTGTATAATATGGAAAACGTCACCGCCGCCATGCTCTCCCTGCGGGACGAGCTGGGGATAAGCCGCCATGAGCTGGCCACGGCGGGCGTCGCGCCGAAAATCGGGGAGATGGCGCGCTTTTCGCGGGAGACGGGGATAATGATCCGCCTCAACCTCTCCCTGCACGCGCCGACAGATGAAAAGCGCGCACAATTGATTCCCCTCACGGCGCGGTACGACATCAAAACCCTTCTCAACGCGGCGGAAGAGTACGCGCACATGACGGGCGCCACCGTCCGGGTGCGGTACATGCTCATCAGGGGCCTTAACGACTCGGAGGAGGACGCGCGGGCGCTCATCCGGCGGCTTCGGGGGCGGCCCTTTAAGCTCATCCTCTCGGGGTACAACGACAACGGCATCGCGGGGCTGGAGCCTGTCAGCCGCGCGGACATCGAGGCGTTTTACAACCGCGTGAAAGGCGAGATTCCCTGCGGGATTTTCCGCAGCTTCGGCGCGGAGATTGCGGGCGGGTGCGGCCAGCTGCGCCGGATTTACTGTGAAAATAAACGGGACGGAGTAGAGATATGGTAAAGACAATCTGCGTGTTCAGTTCGTCGAGCAATACAATTGACAAGGCCTATTTCGAAGCGGCTCTCGCGCTCGGCCGCGCCATGGCGCAAAAGGGCGCCGCGCTCATCTTCGGCGGCGGGGACACGGGACTGATGGGCGCGTGCGCGCGGGGCGTGCACAGTGCGGGCGGGAAAGTCATCGGCGTCATCCCAGAAGCCCTCAATGAAAAGGGGATTGTCTACGAAGCGTGCGACGAGCTTGTCGTGACGAAGGGCATGCGCGAGCGCAAGGGCGTCATGGACGAGCGGGCGGACGCGTTCATCGCCCTGCCGGGGGGATTCGGCACCATCGAGGAGATCATGGAGATTATCACCCTCAAGCAGCTGCGGTACCACACAAAGCCTATCGTCATCCTCAACACAAAGGGCTTTTACACGCCTCTGCTTGAGATGCTGCGGCAGGTCGTGGCGCAAAACTTCGCCAAGCCGGAGTGCATGGAGCTGTTTTTCGTGGCGGACACGCCGGAGGCGGCCCTCGGCTATATCGAAAGCTATACGCCCGAGGCGTGCTCCCAGCGGTGGCTGACGGACGTGGACGCGCCGTTCCCCGGCGGACACGAGCCGCAGCGCGCATCCGCGCCTGAACAGGGAAGCGCGCCGAAAGAGGCGTTTTGCAAGCTGGAGATTTTTGTCCCCGAGACGCATTTTAAGCCTTTGTGCGAGGCGCTGCGGAGCGTCGGCGCAGGGTGCGTGGGCAATTACGACAGCTGCCTGTCCGTCACGAAAGTGACCGGGTACTGGCGGCCGCTGCCCGGCAGCCACCCGTACGACGGGGAAATCGGCGTGCTGCAGTCGGCGCCGGAGCTGAAGGTGGAAGTCCTCTGCCGAAAGGAGCGGCTACATGAGACGATTGCCGCCGTGAAAAAGGCGCACCCTTACGAAGTGCCGGTGATTAACGCCATCGAGCTTGCGGCGACGGGACTGTAAGCGCCGCGGCTTGGGGGAACGACGCCCATTGGCGGCGATAAAAAACGCGTAGAAAAGACGGCGCGCGGCGTGGGGAAACGTCACCGCGCGGCAGACGTGAATACAAAAGGTCTATTACCATGAGCTTTCATGGCAATAGACCTTTGTTGTCATGTTAAGCCCTAAAAACAAAGCCGGCTTGCCAACAAAGTCTCTATTTAGCCTTGTCGTATTCCTTGCGGAGATTGCCGATTTTCTTATCGCTTCGCGCGTCGGAATCATCGGGTCTGTTGATTTGAACGGAATTTCTGGGCAGCCCGTATGTCTTTTCAATGTGCCTTTCGATGGAGCCGACCGTCGCGTCGTCGCGTGCGCTGCGGTATCTTCTGCCTTTTTCATTTCTCTCGCTCATTCATGAAACCACCATTCTGAAGAATTAATATTTACTTGCCCAAATAAACATTGATTTCCAGCGCTTTTATCTTAACATCAGCTCTTCGCGTTTACAAGCGATTTTATCTTTTCAAAAATAAGTCTCCGGTCGTCAGGGCGCCGGACCGACTGGCCGTTTATAGATTTTTCCTATACAGAGGTTTTGAGGCAAGGCTGAACCGGCCTTCAGATTGCGTTGGCAAAGGCTGTTTTAGTTTGATTGACGAGCCATTCATATCTGAGAAATGGTTCAATACACTTTTCATACGGTTCTCCCACCGCGCGGGATGATTATCTCAAATAGCCTGCCGCGAAAACAAAAAAAACGGCAAAGCGAAAGCTTTGCCGTTTGCTTCGTTACTTGTTATCATCGAACTCCATGCTCAACCGCGCGGCCTCATCCGGCGGGACGTTGTAAAAATCGACCTGCCAGCGCCCTTCTTTGAAGGACAAGCGGCTGACGCCCGTGTTGATGAGAAGCGTCTTGCCCGTGCCGATTTCGCCGCCCGAGCACCGCGCGAGCACGGTGTTGATGGACGCCCCGTGCGACACGACGACGACGCAGTGGTACGTTTCCGCGTAGTCCTCGATGGCGCGGAGCATCCTGTCCGCGACGGCGCCGAGCGGTTCGCTGCCGGCGTCCCGCCCCGAGGCGATGAAGGCGGCCCGCTCCTCGGGCGTAAGGCCTGAGAGGGCGCCGAAATCCCGCTCGATCAGGCGCTCGTCCTCAAAAAGCGGGACGGTGAGCGCCTGCGCGATGGCCTGCGCCGTCACCTTCGCCCTTTGGAGAGGGCTCGTAAGGACGCATCTTGCGGGGAGCGTTTTGAGCGCCTCGGCGCACGACGAGGCCTGGCGCAGCCCGGCGGCGTTGAGCGGGACGTCCTCGCGGCCCTGCAGTTTTCCGGCTTTATTCCAGTCCGTTTCGCCGTGGCGGATTAAGTAGACCGTCATGGGATTCCTCCGTAGGAAGTACGCTAAAGGTATCGCACAGCGAGAAAAGCGGCGAGCGCCGCCTGCGCGAGAAAGATAAGGGGGAGCCCGATCGTAAAGCGGAGGTGGCGCGTTTTATGGCGAAAGACCGCCATGCCGAGCATGGAGCCGAGGCTGCCGCCGAGGAGCGCGTAGAGGAAAAGGCGCTTTTCCGGCGTGCGCCGCCCGTTTCTGACGGCGCTGCGCTTATCCCGGCCCATGCTGATAAATCCGATAAGGTTAATAGCGGTAAAGTAAGCGGCGAGTATTTTTAAGAGCATGCGTGCCGTCCCTTTTTGCGGCGGCTCAAGATTTTTATCAAGCGGCCGCCTTACTGCAATTTATCGCACGTATCAAGACTGCATCGAGGCTATCACACCGCGTGCGATTTGTCAATTTGGCATGAAAGCCGCCTAAAACGCGCCAGAGGCGGCAAATCCGCCGCTATCCAGGGGCGGTTGACTTCGCCGGTTGTTTAATCCGGCAAGCGGGGCGCTCGAATTTTGCCGCGCAAAGAGCAAAACTTGCTATTGACAAAACAGGTCCGACTTGCTATTATCATTAAGCGTCGAAGATTTGCTGGTGTAGCTCAGCCGGTAGAGCAGCTGATTTGTAATCAGCAGGTCGGGGGTTCGAATCCGTCCACCAGCTCTTCCTCACCGGAAGCTGGTGAGCAGAAAAATTTAATACATGGGGGAATTCCCGAGCGGTCAAAGGGGGCAGACTGTAAATCTGTTGCCACAGGCTTCGGTGGTTCGAATCCACCTTCCCCCACCAAAGCAAAACGCCTTGTGATGAAAGTCACAAGGCGTTTGTGTTTGTGCAATGGATTTGTCATACTGTGAGCTTAAGCGAATAGCACGCCGCGGACAGGCGAAGCGCGCCCCCACGGGGCGCTTACTTTGATGTGTTTTTGGGCTTTTTGACGCCTTTCGGCATGCGGAGCGTCTCGCTCAGAGCCTGTTTTTCCTTCGCGTTTTCCACGCCGTCGTTGAGCACGTTTTTCTTTTTCAATTTCATCACCTCGGGTTTTACTCCCACCCGTCCGGGGCGATGACGGTCGCCTCGTGATCGCCGCAGCGGATGCGGTAGACCGTCCCCGCCGTGGGGAGGACGCTCCCGCTTTTGTCGCGGCGGACGCAGGCGCCCGCGCCTAGGTCGAAGCCCCAGAGGGCGGGGATGCTGTGGTGCTCGTCGTACTTTATCTCCATGTCCTTGGCCTTTATCTGGGGAACGCCCTCGTCGCTTATCCCCGCCGAATACACCAGGCCGGGCAGGGCGCGGCGGATATCCTCCACATACTCCTCGGAGAGGACCTCGATGCCGCCTTCCGCCGTGATGCTCACCGGCGTGCCGGTGGGCGAGACGACGGGCACGCCCCCGTCCGGCGCAAAGTCCGCCCAGCTGACGGCCAGAACCTGCCTGCCCGTGACGACGATGCCGGTTTTCTGGCCGGTGATGTCCGAGAGTGTCTTTCGCGTCGCTGTTTTCATCGTGCGCTCCTTTCCATGTTTTTTATCCGGTAAAAGTATGTCCGGCTTTTGAAGGTTTTCCGCGGCCGCGCCGCTGGGAAAGACAGGATGACAAAACGGGCCGGGTGCGCCGCAAAAACGCGGGCGGTTCTTGCGTTTTTGACAGGAAATCGGTATAATGGCTGAGATTAGAACAAAATGGCCGGAAAAGGCGCTGAAATTGGAAAAAGTCCCGCTCAATCGGGCAAAATTTTGATATGCGCGGCGCTTTAGGGCGGCGGCGCATAAAATGGGGGCAAAACGCCCCGCAACGCTTAAGTTTCCGGCCGATTCATTGCACAAGTATAAGCGGGCGCCGGTAGAGAAGACGCGGCGGCTTGCGCGCTTTGCGCCGCGCCGCGGAAAACCGGGGCGTTTTTGTCAGGAGGCGCAAGAATGAAGGAATTACCAAAAACATACAACCCCGCGGAAGTGGAAAAGCGCATATATGACCTCTGGATGGAGGGCGGGTATTTCCGCGGCGTCATCGACCCGGAAAAAGAGCCGTTTACCATCGTGATTCCCCCGCCGAACGTCACGGGCCAGCTCCACCTCGGCCACGCGTTCGACGAGACGCTGCAGGACGTGCTCATCCGCCGCAAGCGCATGCAGGGGTACGCCGCGCTGTGGCTGCCGGGGACGGACCACGCCGGCATCGCCACGCAGATTAAGGTCGAGGAGGAGCTGCGCAAGGAGGGGCTGACCCGCTACGACCTCGGGCGCGAGAAGTTCCTCGAGCGTGTCTGGGCGTGGAAGGAGAAGTATGGCAACCGCATCGTCGAGCAGCTGAAAATGCTCGGCAGCTCCTGCGACTGGGACCGCCTGCGCTTTACGATGGACGAGGGCTGCTCCCGCGCCGTGCGCGAAGTGTTCGTCTCCCTCTACGAAAAGGGGCTTATCTATAAAGGCACGCGCATCATCAACTGGTGCCCGAAATGCACGACGGCGCTTTCCGACGCCGAAGTGGAGCACACGGAGCGGCCGGGCAACCTCTGGTACGTGAAGTACCCCGTCAAGGACTCCGACGAATTCCTCGTCGTCGCCACGACGCGGCCCGAGACGATGCTGGGCGACACGGGCGTCGCCGTCCACCCGGACGACGAGCGGTATAAGCACCTTATCGGGAAGACGGCCATCCTGCCGCTTATGAACCGCGAGATCCCCATCATCGCGGACGAATACGTCGACCGCGAGTTTGGCACCGGCTGCGTGAAGATGACGCCCTGCCACGACCCGAACGACTTCGAGGTGGGCCAGCGCCACAACCTCGAGCAGATTCTCGTCATCGACGAAAACGCCCGCATCATCAACGGCGGCAAGTACAACGGCCTTGACCGCTACGAAGCCCGCAAGCAGATTGTGGCCGACCTTGAGGCGCTCGGCCTTCTCGTCAAAGTCGAGCCGCACACCCACAACGTCGGCGGCTGCTACCGCTGCGGCACGACGGTCGAGCCCGTGACAAGCCCGCAGTGGTTTGTGAAAATGGAGCCGCTGGCGAAGGAGGCGCTCAAAGCCGTCGAGGACGGGCGCATCCGCTTCGTCCCCGAGCGCTTTACGAAGATATACAGCAACTGGCTGACAAACGCCCACGACTGGTGCATTTCCCGCCAGCTCTGGTGGGGCCACCAGATCCCCGCGTGGTACTGCGACGACTGCGGCCACATCACCGTCGCCCGGGAAGACCCGGACAAGTGCGAAAAGTGCGGCAGCGCGAACATCCGCCGCGACGAGGACGTGCTCGACACGTGGTTTTCCTCGGCGCTCTGGCCGTTTTCCACCCTCGGCTGGCCGGACAAGACGCCGGAGCTGGAGTACTTCTACCCCACGAGCGTCCTCGTGACGGGGTACGACATCCTCTTCTTCTGGGTGGCGCGCATGATTTTCTCGGGTCTGGAGCACATGAAGGAAGTGCCCTTCCGCACCGTGCTCTTCCACGGCCTTATCCGCGACGCGCAGGGCCGGAAGATGTCCAAGTCCCTGGGCAACGGCGTGGACCCCATCGAGGTCATCAACACCTACGGCGCCGACGCGCTGCGGTTTAACATCGTCACGGGCAACTCCCCCGGCAACGACATGCGCTACTATCCCGAGCGCTGCGAGGCGATGCGCAACTTCGCCAACAAGATCTGGAACGCAAGCCGCTTCGTGATGATGAACCTCACCGTCGAGGACTGCGCGCTGCCCGAGACGCTGGAGCTGGAGGACAAGTGGATTCTCTCCAAGCTGAACAGCCTCATCCGCGAAGTCAACGAAAACATGGACAAATACGAGCTCGGCATCGCCGCCACAAAGATTTACGACTTTATCTGGGACAGCTACTGCGACTGGTATATCGAGCTTGCCAAGCCGCGTTTAAATAGCGGCGACGCGGCGGCGAAAGAGCGCACCGAGCGGGTGCTGCTGTACGTGCTCATGGAGACGCTCAAGCTTCTGCACCCGTTCATGCCCTTTATCACCGAGGCGATTTACCAGGCCCTGCCGCACGAAGGGCCGGCCATCATGGTGGAAAAATACCCCGAGTACAGCGAGGCCCTGTCCTTCCCGAAGGAGGAGGCGGACTTTGAAATCATCATGGCGGCCGTGCGCGCCGTGCGCCAGCGCCGCTCGGAGATGAACGTGCCGCCGTCGAAGCGCCCGCAGCTGTTTATCGTGACGGACAACACTGCCGTCTTCGAGGCGGGGCGCGCCTACCTGTCGAAGCTGGCCTTCGCCGGGGAGCTGACGATCACGTCCGACGCCGCCGCCGTGGACACGAGCCGGTGCGTGACCGTCGTGACGAACGACGCCAAGCTCTATATGCCGCTTGCGGAGCTGGTGGACATCGAAAAAGAGCGCGCGCGCATCACGAAGGAACTCGAAAAGGCGCGGGCAAACCTCGCGGGGCTTATAAAGAAGCTTGAAAACGAGGCGTTCGTGTCGAAGGCGCCCGAGGCGGTCGTGGCCGCCGAGCGGGAAAAGGCGGAAAAGACGCGCGCCCTCATCGAAAACCTCGAGGAGAGCCTTAAGATGCTCTCGTAAGCGGAAGGCGCTCTGCAGGGGCGCGGCATAGCTGATAAAAAACGGATGGACAATCGTCCATCCGTTTTTGGTTTTAAACGCGCCTTTCGCTCCGGCGCGGTAAGCGCCCCTGCTAAAGCGGGCGGCGTGAAGAAAAAGCGCGGCGTCGGGGCGGAAAAGGCGCGAATCGACATAAAACGCGCGGGACATGCCATAAAATACCAGTATAACGCTTGTGCGCGGCTCAATATCCGGAAAAAGACGGGAGGGGTACTATGAACATCCGGTCGACGTTTGAAGACGGCCGCCTCACGATTTACTTTGAGGGCGAGCTGGACCATCACGCCGCGCGGGACGCCCTGCGGCAGATTGAAGAGAGAATCGACGCCACCTGCCCGCGGGAGACTGTCCTTGATTTCAAGGGGCTGACGTTTATGGATTCGTCGGGCATCGCCGTGGTTGTCAAGGCGTACAAGCGGACAAGCCAGGTTGGCGGCAAGCTCAGCGTAACCAATCTCGGGCCGCAGCCGCGGCGCGTGCTGCAGGCGGCCGGGGTTGAGCGGTTTGTGCGTGTTATCGTGACGCCGAAGGAGGTCTGAGTACATAATGACCGAGACGAACAGCTTCAAAATGGAGTTTTTAAGCCGCTCCGCGAACGAGAGCTTCGCGCGCGCCGTCGCGGGCGCCTTTTTCGCGCAGCTGGACCCCACGATGGCGGAGATGGCGGACCTGAAGACGGCGGTGAGCGAGGCGGTGACCAACTGCGTGGTGCACGCCTACGGCGACGACGCGCCGAACCGCTATGTCACGCTGACCATGACGCTCACCGGGGACACGGCGACGGTCATCGTCGAGGACACCGGCTGCGGCATCGAGGACGTCGAAAAGGCCCGGCAGCCGTTTTTCACCACCGCGTCGGGGGAGGAGCGCTCGGGCATGGGCTTTTCCGTGATGGAGGCCTTCATGGACGCGCTGACCGTCGAGTCCGCGCCCGGCAAGGGCACGAAGGTGATCATGACGAAGCGGGTGGGGGGACGGAAATGACCAACGCGCAGAGCTGGGAAGAGCTGTTCAAAAACTGTTCCCTCCTGCCCGAAAAGCCCAAGGACCGGCGAAAGGCGGAAGACGCCCCGCCCAAAATCCAGACCTGGGTGCGGGTGTACCCCGCCCCGGCCCCGGCGAAGAAGGGGAAGCATCCATGAGCGGGGTGCTTTCGCAGGAGGAGGTCGAAAGGCTGATCGACCTGGCCCACCAGGGGGACAGGGAAGCCCAGGAGGCGCTGGTGAAGGGCAACATCGCGCTGGTGAAGTCCATCGTCTCCAAGTTCATCGGCCGGGGCGCGGAGTTCGACGACCTCTATCAGGTGGGCTGCATGGGGCTGGTGAAGGCCATCAACCATTTCGACAGGGCGTTCAACGTGCGCTTTTCCACCTACGCCGTGCCCATGATCGCGGGGGAAATCAAGCGGTATCTGCGGGACGACGGCGCGGTCAAGGTCAGCCGGTCGCTCAAGGAGCTCGCCTCCCGCTCCGCCGCGGCGGCGGAGTCGCTGAAGGCAAAGCTGGGCAGGGAGCCCACCATCGAGGAGATCGCCGAGGCGGTGGGGGAAACGCCGGAAGACGTGGCGGTGGCGAAAGAGGCCTCCCGCGCCTGCGTGTCGTTGCACGAGCCCATGTTCGAGGACGACAGCGCGCTTTTGATCGACCACGTCTCCACCGGAGACCGGGAGGACGACCTCATCGACAGGCTGCTTCTGAAGGAGCTGCTGAGCACGCTGGAGCCGCGGGAGCGCCAGATCATCTTTCTGCGGTACTTCAGGGACGAAACCCAGAGCGAGATCGCCAAGAAGCTCGGCGTCTCGCAGGTGCAGGTCAGCCGGCTGGAGAGCAAGATCCTCAAAAAGCTGCGCGAAAGGGCAATCTGAACGGATTGCCCTTCTTGCGTGCGTGGCCTGCGCTTGATTCTTAAATGTAACGGGTTTATACTGTACAAAAAATCACAATGGAGGTCAAACGTGGTACTCGCAATCATAGCCGGCATTGTATTGCTTCTTCTGCTTGTCGTGCTCGTGCGCGCCGCGGCCTTTTCGCCGAAGGGCGAAAAGGCGGAAGTCGTGGAACTGCCGGAGATCGACGAAGGGCACGTGGCCGATTCGCTTGCGGAAATGGTCAGATGCAGGACGGTCTCCAGCTACAATCCCGCGGAAATGGACGACGCCGAGTTCGAAAAGTTCCGCGCCCTGCTTAAAGCGCGCTACCCGCTGGTCCACGAGAAGACCGAACTCACCCGCGTGGCGCGAAACGGCCTGCTGTACCGCTGGCCGGGGAAAGAGCCGGGCAATGAGACCGTCCTCATGGCCCATTACGACGTGGTGCCCGTCAACGAGGCGGACTGGGAACGCCCGCCCTTTTCCGGCACAGTGGAGGAAGGCGTACTCTGGGGCCGCGGCACCATCGACACGAAAATCACCCTCTGCGGCATCATGGAGGCTGCGGAAACCCTGATGCAACAGGGCTTCGTCCCGCAGCACGACGTCTACTTCTCCTTCGCCGGGGACGAGGAGAGTTCCTCTTTGGACGCCCCCGCCATCGTGGAGGAGCTGAAAAACCGCGGCGTGAAGCCCGCCATGGTGCTGGACGAGGGCGGCGCCGTGGTCAATGGCGTGTTCCCGGGAGTGGAACAGCCCTGCGCCCTCATCGGCGCCGGCGAAAAGGGACTCTGCAATCTGAAACTCACGGCGAAAAGCCCCGGCGGCCACGCCTCCACGCCGCCCCGCTCCACGGCGCTGGGTCTGGTGGCGCGCGCCGTGGCGGCGGTGGAGAACAACCCCATGCCCGCGTCCTTCCCCAAGCCCACGCTGGAGATGTTCGACATCCTCGGCCGCCGCGCGCCGTTTAAGTACCGCGTGCTGTTCGCCAATCTGTGGCTGTTTTCCGGCGTGCTGAAGCGGGTGTTCACCAAAGCCGGCGGCGAGCTGAACGCCATGTGCAGAACCACCGTGGCCTTTACCATGGCCAGCGCCAGCAACGCGCCCAACGTGCTGCCCGCAGAAGCCTCCGCAGTGGCGAACTGCCGCATTTCGGGCAGCGACTCGGTGGCGTCGCTGGTGGAGCACTTCCGCACCTACTGCGGAAAAGACGTCTCAATCTCCGTGCTGCAGAGCAGCGAGCCCACGCCGTACGCCGACACGAAGGGCCCCGAGTGGGCGAAGGTCAAACAGGCCATCAACACCGTCTACCCCGACGCCGTCGTCGCGCCCTACGTGATGCTCGCCTGCAGCGACTCCCGCCACTTCTGCCAAATCTGCGACAACGTCATGCGCTTCTCGCCCATCCGCCTTTCGAAGGAGGAGCGCGGCCTCATCCACGCCGCCAACGAGCGCATTCCCCTTTCCAAGGCGGCGGACTGCGCGCGGTTCTACCTGGCGCTCATGCAGCAGCTGTAATGCAGTTTTACCGCGACTCAAAAGAACGAAAAGCCCCGCCGGCGCGGGGCTTTTTTCATGCCGTCCCCTTTTCGCAAGAGCAGAGAGAAAAGGGAATGGAAAGCGAAAACGGGAAGCTTTTGCTTCCCGTTCACGTCTGGCTTTGCTTTGAAGCCTTGGGGTCAAAATCCGCGGACTTTTTCCTAAATTCTGGTCAGAACCTGCGCAACGCCGCGATGCCGGGGTAGACGGCGCGGGAGCCCAGCTCCTCCTCGATGCGCAGCAGCTGGTTGTACTTCGCCACGCGGTCGGAGCGGGCGGGAGCGCCGGTCTTGATCTGGCCGGCGTTGAGCGCCACGGCGATGTCCGCGATGGTGCTGTCCTCCGTCTCGCCGGAGCGGTGGGAGATGACGGAGGTGTACCCGCGGCTGCCCGCCAGGGCGATGGCCTCCAGCGTCTCGGTCAAAGAGCCGATCTGGTTCACCTTGATGAGGATGGAGTTGGCGACGCCGAGGTCGATGCCCTTTTTCAGGCGCTTGGAGTTGGTGACGAACAGGTCGTCGCCCACCAGCTGCAGCCGCTTGCCGAGACGGTCGGTGAGCAGTTTCCAGCCTTCCCAGTCCTCCTCGGCAAGGCCGTCCTCCAGCGAGATGATGGGGTACTTGTTGAGCAGCATCTCCCAGAAGTCCACCATTTCCTCGCGGGACTTGAGGGTGCCGGTCTTCCAGAACAGGTACTTGCCCTCGTGGCCGGCCTCCTTCGCGGCGTCATACAGCTCGGTGGAAGCGGGGTCCATGGCGATGTGGAAGTCCTGCCCGGGAACGTAGCCCGCCTTGTCGATGGCGTCGGTGAGCAGCTGCAGGGCCTCCTCGTCGCTCTTGAGGTTGGGGGCGAAGCCGCCCTCGTCGCCCACGGCGGTGGAGTATCCCTGGCTGGACAGGAGCTTTTTCAGCACGCGGTACACGTCCGCGCAGGAGGCCAGCGCCTCGTGAAAGCTCCTGGCGCCGGTGGGCATGATCATGAACTCCTGCAGATTGATGACGTTGTCCGCGTGCCTGCCGCCGTTGATGATGTTCATCATGGGCACGGGCAGCGTCACGGCGTTCACGCCGCCGAGATAGCGGTAAAGCCCCATGCCCAGGCAGTTGGCGGCGGCCTTCGCCGCGGCGAGCGACACGCCCAAAATGGCGTTGGCGCCCAGCTTTGCCTTGTTGTCCGTGCCGTCCAGCTCGATCATGCGGCGATCCAGCGCCGCCTGGTCGAACACGTTCATGCCCACCAGTTCCGGTCCGAGGTAGTCGTTCACGTTGGAGACGGCCTTCAAAACGCCCTTGCCGCCGTAGCGGGACTTGTCGCCGTCCCGCAGCTCGATGGCCTCAAACGCGCCGGTGGACGCGCCGGAGGGCACCGCCGCCCGGCCCATGTCCCCCGTTTCGAGGATGACGTCCACCTCCACGGTGGGGTTGCCGCGGGAGTCCATGATCTCCCTTGCCTTGATTTTTTCAATCGCGATATGTTCCATTGCCGCACGCTCCTTTGCATTCTGGCTGTTGGCATCTGCCGTTTTTTGCGCTTTTCGGGCGCGCCGGGTTTCCCGAGGCGCCCGGGGAAGTTAAGAAGAACTAACTTGTCCTCATTATATTATTCTTGGCAGGACTGCGCAAGATATGCAGACGCTGGAATGCGGGATTTTTGGCCAAAAAGGGCGGCAAGGAGCGGGAAGCGTTTGACTTTTTGCCGCAATACCTTATAATGATAATGTTTGAAGAGGCGGTGCGCGTTGGATGCTGGCGTATCGCCGTTTTTGCCGTATTGAAAACCATGGAAAACAGAGGAGTCCGGATGAACCCCTACTTCAAGTTCGAGATTCTGCACGAGTGCGCCCAGTCCGGCGCCCGCCTGGGCAGGCTGACCACGCCCCACGGCGTCATCGAAACGCCCTGCTACATGCCCGTGGGCACCCAGGCGACGGTCAAGGCGATGTCCCCCCGGGAGCTTCGCGAAATCAGGACCCAGATTCTGCTGTCCAATACCTACCACCTGTATCTGCGCCCCGGGCACGAGCTGGTGAAAGAGGCCGGCGGCCTGCACAAGTTCATGGGGTGGGACGGCCCGATTCTCACCGACTCCGGCGGCTTTCAGGTGTTTTCTTTGGGGGACCTTCGCAAGATCACCGAGGAGGGCGTGGAGTTCCGCTCCCATCTGGACGGAAGCAAACACCTCTTCACCCCCGAGCGGGTGATGGAGATCGAGGCGGCGCTGGGGGCGGACATCATCATGGCCTTTGACGAGTGCGTGCCTTATCCTGCGGACAGGGCCTACACCGAGCGCTCCATGCACCGCACCCACCGCTGGGCGAAGCGGTGCCAGAAGTCCCAGCTGCGGCAGGACCAGGCGCTGTTCGGCATCGTGCAGGGCGGGACGTTTGCCGACCTTCGCGCGAAAAGCGCCAGGGCGATTGCGGACATGGACTTCATCGGCAACGCCATCGGCGGCCTGTCCGTGGGCGAGCCGAAGATAGTGATGTACGAAATGCTGGAGGTCGTCAACGACATCCTTCCCAAAAACAAGCCCCGCTACCTGATGGGCGTGGGCTCGCCGGACTGCCTGTTTGAAGGGGTGCTCCGCGGGGTGGATATGTTCGACTGCGTGCTGCAGACCCGCATCGCCCGAAACGGTCAGGCGCTGACCAGCCGCGGGCCGCTGACCATCCGCAACGCCACCTTTGAACGGGATTTCACCCCCGTGGACCCGGACTGCGACTGCTACGCCTGCAAGAACTTCACCCGCGCCTACATCCGCCACCTCATCAAGGCGGAGGAGATCCTCGCCGCAAGGCTTTTGACCATCCACAACCTGCGCTTCTCGCTGCGGCTGATGGAGCAGATGCGGGAAGCCATCAAAAACGACAGGCTTTTGGACTTCAAGAAGGAATTTTACGAAAAGTACGGTCTTGCCCAATGAACGAACTGCGCTTTCTTTCCCGTTCCGAAGGCGACACCGAGCGCATCGGCAGAGCCTTTGCAAGAGTTTTGAAGGCTGGGGACTTCGTCGCCCTGTATGGCGGTCTCGGCGCGGGCAAGACCGCCTTCTGCCGCGGCGTCGTATCCGAATTGGGGAGCGACGAGTGCGCAAGCCCCACCTTCACCATCGTGAAGGAGTACGGCACCCGCCCGCCGGTGTTCCATTTTGACGCCTACCGCCTGCGCGGCGAGGAAGAGCTCTTTGACATCGGCTGGGAGGAGTACGTCTCCCGCCCCGGCGTGGTGCTTCTGGAGTGGCCGGAGCGCGTCGCCGGCGCCATTCCAAAGCGGCACATCTCGGTCAGCATCGAGGGCAGCGGCGACGAGCCGAGGAAAATTGCCCTGTCCGGCCTGACGGACGGGGCGGCCGCTGCCATAAAGGAGGGTGCGCGTGAATATCTTGTCAATTGAGACCAGTTCCTCCGTCGCCGGCGCCGCGGCGCTGCGGGACGGCAAACTGGCGGCGGAGAGCTACCTCGACCACAGGCTCACCCATTCGGAGATCATCATGCCCATGGTGGAGCGGGTGCTGAACATGGCGGAAATCCCCTGCGCCGAACTGGACGCCGTCGCCGTGGACATCGGCCCGGGGTCCTTCACCGGCGTGCGCATCGGCGTCAGCGCCGCCAACGGCATGGCGGACGCGCTGAGCATCCCCGTCGTCCCCGTGGACGCGCTGGAGACCATGGCCTTTTGCTTTCCCTTTTTTGAGGGGCTGGCCGTGCCCGTCATCGACGCCCGCGGCGAGCAGGTGTACGCCGCCTGTTTTGACGTGCGCTCCGGCGAACCCGTCCGCGCGGGCGATCATTTTGCCGGCAGCATTCGGGACTTTTTGAGTGAACTGCCCAAAGGGCGCCGAATGGTGTTTATGGGTGACGGGGCGGCGGCCCACAGGGAGCTGATACGGGCTTTTTCCCCCGAGGCTGCGTTCGCGCCGGCGCATCTCGACCGGCCCCGGGCGGGGGCGATCGCGGCGCTGGCCGCGCTGCGCCTTGCGCGCGGCGAAAGCGCGCCTTCCGCGCTGCCGCTGTATCTGCGCGCGCCCCAGGCGGAGCAAAAGCGCGTAAGGGGGAGTGCGACGTGAGCAGGGCAATCCTGCGCCCCATGACGGAAAAGGACCTTCCCGCGGTGATGGCCATCGAGCGGGACAGCTTTTCCGTGCCCTGGTCGTACGACGAGATGGAGGCCGAGTGCACCAATCCCCTTTCCCATTACCTCGTGGTGGAGGTGGAGGGGGAGATCGCGGCCTACGGCGGGTTCTGGCACATCCTGGACGAGGGGCATATCACCAACATCGCCACCAGCCGCAAGTTCAGACGTCAGGGCTACGGCGAACTGCTCATGCGCAGCCTGATGGGGCTGGCAAAATCGCTGGGCGTCACCTCCATGACCCTCGAGGTGCGCGTCAGCAACGCCCCCGCGCGGGCGCTGTATGAAAAGTGCGGGTTTTCCTGCGCGGGCGTCCGGCCGGGGTACTATCCGGACGACCGGGAGGACGCCTGCATCTACTGGGCGCGCTGGGACGGGTGACGCAACTTGCGTAACGGCGTTTGCATCGCATATAATGTTAGGCAAAGCGCGCGGCGGCGCCGCAGGTTCCACGAGGGCAAGTTCCGGAAGGAAGGCGGCGGGGCGCGCCCGGAACCGGCCGGTTTCTCCGGTCCGAACGGGTTCAGATGAAGGAGGACGGACGCCATGTATGCGGACATTGACGGCATTCGCGTCCACTACGAAATCGCGGGCGAGGGCGTTCCGGTGCTCCTTCTGCACGGCTGGGGCTGCTCCACAAAGACCATGGAGCCGCTGGCGAACTTTCTTGCCAGCGGATACAGGGCGGTGTCCATCGACTTTCCGGGGCACGGCGAAACGGATGAGCCGCGTGAACCCTGGTCCGTCACCGAATACGCGCATCTGACGAAAAAGCTGATCGAACATCTGGGCATCGCGCCCTGCCACGTCATCGCCCATTCCTTCGGCTGCCGGGTGGCGATTTTCATGGCCTCGGAATGGCCGGAGCTGTTCGGAAAGCTGCTTCTGACCGGCGCCGCCGGCCTGATCCCCAGACGGACGCTCAGGTATTACGCGAAGGTCTATGCCTACAAGCTGGGCAAGCGCCTCGCGAAAGTGAGCTTTCTGGACAGGCTTTTCCGCATCTCCGAGCGGCAGAAGAACGCCGGCTCCGCGGACTACCGCGCCCTTTCGGACAACATGAAGGGCACCTTCGTCCGGGTGGTGAACCAGAACCTGTTGGACAGGCTGAAGCGCATCCGGTCGGAGACGCTGCTGGTCTGGGGCAGCGAGGACACCGAGACCCCCCTTTCCTTCGGCAAAACCATGGAGCGCGAAATCCCCGATTCCGCGCTGGTCATCTTCGAAGGGGCGGGGCATTACGCATTTCTCGAACAGTTCCCGCGCTTTTGCGCGGTGTGCAAGTACTTTCTGGAGGGCGCGTCTTGACGGCATTTCTGGATCAAATCGATTATCTGGCGCTCGTTCTTTCCGTCGCCGCCGCTGCGGTGGCGGGGCTGCGCTTCATGCATATGCTGCAGCTGGAGAGCTACCAGACCCCCATGTACCTCAAATGGGTCAAAAAGCACGGCTTCAAGGACCAGCTGCCCTTGATGCTCGTGTTTCTGATCTGCCTGCTGCTGGACGGCGCGCTGCTCTTCGTCTCCCGCTCCATGGGGGAAAGGCTGCCCCTGGACACCTTTTTGCTGGGCAGGGCGGTGGTCCGGCTGCTGTATGCCGGGCTGGTGCTCTTTGTGGCGTTTACGTGGAAGCGCCAGCCCAGAAAAAAGCCCCTCGCCATGACGGCGCGGGCCAAGCGCCTTCTGACCGCCCTCGTGGTGCTGTGCATCCCCGTGTGCGGGTATTCGCTGGTCGTCAGGACCTACGGCATCGTCACGCCGGCGCAGTATCTGCTGCTGCGCGCGGGAATGTACCTGCCGGCATTGCTTTTGCCCTACCTTGTGGCGCTGGCGAACGTCGTCATGCTGCCTGTGGAAAACGGCATCAAGCGCCACTACTTCAACGACGCCAAGAAAAAGCTCGCCGCGCGGCCGGACCTTGTGCGCGTGGGCATCACCGGAAGCTACGGCAAGACCAGCACCAAGTTCATCCTGGGCGCCATGCTTTCGGAAAAGTACAAAACCCTCGTCCCGCCCCACAGCTACAACACCCCCATGGGCCTCACCCGGGTGGTACGCGAACAGCTCGAACCCGACCACGAGGTGTTCGTGGCGGAGATGGGCGCGCGCTACGTGGGGGACATCGAGGAGCTTTGCGAGCTGGTGCGGCCCGGCATCGGGCTGATCACCTCCGTGGGCAAGCAGCACCTGGAAACTTTTGGCTCCCTTGAGAACATCGTGAACACCAAGTACGAGCTCATCGCCTCCCTGCCGACCGACGGCGCGGCCTTCTTCAACGGGGACAACGAGCTCTGCCGCGCCATGTACGCCCGCTGCCCGCTGAAAAAGAAGTTCCTGTTCGGCACCGAGGGGGACGACCTCACCATGCGCGCCGTGCGCGTATCCGCCGGGCCCAAGGGTTCCACCTTCACGCTTCTGAGCAGCTCCGGCGAGGCGGTGGAATGCACCACGCCGCTTCTCGGGCGGCACAACATCGTGAACATCACGGGCTGCGCCGCGGTGGCGAAATACCTCGGCGTTTCCATGGAGCAGATCGCGGAGGCGGTTTCAAGGCTTCAGCCCGTGGAATACCGGCTGCAGCTCATCCCCGGCCCCGTCACCGTCATCAACGACGCCTTCAATTCCAACCCCGAGGGCGCAAAGGTGGCGATGGAGGTCATCCGCTCCTTCCCGGGCAGGAAGATCGTCGTCACCCCCGGCATGGTGGAGCTGGGCGAGGAGGAGGAGGCGCTGAATGAGGCCTTCGGCAGGGACATCGCCGTTTCCGCGGACTTCGCCATCCTCGTGGGCGAAAAGCGCACGGCGCCCATCAGACGTGGCCTTCTGAACGCGGGCTTCCCGCAGGAGAGCATCTTCACAGTCCACACCCTTGCCCAGGCGACGGAGGTGCTGGGGCACCTCACCCAGCCGGGCGACGTGGTGATCTTCGAAAACGACCTGCCGGACAATTACACGGAGTGACCGACGGAAAGGGAAGGGCATCATGAAAAAGAATGTTGCGGTGCTGTTTGGCAGCCGGTCGGTGGAGCACGACGTTTCCATCGTCACGGGCATCCAGCTGATCGAGAACATCGACAAGGAAAAATACAACGTGATTCCCGTCTACATCGCGAAGGACGGCGAGTGGTACACGGGAGAAAAGCTTGCTGACATCGCCTTCGTCCGCGAGTTTGACAAGAATGCGAAGGGCATCAAGCGCGTCTGCCTGCCGCCGGTGCCGGGCACGAAGGGGCTTTTGACCTGCCCCGAATCCGGCGGGCTTTTCGGCAGGGCGAAGCAGGAACACATCCCGGTGGACGTGGTCATCCCCGCGCTGCACGGCCTGCACGGCGAGGACGGCACCGTCCAGGGCCTTTTGGAACTGGCGGACATTCCCTACACCAGCTGCGGCGTGGTGGGCTCCGCCGCCGGCATGGACAAGTACGTGATGAAGTGCGCCTTCCGCGGCGCCGGCGTGCCGGTGGTGGACGGCGTGGTCTTCAACCGGGACGAGTGGGAGAAGGATCCCGACGCCGTGGCAAACCGGCTGGAAGCGGAAGTGGGCTACCCGATGTTCATCAAGCCCGCCAACCTCGGCAGCTCCATCGGCATCAGCCGGGCGGACAACCGCGAAAAGCTCTTCTTCGCGGTGACGGTGGCGGCGGCCTACGACCGCAGGATCATCGCCGAGCAGGCGGTGGTGGACAACATCGAGATCAACTGTTCCTGCGTGGGTTTTGGCGGGGACGTGACGGCGTCCGTGTGCGAGCAGCCCATCAGCTGGGGGGAGCTGTTGGACTTTTCCGCCAAGTACCTGAGCGGCGGCGGCAAGCCGGGCACGGCCAGCTCCGGCATGGCGTCCCTGAATCGCCTGATTCCCGCCCCCATTTCGGAGGAACTCACAAAGAAGGTGCAGGACCTTTCGGTCAAAATCTTCAAAGCGCTGGACTGCAAGGGCGTGGTGCGCATCGACTTTTTGTACGACACGAAGAACGACCAGCTCTACGCCAACGAGATCAACACCATCCCCGGTTCCTTCGCCTTCTATCTGTGGGAGCCGCTGGGCATTCCCTATTCCGAGCTGATCGACAAGCTCATCGCCTGCGCCGAGCTGGCGCATCGCGAAAAGGCCTGCTCCAACTACGCCTTCGAGTCGGACATTCTCAAGAAAACCGGCCTGGGCGCCAAGGGCGCAAAGGGCGGAAAGTTCGGCAAGCCCAACGGTTGACAAGACGGATATTCGATTGTAGAATAACGAAGTATAACGCAGGGAGACTTGAAAAATCCTGTATTCGGGGCGTTATCGCCGGTTTTTCCGGCGAAAATGCCGAAAACAGGGAATGGCCCCTGGCCTCTATTTCGCGGATGCCGGAAGGGGCTTTGGAACAGAATGAACGACAACGGCTGTGAACGGAAAGAGTAACCGTAGCACCCGTACCAAGAGAGGCGGACCATTGGCTGGAAGTCCGCTTGCGAGGAACGGCGAACGAACGACCGGGAGCCGCGGCGCTGAACGGCACACCTTGTGACCCACTAGGCGTCGACGCTTTGCCAGCGTTAACGGCTTGAGCGGAACGCGCGATTTGAGTACGGGCGCGTTCAAACAGGGTGGCACCGCGGGCCTTCCGTCCCTGAATGGACGGACGGCCTGCTTTTTTATCCCTTCCGCCGCCCGCAGCATCAACAAAAAACCACCGCGCGCGCTGCAAAAACCGGCAGCCAGCGCGCGACCCCATTTCAAGACGAAAGAGGAAGAGCCATGGCCCTCATCACCACCGCCCCCAAGGGCACCAAGGACGTTACCCCCGCCGAGAGCTACAAGTGGCGGCATATCGAGTCCGTGATGCGCGAAGTGTGCGACGTGTTCGGCTTTCGCGAGATCCGCACCCCCGCCTTTGAGCACACCGAGCTGTTCCTTCGCGGCGTGGGGCAGACGACGGACATCGTCCAGAAGGAAATGTACACCTTTACGGACAAGGGCAACCGCTCCATCACGCTGAAGCCCGAGGGCACCGCCGGCGTGGTGCGCGCCTTCATTGAGGACAGGATCTACGCCGACGCCCAGCCCACCAAAATGTTTTACCTCTACTGCCCGGTGTTCCGCTACGAGCGGCCCCAGGCGGGAAGGCTCAGGGAGCACCACCAGTTCGGCGTGGAGGTGTTCGGCGCGCCGGACGCCTCGGCGGACGCCGAAATCATCGCCCTTGCCATGACGGTGTTCCGCAAGCTGGGCGTGAAAGAGCTCGTGCTGAACATCAACTCCATCGGCTGCGAGCACTGCCGGCCGGAATACACCAAACGCCTGAAGGCGTACTTCGCGCCGCACCTTGACAAAATGTGCGACGACTGCAAGAGGCGCTTTGAGCAGAACCCCCTCAGGCTGCTGGACTGCAAGAACGAGACCTGCGTCGCCATCGCGAAGGACGCTCCCTCCATGCTGGACACGCTTTGCGACGACTGCGCCCAGCACTTCACCGACCTCAAGCGCTACCTCACCGCGCTGGGCATCGAGTATGCCGTCAACCCCAAGATCGTCCGGGGCCTTGACTACTACACCAAGACGGTGTTCGAGATCGTCTCCACCCACGCAGGCAGCCAGGGCACGGTGTGCGGCGGCGGCAGGTATGACAAACTGGTGGAGGAAATCGGCGGCCCGCCCATGGCCGGCGTGGGGTTCGGCATGGGCATGGAGCGGCTGCTGCTGGTCATGGAAAACCAGGGCGTCGAAATCCCCAGACCCGCCCTTTGCGACGTGTTCTTCTGCACCTACGGCGAAGCGGCGAAGACCCAGGCCGTGGCCCTGTGCGGCGCGCTGCGCAGTAAGGGCGTCAGGGCGGAGGTGGACCACGCCCGCCGCAGCATGAAAGCCCAGTTCAAGTACGCCGACAAACTCGGCGCGGCGTACACCGTCGTCATCGGGGACGACGAGCTGGCGAAAGGCGTCGTCAAGCTCAAGGACATGAGAAGCGGCGAGGAGCGCGAAGTCGAAGCCGCAGAGCTGGCGGACGCCATAAGGATGGACAGATAAGCAACCTTTACCATATTGCAAGGAGAGCGAAGCAATGCCCGCAACATTCAAGCGCACCCACTATTGCGCCCAGCCGACGGAGGCCGACATCGGCCAGAAAGTGACCCTGATGGGCTGGGTGAACAAGCGCCGGGACCTCGGCGCGCTGATTTTCGTGGACCTTCGGGACAGGACCGGCATCATGCAGGCCGTGTTCGACGCTGGAAAGCTGCCCGAGGAGGCCTTCCGCCGCGCGGAGACCATCCGCAGCGAGTACGTGCTGGCGATTTCCGGCACGCTGGTCAGAAGGGACGACGAGACCGTCAACCCCGACCTTCCCACTGGCACCATCGAGGTGCGGGTGGAGGAGTTCGACATCATCAGCAAGGCGGAAACCCCGCCCTTTGAAATCGACGACGACGTCAAGGTGGGCGAGAACATCCGCTACAAGTACCGCTACCTTGACCTGCGCCGCCCGGTGATGCAGAAGCGCCTCATGCTGCGCCACAAGATCGTCAAGCTGGCGCGGGACTATTTCGACGAGAACGGCTTCATCGAAATCGAGACCCCCACGCTGGGCAAGTCCACCCCCGAAGGCGCGCGGGACTACCTCATTCCCAGCCGCATCCACAAGGGCAAGTTCTACGCCCTGCCCCAGTCGCCCCAGCTTTACAAGCAGATCCTGATGGTGGCGGGCTTCGACCGGTACTTCCAGGTGGCGCGCTGCTGGCGCGACGAGGACCTGCGCGCCGACCGCCAGCCGGAGTTCACCCAGCTCGACCTTGAAATGAGCTTTGTGGACGAGGAGGACGTCATGGCCGTCAACGAGGGCTTCCTCGCGCGGCTGTTCAAGGAGGTCATGGGCATCGAGCTGCAGCTGCCCCTGCCAAGGCTCACCTGGCAGGAGGCCATGGACCGCTTCGGCTCCGACAAGCCGGACACCCGCTTCGGCCTTGAATTGGTGGACATTTCGGACATCGCAAGAACCATCGACTTCAACGTGTTCAAAAGCGCTGTGGAAGCCGGCGGCAGCGTGCGCGTCATCAACTGCAAGGACTCGGTGGATAAGCTTCCCAGAAGGGAGATCGACTCCTACGGCGAATTCGTCAAGCAGTACCGCGCCAAGGGCCTCGCGTGGATCAGCTACACCAAGGAGGGCGAGATCAAGTCCGCCATCACCAAGTTCATGACGGACGAGCAGGTGAAGGCCATCCTCGAGCGCTGCAAGGCGGAGCCCAACGACACGCTGTTCTTCGTGGCGGACGCCAAGAACGACGTGGTCTACGCCGCGCTGGGCGCGCTGCGCCTCAAGCTCGGCGAGCGCTTCAACCTCATCGACAAGACCCGCTACGACCTTCTGTGGGTGACGGACTTCCCCCAGTTCGAGTACAGCGAGGAGGAGCACCGCTACGTCGCCAAACACCATCCCTTCACCATGCCGAAGGAAGAAGACCTGCCTTTGCTTGAGACCGACCCGGGCAGGGTGCGCGCCAAGGCGTACGACATCGTGCTCAACGGCAACGAGATCGGCGGCGGCTCCATCCGCATCCACGACCCGGAAATCCAGAAGCGCATGTTCGCCGCGCTGGGCTTCACGCCCGAGCGCGCGCAGGAGAGCTTCTCCTTCCTGCTCAACGCCTTCAAGTACGGCACGCCGCCCCACGGCGGGCTGGCGTTCGGCCTGGACCGGCTGGTGATGCTGCTGTCCGACGCCCAGTCCATCCGCGACGTCATCGCCTTCCCGAAGATCCAGAACGCCACCTGCCCGATGACGGACGCTCCCGGCTACGTGGACGAAAAGCAGCTCAAGGAGCTCTATCTGGAAATTTCGGAATAAGTGAGGAAACGAAAGCGCGCGTTCGCCTGACGCGGGCGCGCGGAGGTGAAAAGAATGTACGAAAAGGGAGTTGTGGTCGCGGTCGAGGGCGGCAAGGCGAAGGTGGAGTTTACCCGTACCGCCATGTGCAAAAACTGCAAGGCCTGCCTCAAGGCCGGACCGGATAAAATGATGGTGGTGGTGGAGAACACCCTGAACGCCCAGGTGGGGGACACGGTGGCCGTCGCCATGAACAGTTCCACCTTCATGGAAGCGACGCTGATCATGTACGGCGTGCCGCTTTTGGGCCTTCTGGCCGGCGTGGGCATCCCCATGGCGTTCGGCGCTGCGGACTGGGTGAGCGCGCTTTGCGGCATTCTCTGCGCCGCGGGCGCCTACGGCGTCATTCGGGCGCTGGAGCCGCGCTTTAAAAAATCCCCCAAGTTCGGCCCGAGGATGGACCACATCGTCAATCAGGAACACTAACCGCAGCTGCCGGCCTGCTTTTCAGCGGGCCGGTTTTTTGAAGGGGAGGACATGCATCAGCATCCCTGGCGGGACACCGTCGACCCCTTCCCGCTGTTTTCTAGAGCCTTTTCCATCGAGCGCGTCTCCGGCTGTCCCCGCGCCGGGAACGTCGTGTTTTACGTGGAATACGTTTCAAGGGCGAACGATGCCGCGCCTGCGCCAAGATAGAGCGCCAGTCCGGCGCGGACCTGTAAAACGTGGAGCAAACCCTTGCACATCTGCCCGTTGCCTTCGCGCCGCGGGTGATCGAGTATGGCGAAGGCCCGCCGAGGTATCTTGTGACTGAAGAACTGCCCGGCAGAAGGCCTGCTCAGATCATGGGAGAAAACGAACATCTTCGGTTTCTTTTCTATATGGCTGAGTACGGAAGACTGCTGGCGCTGTTTCACGGGCTTGACCTCGCCCGCCCAAGGTGAAGCCGGAGAAGGTTTTTCGAAATGCCCGACCCCACACCTTTTTCAAAAGCACGGTCTGGAGAAAGCCGAGGCGTACCTTCTCGCAAATCCGCCCAAAGAAGCTTCAGAGTGCTTCGTCCACGGCGACTGCCATTGCGCCAGCGTCCTCTGGGAAGGCGGAAGCGTTTCCGCCGCGCTGGACTATGAGATTTCCGGCACCGGCATGCGGGAGTTCGACCTCGCCTGGGCGCTGGTGCTGCGCCCGGGGCAAAAGTTCCTCAAAAAGCGAAGGAGCGGGAACGCTTCCTTTCGGGGTACGCCGAAAACCAGTGCTTTTCCCATGCCCGCCCTCGTGCATTTGCTCCTGCCGGTGTCCTCCCGTTTTTTTCTCTGGGACGAAGCCTGCCGGCAGGAACCCAGGAAAATCATGGATGAAACCGTCCTCCGGCAGTCGCTCTGGCTGCCGGATTTTTCATGCCGTCCGGCCGCATCGAATTCCGATAAAAATGGTACAAATACTTGACAGCGCATGGTCAGAGTGATATTGTGGGTCTGAAACCAGAGTAGTTTGCTAGGAAATGGAGGAGCCATGAAGCTTTCAACCCGCAGCAGATATGGACTGCGGGCGATGTACGACCTGGCCATCAACCAGAACGGGCCGGTGTCGCTCAAGTCCATCGCCCAAAGGCAGGATATTTCCGAAGCATACCTCGAACAGCTCTTCGCCTCGCTCCGGCGCGCCGGCCTTGTGGTCAGCAGCCGGGGCGCCATGGGGGGATACGAGCTTGCCCGCCCCAGTTCGGAAATCTCCATCGGCGAAATCCTCAACGCGCTGGAAGGCTCCACCTCCATCGCGGACTGCGTGGGCGGCGAAGGGTGCAAGAACGCGAGTTTCTGCCCGTCGCATCCGGTTTTCGCCAAGATCCAGCAGGCGATTGACGGCGTGCTGCAGAGCATGACGCTGGAGAATATGATCGAACAGAATTCCGAAACCGATACAATGCCGGAGGAACACGAACGATGACCAAACGCCGTATCTATATGGACCATGCCGCCACCACCTACGTCAAGCCGGAGGTGCTGGAGGCGATGCTGCCCTATTTCACAGACCAGTTCGGCAACCCCAGTTCCATCCACACCCGCGGCCAGATGGCCCGCTCGGCGGTGGACCGGGCGAGGGAGCAGGTGGCCAGGGCCATCAACGCCCAGCCCGCCGAGATCTACTTCACCGGCGGCGGCTCCGAGGCGGACAATATGGCCCTCAAGGGCATCGCCGAGAGCTACGCCAAAAAGGGCAGCCACATCATCACCACCAAGATCGAGCACCACGCGATTCTGCACACCTGCGAATGGCTGGAAAAGCAGCGGGGCGTCTCCGTCACCTATCTGGACGTGGACGAGTACGGCCGCGTCACCCCTGAACAGGTGGAGGCGGCCATCCGCCCGGACACCATCCTGGTTTCCATCATGTTCGCCAACAACGAGATCGGCACCATCGAGCCCATCGCCGAGATTGGCGCGATGTGCAAAAAGCACGGCGTTCTGTTCCATACGGATGCGGTGCAGGCGGTGGGTGCCGTGCCCATCGACGTGCAGGCGATGAACATCGACCTTCTGTCCATGTCCGCCCACAAGTTCTACGGCCCCAAGGGCATCGGCGCGCTGTACGCCCGCAAGGGCGTGCGGGTGCCCTCGCTGATCCACGGCGGCGCCCAGGAGCGCGGCAAACGCGCCGGGACGGAAAACCTGCCCGGCATCGTGGGCATGGGCAAGGCCATCGAGCTGGCGACAGCCACCATGGAGGAGAGCAGCAGGCGCATCGCCGCCCTGCGGGACAGGCTGATGAAGGGCATCCTCGAGCGGGTGCCGGACTGCAGGGTCAACGGCGATCTGGAGCACCGCCTGCCCAACAACCTGAACATGTGCTTCAAGTACATTGAAGGCGAGGCGCTCCTTCTCCGGCTGGACCTCGCCGGCATCGAGGGCTCCAGCGGCTCGGCCTGCACCAGCGGCTCCCTCGACCCCTCCCACGTGCTGCTGGCCATCGGCCTGCCCCACGAGATCGCCCACGGTTCGCTGCGCCTGACCCTGGGCGACGGCACGACGGAGGAGGACGTGGACTACGTCATCGACACGTTGCCGGGAATCGTGCGCACGCTGCGCGAAATGTCCCCGATTTTTGAACATTAACCGTTTACTGGAGGCAACTTTCATGCTGTATTCCGAAAAAGTGATGGACCATTTTGAACACCCGCGCAACGTCGGAGAAATTCCCGACGCGGACGGCGTCGGCCAGGTGGGCAACGCCAAGTGCGGCGACATCATGCGCATGTACATCAAGGTGGACGAGAACGAGATCATCACCGACGTCAAGTTCAAGACCTTCGGTTGCGGCGCGGCCATCGCCACCAGCTCCATGGCCACCGAGCTCATCAAGGGCAAGTCCATCGACGAAGCCCTCAAGCTCACCAATAAAGCCGTGGTGGAGGCGCTGGAAGGCCTGCCGCCCGTGAAGATCCACTGCTCCGTGCTGGCGGAGGAGGCCATCAAGGCCGCCATCGAGAACTACCGCCAGAGGAAAAACGGCGGCGGCGAAGGGATCACCGTCAACGAGTCCTGCGCGTCCTGCGAGCACTGAAACCGGCGGTTTTGCCTCGATTTGCCATTTCTTCATCCAACTGCCTTCTTAATTTGCCCCTTTGTACGGCAAACTAACTTTGCGCGATGCGCTATCAAACGCAAGGAGGTTTTCAAGGATGAAGGGATGGTTTGCCATCGGCGTGATGGCGGGCAGCATTGCGGGAGCCGTGGCCGCCACGCTGGCGCTGGAATCCATGCACCCGGGCATGCTCGCCAAGGACGGCCGGCGGATGGCCCGGAAAATCAGGCACATGGCGACGAATATCAGGTGACGGTTGCGGGGAGTCTTTTGGAAAGATTCCCCGCGCTTCACATGCGAACAGGCTGTAAATCCTTGGCAAAGGGGCGTGCCTTTCATTGAAATGTGGCAGAAAAATGGTATAATGGACTTGCTATCAAAGCGGAGGGCAGCCATGACGAGAGACAAGGACCAGACCCAGCAATTCTCCATCGGAAGGGAGAACGCCCCCACCACCGAGGAGATCATCATGACGGTGTACGCCGCCATGAAGGAAAAAGGCTATGACCCGATCAACCAGATCGTGGGCTATGTCATTTCCGGCGACCCGACCTACATCACGAGCTACAAGAACGCCCGCTATCTTATCCGCCGCGTGGAAAGGGACGAGCTGTTGGAGGAGTTCGTGCGCTTTTACGTGGACCAGAAGGACGGGCAGGGGAAGTGACGGGGCTTCGCCGCGCCATGGCGCTGGACGTCGGCTCGGTCCGCATCGGCATCGCCGTCAGCGACCCCATGCGGATCACCGCCAACGGCCTTGAAACCTACACAAGGACCGGGGATGACGAGGCGGACGCGCAGTACATCGCCGGCCTCGCGAAAAAGTACGCCCCGGTCACCCTTGTCTTTGGCCTTCCGCGCAACATGAACGGCACCTACGGCCCTCAGGCGGAAAAGACCAGGCAGTTCGCCGACACCGTCGCAAAATACTTTGACGGGGATATCGAGTTTTTCGACGAGCGCCTCACCACCGCCGCGGCGGAACGGGTGCTTTTGGAGGCGGACGTCAGCCGCAAAAAGCGAAAAGGCGTCATCGACAAGATGGCTGCCGTCATCATCCTGCAGGGGTACCTCGAGCGCGAGAACCGCCTGCGCTGAACGGCCGGCGCCAATTTTGCGCTGTGCGCCCGCGCTTTGAATCAAAATCCGGAGGAAACCGCGATGGCACAGACCACCGAACTGATCAGCACCGTCAAACTCACCGACGAAACCGGCAGGGAAGTGACCTTCGACCACCTTCTGACCTTCGACTACGAGGGCCGGCGCATCATCGCCCTGATGCCCATGGAGAAGGTGGAGGGCATCGGCGAGGACGAGGTGCTGCTCTTGCGTATAGACCAGGACGAAAACGGCAAGGATGTCTATGTTCCCATCGACAATGAAATCCTCCTGAACGAGGCTTTCGACCGCTTCCTCGAGCTGATGGACGAGCTGGACGGGGAAGAGGACGAGGAAGAGGAATAAATCCCCTTGCAACCCGGCAAGCCATATGTTAGAATACATCGGATAACGCACTTTCGCAGACTGTGCGGGCGTTCCCCTGAGCGTTCGGGGGTCCCGGCGGGATGAAGCGGAAGGTGGTTAGAAAAACACGATTTCATGAGGTGAAACAATGTCCGTTATTTCCATGAAGCAGCTTCTCGAAGCCGGCGTGCACTTTGGTCACCAGACCCGCCGCTGGAACCCGAAGATGGCCGAGTACATCTTCACCGAGCGCAACGACATCTACATCATCGACCTTCAGAAGACCGTCAAGAAGATCGATGAGGCGTACAACTTCCTGCGCGAAGTGGCGGCTTCCGGCGCGCCCGTGCTGTTCGTCGGCACGAAGAAGCAGGCTCAGGAGTCCATTCAGGCCGAGGCCGAGCGCTGCGGCATGTATTACGTCAACCACCGCTGGCTGGGCGGCATGCTGACCAACTTCAAGACCATCCAGAGCCGCATCAACAAGCTCAAGCAGATCGAAAAGATGGAAGCCGAGGGCAAGCTGGACCTGCTTCCCAAGAAGGAAGTGTCCAAGCTGATGAAGATCAAGGAAAAGCTCCAGGCCAACCTTGGCGGCATCGCCGAGATGAAGCGTCTCCCCGGCGCGATTTTCGTGGTGGACTCCCGCAAGGAGCACATCGCCGTCATGGAAGCCAGGTCCCTGGGCATTCCGATCGTCGCCATCGTGGACACCAACTGCGATCCCGACGAGATTGACTACGTCATCCCCGGCAACGACGATGCCATCCGCGCCGTCAAGCTGATCACCTCCAAGATGGCGGACGCCATCCTCGAAGGCCGTCAGGGCGAGCAGGGCGGCGGCGAAGAGCCCGAAGCCGAGCTGCAGGAAGCCGCCGAATAACCCGCTGTGCAAGCACGAGAGGGAAGCAGTGTCGTTCGCTTCCCTCTTTCAAGGTCAACACATAAGGAGGAAACCCCTATGCAAATTTCTGCTTCCGCCGTTAAGGAACTGCGCGAACGCACCGGCTGCGGCATGATGGACTGCAAGAACGCGCTGGTCGCCTGCGATGGCGATATGGAAAAGGCCATTGACTGGCTGCGCGAAAAGGGCCTGGCGAAGGCCGCGAAGAAAGCGGGCCGCATCGCCGCCGAGGGCATCGTCGAATCCTATATCCACATGGGCGGCAAGATCGGCGTGCTGGTCGAGCTCAACTGCGAGACCGACTTCGTCGCCAAGACCGACGAGTTCAAGGCGCTGGCGCACGACATCGCCATGCACATCGCCGCCGCAAGGCCCACCTATGTGTCCCGCGAGGAAGTCGACCCCAAGGAGCTCGCCCACGAACGCGAGATTCTGACGGCCGAAGCCCTCAACGAGCCCAAGCCCAAGCCCATGCACATCATCGAGAAGATGGTGGACGGCCGCATCGAGAAGTACTTCAAGGATGTGTGCCTGATGGAACAGCCCTTCGTCAAGAATCCGGACATCACCATCACCGATCTCATCAACGAGAAGATCGCGAAGATCGGCGAGAAGATTTCCATTCGCCGCTTCGTCCGCTACGAGATGGGCGAAGGCCTTCAGAAGAAGGAAGACAACTTTGTCGAAGAAGTCATGGGCCAGATGAGCAAGTGACCGCAAAAAGGAACACGGCCTCGTGTTCCTTTTTTTATGAAATTTTTTGGCATTTCGGAGGATACGATGGAGCAGAAAAGACGGGTGCTGATTAAACTGAGCGGGGAGATGCTCTCCGCCCCGGGCAAAACGCTGGATTACGACAAGATCGACGCCGTGGCCGCCGCCCTGAAGGAGATCGCGGCGCGGGGCGTGCAGCAGGGCATCGTCGTGGGCGGCGGGAACATCATGCGCGGCCGCGCCTCCGGCGGCATGGACCGCACGGACGCGGACCACATGGGCATGCTGGCCACGGTGATCAACGCCCTCGCCCTGAAGGACGCGCTTCTTCGCATCGGCGCGAAGGCCGCGGTCATGAGCGCCATCGAGATGAAGCAGGTCTGCGAGCCCTTCACCAGGCGCGAGGCGGTGGAACGGCTGGAGGCGGGGGAAATCGTCATCTTCGCCGCCGGCACCGGAAGGCCGTACTTCTCGACGGACACCGCCGCGGCCCTGCGCGCCCTGGAAATCGGCGCGGACATGCTGTACTGCGGCAAGGCGGTGGACGGCGTGTACGACAAGGACCCCAGAAAGTTCCCCGACGCCCGCCGCTTCGACGAGCTCAGCTACGACGAAGTCATCCTCAAGCGGCTGGAAGCGCTGGATCAGGCCTCGGTCATCCTGTGCAGGGACAGGCCGGGCGGCGGCCTTCCCGTGTTCGTGTTCGAGCTCTCCGAGCCGAAAAACCTCATCGACGCCATCGACGGCCGCTGCAGGGGCACCTACATCCGCGGCTGACGGCGCCTTCCATAAAAGGCTTGTTTTCCTGAGGGTTCTACATTAAAATATTCGTAATGACTAGCGATTCAGGAGGTTATCCATGGCGAACGAGGTTATCAGTACGGCGAAGGAGAAAATGACCAAGACCATGAACGTCATGCGGGATGAGTTCGCGGCCCTCCGCGCCGGCAGGGCGAACCCCCGCGTGCTTGACCGCATCCTCGTGGATTATTACGGTACGCCCACGCCGATCAACCAGCTGGGCAACATCGCCGCTCCCGAACCCAGGATTCTGCAGATCAGCGTGTGGGACACCAAGGCCATCAAGGACATTGAAAAGGCCATCCTGAAGTCCGACCTCGGCATCAACCCCACCAACGACGGCAAGGTCATTCGCCTGGTCTTCCCGGAGCTGACGGAGGAGCGCCGCAAGGAGCTCTGCAAGACCGTCAAAAAGAAGGCGGAGGAATGCAAGGTCGCCATCCGCTCCATCCGCAGGGACGCCAACGAGCAGATCAAGAAGATGGAGAAAAACTCCGAGATCACCGAGGACGACCGCAAGCAGCTGGAGAACGAGGTCCAGAAACTGACGGACAATTTCATCAAGGACATCGACGCCGCCGCCGCGGCCAAGGAAAAGGAGATCATGGAGGTCTGATGAAGGACCTGTCCTTACCCGACGTACTGGGGTATACAACAGACGAAGCAATCCGGCGCCTGCAAGCTGCGGGCGCTGTTTGCAAGGTTGCGTTCACCAGCAGCAAAAAGGGTATACTGGACCCGGACGGGGACCGCGTGCTGCAGATCCGCCGAAACGGGAACGAGGTCACCCTCATCGCCGCATCCGTGCGGTCAAACCCAGGGATTCCGGGAACTGACGCGAAAAGCCGAAGTTTCCTTTCAAGGAGAAAGCGAACCGTTGAACCTGTTTGAGAAAGTGCCCGAAGCGGCAAATCTGGTGGATCTTTCTTCGCTGCCGAAGCACGTCGCCATCATCATGGACGGCAACGGCCGCTGGGCAAAGGCGCGCTCCCTGCCGCGCATGATGGGCCACAGGGCCGGGGTCGAGCGGCTGCACGACATCGTGGCCGCCACCTGCGACCTGAACATCCCCGTGCTGACGGTGTACGCCTTTTCGGCGGAAAACTGGAGGCGCCCCAGCGAGGAGGTGGGCGGGCTGATGCGCCTGCTCATCGAGTATCTCGACAAAGAGCTCGCCGAGCTGGCGAAAAACGGCGTGCGCATCGCCTTCATCGGCTCCCGGAAAGGCCTGAGCGACGCCGTGCTCGCCGCGATGGACAAGGCGGCGGCCGCCACCGCCCAAAATCAGAAGATGGTGCTCAATCTGGCGTTCAACTACGGCGGGCGGCAGGCCATCGCCCAGGCGGCGAGGCGGCTCGCGCAGCTGGCCGCAAACGGAGAACTGGACCCCGACGCCATCGATGAGGCGCTGTTTGCCGATGCTTTGAACGTCAACGGCCTGCCCGACCCGGACGTGGTCATCCGTACCAGCGGGGAATACCGGCTTTCAAACTTCCTTCCCTTCGAGACCGCCTATTCCGAGCTGGTGTTCACCGACACCTACTGGCCGGATTTTGACGAACGCGCTTACTTGCACGCGCTGGCCGAGTTTCAGCGGCGCCACAGGCGTTTCGGCGGGCTGTAAACCCCCCGCGACAGGCAGGAGGAAAGATTGAAAACGCGCGTTTTATCCGGCATCGGCATCGCACTGCTGTATCTGGCGGTGTTCGTCTTCGGGAGCACGGCGGTGCAGCTCTGCGCCGTGTTCCTGTTTGCCATGATCTCCCAGTACGAGATGATGGCCGCCATCCGCGCCAAGGGGCACGAAGCCATGGCGTGGCCCGGGTATCTCTGCGCGGCGCTGCTGGTCCCCGCCGCGTGGTACGTCGGCGCCTCGGCGCTGTTTTCGATGTACGTGCTGGTGATCTCCGCCGCTTTCGCGGTGCGGATCCTGTCCGGCAGGGTTTCCACCCGGTCGCTGCTCTGGTCGCTGTTTTCCATGGCGTACCCCATGCCGCTGTACGGCGTGATGGCGCTCACCCTTTCGGTGGACGAGCCCTACGGCAGGGCGATGCTGCTTTTTACCCTCGCCGTGGTCTGTCTGACCGATATGATGGCGTATTTTATAGGGATGGCCTTCGGAAAGCGCAAGCTCTGCCCGGCCCTGAGCCCGAAAAAATCGGTGGAGGGCGCGGTCGGCGGGCTTTTCGGCGGCGTGCTGGCCGGCGCTGCGCTGTTCTTGCTGCAGCCTCTGCTCAGAACCGACTATCCGCTGTGGGTATTTTTGGCCCTTTCTCCGGTGTGCTCGGTGCTGGGGCAGATCGGGGACCTTGCGGCCTCCGCCATCAAGCGGGAAATGGGCGTCAAGGACTTCGGCAACATCTTCCCCGGCCACGGGGGGTTGCTGGACCGGCTGGACAGTCTGCTCTTCGCCCTGCCCGCGGTGTATTTCGCCTTCGTGCTGGCGGCGAGCTTCCGGCTGCCGTCCTGAGGCTGATTTTTCAAAGGAGCATATCCGCACAACATGTCTGACATAAAAAACCTTGCCATTCTGGGCTGCACCGGCTCGGTGGGGCGTCAGACCCTGGAGGTGGTGGACGCCCATCCGGAACTTTTCCGCGTCCGGGCGCTGACGGCCCACAACAGCGAGAAAGAGCTTGACGCCCTGGCCGGAAAGTACCATCCGGACTTCACCGCCCTGACAGCGCGGGACGGCGACGAGGCGAACGTCATCGCCGCGACGCTGGACGCGGTGGACACCGTGGTCATCGCCATCACCGGCATGAAGGCGATCTTCCCCCTTCGCGCCGCGCTGAAGGCGAAAAAGCGGGTGGCGCTGGCGAACAAGGAGTCCATCGTCTGCGGCGGCGAACTGCTCCAAAGGGAGCTGGACGAACACCGCGGACTGCTTTTTCCGGTGGACAGCGAGCATTCCGCCCTGTTCCAGTGCATGCAGGGGCTTTCCGGCAAGGAGGAAGTCAGCCGCCTCATCCTGACGGCTTCGGGCGGGCCGTTCCGGGAATGCACCAAAGAGCAGCTCAAGCACGTCACGGTGGAAATGGCCCTGCGCCACCCGAGCTGGAACATGGGCAAAAAGATCACCATAGACTGCGCCACGCTGGCGAACAAGGGCCTTGAGGTCATCGAGGCGCACTTTCTTTTTGGCATCGATGCCGACAGAATCGACGTGCTCATCCACCCGGGCAGCATCGTCCACTCCTTTGTGGAGACGGTGGACGGGGCGCTATTAGCCCAGCTGGGTTCGCCGGACATGCGCCTGCCCATCCAGTACGCCCTGACCTTCCCGAAAAGGCTTCCCTCGCCGGTCCGGCGGCTGACGGCGGCGGACCTTGCCGCGCTGCGCTTTGAACTGCCGGACACCGGGCGCTTTCCCGCCCTTCGCATGGCGTATGACGCCTTGAAGGCGGGCGGCACCGCCACCGCGGTGTTCAACGCCGCCAACGAGGCGGCGGTGCAGGCGTTCCTCGCGGGCAGGGCGGAATTCTTGGACATTCCCGCCGCCATCGAAAGCGCTTTATCCGCCATTCCCGCGAAAAAACCCGACTCCTTTGAGGAGATCCTGGACGCGGACCGCCGCGCCAGGGAACACGTTTTCAACCTGATTGCGAGGTAGATAGATGACGGTTGTATTGTCCATTCTCGGAGCGGTCGTCGTCCTCGGCGTGCTCATCATCGTCCACGAGCTGGGGCATTACGGCGTCGCCCGGGCGCTGGGCTTCCGCGTGGACGAGTTTGCCGTGGGCTTCGGACCGCGCATCCTCTCCACGAGGAAAAACGGCATCCTCTACAGCCTGCGCGCCTTCCCGCTGGGGGGCTTCTGCCGCTTCCACGGCGATGAGCAGGACCAGCGGGAGGACCCCACGTCCTTCAACGCCCAGAAGGCCTGGAAGCGCTTTCTGGTGATTCTCGCCGGCTCGGCGATGAACATCGCCTTCGCGTACATCCTCGCCACGGTGACCCTGCTGTCCTTCGGGGATTACGCCGCCACCGTGGAGACGGTGAACGAAGGTTCTCCTGCGGAGGCCGCCGGCATGCGCCCGGGGGACGTGATCGTGTCCGTGAACGGCAAGCGGGCGGTGTTCGACTTTTCCGCCCTGGGCGAAATCCAGAAGGCCGACCCCGAAAAGGGGGTGGACATCGTCGTCAAGCGCGGCGGCGAATACGTCGCCCTGCATCCCAAAAACCTTTACGACGAAGCCCGGCGCAAGAACCAGATCGGCATCACCATCAACTACGAAAACCGGCGCAGCTTTGCCGTGGGCGAGGCGCTGGTCACCGCCGGGGATTTTTTGGGCTATTCCGCGAGGACCCTTCTCAACTTCTTCGCCAACATCTTCAACACGCCCAACCTGCAGGAACAGGTGATGGGGCCGGTGGGCACGATTTCGGTCATCGGCGAGGCGGTGCGCACGGGATGGGAGAGCATCTTCCGGCTGACGCTTTATTTGAGCCTCAACCTCGGCATCTTCAATCTGCTGCCCTTCCCGGGGCTGGACGGCGCGCGGCTGATTTTCCTGCTCATCGAGATTGTCTTCAAAAAGCCCGTCCCCAGGGAAAAGGAGGGCCTCGTCCACCTGATCGGGCTGGGGGTGCTGATGGCCTTCGTGCTCTATCTGGCCATCGGGGACGTGGGCCGGCTGATCGGAGGGTAACGGCATGGCAGCAAGACAGGTTCTCGTGGGCGGCGTGCCCATGGGCGGCGGCGCGCCCGTGACCATCCAGTCCATGTGTAACACCCACACCGCGGACGTGGACGCCACCGTCGCCCAGATTCTGCGGCTGGAGGAGGCGGGGTGCGAGATCGTCCGCGTCTCGGTGTACGACATGGACTGCGCAAAAGCCATCCGGGACATCAAGCGGCGCGTCCACATCCCGCTGGTGGCGGACGTGCACTTCGACCACCGCCTGGCCATCGCCGCTCTGGAAAACGGGGTGGACAAGCTTCGCATCAACCCCGGCAACATTGGCGGCGAAAAAAAGGTGAAGGAACTCGCCGCCGCGGCGAAGGATCGCGGCGCGCCCATCCGCGTGGGCGTGAACGGGGGGTCCCTTGAGCGGGACCTTCTGATGAAATACGGCGGCCCCACCGCCGAGGCCCTGGCGGAAAGCGCCCTCGGCCACGCGGCGCTGCTGGAAAAAGAGGGGTTTTACGACATCGTGCTGTCCGTCAAGTCTTCGGACGTCAGGCGGACGGTGCAGGCCAACCGCATCCTGCGCGAAAAGACGAACTACCCCCTGCACATCGGCGTCACCGAGGCGGGCGCGGGGGAACAGGCGCTCTTCAAATCCGCCATCGGCGTGGGCGCCCTGCTCCTTGACGGCATCGGGGACACGGTGCGCGTCTCCATCACCGGCGACCCGGTGCAAGAGCCTCTGGCGGCGCTGGAAATCCTGAAGGCCGCGGGATTGCGCAAAACAGGCGCCGAGATCGTCTCCTGCCCCACCTGCGGAAGGTGCCGGGCGGATTTGCTGCAGTACGTCGAAAGGGTGAAAAGCGCTCTTCCCAGGACCGGCAAGCCCATCAAGGTCGCGGTGATGGGCTGCGTGGTGAACGGCCCGGGCGAATCGCGGGAGGCGGACGTGGGCATCGCCTTCTCCCCGGGCGGCTGCGTGCTGTTCAAAAAAGGCGAGAAAATCGCATCATTCCATGACTACGAGGAAGGAATAGACGCCCTGATCGCCGAGGCGAAAGGACTTTCGGGCGAATAAACACTCGAGGAACCGATGAAAGACTGGCGAACCCTATTGCGGCAGGGCGGCTGCGAACGCTTTGCCGATCTTCTTACGCTGGACCGTGCGGTGCTCTCCGAGGCGGAGGGATTGATCACGGTCTGTTTTCTGTGCGACGAGGAAGTCCCGGAGGAGGACAGGCGGCGCATCTCCGCCGTCCTGTCCGAGCCTTTCCTGGGCGTGGGCAGGGTGAACGCGGTGATCGACAGGAATCCTGCCTGCCAGAACCGAAAAGAAGGCGGCGGATCCGGCGCTGCGGAAAACGGCAAACCTTCAAACGGCGGAAGGCTGGTTTACGGCACCCAGGCGGTCAGCGGACAGGTGACAGCCCTTTCCGCCCTGGTGCCGGACATGGCGAAGGTGGTCATCGAGGGCGACGTCATCCGCGCGGACGACTACGACCCCGAGGCGAAGTGGCAGAAGCCCTTCTCCTTCGACGTCACCGACTACACCGACTCCGTCACCGTCAAGCTGCCCAACGGGCCGAAATACAGGCCGCGCACGCCTCCGCCTGCCATCAGGGCGGGTGACCGGGTGCGCGTCCTGGGCCACACCGAAATCGACAAGTACCTCAACGAGCTGGTGGTGGTGCCCAAGAGCATCGCCGCCGTCGAAGGCATCCCCGTGCGGGAGGACAGGGGGGACAAAAACGGCAACAAGCGCGTCGAGCTGCACCTGCACACCTACATGTCCATGAAGGACGGCCTGCTCTCCGCAAAAGACGCGGTGAAGCGGGCGAAAAAATGGGGGCATGCGGCCATCGCGGTCACCGACCACGGCGTGGTGCAGTCCTTCCCGGAGTTTTACGACGAAGCGAAAAAGGCGGGCATCAAGGGCATCTTCGGCTGCGAGGGGTATCTTCTGGATGACTGCGCCCCCATCCCCTTCGAGCAGACCTTCGTGGTGGTGGACCTGGAAACCACCGGCGTGGAACGGACCAAGGACAGGATTCTGGAAATCGGCGCGGTCAAGCTGGTGAACGGCGAGGTGGTGGACACCTTTTCCACCTTTGTAAACCCCCACATGGCCGTGCCGGAGAAGATCACCCAGCTGACGGGCATCACCACCGACATGGTCAAAGACGCGCCGCCGGTGGAGGAAGCTCTGGCGGCCTTCAAGGCCTTCGCAAAAGGCGCCGTTCTGGTGGCGCACAACGCGCCCTTCGACGTGGGCTTCATCACCCACTACGGCGAGCTTTCGGGCATCCCCTTCGAAAACCCCTGTGTGGACACGCTGACCCTCTCGCGGTACCTTCTGCGCGGCCTCAAGAACCACAAGCTGGACACCCTGACCAAGCACTTTGGCGTCTCGCTGGAGGACCACCACCGGGCCACCTGCGACGCCACCGCCACCGCCCACGTGTTTTTGCGGCTGAAGGAGCTGTATCGCGACACCGGAGCGCCCGGCCTTCCCGGCGTGTTCCCCGTCCACAGGGCGGAAAAGCGGTCCAGAATGCCGCGGTACCACATCGTGCTGCTGGTGAAAAACGCCAGGGGGCTGAACAACCTGTACCGGCTGGTCACCTACGCCCACCTCGACCATTTCGACCGGCGCTCCGGCCGCCCGTGCATCCCGAAGAGCCTTCTGATGATGCACAGGGAGGGGCTGATTCTGGGCAGCGCCTGCGAGGCGGGCGAGCTCTTCCGCGCCCTGGTGGGCAAAAAACCGGAAGAGGATGTCCGGCGCATCGCGGATTTTTACGATTACCTCGAAATCCAGCCCGTCGGCAACAACGCCTTCATGGTGCGCGAGGGCATGGTGGAAAACAGCGACGAACTGCGGGAGCTGAACCGGCGGATTTCCGATCTGGCTATCGAGCTGGGCAAGCCCTGCGTCGCCACCGGGGACGTGCATTTTCTGGACGAGAAGGACGCGATCTACCGCGCCGTGGTCATGAAAACCCAGGGGTTCGCGGACGCGGACGAGCAGGCGCCCCTTTACTTCAAGACCACCGACGAGATGCTCGCGGAGTTTTCCTACCTCGGCGAGCAGCGCGCCTGGGAAGTGGTGGTCAAGTACCCCAACGAGATCGCCGAGCGGTGCGAAATGATGCCCCCCTTCCCGAAGGACACCGCCACCCCCGTCATCGAAGGGGCGGAGGAGGAGCTCATCAGCGCCACCCACCAGCGCGCGAGGGAGCTGTACGGCGACCCGCTGCCGCCCATCGTCAAGGAGCGGCTGGACAGGGAGCTGGGCTCCATCACCAAATACGGCTTTTCGGTGCTGTACGTCATCGCGCGAAAGCTGGTGCTTAAGTCCAACTCGGACGGGTACTTCGTCTGTTCCCGCGGCTCGGTGGGGTCTTCGCTGGCGGCGTTCCTCGCGGGCATCACCGAGGTCAACGCCCTGCCGGCGCACTACCGCTGCCCGAAGTGCAAGTTCTCGGACTTCGACGTGGACCACGAAACGTACACCACCGGCGCAGACCTGCCCGACCGCGACTGCCCGCGCTGCGGCACAAAGCTCAAAAAGGACGGCTACACCATCCCCTTTGAGACGTTTTTGGGCTTTGAGGGGGACAAGGTGCCGGATATCGACCTCAACTTCTCCGGCGAGTACCAGGCCGTCGCCCACAAGTTCTGTGAGGAGCTGTTCGGCGAGGGGTACGTGTTCCGCGCGGGCACGATCTCGTGCTTTCAGGACAAGACCGCCTATGGCCTCGTCAGGGACTACTGCGAAAAGAGCGGCCTGACGCTGCGCGCGGCGGAGATGAACCGCCTTGCGCTGGGCTGCTGCGGCGTCAAGCGCACCACCGGCCAGCACCCCGGCGGCATCGTGGTGCTGCCCAAGGACCGGGACATTTTCGACTTCACCCCCCTGCAGCACCCGGCGGACGACCCGAACTCCCCCACCATTACAACCCACTTCGACTTTTCATCCATGCATGACACACTGGTCAAGCTGGATATCCTAGGTCACGACGACCCCACGGTCATCCGCATGCTGCAGGACGAAACAGGCCTCGACCCGCGGGACATTCCCCAGGACGACCCCGCCACCATGAGCCTGTTCAGTTCCACCGAAGCGCTGGGCGTGTCGCCGGAGGATTTGCGAAGCCCCGTGGGCACCTACGGCGTGCCGGAGTTCGGCACCCGCTTCGTGCGCCAGATGCTGGTGGAGACCCGCCCCACCACCATGGAGGAGCTGGTGCGCATTTCCGGCCTTTCCCACGGCACCGACGTGTGGACGGGCAACGCCCAGGACCTCATCAAACAGGGCATCTGCACCCTGAAGGACGCCGTCTGTACCCGTGACGACATCATGAACTACCTCATCCAGAAAGGGGTGGACAAGAAGCTCGCCTTCTCTACCATGGAGAGCGTGCGAAAGGGCAAGGGCTTGAAGCCCGAGATGGAGGAGGCCATGCGGGCGGCGAACGTGCCGGAGTGGTACATCCAGTCCTGCAAACTCATCAAGTACATGTTCCCCAGGGCCCACGCCGCGGCGTACGTCATGAGCTCCTTCCGCATCGCGTACTACAAGGTGCACCATCCCGAGGCGTTCTATGCCGCGTATCTGACGGTGCGCGCCGACGCGTTCGACTACCTCGCCTGCTCCGGCGGCGCAAAGGCGGTGACCGGCCGCATCGTGGCCATCGAGGCCAAGGGCAAGGACGCCAAGCCCAAGGAGAAGGAACTGCAGACCATTTTGGAAGTGGTGCTGGAGATGAACCTTCGGGGCATCGAGCTGTTGCCCATCGACGTCAACGAGTCCCACGCCACGAAGTTCCTCATCAAGCGCGGCCCGGACGGTTCCAAGCTCCTGCCGCCGCTGAACGCCCTGGGCGGGCTGGGCGACAAGGCCGCCCGCGCCATCATGGAGGCGCGCGAGGCCGGCGGCCCCTTCCACACCCAGGAGGACATCATGATCCGGGCGAAGGTGGGCCAGTCGGTGATAGACATTTTCAAGGCCGCCAACTGCCTGAACGGCCTGCCGGAAACCAGCCAGATCTCGCTGTTTGGAATGTTTTGAGAGAAAACACAAATCCCCTGTTGCAGGGGAACTGGTGCTGTGTTATAATGACGATGGCTTATGAGACTGGCGTGGCGGAAAGAGTGGGCAAAACCCACTCTTTGCTTTTGAAAACCATGCTTTTTTGAAAACAATACCCCAAAAACGGAGGATCACCCCGCCAAATGGCAAAATCGCAGAAGACTTTCGGCCGCCCCCAGAACGCAAAGCAGATCGAGACTCGCGTGTTCTCCCTTCTGGAAGAGCCCGTCAACCGGCTCGGCTTTGAGCTTTGCGAGGTGGAGTACGCCATCGAGGACGGTAACAACGTGCTCACGCTTTACATTTATAATGACAAGGGCGTCTCGATTGACGACTGCGAGATGGTAAGCCGCGCGGTGGACCCGATGCTGGACGAGGATGACCCCATCGCCGAGCCGTACTACCTCAGCGTATCCTCCCTGGGACTGGACCGTCCGCTGAAAAAGCCCCGGGACTTTGAGCGGAAAATCGGAACGGAGATCACCATCGGCCTGTACGCGCCGGTGAACAGAAAAAAGCAACTGACCGGAACCCTCACGAGCGCGGACGGTTCCGGAATCACCATACGGACCGACAAGGGCGAGCTGCGCTTTGACTACAAGTCCATTGCGTCCGCGAAGCCCTTCCTGAGATTCTGAATGGAGTGCCGACATGAAGAAAAAGACTGAAGAGTTCAATCCCCAGGCCGAGCTCATCATGGCCCTGGACATGCTCGAAAAGGAAAAGGGCATCAGCAAGGCCGCATTGCTCGACGCTATCGAAACGGCGCTGGTTTCCGCTTACAAGAAGAACTACAACAACGCCGGAAACGTCCGCGTCTCCGTCAATGGCGAAACGGGCGAGATCGCCGTGTACTCCATTAAAAAAGTGGTCGAGGAAGTGGAAAACCCCGCGGAGGAGATCGAGCTTTCCGAGGCCTGGAAGATCGCGTCCTACTACCGCCCGGGCGACATTCTGGAGGTGCAGATCGCGCCCAAGGACTTCGGCCGCATCGCGGCGCAGTCCGCCAAGCAGGTGGTGGTGCAGCGCATCCGCGAGGCCGAGCGCGGCATGATCTACGACGAACTCTCCGAAAAGGAGAACGAGGTGCTCACCGCCGTCGTCCAGCGCGAGGAGCGAAACGGCGTGTACCTCGAGCTCGGCCGCTCGGAGGGCTTCATGTACGCCACCGAGTTCATCCCCGGCGAGTCCTTCATGCCGGGGGACAGGATCAAGGTCTATGTCCTTGAGGTGCTCAAGACCAGCAAGGGCCCGCAGGTGCTGGTCAGCCGCACCCATCCCGGGCTCATCAAGAGGCTGTTCGAGTTCGAGGTGCCGGAAATCCAGTCCGGCATCGTGACCATCAAGTCCATCGCCAGGGAGGCGGGCTCCAGGACGAAGATCGCCGTGCACTCCTCCGACCCGCAGGTGGACCCCGTGGGCGCCTGCGTCGGCCAGAGGGGCATCCGCATCGAGCGCATCGTGGCGGAGCTCGCCAACGAAAAGGTGGACATCATCGAGTGGAGCCCCGACCCCGCGACCTTCATCGCGAACGCACTGTCCCCCGCCAGGGTGCTGGCGGTGCAGATCAACGAGGAGGAGCACGCCGCCCGCGTCATCGTGCCGGACAATCAGCTCTCCCTCGCCATCGGCAAGGAGGGGCAGAACGCGCGCCTAGCCTTCAAGCTCACCGGATGGAAGATCGACATCAAGAGCCAGTCCCAGTCCGCGGTGGCCGCCGCGGCGATGGAGGAGCCCTATCCGGAAGAGCTGGAGTCGGATTTTGACGATCTGGATTTTAACCTTTGATCATACAGCCGGAGGATAAGGATTGAAACCGCGCAAAATCCCCATGCGCATGTGCGTCGGTTGCCGCGAGATGAAGCCCAAGCGGGAACTGCTTCGCGTCGTGCGCTCCCCGCAAGGGGAAGTCAATATCGACAAGACCTCAAAAGCGCCTGGTCGCGGGGCTTACGTGTGCCCCGATCCCGCCTGCCTGGAAAAGGCCATCAAAACCCGGGCGCTGGACCGCGCGCTGGAGCAGAAGATCGCCCCGGAGGTTTTCGACCGGCTGAAGGAGGAACTCGCTCCGCCAAATGAGTAATCGTTTTCTGACCATGCTGGGCATGAGTGCGAGGGCGGGGAAATGCGCCTTCGGCGAGACGGCGTGTCTAACGGCCATCAGGTCGCGCAAGGCGAAGCTGGTGCTGGTGTCGTCTGACGCCTCGGAGAATTCAAAAAAGCGCTTCAGGGATTCCTGCTTGAGCGGCAATGTGCCACTGCTGCTGACCGGCGAGCCGATTGATGCCGCCACCGGCAAGCCGGGGAGGAGGTTCATCGCCATACTGGACGAGAGCTTCGCCAGAGCCGTCGAAGGAGCATATGCCGGGGAAGCCCAAAACACAGGGGGTAGATCGCATGAGTAAAACAAACATTCAAACCACGACCAGGGAGCTGAAGGAAAAGTCCAAGGCTCTGCTGGAGCGCATAAAGGCCTTTCAGGAGCAGGTGACGGCGTCCTTCAAGGAGATCCGCGCCGCCGAGGCCAGCCTGGCCGAAAGGCTCAAGGAGGAAAAGCGCCTGCAGGCGGAAAGCGCCGCCGCGGACCGCATGACCGCCTACATCATGCCGGACGAGCCGGAGGTCCCGAAAGCGGAACCGGCGAGGGCGGCTGTGGCGGAGCGCGCCCAGCAGGCGCGCCAGCCCCAGCGGGCGGAACGCGTGCCCAGGCAAACAGCGCCCCAGAGGGACGCTAGGCCAGCCGCCGCGAAGGACGGCAAGGCCCAGCAGGCGCGCCCCGAAAGGGGCGACAGGCAGGCCAGGCCCCAGCGGCCGGAGCGCGCCCAGCAGGCTGCCCGTCCCGCCAGGGACGGCGCGGCGGAAGCTCCCCGCCCCCGCGCAACATCCCGCCCCGGCGGCGCTGCCGCCCACATTCCCGCCGTCGCCGCGCCTCCCGTCCGGGAGCGCGCCGAACGCACGGAGCGCGCGCCCGAGCCTCCCAAGAAGTCCTACGAAAGCGAGCGCAGGGGCAAGTCGAAGAAGGCCGCCATCAAGGAGGCGCCGCCTGCGATTCTGCTGGACGACGAGCGGATGGGCTCCCGCAAGCGCCCCAAGAAGCAGCAGCAGCCTGTGCGCAAGGTCGACTACCCGAAGATCGAGCATGCGATCATCCCCACCGAAACCGTTACCGTCAAGGAGTTTTCCGAGATCATCGGCAAACCCGTGGCGGAAATCATCAAGAAGTTGTTTATGCTGGGCATCATGGCCACCATAAACAACGAGATCGATTTCGACACCTGCGAGCTCATCGCCGCGGAGTACGGCATCACCCTCGAGCACAAGGTGGCCAAGACCCAGGAGGAGGTGCTCCAGGAGTCGCTGGATGTGGAGGACGAGGCCGACAAGCTCAAGCCCCGCCCGCCGGTGGTCACCATCATGGGCCACGTGGACCACGGCAAGACCTCGCTGCTGGATGCCATCCGCAACTCCAGGGTCACCGCCACCGAGGCCGGCGGCATCACCCAGCACATCGGCGCCTACACCGTGGAGATCCACGGCCAGTCCATCACCTTCCTGGACACGCCCGGCCACGAGGCGTTTACCTCCATGCGCGCCCGCGGCGCCCAGGCGACGGACATCGCGATTCTGGTGGTGGCCGCGGATGACGGCATCATGCCCCAGACCGTCGAGGCCATCAACCACGCCAAGGCGGCGGAGGTGCCCATCATCGTCGCCATCAACAAGATCGACAAGCCCACCGCCAACCCCGACCGCGTCATGCAGCAGCTGACAGAGCACGGCCTCCTTCCCGAGGAGTGGGGCGGCGACGTGATCTGCGTCCCCGTTTCCGCCAAGACCGGCCAGAATCTGGACAGGCTGCTGGAGATGATTTTGCTGGTGGCGGAGATGGAAGAGCTCAAGGCCAATCCGGACAGGCTGGCCAGGGGCATCATCATCGAGGCCAAGCTGGACAAGGGCCGCGGCCCCGTCGCCACCGTGCTGGTGCAAAACGGCACATTGAAGGTGGGGGACACCGTCATCGCCGGCACCGCCTACGGCCGCGTGCGCGCCATGCTCAACGACCGCGGCCAGAAGGTGGAACAGGCGCTGCCCAGCATGCCCGTCGAGGTGCTCGGCTTCAACGAGGTGCCCAACGCGGGCGACATTCTCAACGCCGTGGAGAGCGACAAGTTCTCCAGGCTGCTGGCTGAGGAGCGCAAGGACAAGATCAAGGCCCAGCAGATCCAGACCATGGCGAGGGTCTCTTTGGACGACCTGTTCAGCCAGATCGCCCAAGGCGAGATCAAGACCCTCAACATCATCGTCAAGGCGGACGTGCAGGGCTCGGTGGAGGCCGTCAGGCAGTCCCTGGAGAAGCTTTCCAACGACGAGGTGCGCGTGCGCTGCATCCACGGCGGCGTGGGCGCCATCACCGAGTCGGACGTGCTGCTCGCCGCGGCCAGCAACGCCATCATCATCGGCTTCAACGTCCGGCCGGACGCCAAGGCCAGGGAGAACGCCGAGCGGGATAAGGTGGACATCCGCCTCTACCGCGTGATCTACAACGCCATCGAGGACGTGGAAAAGGCCCTCAAGGGCATGCTCGCGCCGCAGTACAAGGAAGTGATCCTCGGCAGGTGCGAGGTGCGCAACGTCTTCAAGGTCAGCGGCGTGGGTACCGTCGCCGGCTGCTACGTGCAGGACGGCAAGATCACCCGCGCGGCCCAGGTCCGCGTCGTGCGGGACGGCATCGTCATCGCCGAGGACAAGATCGCCTCCCTGCGCCGCTTCAAGGACGACGTCCGCGAGGTGGCCGCGGGCTACGAGTGCGGCGTGGGCCTCGCGAACTTCAACGACATCAAAGTGGGCGACCAGTTCGAAGTCTTCACCATGGAGGAAATCGAGCGCTGAGCCGCCCCGAGAGGTGAGCCATGTCCATACACAGCGAAAGACTCAACGCGGAATTCAAGCGCGCCCTGAGCGAAGTGATCCGGGATACCATCAAGGACCCGCGACTGAGCCCGCTCTGCTCCGTCGCGAAGGTGGAGATTACCAAGGACCAGAAATACGCGAAGGTCTACGTCTCCATCTTCGACGCGGACGAAGACCGGCGCGCCTCGTCGGTGGACGTGCTGAACGCCGCCGCGGGCTTCATCGCCAAGGAGCTGAACAGCCGCATTCGCATGCGCCGCATTCCCGTGCTGCAGTTCGTGCTGGATAACTCCATCGAATACAGCGTTCGGATCTCCAAGGTCCTGAACGAGCTGGGGGTCGGCCGGGAATCCGGCGAAAACGCCGATGAACAGCAGGATTGAAGACATCGCAAAAGTACTGAAAGACAGCAGCCGGGTCGTCATCTTCAGCCACACCGCCCCGGACGGGGACACATTGGGCTCCGCGGCGGCGCTGGCCATGGCGCTGGAAAAGCTCGGAAAGGCTGTCTCCCTCGCCTGCGACTGCCCCGTGCCCAGGTATTTGCGCATCCTCCCCCTGAAGGAGCGTTTCAGGCTCAAGCCGGAGTTCGAGCCGCCGTATGCCGCCGTCGCCGTGGACTGCGGGGACGAGGGCCGGCTGGGAGCGCTTCTGCCCCAGTTCCTCGCCGGGGAGCAGCGCGTCAACATCGACCATCACTGGACGAACTGCGGCTACGGCGAATACAACCTCGTGGATGCGGGCGCGCCCGCCACCATCTGCCTCATCTGGCCGCTCATCCGCGCGCTGGGCGTGCAGCCGGACGAAAGGATGGGCCTTGCCGCCTACATCGCCCTCGCCACGGACACCGGCAACTTCTCCTACCGGAACACGACGCCGCTGGCATTCGCCCTGGCCGCCGAAATGCTGGAGACCGGGTTTGACATCGCCGCGGCATCCGAAGCGCTGTTCCGCCAGCGCACCCTGGCGCGGGCGAAGGTGATCGGCATCTGCGCCGAGCGCATGCAGCTCTTCGACGGCGGCGCCATCGCCGTTTCGGGCATGGACCTTTCGGACTGCCGGCGCGTCGGCGCCACTGAAGCGGACAGCGAGGGGGCCGTGGACTTCCTTAGGGATATCGACACCGTGGAGGCCGCCGCCTTTTTGCGGGAGGTGGAGCCGGGGGTGTTCAAGGTGAGCCTGCGTTCGAAGACCACGTTGGACGTTTCCCAAATCGCATCGCGGTTTGAGGGAGGCGGGCACAAGAACGCCGCGGGCTGCAAAGTGACGGGCACGCTTCAAAGCGCCATGGAGCAGATCAGGGACGCCCTGCTGCAGCAATTGTCAGAGGACAGATAAGCTTGGACGGAGTGTTGAACCTTCTGAAGCCGCCGGGCATGACGAGCAGCAACGCTGTGGTCGACGTCAGGCGGCTGCTTTGTGAAAAAAGCGTGGGCCACGCGGGAACGCTGGACCCCGGCGCCGCCGGGGTGCTGCCCGTTTGCGTCGGCAAGGCCACCAGGCTGTTTTCCTATTTGACGGAAAAGGAAAAGGAGTACCGGGCGGAGATCACCTTCGGCATCGCCACGGACACGCTGGACGCCTACGGCAAAATCGTGCAAAGGGCAGAAACCTGCGTCACCAAAGAACAGCTTCTGGGCGTGCTGCCCGGATTTTTGGGGGAGCAGGTTCAGCTGCCGCCCATGTACTCCGCCGTCAAGCTGGAGGGCAAAAAGCTCTACGAGCTGGCCAGAAAAGGCGAGACGGCAGATCTGACCGGCCGGGCGCGCAGGGTGACCATCCACGCGCTGGAGCTGGCCGGTCAGACCGGCCCCCAGAGCTTTCTTCTGGACATCCGCTGTTCCAAGGGGACCTATGTCCGCACCCTGTGCGAGGATATTGGAAAAGCCCTTTCGGCGCCGGCATACATGTCCTTTTTGCTGCGCACCCGCTCGGGAAGCTTTTCCATCGAAAACGCCGTCACCATGGCGGAGCTCAAAGAACACGCCGCCTTTGGCAGGGCGGAAGCACTCTTAACCCCCATGGACCGGGCGGTGGGCTTTCTGCCAAAGGCGGAGGCGGACCCGGCGTGGTTCGAAAGGCTGAAAAACGGCAATCCCGTGCCCGGCGAAGCGCTGCTGCTCCCGGTGCCGCAGGGGGTGCCGCTCAGGGTGTATTGCGCGGGGAAATTCATCGGCCTGGGGGAATGGGACGAAAGCGCCCTGCGGCTCAAGACGATGCTGTACAACGAATGACGGAGGATGGCAGAATGCAGAAAATCAGGGCCGTCGTGGCTCTCGGCATGTTTGACGGCGTCCACATGGGCCACAGGAAGCTGCTTTCCGAGGCCAGGCGGATGGCCGAAGAACTGAACGCCATTCCCGTGGCGCACACCTTTTCCAACAACCCCCAATCCCTGTTCCGCGCCCCGCCGCCGGTGCTGACCCTGCCGGAGGAAAAGAGGGAGCTCATCGAATCCCTGGGGCTGGTGGTGGACATGGTCCCCTTCACCATGGAAACCGCCAACACCGCGCCGGAAGCCTTTTTGGATATGCTTTCCGAAAAGTATGACCTGAAAGGCGTCGTGGCGGGCTTCAACTATTCCTTCGGCAGGGGCAGGGCGGGGAACGCCGCCTTTTTGCGGAAGGAGGGCGGGCGCAGGGGCTTTGCCGTCAGCATTCTCGACCCGGTGATCTTCCGGGGAAAGCCGGTGTCCAGCACCCGCATCCGGGCGTCCATTCTGCGGGGGGACATCCCCTGCGCCAACGAGATGCTCGCCGCCCCCTTGTTTTACACCGGCGTCGTGCAGCCCAGAAGGCATATCGGGCACGCGCTGGGGTATCCTACGGCCAACATCCTGCCCGCGGGCAAGATCCTGCCGCCCTTTGGCGTGTACGCCGCCACCGCGGAATACGACGGCGTGGAGAGGGACGCCGTCATCAACATCGGTGTACGCCCCACGGTGGACAGTAGCACCGACCCCGTCATCACCGTGGAATCGCACCTGCTCGACCACTCCGGCGAGGAGCTTTACGGCAAGAAGATGACCGTGCGCCTTATCGAGTTCATCCGCCCGGAATGCCGCTTTCCGGACAGGAAGGCGCTGGCCGAGCAGATCGGCAGGGACGTGGAGACGGCGAAAAAAGCCTTATTTGCCTACCGCTCGAAATAGCCCGTCCGCCGTTTACAAACGGCTTCGGCTGTGGTATGATATGCAAGCTGGCAAGCGGCCAGCATCCCATCCCATCGCTTCGTTTGGCGACGCTCCGACGCCATACGCAGCATGCGGAGATTCATCAGCAAGGAGGAACATTATGAACAAGTCCGAAATCATCGCCAAGTTCGCCACTCACGAGGGGGATACCGGTTCTCCCGAGGTGCAGATCGCCCTTTTGACCTACCGCATCAACCACCTGAACGAGCACCTCAAGGAACACAAGAAGGACCATCATTCCCGTCGCGGTCTGCTCAAGATGGTCGGCCAGCGTCGCGGCCTTCTGAACTACCTCAAGGAGAGGGACATCGAGCGCTACCGCAAGATCATGAACGAACTTGGCCTGCGCAAGTAAATTTTGTGCGGCTCAGGGAAACGCAAATGAAAAACGGGCCTTTGCTTGCCCGTTTTTTGCTTTTGGACGCTTTTGCGGCAAACGCTGTGACCATCGGCGGATGAGGAACGGCGCCGTCCGCCGCCAAACCGCCTGCGCATCAAAAACACCCCGCGAGTTTCGCGGGGTGTTTTTGATGCGGAGAAAAGGTTCAGGCCAGCGACTCCACGAACTCGCGGATGCGCCTGCACGCCTCGATGAGCTTTTCCATGGACGTGGCGTAGGTGGCGCGCACGAAGCCCTCGCCCGAAGGGCCGAAGGCCGTCCCTGGCACCACCGCCACCCGCTTTTCCATCAAAAGGCGGGTGCAGAAGGTCTCGGAGTCCAGCCCGGTCTTCTGAATGCTGGGGAAGGCGTAGAACGCGCCGAGGGGTTCGAAGCAGGAAAGGCCCATGTCGTTGAACTGGCGGACGACGAAGTTGCGCCGCCGGTTGTATTCCCGGCGCATGGCGCGCACGTCCGCAAAATCCGTTTCAAACCCGTGGGTGAGGGCTTCCACGGCGGCGATCTGGCTGGTGGTGGAGGCGCAGAGCATGGTGAACTGGTGGATTTTGAGCATCTGTTTGAGCAGAGGCTCGGGCGCCATCACGTACCCTAGGCGCCAGCCCGTCATGGCGAAGGCCTTGGAGAAGCCGTTGATGGTGACGGTGCGCTCAAACATCCCCGGAATGGACGCGAAGGCACAGTGGGTGCCCCTGTAGGTCAGCTCGGCGTAAATCTCGTCCGAGACGACGATGATGTCCGTGCCCTCGAGGGCCTTGGACATTTCGACGAGGTCCTCCCTCGTCATGATGCCGCCGGTGGGATTGTTGGGAAAGGGCAGAATCAGCGCCTTTGTGCGGGGAGTGATGGCGGCGCGCACCGTTTCGGCGGTCAGCTTGAAGCCGTTTTCCGCCGTGGCGCGGATGGGCACGGGAATGCCGCCGGACAGGCGCACGCAGGGCATGTAGGAAACATAGGAAGGCTCGGGGATGAGCACCTCGTCCCCCGATGAGATCAGCATGCGCATGGCGAGGTCGATGCCCTCGCTGGCCCCCACGGTCATGATGCACTGCTCCGGGGCGTACTCCACGCCGAAGCGTTCACTGTAGTAGCGGCAGCAGAGCCTGCGCAGCTCCAGCAGACCGGAATTGGACGTGTAGCACGTGATGCCGTCTTTTAAGGACTTGATGCCCGCCTCGCGGATGTTCCAGGGGGTGACGAAGTCCGGCTCGCCCACGCCCAGACTGATGCAGTCCTTCATTTCGGCGGCGATGTCGAAGAACTTCCGGATGCCGGAGGGCGGGATGTCCACCACCGTCGGGTTCATAATGCGGTCGTAATTCACGGCGTCACCACCTGCCTGTAGTCGTCCCTGCCGTTGGGCATCACCACGTGGTTGTCCTTGTACTTACGCAACACGAAGTGCGTGCCGGTGCTGACCACGCCGTTGAGCACCGCCAGCTTTTCGGTGACGAACTGGGAGACGCTGCGCAGATTCGGCCCGTCCACCAGCACCATGAAGTCGTAGGAGCCGCTCATGAGATAGCATGCGCGAACCTCCGGATAGCGGGAGATCTGCTCCGCGATGGCGTCGTATCCCTGGCGGTACTGGGGGGTGACCTTGACCTCGATCAGGGCGTGGATGGTGGACTCGGACTCGGTCTTTTCCTCATCGATGATGGTGGTATAGCGCAGGAGGATCTTCTCGTCTTCCAGGCGCTTGATCTCTGCCTTCACGGCCTCCTCGCTTGTGTTGAGCATCTGGGCGATGATTGCCGCAGGGGTACGGGAATCCTGTGCCAGGATGTCGAGGATTTCCATTGCGAAGCTGCGTTCCATGAAAGAAGACCTCCTTTTTGATGTGGTGATTCGCGCACGCTGCACGATTGGTCAATTGTAGCACCAAATGTGCGGACAAGTCAATTCATGCGCAGCTTTCACAATGAGTAAAACCGCGGGATTGGCAGCAATTTGTCCGTTTTTTGCGCGATAGCGGACAATGGATGCCAAACAACACCACATCCGTCTGCGATGGTTTCAAAGCTCCGCGTGCACCACGGCCCTGCAGAAAAGCGCCCCCCCGCCCCGCCCCCTGGGGAAGGAGAAGCGCAGCTTCCGGGAGAGGGAAAGCTGCATTTCGCTCTGCGAAAGACCTATTTCGTTAGCCACCTCCATCTGGGTGCGTCCGTCCAGAAAACGCATCCGCAGGATGCGCTGCTCCCGCTCGTTCAGCTTGCTCAGCCCTTCGGAGATGGCGATGCCCGACAGCCACTTGTCCTCGGACTCGGAGCTGTCCCGCACCTGGTCCATCACGTAGATGGCGTCGCTGCCGTCGTGGAAGATGGGCTCGAACAGCGACACGGGGTCCTGAATGGCGTCCAGCGCGTAGGAGACGTCGTCCTCCTCCATGCCCAGCTCCTGGGCGATCTCCGCCATGGTGGGCTCCCGCATGCTGGCGTTCATCAGGTTGGTCCTGGCCTGAAGGGCCCGGTAGGCCGTGTCCCGAAGCGACCTGCTGACCCGCACGGCGTTGTTGTCCCGAAGGTACCTTCGGATTTCGCCCATGATCATCGGGACGGCGTAGGTGGAAAAGCGCACGTTGTAGTTCTCGGGGTCGAAGTTGTCCACAGCCTTGAGCAGCCCGATGCAGCCGACCTGAAAAATGTCGTCCAGCTGCTCGCCGCGGTTCTGGAACCGCTGAATCACCGAAAGCACAAGCCGCAGATTGCCGAAAATGAACTCTTCCCGCGCCGCCTTGTCGCCGGCCTTGATCCGCTTCATCAGCGCGTCCATCTGATCTTTCTTCAGGGTGGGAAGGGTGGAAGTATCCACGCCGCAGATCTCGACCTTGTTTGGCTGCATGTAGCACCTCCGGAAATTGTCCATGGCATGGGATTAGCCTTGCCACGGAAAACCGGTTTTATGCCGAAAATCCTGCCCGAAAAGGAAAACAAAGGTCGAAGAACCGACAGCATTCGCAAATTAAAAACACAAATCCAAAGCCACAGCGCCCGCAAAACGCGGGATTCTGGAAGGTTTTTGGGCTTTGTTTCGCGCAGATTCCCGCGCGAATGTTCAGGAACCGCATTCTTCCTCATGTGGAGCTGGACGGGCGCAGGCGCTGGAAAAACTGCCCGCAAAGTGCAACTTTTCTCTTGCAATTTGGCAGTTTGCGTGGTATCTTGAGTGCAATACGGAACCAAAGGAGCCCGAGATGACCTTCAAGCGCGCAGGCGAATACCGCTACTACGGCTTTACCTATTACTTTATGGGTAAGGCTTGTTTCGGTTTGGCTGAACGCGCTTGCGTGGTTGTGTGATTCAGGGGAATCGTGTATCGCGACCGCAGCCGAACCGGCTGCGGTTTTTTACATTTTCGGAGGGAACACCATGATCGTCATTCTGAAGCAGAATCCGGACAGGGAGCAGCTGGAAAACCTGATCAACTGGCTCCAGAGCAAGGGCATTCAGATCCACACCAGCGTCGGCATGACCCACACCATACTCGGCCTGGTGGGGGACACCTCGAAGCTGGACATCGACCTCATCGCCGCGCTGGACATCGTGGAGTCCGTCAAGCGCGTGCAGGAGCCGTACAAGAACGCCAACCGCAAGTTCCACCCGGAGGACACGGTCATCCAGGTGGGCAATGCGCGAATCGGCGGCGGTACGCTGACGGTGATGGCCGGCCCCTGCTCGGTGGAGAGCGAGGAGCAGGTCCTCGCCGTGGCAAAGGCGGTGAAGGCGAGCGGCGCGACGATGCTGCGCGGCGGCGCCTTCAAGCCCAGGACTTCCCCCTACTCCTTCCAGGGGCTGGGGGCGGAGGGGATCCGCCTTCTGTCCCTCGCTAAGAGGGAGACGGGGCTTCCCATCGTCACCGAAATCATGGACCTTTCCCAGCTGGACCTGTTCGACGATGTGGACGTCATCCAGGTGGGCGCGCGCAACATGCAGAACTTCAACCTGTTAAAGGCTCTGGGCGCGCAGGAAAAGCCCGTCATGATCAAGCGGGGGCTTTCCTCCACCTACGAGGAATGGCTGATGAGCGCGGAGTACGTCATGGCGGAGGGCAACCGGAACGTCATCCTCTGTGAGCGGGGCATCCGCACCTTCGAGACCTGCACGCGAAACACGCTGGACGTCGCCGCCGTGCCGGTGCTGCGCCAGCTGACCCACCTTCCCGTCATCGTGGACCCCAGCCACGCCACCGGGAAGTCCCACCTCGTGCCGCCGCTGGCACTGGCCGCCGTGGCGGCGGGGGCGGATGGACTTTTGATCGAGGTGCACAACGACCCCGCCTGCGCCCTTTGCGACGGGCCCCAGTCCCTGCGCCCCGAAGCCTTTGACAAACTGGCGAAAAAGATGTTCGCCCTGCACGATTTTTTGAAGAACGCGGAGGATTGACCATGAATGTCGGCATAGTGGGCCTGGGGCTGATCGGCGGCTCCATGGCAAAGAGCGTCAAAGCCCGCACGATGCACACCGTGTTCGGCACGGACACCGACGACGAAACCATGCTGCTCGCGCGGCTGTGCGGCGCCATCGACGGCGCGCTGACGGAGGAGACCCTTCCCGCCTGCGACCTCGTCCTGCTCGCCATCCGCCCTGCGGCGGCGGTGAACTGGGTGCGCAAAAACGCCGCCATCCTCTCGAAAAAGGCCATCGTGGTGGACCTTTGCGGCATCAAGCGCGCGGTGTGCGAAAACATCGAGCCCATCGCGAAGGAGCACGGCTTTACCTACGTCGGCGGCCACCCCATGGCGGGCAGGGAGCGGAGCGGCTTTGTCAGCTCGACGGAGGACCTCTTCACCGGCGCCTACATGATTCTCACCCCCAACGGGCGCACCGGCCTTGCTCAGCTGGAAACGCTGAAGCACTTCTTTCTGGACGCGGGCTTCGCGGGGCTGACCTTTTCCACGCCCGAGGAGCACGACCGCATCATCGCCTACACATCGCAGCTGGCGCACATCACCTCCAGCGCCTACGTCAAGTCGCCGGAGGCCATGCTGCGGCGCGGCTTTTCCGCCGGCAGTTTCAGGGACATGACCCGCGTCGCCCGGTTGGACGAGGACATGTGGACGGAGCTGTTTTTGGGCAACGCGGACTATCTCACCAGCCAGTTGGAACTGCTCATCGGCAGCCTGAACGAGTACCTTTCCGCCCTAAAGGCGGGGGACGCGGATAAGCTGCGGGCGCTTTTGCGGGAAGGCAGGGAGAAGAAGGCCGCAGCCGGGGGTGACTGACATGCAGAGGGTTTCCATCGACACGAAAAGCAGATATGATGTTTTGATCGGCCCCGGCCTTCTCCACAGCTGCGGCGATCTGCTTCGCGCTGTTCTGGGATCCTGCCGCGCCGCGGTGGTGACGGACGGCAGCGTTGACAGGCTCTACCTTCCCGCCGTGGAGGAAAGCCTGCACAAGGCGGGATATGAAACCTGCGCCTTTTCCTTCCCCGCGGGCGAGCGTTCCAAGAACATGGCGACGCTGTCGGCTTTACTGGAGTTCCTCGCGGAAAACCACATCACCCGCACGGACTGCGTCATCGCCCTGGGCGGCGGCGTGGCGGGGGATCTGGCGGGCTTTGCCGCGGGGTGCTATCTGCGGGGCGTGCGGTACGTGCAGATGCCCACCACCCTGCTGGCGGCGGTGGATTCCTCGGTAGGCGGGAAGACCGCGGTGGACCTTGCCGCCGGCAAGAACCTCGCCGGCGTGTTCCACCAGCCCAGCGCGGTGATCTGCGACACGGACTGTTTTGACACCTTAACGCAGGAAACCTTCGCCTGCGGCATGGCGGAGGCCATCAAGACCGGCGTGCTGGCGGGGGAGGAGCTCTTTTCCCTTCTGGAAACGGGCAAGGCCAAGGAACGCGTCGATGAAATCGTCGCCCGCTGCGTGGCGTTCAAGGGCAAAGTGGTGGCGGAGGACGAGTTCGAGGCCGGCCTTCGCAAAACGCTGAATCTGGGGCACACCGTGGGCCACGCGGTGGAAACGTGCAGCGGCTACGCGATTCCCCACGGGCAGGCGGTGGCCATCGGCATGGCGGTCATCGCCCGCGCCGCTGAGAAGCTCGGGTACTGCGGCAGGGAGACCGCCAGCCGCATCATGAATGCGCTTGAGAATAACAACCTTCCCACGAAGGCGGATTTTTCCGCAGAGGAGCTTGCAAAAGCGGCGCTGAAGGACAAAAAGCGCGCCGGGGGAAACATTACCCTCGTGTTTCCCAGGGCCATTGGGGACTGCGCGCTGGAAACCGTGCCCGTGGAGCGGCTTTCGCACGTCATCAGGCTGGGACTGGAGGCGTGAGCATGGTCATCCAAATCACACCCGCGCCCCTTGCCGGGGCGATTCCGGCGATTCCCTCCAAATCCGACGCGCACCGGCTGCTCATCTGCGCGGCGCTTTCGGACGGGCCGACGGAACTCGCCCTTTCCCAAAGTTCACAGGACATCGACGCCACCGTCAACTGCCTTCGCGCGCTGGGGGCGGGCGTCGAGCGGACGGAAGGCGGTCTTCGGGTCTCTCCGATCGAAAAAGTCCCCGGTTTTCCCGCGCTGGACTGCGGCGAAAGCGGCTCCACGCTGCGGTTTCTTTTGCCCGTGGCGGCGGCGCTGTGCGATCGCGCGCGCTTTACCGGCCGGGGCAGGCTGCCCGAGCGGCCCCTTTCCCCGCTCATCGAGGCGCTTAGCGCCCACGGCGTCCGCTTTGACGCGGAAAAACTCCCCCTGACCGTCACAGGCCGCCTGCAAAGCGGAAGGTTCCCGCTTTCGGGCGGCGTCAGCTCCCAGTTCGTCACGGGGCTGTTGCTGGCGCTCCCCGCACTTGCGGGGGACAGCGAAATCCACCTGACCACCCCGCTCCAGTCCGCCCCGTACGTGGACATCACCCTGCATGCCCTGAACAGGTTCGGCATAGCGGTCGAACGGAGCGGGAACGGCTTCTTCGTCCCCGGCGGTCAGCGCTTTTGCTCGCCGGGAGCGGTCAAGGTGGAGGGGGACTGGTCCAATGCGGCGTTTTTCCTTTGCGCGGGCGCCATTTCCGGGGAAGTCGCCGTGACGGGGCTGAATCTTTGCTCGCCCCAGGGGGACCGGCGCATCGTCGAACTGCTCCGCCGCTTCGGGGCAGAGGTGGCCGAATCCGAAAACAGCGTCACCGTCAGGCGTTCTTCGCTCACCGGCTGCGAGATCGACATCGATGAGACACCAGACCTTCTGCCGGTCCTGGCGGTGGTGGCGGCTTTTGCCAAAGGGGAGACGCGCTTTGTCAACGCCGCGCGGCTGCGGCTGAAGGAGAGCGACCGGCTGGCCTCCACCGCGCAACTCATCAACGCCCTGGGCGGGGAAGCGAAAGAACTGCCCGACGGCCTCATCGTGCGCGGCAAAAAGCCCGTCGGCGGCAGGGTGCACAGCTTTCACGACCACCGCATCGCCATGGCGGCGGCGGTGGCGGCGGCGGGCTGCGAAAAGCCGGTCATCATCGAGGACGCCGGCGCGGCGGCGAAGTCCTACCCCGCGTTTTACGCGGACTACGCTGAACTGGGAGGGATTTTGGATGTCTTCTGAATTCGGGAAAAACCTCAAGGTGACGGTGTTCGGCCAGTCCCACGGCAGGGCCGTCGGCGTGGTGGTGGACGGCCTGCCCGCCGGCGAAGCCGTGGACGAGGAAGAGCTTTTCGCCTTTCTGGCGCGGAGAAGGCCGGGTGGAACGCTGACCACCCCCCGGCAGGAGGAGGACGTTCCGGTTTTCCTTTCCGGCCTGGTCAACGGCAGAACCTGCGGCGCGCCCCTGTGCGCCGTCATCGAGAACGGGGACGCGCGCTCGCAGGATTACGAAAACCTCAAAGACGTTCCCCGCCCCTCCCACGCGGACTACGCGGCCTTCGCAAAATGGGGCAAAGCCGCGGACTTGCGGGGCGGCGGGCACTTTTCCGGCAGGCTGACCGCGCCCCTTTGCATCGCGGGGGGCATCGCGAAGCAGATTCTCGCCCGCCGCGGCGTCTTCGCGGGCGCGCATTTGCTGGAAGCCGGAGGCGAGCGGGATGTGCCCTTCCCTTTGCTGCCGGGCAGGGAAGTGTTTGAGAAGATCGCCAGCAAGCCCTTTCCCGTCATCGACGACGGGCGGGGCGCGGCGATGCAGGCCGCCATTTCGCGGGCGGCGCAGGAGGGGGACTCGGTGGGCGGCATCGTGGAATGCGCCGCCGTCGGCATTCCCGCCGGACTGGGCGCGCCCATGTTCGACGGGGTGGAAAACCGCGTCGCGCAGGCCGTCTTCGGCATCCCCGCCGTCAAGGGCGTCGAGTTCGGCGCGGGGTTTGCAAGCGCGAGAAAGCGCGGCAGCGAGAACAACGACCCCTTTACACTGGATGAATCTGGAAACATCGTGACCGACAAGAACGACTGCGGAGGCGTGCTGGGCGGCATCACCACCGGCATGCCGCTGGTGTTCCGCGCGGCCTTCAAGCCCACGCCCTCCATTGCCAAACCCCAGAAGAGCGTTTCCCTTTCGGAAGGGCGCGCGGTGGAGCTGGTCATTTCCGGCAGGCACGACCCCTGCGTCGCCGTGCGGGCGGTGCCTGCGGTGGAGGCTGTGGCGGCTTTGGTGATACTGGATCTGCTCCTGGAGGTGCGATGATGGACCTTGCGAATCTCAGAGAGGAAATCGACCGGATCGACGGGGAGCTTTTGCAGCTCTTCCTCCGCCGGATGCGGCTTTGCGAGCAGGTGGCGCAGCATAAGAAGGAGCACGGCCTGCCCATCCTGAACAGGGCGCGGGAGCGGGAGATCCTGGCGAAGGTGCAGGAGCAGTCCGGCGAGCTGGAGCCGTACGCCTACTACCTGTTCCACGACCTGATCGAGCTTTCCAAGGCGCGGCAGGGCGAGCTGTTCCGCGGCCCCTCCCGCATCCGGAGCCAGATCGAGCGGGCGCTTATGGGCGGCGAGGAAGTGTTCCCCCGGGCCGGCACCGTCGCATGCCAGGGCGTGGAGGGGTCGCACTCCCAGGCGGCGTGCGAAAAGCTCCTGCCCAGGGGCAACGTGATGTTCGTGAAGACCTTCGAGGCGGTGTTTGACGCCGTGGAGTCCGGCCTGTGCAGATTCGGCGTGCTGCCCATCGAAAACAGCGCCAACGGCTCGGTGCGCGCGGTGTACGAGCTGCTGCAGAAACGGCGCTTTGGCATCGTGCGGGCCACCAACCTGTTTGTCCGCCACGAGCTGTTGGCGAATCCCGGCGCAGAGCTTTCGGGCATCCGGCAGATTTACTCCCACGAACAGGCCCTGGGGCAGTGCAGCAGGTTCCTCGCGTCTTTGGGAAGCGGCGTGACGGTCACCCCCTGCGCCAATACCGCCGTCGCCGCGCAAATGGTGGCGGAATCGGGCAGGGACGACTGCGCGGCCATCGCCGCCCGCCAGTGCGCGGCGCTGTACGGCCTGATTTCCCTTTCGGACGACATTCAGGACAGCGACAACAACTACACCCGCTTCATCTGCATCGCCAAGGACCCCGCCATTTACGCCGGCGCGAACCGCATCAGCCTGATTCTGCCCTGCGAAGACAAGCCCGGCGCGCTGTACGGCCTTCTTTCCAAGGTGGCAGTCCGGGGCATCAACATGAGCAAGCTGGAGAGCTGCCCGGTGACGGGGCGGCACTTTGAGTACATGTTCTTTGTGGAGCTGGAGGCCTCCGTGAAGGAGCAGGGCGTGCTGTCCATGCTGGAGGAGCTGGAAAGCGCCAGCGAGAACTGCATCTTCCTCGGCAACTACGCGGTGGTGTGACATGGAAGGCAAACTCTATGGCCTCATCGGCCGAAAACTGGGCCACAGCTGGTCGCCGCTGATCCACAGGGAACTGGGAAACCCCGACTACAAACTCATCGAGCTGGAACCGGAGAAACTGGCGGGCTTTTTCCGCGGCGGCGCCATCGGCGGCGTCAACGTCACCATCCCCTACAAGAAGGACGCGATGGCGCTTTGCGACGCGCTTTCCGCCCGCGCGCGGGAAATCGGTAGCGTGAATGCCGTGGTGCGCACCGAGCAGGGGCTTTACGGGGACAATACCGACGCCCAGGGCTTTCTTTACATGGCAAAACGCGCGGGCATCGAGTTTTCGGGAAGAAAGGTGCTCGTGTTCGGCAGCGGCGGCGCGTCGCTGACGGCGCAGTACGTGGCAAGAAGCCGCGGCGCGCGGGAGGTGGTGGCAATCTCCCGAAGCGGGGAAAACAACTACCACAACCTTTCCCGCCACGAAGACGCGCAAATCCTCGTCAACGCCACGCCGGTGGGCATGTTCCCCGGCAACGGCGAGGCGGTGGCAGACCTGTCCGCCTTCCCCCGCTGCGAGGGCGTGCTTGACCTAATTTATAACCCCAGAAGGACGGCGCTGCTTTTGCAGGCGGAGGCGCTGGGCATCCCGCATGCGGACGGGTTGCCCATGCTGGTGGAGCAGGCGCGCGCGGCGGAGGAGCTGTTCTTTTGCAAAGCCATCCCGGAGTCCGAAACCGCACGCATCCTGAAGCTCCTCCGCAGGGAGACGGGGAACATCGTCCTCATCGGCATGCCGGGGTGCGGCAAGACCGCCGTGGGGAGGGCGCTGGCCGGGCTGACCGGCAGGGAACTGGTGGACATCGACGAAAAGATCGAACAGGCCGCCGGCATGACCATCCCCGAAATATTCGAACGGTACGGGGAAGCGGAGTTCCGAAGGCTGGAGCGGGAACAGACGGCCAAATACGGCGCGATGAGCGGCAAAATCATCGCCACAGGCGGCGGCGTGGTCAAGGACGAACGCAATCGCGCCGCGCTGCGCCAGAACGGAAGGGTTTACCACATTTTGCGGGACGTCAGCCTGCTTTCCAGAAAGGGCAGGCCGCTTTCGCAGTCGGCGGACCTGAACGCGATGGCGCGGGAGCGCATGCCGCTTTACGCGCGCTTTCGGGACGCCGCGGTGGAGAACGACGCTGTGACAGAGGACGTTGCGGCGCGGATCTGGAGGGATTATTGTGAAAATACTGGTGATTAACGGGCCGAACATCAACATGCTGGGCATCCGGGAACCGGAGCTGTACGGCAGGCATACCTATCTTGACCTCGTGAACCTCGTTCGCGCCGAGGCGGACGCCCTGGGTGTGGAGGTGGAGTTCTTCCAGTCCAACAGCGAGGGCGCCTTGATTGACGCCATCCAGGGGGCGTACGGCAGGGTGGACGGCATCATCATCAACCCCGCCGCCTACACCCACACCAGCGTCGCCCTGCTGGACGCGTTAAAAGCCGTGGGCCTGCCCGCCATCGAAGTGCACCTGACCGACCCGGACAGCCGGGAACCCTTCCGCAAGGTCTCCTACATCCGCCCCGCCTGCGCGGCGACCATCAAGGGAAGGGGCATCAGCGGCTATGTGGACGCCCTGCGGCTGATGGCGGAGCTCATCGGCTGAGCGGCAAAGAAGCGAAAAAAGCCCTTCGGGGCTTTTGTGTTTGAGGCTTCCACTTTTTGGGCTGCCGTTCATAAATTTGTGATTTCTTTTAAACAGCGATATGCTACAATGAAATGAATTCATACGAAACGAGTTGAACAGCCGTGAAAAAACTTCTGCCGCTCTTCATGGTTCTTTTGCTGCTGTCCGCCTGCGCGCAAGGGATATCCTCCCAGACCGTCACGCCCTCCCCGACGCCCGCGCCCACCCCCGTTTCCACCCCCGCCGCGGTGGTGGAAGGGGCGGAGCCGGATCTGCTCATCGTGCACGACGGGGAGTTCAGCGGCGTGTACGCCAGCACGGGGGAGGTGGTCTACCCCTGCGAATACCGGTATCTGCAGTCCGTCTCCTCCGACCGCGTCGCGCTGGGCAGGTACGTGCCAAACGAGGACAATAACTATGTCACCAGCGTGGTGGCCATCGGGGACCTTTCGGGCAACCTGCTGACGGACTTTTCCTTCCGCTACGTCGAGTACGACGGCGCGGACTGCGGCCTTCTCTACGCCATTTACGACAAAGACACCCAAAAAGCCGCGATTCTGGACGCCAAAACCTGCCAGCCGCTGCTCGAGCTGCCCTCCACCTTTAACTTTCTGGGCGCTTCCAAGGCGGCGGGCACCTTTCTGCTCTTGGACTACGAGACCAACACCGCCAGCCTGCACGCCATCGCAAAGCTTCGGCAGGGCAGCCCGGAGCCGCTGGCGGAACTTGAGAACGTGGCCTATCTGCGCTGCTATGACGCGGCCACCGGCGTCGGCCTTCTGATGCTGAATGACGGCAAGGCGGCCTTCTTCGGCGGCGACGGCAGCTTTGAGACGGTGTACGTCGACCGGGTGCACGACGAGTACTTCGGCGGCGAAGGGCCGGTGCCCTTCATGAAGGACGGACGGTGGGGCTACGCGGATTTTACGGGCAGCGCCGTCATATCGCCCCGTTTTGACTTCGCCACGCCTTTTTCCAACGGCCTTGCCGCTGTCCTTCAGGGCGGCGCCTACGGATATATCGACCAAACGGGCCGAATGGTCATCGAGCCGCAGTTTGCCGAGGCGGGCGGCTTTGCCGGAGGGGTCGCGCTGGTCAAAAACGCTTCGGGCGAAGGCTTTCTCATCGACAAATCCGGCAATACGGTGCTGGCGGGCGTACAGTACTGCTACGCCCTCGGCGCCGAGGCGGACATGGCGCAGGTGGAAGGCGTGCAGCAGGAGGACGGCGGCCGCCAATACTGGGTGGCCGCCAACGGCAAACTCACGGAGGTCAGCCTGGGCCAAAGCACGTACATTTCCTCGGAGCGCATGCAGGACGGACTGTGCGCCATCTCCGGCTACGACGAGCAGACGGGCGCGGTCCTCGCGGCGCTGCTGGACACCAGAACGGGCAGCTACATCGCCAAGCCCGGGGAATACAGCTTTTTTACCGGCGCGCAGTCCCCCCTCAACTCCAAAAAGCCGCGCGCGGACTGCTTTCTCGGCTACCGCTACGCCCGCAACGTCCTGCTCTGCGACCTGTTCGACGCCTCGGGCAACCGCATCCTTGTGGGACTGAACGACGTGTACTGCGTGGGCGAGGCCGTGGCCGCGGTGCGCAAGGGCTTTTCCTGGGGCATCATGGATTTCCGCGGCCAGTGGATCTGCTCTTATTCGATCTTCAACACCCTGAAGCGGGACTGACACCGCTCAGGCCGGAAGAAAGGGGAACGCATCATGAGAAAAACAGCACTTTTCGCGCTGGCACTGGCGCTGATGGCGCTCGCCGCCTGCGCGGTCACCGCGACGCCCGCGCCTTCCGCCACCCCGTCGCCCGCGCCGGAGGCTTCCGTCGACACTCCTGCCCCGGCGGCGTCGCCGGAGGCTTCCGCCGTCACCCCCGCCCCCACGCCGGACACCGCGCCTCATTTCACCTTTGACGAGTATCCGGCGGTGGACGGTTCCACGGCGAACCTGCCCCTGATGGCGGCGGTGCTCGCCCGCGTCACCGGCATGGAGCTGGCCGACGCCGAGGCCCATACCACTTGTTCCACCACGCCTTACGCCTATGAAAGCCTCGTGAACGGCGAAGCGGATCTGCTGCTGGTGTACGAGGCGGCGGAGGAGACGAAACAGACGATCGAAGACAGCGGGGTTTCGCTGGACTTCATCCCCATCGGCAGGGACGCGCTGGTGTTCATCGTCAACGAAAGCAATCCGGTGGCGGGGCTGACGGTCTCCCAGCTGACGGACATTTACACCGGAAAAACCACCAACTGGAGGCAGGTGGGAGGTGAGGACAACGACATCGCGGCCTTTCAGCGCTCCTCGGACTCCGGCAGCCAGGCGCTGTTCATGAAGCTGCTGATGAAGGGCAGAACGCCCATGCAGGCGCCCACCGAGTTCTACCCGACGGAGATGGGCGCCCTCATCGAGGCGCTGGCGGAGTACAACAACGCGGGCAACGCCATCGGGTACTCGGTGTACTATTACGCGAATTACATGTACGCCAAGCCCGGGCTGAAGTTTTTGGCGGTGAACGGCGTGGTGCCGTCCGACGAGACCATCGCCTCCGGCCGGTACCCCTTCGTCAACGAGTTCTATGCCGTCGTCCGCTCGGACGAGCCGGCTGATTCCCCCGCCCGCCAGATCGCCAACTGGCTGGCCACCGAGCAGGGCAAGGAACTGATCCGCGAAGCGGGCTATGTGCCCACGCCGTAGGGCGGGAGAACCGTCAAATGAAACGCGAAAAGCCATGGCAGAACGTCTGCCATGGCTTTTTTGGCGGCGTTCGCTTGACGATTTTCCAAGAAATCGTAAAATCCTGTTAGTTGTGGAAACAGAGGACGGCGTGGACGCGCGGAACCGGCGGAACCGCCCGCCGTACGGCTGGCCGCCCTGAAAAGAGTCCGGCAGGACTGGCCGGTCAGGGATGATGCGGGAAAAGGCTTTTCGCTGCAGGCGCCTTTTATGCCGCGGCCGCTCCGCGCAGCCGGGAAAGCCGGCGCCCTTGGGCATCCGTTTCGCCCGCAGCGCGGCGCTGAACACACCCTTCACCCGCAGGGTGGGCATTGGCGGCAGCATACGCGCGCTGGTGAACCCCACCGGTGCGGGAGGTGTGGCGGCTGATGACGGCATGACAGGCATGCCCGCCCTGCCGGGCGGGAAGGGCGCGAAGGCCCTCTTCCGCACCGCCGGCAAAACCACAAAGTTGAGTCAAAACTGGGAGTATGACGCCTTCCCAAGCAAACGGGCAAACTCGTCTGAAGGCATGCATACCAAAAGCGCGTCCGCGCCGCGTGAATCTGAAAACCGGAGGTATCCCCTGTGTTCAAGATGCTGAAACGCCTCAACGGCAGGGAATGGCTGATGTTCGCCGCCATTTTTCTGTTCGTGATGGCGCAGGTGTGGCTGGATCTGGAAATCCCCGGCCGCATGTCCGAAATCACCAGGCTGGTGCAGACGCCGGGCGGCCAACTCGCCGAAATCTGGCGAGCCGGCGGCTTCATGCTACTCTGCGCGCTGGGAAGCCTGCTCGCGTCCGTGGCGGTGGGCTTCTTTTCCGCGAGGATCGCGGCGGGCTATTCCCAAAGGCTGCGCAGCGACCTGTTTGCGAAGGTGGACGCCTTCTCCATGGAGGAAATCAGCCGCTTTTCCACCGCCAGCCTCATCACCCGCTCCACCAACGACGTGACCCAGATCCAGATGCTCATCACCATGGGCATGCAGGTGGTCATCAAGGCCCCCGTCATGGCCGTCTGGGCGATTGCGAAAATCGCGGGCAAGGGCTGGGAATGGTCTTTGGCCACGGGAATCACGCTGCTCATCCTCGTGGCGATGGTGGCGCTGGTGATGGCCTTCGTGCTGCCAAAATTCCGGAAAATGCAGGAGCTGATGGACAATCTCAACCGCGTCACCATGGAAAACCTCGCGGGGCTTCGGGTCATCCGGGCGTACAACGCCGAAGGCTTCCAGCAGGGCAAGTTCGAGCGCGCCAACGAGGAAATCACCGCCACCCAGCTGTTCACCAGCCGGAGCATGGCAATCCTCATGCCCGCCATGTCCATCACCCTGAGCGGGCTTTCCCTGGCGATTTACTGGATCGGCGCGCACCTCATCAACGCCGCCGGCGCGGCCGAAAAGCTGACCATTTTCTCGGACATGGTGGTCTTCTCCTCCTACGCCATGCAGGTCATCATGGCGTTCATGATGGTGGTGCTGGCCTTTTTGATGCTGCCGCGGGCCATCGTGTCCGCCCGGCGCATCAACGAAGTGCTTGAGACCCGGCCCTCCATCGCGGACGGGACGGTGGAAGAAGGCCTTCCGGGCATGGAGGGGGAAATCGAGTTCAGAAACGTCAGCTTCAAGTACCCCGGCGCGGAGGAGTACGTGCTGCGAAACGTCAGTTTCCGGGCAGCAAAGGGCGAGACCATCGCCTTTATCGGCTCCACGGGCAGCGGCAAGAGCACCGCCGTCAACCTGATCCCCCGCTTTTACGACGCCACCGAGGGCGAAGTGCTGGTCGACGGCGTCAACGTCAGGGACTACAGGCTGGAGGCGCTGCGCAACAAGATCGGCTACGTGCCGCAAAAGGCGGTGCTGTTCAAGGGGACGGTGAAGTCCAACGTGGCTTTCGGCGAAAACGGCAGGGAGGAGCCTTCGGAAGAGGACGTCAGGCGTGCCGTGCGCATCGCCCAGGGCGCGGACTTTGTGGAGCAGATGGAGGGGCAGTACGGCGCCGAGGTCGCCCAGGGCGGCACCAACCTTTCCGGCGGGCAGAAGCAGCGCCTTTCCATCGCCCGGGCGGTGTGCAGAAGGCCGGAGATCTACATCTTCGACGACAGCTTTTCCGCTCTGGACTACCGCACCGACCGCGTGCTGCGCTCCGTGCTGAAGAAGGAGACCGCCGGCGTCACCACCGTCATCGTCGCCCAGCGCATCGGCACCATTTTGGACGCAGACCGGATCATCGTGCTGGACGAGGGCCGCGTGGCGGGCATGGGCACCCACAGGGAGCTTCTGAAAACCTGCGCGGTGTACCGGGAGATCGCCATGTCCCAGCTGAGCGAAAAGGAGCTTGCCATATGAGTGAAAACAGAAAGCTGGGGCCCCGCGGCGGGCACGGGCCGCGCGGCATGGGGCCGAAGGAAAAACCAAAGAACTTCAAGGACACGGTCAGAAGGCTCATAAGCTACTGCCGCCGGTACATCCCGGCGATGGCCGTCTCTCTGGTGCTTTCCGCCGCGGCGACGGTGCTGCAGATCGTCGGGCCGGACAGGCTCAAGGAGCTGACGAACGAAATCGCGAAGGGCCTTCCGATGCTGATCGGCGGCCAGACCGTCGTCAGCAGCATCGACATGACGCGAGTATCCCGTATCGCCTGGACGCTGGTGGCCTTCTACGGCCTTGCGTCGCTGCTGGAACTGTGCCAGAGCCTCATCATGGCCACGGTGACCCAGAAGATCACCAGAAGGATGCGCTCCGACATTTCGCGCAAAATCAACCGCCTGCCGCTGAAGTTCTTCGACAGCACCAGCCACGGCGACGTGCTCAGCCGCGTTACCAACGACGTGGACGTCATCGGTCAGACGATGAACCAGAGCGTCAGCACGCTGGTGACCTCCGCCGCCATGTTCGCCGGCACGCTGTTCATGATGCTGTACAGCAGCTGGATTCTCACCATTGCCGCCGTGGTGTCCAGCGTGGCGGGGTTTGCTCTGATGTCCGCCATTATGGGCAAATCCCAGAGGCACTTCGAGCGCCAGCAAAAAGCCCTGGGGGACATCAACGGCCACATCGCGGAAGTCTACAACGGCCACAACGTGGTCAAGGCGTACAACGCCAGCCAAAAGGCGAGGGAAACCTTCGAGCGCATCAACGGCGAGCTGTACGAAAGCGCCTGGAAGTCCCAGTTCCTGTCCGGCCTGATGATGCCGCTGATGGGCTTCGTGGGAAACCTCGGCTACGTCTCGGTGTGCGTGGTTGGCGCGGCGCTGGCCGTGAGCGGCGCCATCTCCTTCGGCGTCATCGTCGCCTTCATGGTGTACGTCCGGCTGTTCACCCAGCCCCTTTCCTCCATCGCCCAGGCGCTGAACAACCTGCAGCGCACCGCCGCGGCGGGCGAGCGGGTGTTCGAGTTCCTCAACGAGCCCGAAATGGAAAGCGAACGCCACAAGGCCAGAAGGCTTGCCGGCGTCAAAGGGGACGTGGAGTTCCGCAACGTCCGCTTCGGCTATCTGCCGGACAAGACGGTCATCCACAACTTCTCCGCGAAGGTGAGGGCCGGGCAGAAGGTGGCCATCGTCGGCCCCACCGGCGCCGGCAAGACCACCATGGTCAATCTGCTCATGCGCTTTTACGAGCTGAACGGCGGGCAGATCCTCATCGACGGCACGCCCATCGACGAAGTGCCGCGGGAGAACGTCCACGACCAGTTCGGCATGGTGCTGCAGGACACCTGGCTGTTCGAGGGCACCATCCGGGAAAACATCGCCTACTGCACGCCCAACGTCACCGACGCGCAGGTGGTGGAGGCCTGCAAAACCGTGGGGCTGGACCACTTCATCCGCACGCTGCCCGACGGGTACGACACCGTGTTGAACGACAAGGCGACCCTCTCCGAAGGGCAAAAGCAGCTGATCACCATCGCCCGGGCGATGATCCGCAACGCCCCGCTGCTCATTCTGGACGAGGCCACCAGTTCCGTGGACACCCGCACCGAGCGCATCGTCCAGAAGGCGATGGACAATCTCACCGCGGGCAGGACGTCGTTCGTCATCGCGCACAGGCTGTCCACCATTGTGAACGCGGACCTCATCCTCGTCATGCGCGACGGCGACGTCGTGGAAAGCGGCACCCACGAGGAACTCCTTCAGAAGGGCGGCTTTTACGCCGAGCTGTACAACAGCCAGTTCGAGCGCGCGTCCTGAGCAAAGGCCGAGCAAGGCGAACCGACGCCAGAACGGTTCGCTTTTTGCCTGTGCGCGAAAATGCCGGTTTGCCATGCGTACATGGCGCAGGAAAGCGGCTTTCGGCAGCCAGAGCGATGCCGGAGAAAAAGAGTGGAGCATTTTGGCGTACGACGGCACAGCGCCTTCGGGATTGCGGTGCAGGAAGGCGCCAATCGTGGTATAATCAGGAAAGCATGGCAAAAACGAGCGGATTATTGAACGGGAGGAACAGTCTGTGATGCAGGAAATCAGGGAAATCATCGAAACGTTTGCCAGTTCCGGCTGGGATCTGATCGCAGAGCCCGCAAAGCGCTGGCTGGACGGCGAATGCGCGAAGGAGGAGCTGTTGCGGGCTGTGAAGCAGGCGGACGCGGAATGCGGCAGCTGCGGCTGCGCGTTCGACCCGCTGTATAAGAAAGTTCTGGCGGCGGGCGATTTGCTGTAGCAAAGCCGCAGGCTCAGGTTATGTTCGCGCGGCAGGCGCAGCGCGGCGGACTGCTGGCGAGAAAGGGGCAAAAATATGCCCCATTTTTGGTTTTGAAGGCCAGCTTCCCCTGTATTTGACTTTATTTTGGAATTCTTTTATACTAATAAAAGTGTCAATAACCGCGTTTTGGTGGGAAACGGGTTTCAAAACCGCCATGGAACGCATCGCATAGAAGATTTTATACTAGAAGAAGGGGATACGGTATTTGGGTCTGATACAGTCGAAGTTCAAAGAAGTCATCTATTCCGTCCTGCCCATCACGCTGCTGGTGGTCGTGCTGCACTTCACCCTGACCCCCCTGGAGACGGACATGATGCTCCGCTTCCTGATCGGCGCGGCGCTGATCATTGTGGGGCTGACCATCTTCCTCACCGGCGTGGACGTGGGCATCACCCCCATCGGCAACATGATGGGCGGGTCGCTGGCGAAGTCCAACAGGATCCTCATCGTCGTGATTGTAGGCCTGCTTCTGGGGTTTTTCATCTCCGTGGCGGAGCCGGATTTGCACATTCTGGCCGGGCAGGTGGACGCCGTCAGCTCCGGCCAGATCGCGAAGACGAGCATCGTGCTGGTGGTTTCCGTCGGCATCGCGGTGATGATCGCCCTGGGCCTTGCCAGAATCGTATACAACATCCCGCTGCATCTTGTGTTTGCCGCCGTCTATGGTATCATTCTGATAATATGCATTTTCGTTTCCCCGGAGTTTCTGGCGATTTCCTTCGACGCTTCCGGCGCCACCACCGGCGCGCTTACCGTGCCCTTCATCCTGGCGCTGGCGGCGGGCGTATCCAAGCTGAAGAAGGACAGCGCTTCCTCCGAGAACGACAGCTTCGGCCTCGTGGGCATCGCGTCCGCCGGCGCCATCATCGGCGTGGCGATGATGAGCGTCCTTTCCGGGGCCGAACGGATGACCGGATCCCTGCCCGAAAGCGCCATAACGGCCGACTCGCTGCTCGGGCCCTTTCTGCGCATGATTCCCAAACTGGCGTGGGAGGTCATCCTGGCGCTTTCGCCCATTCTCGTGATCTTTCTGGTGTTCAACGCAGTGTCGCTGAAGGTCTCCAGGGAGTCCATGCGCAAGATCCTGTTCGGATTTTTGTACGCGTTTATGGGACTGGTGCTTTTTCTGCTGGGCGTCAACGCCGGGTTCATGGAAGTGGGCAGCGTGGTGGGATACCGCCTCGCCCGGATGGAAAGCAAGTTCTGGGTCATCCTCATCGGGTTCGTGCTGGGCATGGTCACCATACTGGCAGAGCCCGCGGTGTACATCCTCAACCAGCAGATCGAGGACGTGACCAGCGGCTACGTCAAGCGAAAAGCCGTCATGGCGTTTCTGGCCATCGGCGTCGCCTCGGCGGTGGCGCTGTCCATCGTCCGCATCGTCATCCCCGGCGTGCAGCTCTGGCACTACCTGCTGCCCGGGTACGTTCTCTCCATCGCGCTGAGCTTTTTCGTGCCCCAGCTCTTCGTGGGCATCGCCTTTGACTCCGGCGGGGTCGCCTCCGGGCCGATGACGGCCACGTTCATCCTGGCCTACGCCCAGGGCGTCGCGGAGGCGGTGGACGGCGCCAACGTCCTGGTGGACGGCTTCGGGGTCATCGCCATGGTGGCGATGACGCCGCTGATCGCGCTGCAGGTACTGGGGCTGATTTTCAAGATCAAGTCGAAGAAGGAAGGAGTGGCAGAGCATTCATGAACCTGCCGTTGGACGCCGCCATCGAGGTGGTCTGCGTCATCGTCAACTGCGGCCACGCCAGCAGAATCCTGAAGTATGCCAGAAACCACGGAATATCCGGCGGAACGGTGATGCTGGGCCACGGAACCGTGAAAAACCGCCTGCTCAATTTCGTCGGCCTGGGGGACATCCGCAAGGAGATCATCTTCATGGTCGCCGACGAGAACACGGCGGAAAACCTGCTTGAATCCATGAACAGGGACTTCGAGCTGCACAGGCCCAACCACGGCATAGCCTTCAGCTATCCGGTCTGCGGGCTATTCGGAACGCACAACATCCCGTGCAGATGCGGGTCAATCCAGGAACAGGGAGCGGACAGCGCCATGTATCATTCCATCACCACCATTGTGGACAAGGGCAGGGCTGAGGAGGTCATCAGCGCCGCCACCGCCGCCGGCTCCAAGGGCGGCACCATCATCAACGCCCGGGGCTCCGGCATTTACGAGACCAGCAAGGTCTTCGCCATGGAAATCGAGCCGGAAAAGGAGCTCGTCATCATCCTTTCCGAGAAGGAGCACACCGAAGCCATCGTGGACGCCATCCGCGAAAAGCTCAAGATCGAGCTGCCCGGCCATGGCATCATCTACGTGCAGGACATCAAGCGGGCATACGGGATTTACAAGTAAGGATTCAGCACGGCGGACACTTGCCAGGCGGCAGAGGCTGGTCACGCGCCTGTCAGGCGGAGCGAAAGCTCCGCCTTTTTTGCCGGTACTTGACGATCTGAAGAAAACTAACAGAAAAAGCTTGAATCGTTAACAGAAAAACTATATACTCTTGTCAGGAATCTGTTTCGGTTAGCCGCTGAAAAGTACATGACAAGGAGAGCATCATGAGAAAGACGGTTCTGTGCTTCGGCGATTCCAACACCTGGGGATGGATCCCCGGCAAAGTCTGCGAGCGGTTCGACGAGACCATCCGCTGGCCCGCGGTGATGGCGAAAGCCCTGGGCGAGGACTACTATGTCATCGAGATGGGCCAGAACGGCAGGACCACGGTGTGGGACGACCCCGTGGAGCAGGAGAAGAACGGCTATCAGCACATCATCCCCATCCTGGAGTGCTGCTACCCCGTGGACCTGGTCATCATCATGCTGGGCACCAACGACTGCAAGGAGCGCTTCGGCGTCAACGGGTACAACATCGCCGTGGGCGCCGGCAACGTGGCAAGGCGGGTCAAGCAGACTCCCTGGGGCAGGGACGGCAAGGCGCCGGAGGTGCTGCTGGTCTGCCCCGCGCCCATCGGCGAGGCCTACGAGACCGAGCCCGTCATGGGGCCGGTGTTCGGAAAGGGCGCGGCGGAAAAGTCCAGGGAGATCGCGCAGTACCTCGAGGGTATCGCCAAACAGATCGGCTGCCATTACATGGACGCCGGCAAAATCGTCACGGGTTCCCCCGTGGACGGCGTGCACCTGGAGGCGGAAGAGCACGCGAAGCTTGCCAAAGCGATGTACGAGAAGGTCAAGGAGATCATCGGCTGACGGTTGAAGCTGCACACCCTGCCGGGGCGGGCGCGAAGGCGCCCGCCTTTTGTTGAATTTTTCCCGCCGGTGTGCTAACATGGCGGTTATCATAAGGTTGTGGAGGAAGGCATGTCCATCGACAAGGTCCGCGCGTTTTTCGCGGCATACGGAAGGGAACGGGATATCCTGGAGTTTGACGTCTCCTCGGCGACGGTGGAGCTGGCGGCAATTGCGGTGGGCGTGGAGCCCGCCCGCATCGCCAAGACCCTCTCCTTCAAGGTGGGGGAGGGCTGCGCGCTCATCGTCACCGCCGGGGACGCGAAGATCGACAACGCGAAGTTCAAGGCCTTTTTCAAGACCAAGGCGAAGATGCTCACCCCCGACGAGGTGGTGGACTTCACCGGCCACGCCGTGGGCGGCGTCTGCCCCTTCGCCCTGCCGGAGGACGGGCAGGTGGAGGTGTATACCGACGTGTCCCTCCGGCGGTTCGACACGGTCTTCCCCGCCGCGGGCAGCGGCAACTCCGCCATCGAGCTGACCTGCGACGAGCTGTTCCGCTTTTCGAACAGCAAGGGGTGGATCGACGTCTGCAAGGGATGGCAGGATCAGGCCTGAATTGGAAAATACGCGCAAAAACGCGAAATAAGCGGCACCCGCCGGCATCCGGCGGGTGTTTTCGCTGCCGTGTATAAGCGGATTGCCCGTAATTCAAAATACAATAAGTAGAAGAAGGCCCATATTGCTTATTCCCTTTTGGAAATGAAAGTATTATAATAGTGGGGCTGTGAAAAAGTGAGAAAGATGCAAAAGGAGCAAAAAATGCATAGAACCTTCCAGATGGAACTTGCGGGCAGAACGCTCATCGTCGAAACAGGCAAGTACGCCCAGCAGGCTGGCGGCTCATGCCTTGTGCGCTGCGGCGAGACCGCGGTGCTGGTATGCGCCACCGCTTCCGAAACCCCGAGGCCGGGGATTGACTTTTTTCCGCTGAGCGTCGACTTTGAGGAAAAGCTGTACTCCGTCGGCAAGATTCCCGGCGGATTTATCAAGCGCGAGGGCAGGCCCTCCACCAACGCCATCCTCACCTCCCGCCTGATCGACAGGCCCATCCGCCCCCTGTTCCCCAAAGGGTGGCGGAACGACGTGCAGGTGGTCGCCACCGCCCTGTCCGTCGATCCTGACGTTCCCCCGGAAGTTTACGCCATGATCGGTTCCTCCGTGGCCCTGGCCATCAGCGACATTCCCTGGGCCGGCCCGACGGGCGCCGTCGTCGTGGGGCTCATCGGCGATGAGTACATCATCAACCCCGACGCCAAGCAGAGCGAGCAGAGCCGCATGCACCTGGTGGTCTCCGGCACCCGGGACGCCGTGATGATGGTGGAGGCCGGCGCCAAGGAAGTCACCGAGAAAGAGATGCTGGACGGCATCATGTTCGGCTTTGGGTACATCCAGAAGATCGTGGAGTTCATCGACGGCATCGTTGCCGAAGTGGGCAAGCCCAAGCGCCAGATCGAAATTCACCAGGTCGACCCCGAGCTCGAAGCTGCCGTGCGCGAGTACGCCGCGGACAAGGTCGCCTGGTCGCTGGACACGTTTGACCGCTCGGAGCGTGACGCGCGCAGCAAGCAGGTCAAGGAGGAGTGCAGGGAGCACTTCGCCGAGCAGTACCCGGAAAACCTGGGCGACGTGGACGACGTGCTGTACAACATGACCAAGGAACTGGTCAGAAAGCGCATCCTCGAAGAGGGCATCCGCCCGGACGGACGCACCCCCACCCAGATCCGCGAGATCTGGTGCGAGGTGGGCATCTTCCCCCGTACCCACGGCTCCGCGGTGTTCACCCGCGGCCAGACCCAGGTCATGACCATGACCACCCTGGGCACCATGAGCGAGGCCCAGATGCTGGACGGCATCACGCTGGAGGAATCCAAGCGCTACATGCACCACTACAACATGCCGCCCTACAGCACCGGCGAAGCCAAGATGATGCGCGGCCCCGGCCGCCGCGAGATCGGCCACGGCGCGCTGGCGGAGCGCGCGCTGCTTCCCGTGATCCCCAGCGAGGAGGAATTCCCCTACGCCATCCGCCTCGTGTCCGAAGTGGTGAGTTCCAACGGCTCCACCAGCCAGGCCAGCGTCTGCGGCAGCACCCTTTCGCTGATGGACGCCGGCGTGCCCATCAAAGCGCCCGTCGCCGGCGTGGCCATGGGCCTCATCAAGGACGAGGAGACCGGCAAGGTCGTGGTGCTGACGGACATTCAGGGCCTTGAGGACTTCCTGGGCGACATGGACTTCAAGGTGGCGGGCACCGCCAGCGGCATCACCGCCATCCAGATGGACATCAAGATCAAGGGCATCGACAGGGAGATCATCGACCGCGCCCTCAAGCAGGCCAGGGACGGCAGGCTGTACATCCTGGACAAGATGCTGGAAACGCTGCCCGCGCCCAGAAAGGATTTGTCCAAGTACGCGCCCAGGATCATCTCCTTCAAGATCAACCCCGACAAGATCCGGGACGTCATCGGCCCCGGCGGCAAGGTCATCAACAAGATCATCGCGGACACCGGCGTCAAGATCGACATCGAGGACGACGGCAGCGTCTTCATCGCCTCGCCGGACAGCAAGGCCGCGGCCGAGGCCAAGCGCATCATCGACTCTCTGACCCACGAAGTGACGGTGGGCGAGGTGTACCTCGGCAAGGTGGTGCGCATCGTGACCTTCGGCGCCTTCGTCGAGCTGCTCCCCGGCAAGGACGGGCTGGTGCACATCTCCAAGCTCAGCAACCGCCGGGTCAACAAGGTGGAGGACGTGGTCAACATCGGCGACGAAATTCTCGTCCGCGTCGAGGAAATCGACGAGAAGGGCCGCGTCAACCTCACGAGGAAGGGCCTGCTGCCGGAAGACAGCAAGGACAGTGTGAAAACCAAAAAGTAGCAGGACGACGGGGCCGGTTCAGAACGCCGGCCCCTTTCAGCAAGGCTGTCAGGGACAACCAGCATAGCCCCGCGCCGAAGGGAATACATTATAGCAGCAACCTTCTTTCGCGCGGAGGTCGACATGGGAAGCAATGCCAAAAGAAGCCATCTCTGGAGCATCATCGTCGTCGCCGTGGTGCTTTCCGCCTACGCCTTCGGCGCCGCCATCAACGCGATGAACGCCCGGGAGGCGGGCGTCATCTACAAGCGGGACGAGGGCGTGGCGCTGGAATGCGTCGTGACTTGGGACGCCTCCGGGCTGGACCGTTTGATGGACTTGGCTGTGGACATGGAAGTCCCGCTGACCTTTTTCATGACAGCCTCCTTTGCCGCAGAGCATCCGGAACGGGTGGCGCAGATGCTGGAAAAGGGGTTTGACGTCGGCCTTCTCTGCGGCGACGCCGAGACGCTGCGGGCGCAGGCGGACAGGATGCGCGCCTTTGGCGTGTCTTTGACCCACGTGATGCCCGCGGACGGGGCGGACGCCTCGGCGGTGGACAAAGCGGCCTCCGAGCTGGGGCTTTCCACCGTGCTCTGCACCTTCGAACTGCGGAACAACACCACCGACCCCAATGCCCTGATTCAAAAAGTGGGCGAATCGACCTTCGACGGGGCGATAATTCGCTTCCAACCTGCCAAAACTACCATCGACGCCTTTTCGGGCATGATCGAAACCCTCCGCCACATGGGGCTGACGCTGAAGAGCCTCTCGGGCGGAAACGAATAGGAGCCAGAATGTACTACGAAAAAACGCTGGAAAACGGCATTCGCATCATCGGGCAGAAAATGCCCCACCTGCACTCGGTATCCCTGGGCGTTTGGGCCGGCACGGGCTCCGTCAAGGAACACGACGGGGAGGCCGGCATTTCCCACTTTATCGAGCACATGCTGTTCAAGGGAACTGAAAGGCGTTCCGCCAAGAAAATCGCCGAGGAGATGGACAGCATCGGCGCCCAGCTGAACGCCTTCACATCCAAGGAATGCACCTGCTTTTACGCCAAGACGCTGGACGAACAGATCGACATCGCCGCGGACATTTTGTCCGACATGGTGCTGCACTCGGTGTTCGACCCGCAGGAGATGGAAAAGGAAAAGGGCGTGGTGATCGAAGAGATCAACATGTCCGAGGACACGCCGGAAGACGTGGCCATGGAGCTGCTGGCCGCCACCTATTTCGGTGACGCGCCCCACGGAAAGCCCATTCTGGGCACGCGGGACAGCGTGCGCAGCTTCACCCGGGACCAGATCCTTTCCTATATGGACAGGCACTACCGCGAGAACAACCTGCTTCTGGCGGTGGCGGGCAACTTCGACGAGAACAGGGTCGAAGAACTCGCCCATAAATACTTCGGCAGCAAGGGCAGCGGCATTCCGCTGGAGCCCTACCCGGTGCCGCAAATCCCCCAGGGCGTGCGCTTTGCCGCCGTGGAGAAGGACATTGAACAGTGCCACATCGCCTTCGCGCTGCCGGCCTTCGGCCCCATGGACCCGAACTTCTACCCGATGATGGTGCTGAACAACGCTTTGGGCGGCAGCATGTCCTCCAGGCTGTTTCAGGTCATCCGCGAGCAGAACGGCCTTGCGTACTCGGTGTACTCCTTCAACTCGGCGTACAAGGACACCGGCTCCCTGGGCATTTACGCGGGCACCGGGGCTTCGCTGGCGAAGTCCGTACTGGCGCTCATCACGGAGGAGCTGGACAAGGTGAAAAACCACGGCGTCACCGAGGAGGAGTTCCGCAGAAGCCGCGGCCAGCTGCGCGGCAGCTACATCCTCGGCAACGAAAGCCCGGGCGCGCGCATGAACGCCATCGGCAAGAACAAGCTGCTGTACGGCACTGTGCGCACCGAGGAGGAAGTCATCCGGGACATCGAGTCCGTCACGCTGGAAAAGGTGAACGAACTCGCCAGGCAGGTGCTGGTGACGGACAACATGGCCGTGGCCGTGGTGGGAAAGACCAACGGCCTGAAGGAAGAGCTGGAAAAGCTCACCGGCCGTTCGCTGTAACGAAAAAAGCGTAAAAAAACCCGCCGGTCATCCGGCGGGTTTTGATTGCTTTGAAAGAGGCGGTTACGCGACGTCGTCCTTTTTGCGGCGGCCGCGGCGGCGCTTTCTTCTGGACGTGTACACGATCCGGTACACCACCAGCAGCAGGATGAGCACCAGCAGCACCGCGCCGACGATCAGATACGCGCTGGGGCGGTTGCCGCGCAGCGGCGTGGGGGCACCGCCCACGATGGAGGTGCTGCTGGGCGTTTCCGCGGGGGTTTCGCTGGGGGGCGTCTCCTGCTTTTCCGCCACGGCGCGGGAGGCGAACACGTCCACCGTGCCCAGGGTGTTTCCCCCGCAGCTGATGGTGGCGGTGCCCAGCTTCTGGTTGGCGGCGATGGGCGCGGCGATGACGTCGTCCAGCTTGATGTTCACCTCCACCCTGGCTTCGCCGGCGGCGATGGCGGAGAGCATGTCCTTCGTGCAGGCGACGGTGGAGGACTCCGTCCCCAGCGTCAGGGCGAGCACGCCGCTGCCCTCGTCGTCCGCGGCGGCGTTGGGCACCCGCACCGTCTGGGCCGGGATGTTCAGCTCGGAGATTCTGGCGGTGGTAAGGGCCTCAAAGCCGTATTCCAGAAGCGCCCGGGCCTCGGACCAGCGGCCCTCCTGGCCGTCGGAACGGTCGCCCAGGATGATGCAGATCAGGTTCTTGCCGTCCTGGCTGGCGGAGGCCACAAGGCACCCGCCGGCGGCGTTGGTGAAGCCGGTCTTGACGCCGGTGACGGCGCTCCAGTTGTACTTCTTGTTCTTCTCCTTGGGGTTGAGGAAGCGGTTGGTGTTGTAAAGGGTGCGCTCGTCCATCTTCTTGGTGGCCGGGCAGGTGTACGACGGCGTGCTGACGATGGCGCGGAAGTCGCCGTTCTGCATGGCGTAGCGCGTGAGGATGGCCATGTCGTACGCCGTGGTGTAGTGCTCCTCGCTGTGCAGGCCGTGGGGGTTGACGTAGTGGGTGTTCTCCATGCCCAGCTCCCCGGCCTTTTCGTTCATCATCGCGGCGAAGCCCGCGAAGTCCCCGCCGAAATGCTCGGCCAGCACCGCCGCGGCGTCGTTTCCCGAGGGCAGCATCAGCCCGTACAGCAAGTCCTTGACGCGCACCTCGTCCCCGACGGTGAGGCCCATCAGGCTGTTTCCCTCGCCGTAATTGCTGACGATCTTGCCGATGGAGACCTTGTCCCGAAGGTTTTCGCAGTTTTCCAGCACGAGAATGCAGGTCATGATCTTGGTGGTGCTGGCGGGATAGGCCTTGGAATAGGCGTCCTTTTCGTAGAGGATGAGTCCGGAGTCCGCGTCCATCAGCAGCACGTGGTCGGACTTGACGGTACCGCCAAACTCCGCAGACGCCACAGCAGGCGCAAAGGACAGCAGAACGGCAAGAACGAGAACAATGGCGATCAGTCGACGGTTGCGCACGGGAATGCCTCCATTGGAAAAATCAACGCATCTATATTACCATCCCGCGGCGGTAAAAGGTAGAGGATGGCGAAAAAAGAAGAAATATTCACCATTTGGTCACAGATGCTTCTGCCGGGAATACTTGGGGATACTCGCCCGAAAGAAACGCGAAGACGGAGGAACCCCATGGAGAGCAGGGAAACAGCGCGCATCAGAATGCAGCTCGCCCTCAACGAGCTGATGTTTCAAAGGGGGGAGGTGGACGAGGAGACCTTCCGGATGGCAAACATTGCCTTGCTGGAGCGTTTGACCCGGCAAAACCGGGGCAATACAATGTAAGAAAAGCATCAGCATACGGAGGAGCGCATGGATATCATCAAACTGCGCAGCGCCCTGAGCGCCGGAAGCAGCATTTTCGACCTGCCGCTGCGCGTCGCCTACTACGCCCGCGTCTCCACGGACAAGTTCGAGCAGAAGGGCTCGCTGGACAATCAGGTGGAGTACTACGAGCGCATGATCCGCGAAAACCCCAACTGGACCTTCGCGGGCGGCTACGTGGACGAGGGCATCAGCGGCACGGGGGTGCTGGCGCGAAGGAGCTTTCTTCGCATGGTGGAGGACGCCAAGGCAGGCCTGTTTGACCTTCTCATCACCAAGGAAATCAGCCGCTTTTCCCGCAACACGCTGGACAGCATCCGCTACACCCAGGAGCTTTTGCGCCACGGCGTGGGGGTTTACTTTCAGTCAGACAACATCAACACCCTGCTGCCCGACGCGGAGCTCCGGCTGACCATCATGGCGGGCATCGCCCAGGACGAGGTGCGAAAGCTCAGCGAGCGCGTGAGTTTTGGCATCCGGCGCGCCCGGGAAAAGGGCAGGGTGCTGGGCGCCGCGCCCACGGGCTACGTCAAAAAGGACGGCAGGCTGATGGTGGACGAAAAGCAGGCCGCCCTCGTCCGGCGGGCGTTCGAGCTTTACGCCGCGGGCGGCATCGGCATCCGAAAGCTCTCCCAGGCCCTGTTCAAAGAAGGCTTTGCCAATGACCAGGGCGGGCCTCTTTCCTATCATACCCTGCGGGGAATCCTGTCCAACCCGAAGTACAAGGGGTGCTACTGCGGCAACAAGACCACCAAGGTGGACTTTCGCGAGAAAAAGAGCGTACGCCTTCCCCGGGAGGAGTGGCTGGAGCACCCGGATGAGAACGTGCCGGCGCTGGTGTCCGAGGAGCTGTGGGAGCGCGCCAACGCCCTGCTTTCCCAAAGGGGGCGGGCCGTCCGCGAAAACGCCCAGGCCTGCGGCGTGCGCTATCCCTACAGCGGGAAAATCCTCTGCAAGGAGCACAAAACCGCCTTCCACAGGCAGGTCCGCCGCACCCAAAAAGGCGAGCGGGAGTGCTGGAGCTGCCGGCGGTACCGCCTTTTGGGCGGACGTGGATGCAGCCTGCCCGCTCTGTACACCGACGAACTCAATCAGGTGGTCACCGCCGCGGCAAAGCAGGTGTTTTCCGACCGGGAGGAGGTCATCGGGGGCCTGTTGGCGCTGTACGCCTCCCTTTCGCCCCAAGCGGGGCTGGAAAAGCGCGTCGCCGAGCAGGAGGCGGAGCTCACAAGGCTCGTCAAAAAGCGGGACAAGCTTCTGGAACTCGCGGTGGAGGGGCTGGTGGATAAAGCGGAGTTCGCCAAAAGAAACGCCGGGATAACGGCGCAAATCGAGGAGGCCGAACGCGCGCTGCAGGCGCTGAGGGAGGACCTGGCGCGTTGCGGCATGCGGGAAGCGCAGCTGGCGAGGCTCAAGCGCGCCCTGCACGCCGTTTGGGAGGAAAACCGCTGGGACGCTTCCCTCGCAACCGCGGCGCTATCCAGAATCGAGGTGGAAAAGACGGAAAACGGCGCGCGGCTGGACGTTTACCTGCGCGTGGGCAGGCTGTTTTCGGCGGAAGTGGAAAAAGGCCGCGTCCTTTCGCTCTGCGAAAGGGGTATTTCGCAAGCCCAGGTCTCAAGGCTGGAAAAGGCCGCCTTGCACCACATGCAAAAGTACGTGTAACGCAGCGCACCGCCGCGCGCGGGAAAGGCCAGCAGCGAAGCGCGCCGGCGTGACGCCCCGTCGGGGCGTCTTTTTCGTTTCGCGGGGTCATACTATGATATGAAACAATACTTTTGTGGAGGTACCATGAAAGCCGCGCGGAAATCCGAAAAACCCATCCGCCGGGGGCTGACGGAAGCCCTGGATCTTCCGGCGGATGTTTTGCTGGACGAACCGACGGTGAGCGTGGAAGGGAAGCGCAGGCTGACCGTCGACAACCATAAGGGCGTGGAGGAGTTCGACGGCGAAAAGCTGACGGTGAAGACCTCCATCGGCGCGCTCAGGGTCTCAGGGTCCTCGCTGGTGCTGGAGGACCTGGGCTGCGGCTCGCTGCTGCTGACCGGAACGATCCGGAGCATCGAATGGATGTGACGGGGGAAGTGTTCGATGGCGCTGTCGCTGTGGTATTCTTTACGCGGATATGTTAAAATACAGGTCAAAGGAAGCGCGCCCATCCGCCTGATCGAGCTGGCGCGGGAGAACGGCATCCCCGTCCGGGGCATCCAGAGCGAGGGCCCGGGCGTGCTCACCGCCTGCGTCACGCCGAAGGGCTTTTGCATGCTGCGCAGCCTGAACCGCAAGGCGAAGTGCTCGGTGCGCATCGTCCAAAAAAGCGGCCTTCCCTTCCTGCTGGCCGGGCTGCGCGCGCGGCCCATGCTGCTCTGGGGCGGCGTGGCGGCGCTTGCAGCGCTGTACCTGCTGTCCGGCCGCATCTGGCGGATTGACGTTTCGGGCTGCCTGCACACCGACGAGGCGCAGGTCATCGAGGCGCTCCGTCAGGAGGGCGTGACGGAGGGCACCCCCATCCGGGCCATCGACCACAGCGGCCTGGGGAACCGGCTGATTCTGCGGACCAAAGGGCTGGCATGGATCGGCGTCACCATCGAGGGGACGAGGCTATTGGTCGAGGTCGTGGAGGAAACCCCGCCTCCCGAGGCGCTGGACGACGAAACCCCGGCGGACATTGTTGCCACCAAGAAGGCGATGATCGCCTCCATCTTCGTGTACGAAGGGGTCGCCCAGGTGAAGGAGGGGCAGACGGTGCAGCCAGGGCAGGTCCTGGTGTCCGGCATTCTGCCCCACGACGGCCGGCGTGTGCGCGCCAGGGCGGACATTGCGGGCAGGGTGTGGTACACCGGGAAGGCCTATGTTTCCGAAAAGACCTTTGAGTTCGTGCGCACCGGCAGGGTGCAGGAGGCTCTGGCCATCGAAATCGCCGGCATGGAGGCGGCGGAGCCCGCGGACTTTGAGCTGTACGACACCGAGCGCACCGTCACCTGCGACGGTTTCGGGTTCTTCCTTCCGATGACCGTTTCGCGGGAAATCCGGTACGAAATCCGGAGCACCGCCGTCAGGCGGGAGGAGGAGGAGCTGATGCGCCTCGCGCGGGAGGCGTCCTTCCACAAGGCCACCGCGCAAATTCCCACGGACGCGCGCATCGTCGCGACGGAGACCACCTACCAGCGGACGGAGAACGGCGTCATCGCCATCACCGTCGTCGAAACCAGCGAGAACATCGCGGCCGCGTCCCCCATACCGGCCGGATAGAAGAACAAAGGAGTCCTATGAGCGAAATATGCAGGCTGATTGAAGTGGAGTCCATGGACCAGATTTCCGCGCTGTTCGGCAATCTGGACGAGAACGCCCAGACCATCATGGAGGAGACCGGCGCCAAAGTGGGCGCGAAGGACCACAGCATCGCCGTGACCGGGGAGAGCGAAAACGTCGAGCTCGCCGCCGTGGTGGTGGAAAAGCTGCTGGCGCTGATCGCCGGCGGGGAACTGGTGGACAAAAAGCGCATCCGCTACGCCGTGGACCTGGCCCGCGAGGGCAACGCCGAGCTGATTACCGACATTTCGGGGGACGTCATCGCCTTCACCAGCCGGGGCAGGCAGGTGCGCTGCAAGACCCTGGGCCAGAAGCGGTACATCAAGGCGATACGGGACAATACCGTCGTCTTCGCCATCGGCCCTGCGGGAACGGGCAAGACCTATCTCGCCGTGGCCATGGCGGTGCTGGCGTTCAAGAACAAGGAGGTCAGCAAGATCATATTGACGAGGCCCGCCGTGGAGGCGGGGGAAAAGCTGGGCTTTCTGCCCGGGGATCTGCAGAACAAGGTGGATCCGTATCTGCGCCCGCTGTACGACGCGCTGTACGACTTTCTGGGCATGGATTCCTTCAAGTCCCTCACCGAAAAGGGCGCCATCGAGGTGGCTCCGCTGGCCTACATGCGCGGAAGGACCCTGAACGACGCCTTCATCATCCTGGACGAGGCGCAAAACGCCACCATTGAGCAGATGAAGATGTTCCTCACACGTTTTGGCGAGGGGTCGAAGGTCATCGTCACCGGGGACGTCACCCAGATCGACCTTCCGGCGGACAAGCGCTCCGGCCTGATCCACGCCGCGGCGGTGCTGAAGGACATCGAGGGCCTGTCCATCGTCTACCTCACCCACAAGGACGTGGTCCGGCACGAAATGGTGCAGAAGATCATCCAGGCGTACGACAAATCCGAACAGAAGAGGCAGGACTACCGTCTGGGGCGCTGACGGAGGCATTTACGAATGAAGATTGCGAAAAAGCCAAAGCCCGCCGCAAAACCGGAACAGCCGACGAGGAAAAGGCAGCCCAGAAAGCCGGACAGGAACAGGATGCTGTTCGCCGGCTCGCTTCTTCTGGTGTTTGCGGTTTCCGTCGCGGTGGTGCTTTTCAGCATCGCCAGGCCCCAGCTTTCCGTCCGCGTGGGGGACGTGCTGAGCGAGAATGTGCTCGCCCCGCGGGACATTTACGACGAGGAGGCCACCGTCGCCAAGCGGTTGCAGGCCAGCAGCGCGGTGGAGAAGGTGTACAAGCTGGACGAGGAGATCTACGCCAGCCTGACCAACGGCGTCATCGCCTTTTTTGACGGGCTGGACAGGATGCGCGCCGACTGCGACCTGCTGCGATTGCAGAAGGCCTCGGCGGCGGAGGCGGGAAGCGCCCTGGCGTCCATGGGCACGGGCAACCTCACCGCCGCCCAGTGGGCGTCCATCATCACGCCGGACGAGATCGCGGTCCTGAAGCCCGCGGCGCTGGACGCCCTGTCCGACGACGACATTTACGGCCTGCTTTCCCTGACCGAGACCGACTTTCGCGCCTGGACGAGGGAAGCGCAGCTGCGCATCAACGCGGTGCTTCGCCGGGGCATCAAGGACAGCACCCTGCAGGAAACCCGAACGGGCTTCCGCCAGGCGCTCGAGCCGCTTACGCCCCTTGCCATCAAGAACCTTTGCGGCATCATGGCGCGGGAGTTCATCAACCCCACGTTGATCTATAGCGAGACCGACACCCTCATCGCCATGGAGGAGGCCGCCAGCGCGGTGGAGGACCAGTACATCAAAAAGGGCTCCGTGCTGGTCCCCGCGGGCACGACGGTGACGGACAAGGTCTATCAGCTTCTGGTCTCCGCCGGCGCGGTGCGCGTGACGGGGGACCGGGTGTTTATGAACGCGATGGTGGCGGTGCTTTTGGGGCTGGTTCTCGCCTGCATCGTCGCCCTCATCGCCGCGTATCTGCCGCGGTATCTTTCCGGCTCGTCCAAGGCGCTGCTGACGGCGCTTCTCATCTGCACCACCCTCGTCATCGCCTTTGTTTCCTTCCGCTTCAGCGCGGTTTACAACCCGGTTTACTTTGCAGCCTTCCTGCTGACCATGCTGGTTTCCGGCAGGGTGGCCGCGGTGTCCGTGCCGTTTCTGGCGCTGGTCTTCGGGCTGATGAGCCTGGGGCCGGTCAACGATTACGCCATGTTCGCGAGGACGTTTTGCATGACGCTTCTGGGCGGGTTCATGGGGGTGCTTGCCGTCCGGAAGGCCACGAGGCGCTCCGCCGCCTTCGCCGGCGCGCTGTTTTCCGCCTTCGTCATGTCCGTGGCGCTGTGGGCGTTCTCCCTCATCGATTCCACGGCGAACTCCCAGCTGCTGTTTGACATTCTGCGCATCCTCGTCTCCAACGTGCTGTGCGCGATTGCGGGTATCGGCGTCATGCCCTTCTGGGAGTGGCTGTTCCGGCTGGCGACGCCCCAGCGGCTGGCGGAACTGAGCAACGCCAACCACCCGCTGTTGAAGCGGTTGATGATGGAAGCGCCCGGCACCTACCACCACAGCATGCTCACCGCCACGCTGGCCGAGGCCGCCGCCACCGCCATCGGCGCGAACGCCCAGCTCGCCCGGGTGGGCGCGTTCTACCACGACGTGGGCAAGCTCAAGCGGCCTATCTTCTTCAAGGAAAACCAGCGCCCGGGGGAGAACCCCCACGACGCGCTGGAGCCGGAAAAGAGCGCCGCGGTGCTCACCGCCCATGTAAAGGACGGCGTCGCCATGCTCCAGAAGGCCAAAATGCCCAGAGAGATCGTCGCCATCGCCCAGGAGCACCACGGCACATCCCTCGCTTCGTTCTTCTACTACAACGCCGTCAAGCGCAACAGCAGCCAGAGCCTGCCCGAGGGGCCCTTCCGCTACGCCGGCCCGAACCCGCGGACGAAGGAGGCGGCCATCGTCTCCCTCTGCGACGCCTGCGAGGCGGCGGTCCGCTCGCTGGAGAACCCTTCCGAGGAGCAGGTCCGCGAGATGGTGGGCAAGATCATCCGCGGCAAAATCGAGGACGGCCAGCTCAACCGCGCGCCCATCACGCTGGCGGAGCTCGGCAGCATCGAAGCCTCCATCCTGGCGACCTTCAAGGGCATCCTGCACGAGCGCATCGAGTACCCCGATTTGGAGGACATCCGGACCGAACCGGAACACATAGGGAAAACGGAAGAAAGCAATGATCGAAATCACCAACCAGCAGACGGCGCTCCCCTTTGAGAAGGAATCCGCAAACGCCATGGAGCGCGCCGCCTCCATCGCCCTGTCCATGTTCGGCGAGGAGCGGGCGGTGGTCTGCGTCGCCATCGTGGACGACGCGGCCATCCACGCCTTGAATTTGCAGTACCGCGGCGTGGACAGGCCGACGGACGTGCTGTCCTTCGCCGCGCGGGAAGGGAAAAAGCTCTTCTCCAGCCGCAAGGGGGAGTTTCTGGGCGACATCGCCATATCTTTGCAGACGGCCGCCCGCCAGGCGGAGGAGTTCGGGCATTCGCTGGCGCGGGAGCTCGCCTTTTTGACGGTTCACGGAATACTGCACCTTTTGGGGTATGACCATATGACCCCCGACGAAGAAGAGGAGATGCGCGGCCTTCAGCGGGAAATCCTGGAGCGCGCGGGCCTTTCGGTAAAGGAGAATGACAATGCACGAAATCGAGATTAAAAACATGATCCGCATGGCGAACGACGCCAGGGACCGGGCCTACGCCCCCTATTCGAACTACAAGGTGGGCGCCTGCCTCAAGGGCGAGAGCGGCGCGTTCTACCTGGGCTGCAACGTGGAAAACGCCGCCTTTGGCCCCACCAACTGCGCGGAACGCACCGCCGTTTTCAAAGCGATTTCCGAATGCGAGCGCAGATTCACCGCCATCGCGATCACCAGCACGGGCGATACCCTGCCCGTGCCCTGCGGGGTGTGCCGGCAGGTGCTGGTGGAGTTCTGCGACCCGGACATGGAGGTCGTATGCGCCAACAAATACGGCGAGTACAAGGTCTTCACCCTGGGCGAGCTGCTCCCCAACGCCTTTACCACGACCGATCTGAACGGAGGCAGCGGTGACGGAAAATAGCGGTTTCAAGTCCGGCTTCATCTCCATCGTGGGCAGCCCCAACGTGGGCAAATCCACGCTGATGAACACCTTTGTGGGCCAGAAGGTGGCCATCGTGTCCAGCCGGCCGCAGACCACCCGCAACCGCATCATGGGCGTCATGACGCGGCCGGACTGCCAGATCGTCTTTCTGGACACGCCGGGCATCCACACCCCGAAAAACAAGCTGGGGCAGTACATGGTCAAGGTCGCCTACGACGCGCTGAACGAGGTGGACGGCATCTTGTTCATGACGGACGCCACCATGGGCATCCGCCAGCGGGACGAGGGCATCCTCGCCCAGTTGAAAAAGGCCAAGGCCCCCGTGGTGGCGGCGGTGAACAAGATCGACGCCGCCGGGAAGGACAAGGTGGCGGCCATGCTGGACCGCCTTCGCATGGAGAGCTGGCTGAATGCGGCGATGCTCATCAGCGCGGCGACGGGGGAGGGCCTTTTTGAGCTTGAGGAAAAGCTGCGCTCCTTCCTCGTGCCCGGGCCCAAGTACTTTCCGGACGACATGGTCACCGACCAGCCCGAGCGCGTGCTGTGCGCGGAGATGGTCCGCGAGAAGGCGCTCATCCTGCTGAAGGAGGAGGTCCCCCACGGGCTGGGGGTGGACATTGAGAAGATGCACACCCGCGAAAACGGCCTGGTGGACATTTATGCCACCATCTACTGCGAGCGGGAGAGCCACAAGGCCATCGTCATCGGAAAACGCGGCGCCATGCTGAAGGAGATCGGCCAGCGCGCCCGGGCGGAGATGGAATGGATGCTGGGCGCGAAAGTCAATCTGCAGCTCTGGGTCAAGGTGAAGGAGGACTGGCGCAACCAGCCCGCCGCCCTTCGCATGCTGGGCTATCAGGACGAGAACTGACAGCGCTTCCCTAATGGGTTTTGCCGCGTTTGTGGAAACACTAAAGCCGGGGGTGAGGCGATGGACATCAACGAATGGCAGAGGTTCTGCCGGACGGGCAGCGTCCGCTCCTATCTTCGATACAAGGGGATCCGGGTGGACGACGGCCCCAGAGACGAAGGGCGGCGCGGCAGGAAGAAGAAGGGCTGAGGCGGAAACCCGCCGGTTTCCCGGTCCGCGCGCGGACGCGCAACGCTGGCCGCAATGCCCTTGCCCGATGCAAAACCGTACCAACCCCAAATCCGGAGCGCGGCTCCGGATGTTTTTTGACCCTTCGCCCTTCGCTTCGCCGCGCCGTGCCCCTCACGTTCGGGCGCAAAATGTGCTATAATCCAACCCGAAGGGGGGAAGGGGCAGCATGCAGACGGAAAAGGTCATGGGGATCGTCGCCCGGGCTTCGGATTACCGCGAGAGCGACCGCGTGCTCACGCTGCTGACGGCGGAGCACGGCAAGCTCACCGTCACCGCCCGGGGCTGCCGCCGCCCCAAGAGCGCGCTGCTTGCCGGCAGCCAGCCCTTCTGCTACGGCGAGTACCTGCTGAAGCGGATCAACGGGGTGCTGGTGGTCAGCCAGTGCAGCCTGCTGGAAAGCTTTTACGACCTTCGCACCGACTACGACCGGCTGGACGCCGCCGCGGCGGCCCTGCGCTGCAGCGAGGAGGTTATGCAGAAGGGCCAGCCCGCAAAGGAGCTCTTCGCCCTCCTGTATCATGCGCTGGCGTTTTTGTCCTACGGCTCCGCCCCGCCGGTGGACACGCTGATCTGTTTTCTGGTGAAGTTCTTGCACCTGGCGGGCTACGGCCCCGCCACCACCCGCTGTGCCAATTGCGGCGCCTCCACCTTCCGCACCGGCAAGTTCCACCGGGACTGCGGCGCCCTCTGCGGCAACTGCGCCGAAAAGCTGGGCGGATCCGACGTGCAGCCCCTGACGCTGGAGGCGATGCGCCGCATGGGCAGGCTGGAACTGGCGGACATGGGCAGGGTCGTTCTTCCCGCAAGCGTGCGGAGGGAGTGCGTGGAGCTTCTGGGCGCGTATTACCACCATCACCTGCCCTCCAACGTCAAAATGGCGGAGACGCTGCACCGGCTGTGCGAAGGCTGCGCCCAGAACGGCGAAGAAAACGCGCAATTCGCAGATGCAGAAAAAGCTACGGACAACTAACGCACTGATTGACAAAATAGAGTTGTTAGTATAGAATCAAGGTACCAATGACGTACCAAGGCGGTTGAACATGAAACGGACGGTTGTCACAGCCCAGTACCTTCAGATCGCGCTGGATCTGGCGGCGAGGATCGCCGGCGGCGAGCTGAAGGAGGGCAGCAGGATCTACGGCAGGTCGATGATGGCCTCGGAATACGGCGTCTCGCCGGAAACCATCCGCAGGGCCTTGAGGCTTCTGGCGGACATGAAGGTGGTGGACGTGAAGCCCCAGAGCGGGGCCGTGGTGCTCTCGGCGGACAATGCCAGGCGTTACATCGCCAACTTCAGCGAACACTCGGACACAAAGGCATTGCGGAACAAGCTTCGCGAAATCGTGGAGCAGTACAACGAGCTGAACAAGGAGATCAACGCCGTGGCGGCCGCGCTTTTGAAGAGCGAGCAGACCTTCATTTCCGCCACGGAGCCCTTCCCGAACTACGAGGTGGTGGTCCCCGGCGACTCCCCGCTCATCGGCAAGAACATCGGCTCCCTGAAGTTCTGGCAGTGCACCGGCGCCACTATCGTGGCCATCCGGCGGGGGCAGACCGTCATCCTCTCCCCCGGGCCGTTCGCCGAGCTGTACGGCGGGGACGTGGTCATCTTCGTGGGCACCCCCGCGGCGGCGGAGGCGGCGCACCGGTTCGTCAGCATGCGGCAGGCGGACGCATAAGGGAGCGGCCCGTTTGCCGGAAGGAGCAGAGGAATCATCGAAACACAAAGGAGAAGCGGAAATGCTTCTTCTTTTTTGTGCCTTTGCGCGGCAACCGCGCGGCGTCAACCGCCGTCTTTTGGCGGTTTTCGCGCCTTCGCTTCTACATTTTGCGCGCGGTGAATATGATACACTGTTCCGGTGAAACGGGGAGAAGGACGGACATGCGCGAAGTCTACATCGAGCTCTTTCTGCTGGACAACGCTCTCATGGGCCTGCTCATCCTCCGCGTCGCGGCGCCCTTTGCCAGGCAGCCGCTGCATCCGTGGATGACGGCCCTCGCCTGCGCGGCATCCTCCGCCGTCGCCGCGCTGGCCATGGTCGACCGCTTCTTTTTGTCCCTGCCCGTCAAAGTTCTGCTGCTGGCGCTCATGACGGCGGCGTTTTTGCCCAAAAGCTGGAGGACGGCCTTGAGGTGCGCGCTGTGCGTGCTGCTTTCCACCTGCATCATGGGGGGCCTCGCCTACATGGTGGCGGGCACCTTTTCCGGCGGCGTGCTGTACGCGGACACGTCTGTGCGCGCGCTTTTGGCGGCGTTTTGCATCTCCACCTTTCTGCCCCGGCCCATTCAGCGCCTGCTGGCGAAAATCCGGCTGCCCGAGCCGGATGTGGAACTTGAGCTGCGCTCCAAGGTGCACGCCATGACGGTGCGCGCCCGCATCGACACCGGCTGCACCCTGCGCGAGGCGGTCACCGGCCTTCCCGTCATCGTGGTGGACGAAAGGGCCAAACTGCTCTTTTCCGAGGAAACCGGCCTTGTCGTGCCGTACACCACCGTCAACGGCTCCGGCGAAATGGTGGCGGCGGTGGCGGCGGTGCGCCCCGCCGGGCGCGACGGACCGTACAGAAGCTGCTGCATCGCCCTCTCGCCGGCGATGCTGGCTGGCTGTGAAGCCCTGGTGAACCCGGAACTCTTTACGGTTTAGGGAGAAGGTGCGATCATGAACAAGCTGCTGGCGTTTCTGGTTCGAATCCTGCGAAAGCTGTTCCCCCGGCTCCGGGGGGTCTACTACATCGGAGGAAGCGAGACCCTGCCCCCGCCGATGACGCCGGAGGAGGAAGCCGACGCCATGGAGCGGCTGCTCAGGGGGGACACGGAGGTGCGCTCCGCGCTGGTGGAGCGAAATCTGAGGCTGGTGGTGTACATCGCCCGCAAGTTCGAGAACACCGGCGTGCCCACCGAGGATTTGGTCTCCATCGGCGCCATCGGCCTCATCAAGGCGGTGAACACCTTCGACCCGGAAAAGCGCATCAAGCTGGCCACCTACGCCTCCCGGTGCATCGAGAACGAAATTCTGATGCACCTGCGGCGCACATCCAGGCTGAAGGCGGAGGTCTCGCTGGACGAACCCCTCAACACCGACTGGGACGGCAACGAGCTGCTGCTTTCGGACATTCTGGGCACCGACGGGACGGACGTTTTCTCCGGCATCGAGGGGGAGGTGGACAAGGAGCTTCTCGCCGCGGCGCTCAAGCGCCTTTCCGAGCGGGAACGGCAGATCATGGTGCTGCGCTTTGGGCTGATGGGCGAGCGGGAGCGCACCCAGAAGCAGGTGGCGGACATGATGGGCATCTCCCAGAGCTACATTTCCCGGCTGGAAAAGCGCATCATCACGCGCCTTCGGCGGGACATCGGGCGGATGATGTGAAGCGAGTACGGACTAGTCAAATCAATGGCATAGGGAGCCGATCATCCGGCTCCCTATGCCATTGTAACAACGCAAGAGACTTGTCGGACGTATCGAGAACCTTGCAGATGATGCCAATAAGTTATGATTTATTATTTTTAATTTCATCATATGACAGACGGAGGCATTCTTTCAATTTCGTGACCAAATTGCTGCTCTTAATGTCATCGATAGCTTGAAGCAAGTTTTTCTGATTCTTATCAAATTCTTCTTCATTATGCCAAAACTCAATCAGCGCGAAGGCAAACAAGGAGTTTATAAACGCAACAAGCATTTGGGCATAGGCAGGTTCAAAGCAGAATTCAGCTTGCTCAATCAAAGCTGTTTCAGATCTGGCAAAGTCAACATTTTCAAATTCCATCCGCTGACGCAGGATGTTCAATCTTGTCTGCTCTTCACCGGTCAATGTCACTTTTGATTCAAGGACTCGCAACTCATCCAATGCTTTTCTTCGCCCGTCGATAAAACCACTGTTGAAAACGATCTCTTTCATAGATTGCACACCATTCATGTTTAGACTTGTAATGTTTTTTCCTGCATGGGCGAATTGCTCTATCCAATCAAGAGGGTACTTATTAAAGCATTCGTACACTTTATATCTCTTGTCAAAGAGCTGTATTTTTAGCTCCAGCTGCTTCGACTGGAATTCTTTTGACGCAATATCTAACGAAAGTTTTCCCTGCCTTGAGGCAATATACATGGTTAAACCCAATGTAGCGATGGAGAAGAAAATGGTACTCAACGCTTGCAAAGCATCCCAGTCTGGTTTTATCGCACCATCAGGCAACATGAGGCGAAATCCAAACACATGCAAAACTGCTGCAGCAAAAGGGATGGCGTATCCCAAAACCTCAAAAGCAACTCGAAGCGTTTTCATGATCGTTTCCTCCTCTAGCTTTTTGTGTTGAGTATAACATAATAACTGACCTCGTGAAGCAAAGTGGACATCCCCTGAAAGACAGCGAAGTCTGTCCCTCTTTTTTTGTATATTTGCAATCCGTGGCTCATAGGTATGGTAGCAGGAGGTGAGGGCATGGCCGAAAGGGCGAAACTGCCGGATATTCTGGAAGCCCTGCTGAAACCACTCACCGCCCGCGAAAGAGGAACGCTGCAGGAGCTGCGCATACGGGTCAACGCGCCCGTTCAGGCGGTGGGCCGCGGATGGGAGCGCAGGTTTTTGCCGGTGGCCGACCGGGAACTGTGCGAAAGGCTGCTGTCCGAGCTGTGCGGCCATTCGCTGTACGCCGCGGAACAGGAACTGCAAAACGGCTACTTCACCCTTTCCGGCGGATACAGGGCGGGATTCTGCGGCAGGGCTGTGGTGGCGGAGGGGAGGCTCGTCCGCATCGCGGAACCCACGTTCTTCTGCCTGCGCATCCCGCGGGAGGTCAAGGGCGCTGCGAAGGGGATTCTGCCGTTGGTGTACGGGAAATCGACGCTTCTGCTCTCGCCCCCGGGCTGCGGCAAGACCACGATGCTGAGGGACCTCGCGCGCTGCATGTCCAGCGGCGACGGGGTGGCGCCCGTCAACGTCTGCATTGCGGACGAGCGGTCGGAGCTCGCGGGCTGCGCGCTGGGCGTACCCACGCTGGACGTGGGCGAGCGGACGGACGTCATCGACGGCTGCCCCAAGGCGGAAGCCATTAAGCTGCTGCTCAGGGCGATGTCCCCAACCGCGGTGTTCACCGACGAAATCGGAAAGCCCGAGGACGCGGAAGCGATTCTGGACTGCGCCCGGGCCGGGGTGGCGGTGTACGCCAGCGCCCACGGGGATTCCGTCGACAGCGTGCGAAGAAGGCCCGCGCTGCGGAGGCTGTACGAGGAGGGCGCCTTCCGGCGGTACGTGCTGCTGTCCGGCAGGAACGGGCCGGGCACGGTGGAGGGCGTCTGGGACGAAAACTTGAGGCCTGTCGGGGAAGGTCATGAAAGCGTTTTCCATGGTGCTGGCGTTCTGCCTGTGTGTGATGGCGGGCATGCGGTCCGCCAGAAAACTGTATATGCGGTGCGCCGGGCTCACTGAACTGCGCGCGGGGCTGCGCCGGCTCCGGACGGAGATCGCCTTTTCCCAGACGCCGCTGAACGTCGCGGTGAAAAGGATTTGCGCAAAAGGTGTGCTGGCGGACTTTGCGGATGAGCTGCAGACGGAAAAAGACCCCGCTGCGGCGTGGCGCAAGGTGGAGGCTGGGCTTTCTGCCAATGAGATCGAGAAGCAGGCGCTGGAGCGGTTCTTCGGCGCCCTGGGCAGGGGGAACATGGCGGCGGTGGAGCGGGAGTTTGAACGGATCGACGTCGTGCTTTCCGCGGCCATCGAGGAGGCGGAGCAAAGGGCGAAGCAGGGCGGGAAGCTGCGCTCGACGCTGGGGGTGCTGACCGGCGTCGCGGCGGTCATACTGATGATCTGAGAGAGGTCCGCATGGGAGTCGAGCTGATATTCCGAATCGCCGGCATCGGGCTGGTGGTGGCCATCGTCGTCACCGTGCTCAAGCAGAGCGGCAGGGACGAGGTGGCCACGCTGGTGGCGCTGACCGGGCTCATACTGGTGCTGATACTGGTCATAGACGAACTGGTGACGCTGTTTGACAGCGTGCGAAGGCTCTTTTCGCTGTACTGAGGGACGGGGATACCAAAGTGGACGTGTTGAAGTTTGCCGTGCTGGGCGTGGCGGCCGCGGTGCTCGCCGTGGTGGTGAAGAACCAGCGGCCGGAGCTGGCGCTGGTGCTGTCGCTGGCCGCCGGGGGGCTGCTCATCCTGCTGAGCCTGGGGCATCTGCAGACCGTCGTGGGCTTCGTGGGGGAGATGAGCCGCCAATACGGCATCCGGGAGGATTACATCGGCATCGCCCTCAAGGTGACGGGCATCGCCGTGCTGGCCGATCTGGCCGTTCAGCTGTGCAAGGACGCGGGGGAGTCCGCCATCGCCTCCAAGGTGGAGCTGGGCGGAAAGGCGGCGATGGTGGTGATCGCCCTGCCGGTGATCGAGTCGCTGCTCTCCCTCGTCGCCGGTCTCATCCGGTGAGACGGGTGGTGACAGCCGCCGCGCTGCTGCTGACGCTGCTTTTGCCCGCCGCGGCCTTTGCGCAGACCACGGTGGGGGAGATGATCGACGGCGAGCTGGAAAAAATCGAGGACGGCGGGCTGCAGGATGTGTACGAAGGGCTGCCCGACGCGGTCAGGGACATGTTCGGGGAGGGAAGTTTTCTCGACCTGGTGGGCAGCCTGGCAAAGGGCGAGGCGGCGCAGGCGGAAGGGGTGTTTTCCGGCTTTCTCTCCCTGCTGGCGGAAAAGCTCAAAAGCCGGCTCGCCCTCCTCACGGCCCTGTTCGCGCTGGCCGCCCTCTGCGGCATCGCGGCGGAGATGCGAAGGGGGTTGTCCGGCGGCGCCGGGGAGGTGGCGGGGCTGGTGTGCTACGCCGTCGCCATCATCGTGGCGGTGTACGCCTTTTCGGATGCCGCGGCCGCCGCGAAGCAAGCGGCGCAAAGCGCCCAGCGGATCATGGAAATCGCCTTCCCGCTTCTGCTGACGCTGCTGACGGCGGCGGGGGCGACGGCTTCGGCGGGGCTGCTCTCGCCGGCGACGGCGCTGCTGACCACCGGCGTGACCACCATCTTCACCAAGGCGCTGCTGCCCGCGGTGCTGGCCATGGGTGTGTGCGCCGTGGTGGGGAACCTTTCCGAGCAGCGGCCGCTGGATAAGCTCACCGGGCTGTTCAAGTCCGCCATCAAGTGGACGCTGGGGATCCTGTCCACGCTGTACATCGGCTATCTGGGCGTGACGGGCATCGCGGCAAAGGGTGTGGACGGCCTGTCCGTCCGGGCGGTGCGCTACGCGGCCGACAAGCTCATCCCCATGGTGGGGACGCTGATCTCGGGCAGCGTGGATACGCTTCTGGCCTGCTCGGTGCTGGTGAAAAACGCCCTGGGCGCCGGGGCGGTGCTGCTGATGGCGGGGGTGCTGGTGTCGCCCTTGCTCGACATCCTGACGCTGCAGTTCACCTTCCGCATCGCGGCGGCCATCGTCGAGCCCATCGCGGACGCGCGGCTGACAAAGGGCATCTCGGCCCTGGCGGACGTGCTGACGTACCTGTTTGCCATCCTTGCCGCCGTGGGCGTGATGTTCGCGCTGACCGTGGGGCTGATCGCCGCGGCGGGGAACGCGCTGATCTGAGGGAAGCATGGGAGAGTGGATTTTGACGCTGGCCGGCGCGGCGGTAATGGTGACGCTGCTATCCGCCGTCGCCGGGGAGAGCGGCTCTGGCAAGGCCGCCAGGCTGGTGCTGGGTCTGATTTTTCTGGGCGTGGTGCTCGCGTCCACGGCAAAACTGCTGGGAGGTACGGGGTGAAGAAGGAAACGGTCAAAAGATTCGCGGATTTCCTGCGGGCGCACCCCTGGCTGGAGGTGGCGTTCTATCTGGTGCTGGCGGGGCTGGCCGTCGCGCTGTTCGTGATGAGCGGCAGCCCCGCCCAGAGCCAGGCGAAGGAGAATGCGGCGCCGCAGGTTGCCGCGTCAAAGGACAGCATGGAGGAAAAGCTCGCGGACGCGCTGTCCGCCATCAAGGGCGTGGGGAAGGTGCGGGTGCTGATCTCCTACGCCACCAGCGAGGAGATCGTGCCCGCCATGTCCGTCGACGAGCAGAACAGCGGCACCTCCGTCAGCCGCAGCGAGGAGCCGGTGACGGTGGGCAGCGGCAACGGCGAGCAGGCGATGGTGCTGATGGTGCGCTCCCCCACCGTGCGGGGCGCCATCATCATCGCCGAAGGCGCGGAGGACGTGGCCGTGCGCATGGATCTGCTGCGCGCCGCCCAGGCGATCCTGGGCGTGCCGTCTGCAAATATCGAAGTGTTCCCGATGGGCTCGGGGGAAGGGGGATAAGATGAAAATACCGGTGGAAATCATCAGGGGCAGGAGCAGGCAGAAGGCCGAACGGACGGAACGGGCGGGGATAAAGCTGGACGGAAAGCGCATTCTTACAATCGGGGGGTGCGCGCTGCTCATCGCCGTGGCGGTGTGGGCGAACCTGGTGCTCTCCAGCAGCGTCGCCGGCAGGATGCAGCACACCCAGGACGCCGACGCGCCCAGCTTTGAGGGCGACGCGCTTTTGGAAGGCCCGACGCAGGAAGGCGCCGCGCAAGCTGGCGAAGAAGACGACTACTTCGCCGTCTTCCGGGCGAACCGGGACGCCACGCGGGAAAAGGAGCTTCAATACCTGACCGAGATGATCGCCGACGAAAACGTGGACAGCGACACCAAGGCCTCCGCCCAGGAGCAGAAGCTCGCCCTGATCGACGCCATGGAAAAGGAGATGGTCATCGAGGGCCTGCTGCAGGCGAAGGGTTTCAAGGGCGTGGCGGTCACCGTCAAGAAGGGCTCGGTGAACATCGTGGTGGACCGGGAGACCCTGTCGGATACCGAAATCGCCCAGATACTGGACATCGCCATGACCGAGACCGGCGAGAGCGCGGAAAACATCAAGGTGCTGAAAAAGCTCGGCTGACGGTTTTGCTGCCGCCAAAGCCGCGATGCCGGTACATAATGAACCCGGCGTGACGGCGGCTGAAGGCCCAAAAGGGCGAAGGCGGCGCGTGCCGCGCGTTTCTCCCGCCCCGGAGTCGGGGCAAATGGGGTTTTCTGTTGGGAACATGAATTTTTCTCTGCCCACTATTGAACTTTGAAAAAATCTGGTATACTGTCAGCAAGGTGGGGAAGTGCATCCCTTCCCAGCGGAGTTTGGAATTAAGGATTCGGAGGTACCATACATGAGCGAAGAGGTCAAAGTTCCCGTTGAGTCCGTTGCCCAGGAAACCAAGGGCGGGAAGGTCACTTTCGCCAGCGAAGTGATCGCCATTATTGCCAGCCTCGCCGCCAGCGAAGTGAAGGGCCTTGCTTCCATGAGCGGCAGCACCTTCGAAGGCATCACGGAAAAGCTCGGACGCAAGAGCTACACCAAGGGAGTCAAGGTTGAGGTCGGCAACGAGGAAGCCGCCGTGGACCTTTTTGTCGTTGTGAAGTACGGCTATCGCATCCACGACGTCTGCCTCGAGATCCAGAACGCCGTCAAGAACGCCATCGAAACCATGACGGGCCTTCGGGTGGTGGAGGTCAACGTCAACGTGACGGGCATCCAGCTCGAGAAGGAGCCCAAGGAAGAGCCCGCCCCCGCCAAGGAGGAAGAACAGCCGCCCCGCGTCCGCTGATCGAGACCTGCCCGGGCAGACGCACCTTTACAACCGACTTGTCCATTTCAACAGGCTGCCCGCCATGTGAATCTGACAGTACGGGTGGCCTTTTTATGCAAAGGGGCTTTTGAACAAGCAATCATACGGAGGAATCGATCATGAAACTCAAACCCTTTGACAGGTTCACCAACGCGCTCTTCATCCTCTGCATCATCGCGCTGTGCGGGCTGTGCTGCGGCGTCGCCTGGGGCGTGCTGGACCACCGGGTGTTCTCCTGGTTCGCCGGCGCGCTGACCTCCGGCGTGCTCGCCGCCATTCTCACCACCGCGGCGGCGCTTTTGATCGTGTTCCTGTGCCTGCGCATTCTGTTCGTCCGCAAGCGCGAGCCGGTGCGGGAAACCGCGCCCAAGGCCCCCGGCATCCTGGTGCGCAACGGCGAGAACGGCGCGGTGTTCCTCTCTTTGCCCGCGCTGGAGGAAATCGTCCTGCGAAACGCCCGGTCGAACACCAAGGTGCGGGACTGCCGGTGCGAGCTGCTCCCCGGCGAGGCGAGCGTCTCCGTGCGCATCTGGGCGAGCCTGGTGCCGGACGCCAACATCCCCGAGGTTTCCGCCGCCGTGCAGGACGTGGTCAAGACCAGCGTGGAGATGATGTGCGGCATCGCCGTGCCGGAGGTGCAGTTCGTGGTGGAGCGGACGGAGCATGCCGGCCTGCCCGCCGCGGAGCCGAGGCCGCGCGTCCAGTAAGGAGGGTTGCCGGTTGAAAGAGAAATTCGTCGAGTTCTGCAAAGCCCATCCCAATGCGATCATCGGCTGCACCGTAGGCGTGCTGGCGGCGCTGTTCATGATGCTCGTCGGGTTCTGGGGCACGCTGCTGGTGCTGCTGCTGGGCGGCATCGGCCTCTGGCTGGGCGCCTCGAAGGACAGGGGAAGGGACGTTCCGGAGACCATCTACCGATTCATCACAAGAGTGAAGGACCTGTTCAGCGTGTTCATTCGGCGCTGACCGCCAAAGAACGGAGGAAAACACATCCATGAGCAGAAGAATCGCCCGGGAGATCGCCATGAAGCTCGCCTTTGCCCGCCTGCTGGGCGGGGACGGCAGCTACAGCGGGTTTTTGAAGCTCTCCGGGTATGAGGACGCCGAGCCCTCCCAGGAGGACGAGAGCTTCGCGGCGGAAATCGTCGCCGGCGTCGAGCGCACGAAGGACGAGCTGGACCACTACATCGGCCAGTGCTCCCACGGCTGGAGCGTGCAGCGCATGCCCAGCGTGGATCTGTGCATTTTGCGCATCGCCACCTATGAGATGCTCTACCGGAACACCAGCGCCGGCGTGGCCATCAACGAGGCGGTGGAGCTCGCCAAGCAGTTCGGCGGCGACCGCTCCCCCAACTTCGTCAACGGCGTGCTGGGCGGCATCGCCCGGGCGCAGGAAAAGGGACTGATCGTGCCCGCCGGCGACGAAGACGGCGGATCCCCGGAGGCGTGACATGGCGTTCCCCCGCGTGCTGACCGTCACCCAGCTCAACGACTACGTCGGCGGGCTGTTCGCCAAAGACCCCCTTTTGCGAAATGTCCGCCTGACGGGGGAGGTCTCCAACTTCCGCGTCACCGCCTCGGGGCACGCGTACTTCGCCCTGAAGGACGAGCAGAGCCTGATCCGCTGCGTGATGTTCAGAAGCGACCTCGCCCGGGTGGACAGGCTGCCCGAGGATGGCACCTCCGTCATCGTCGGCGGGTACGTGTCCCTGTACGCGCGGGACGGGCAGTACCAGTTCTACGCCAAAACCCTGGAGCTCGCCGGCGCGGGGGAGCTCTTTTTGCGTTTTGAGCGTACGAAGAAAAAGCTCGAGGCCCTGGGCTGGTTCGACCCCGATCGCAAAAAGCCGCTTCCAAGCGTGCCGGGGACGGTGGGGGTGGTCACCTCCGCCACCGGCGCCGTGCTGCACGACATTTTGAACATCGCCAGCCGGCGCTTTCCGGGGTACGACATCCTGCTCGCGCCCTCCGCCGTGCAGGGCAGCGAGGCGCCGGCGGAAATCGCGGCCGCCATCGCCGCGCTGGACGCCATCGACGAGGTCTCGGTGATCATCGTCGCCCGCGGCGGCGGATCCATGGAGGATTTATGGGCGTTCAACGAAGAAACCGTCGCGGAGGCGATTTACCGGTGCAGTAAGCCTGTCGTATCTGCGGTGGGCCACGAGACGGACTTCACCATCGCGGACTTCGTGGCGGACGTGCGCGCCCCCACGCCCTCCGCGGCGGCGGAGCTGGTGTGGCCGGTGCTGACCGAACTGCTGGACGAGCTGCGCGCGCTGGTGCTCCAGATGGAGCGGGCGCTGCACCGGACGATGGTGCAAAAGCGCGCGGAACTCGCCGAAGCCTATTCCGCCCTGCTGCCCCACCATCCCATCCGCGCCGTGGAGCGGGATATGCAGACCCTTGATCATCTCGCCGCCCGAATGCTTTCGGCGGTAAAGGGCAGGCAGAGGCTTTTCTGGTCGGAACTTTCCGAATGCGGCGCAAGGCTGGATGCCGCCAGTCCCCTTTCCACCATGAAAAGGGGGTATGCCTATGTCGAACGGTCGGGCAAAGGAGTAACATCCGCGAAGGAGCTGACCGTCGGCGAAGAAATCGCCCTCACCTTTTTTGACGGCAGGGCGGATGCCACCGTCACCGCCCTTGAGGCACGAAAGGAGGAACGCGCATGACGCAGCAGTACGAGGCCTCGCTGGCGAGGCTGCAGGAAATCGCGCAAAAACTGGAGCAGGGCGGTCTCTCCCTGGAGGAGTCCCTCAAGCTGTTCGAGGAGGGCGTTTCGCTCTACGCCAAATGCTCCAAGGCCCTGACCGCCGCAGAAGGAAGGCTGCGCGCCCTGTCGAAAAAGGCCGGACTGTCCTTTGACGCGGACGAAGTGCCGGAGGAAGAGGAATGAGTTTCGAGGAAATCCAAAAACGCTACGTGGACGCGGTGAACGGCGCGCTGATGCGTTACCTTTCGGACGGGCGCATCCACCCGCGCCTCGCCGGGGCGATGGCGTACAGCGTCACCGCGGGCGGCAAGCGGCTTAGGGCGAGTCTGCTCCTCGCCGCCTGCGAGCTGGCGGGGGGCACGGTGGAGAAAGCGCTGCCCTTTGCCGCCGCGCTGGAGATGATCCACACCTATTCCCTGATTCACGACGATCTGCCCGCCATGGACGACGACTGCCTGCGCCGGGGCAAGCCCACCAACCACGTGGTGTTCGGCGAGGGCATGGCGATCCTCGCCGGGGACGGGCTTTTGAATTACGCGATGCAGGTCATGCTGTCCGCCGCGCTGGAGGACGAATCGAAAAACGCCCTGCGGGCGGCGCACGAAATCGCGGAGCGCGCCGGCGTCTGGGGCATGATCGCCGGGCAGGCGGAGGATTTGTGTGCCGAAGGCAAAGAGCCGGAAGAAAAAACGCTCTACTACATCCACGCCCACAAAACGGCAGACATGCTGCTGGCCTCTTTGCGTTCCGGCGGCATGCTGGGCGGCGCGGACGAAAAGCTGATGGACGCGCTGACAGTGTACGGCGAAAAGCTGGGCCTTGCGTTCCAGATTCAGGATGACCTTTTGGACCTGTTCGGCACCGAGGCGTCGCTGGGCAAGTCCGTGGGCAAGGACGAAAAGCAGAAAAAGCTGACCTTTCCCGCGCTGTACGGCACGGAACGCGCCCAGAACATGCAGGAACGCTACTGCAAAGAGGCAGCCGAAGCCCTTTCGGGCTACGACGCGCCCTTTTTGAAGGAAATGGCGGCAAAGCTTGCCAAAAGAACATTCTGACGGAGACCGGATTTGAGTACGCTCGTCCATATGACCCCCGAAAAACTCAAGAAGCTTTCCCCGAAGGAGATCGACGCCCTGTGCGCCGAAATCCGCGAAAGGCTGATCGACACCGTCACCGAAAACGGCGGGCATCTGGCGTCCAACCTGGGCGTGGTGGAGCTGACGGTGGCGCTGCACCGCGCCTTTGACAGCCCGAAGGACAAGATCGTCTGGGACGTGGGGCACCAAAGCTACGTCCACAAGCTGCTCACAGGCAGGGAACCGAGGTTTGACACCATCCGGAAGTTCGGCGGGCTTTCCGGCTTTCCCAAGCGGGAGGAAAGCGAGCACGACGCCTTCGGCACCGGCCACAGCAGCACGTCCATCTCGGCGGCTCTGGGCATGGCCCACGCAAGAGACCTATTGGGCGAGGATTATGCCATCGTGGCGGTGATCGGCGACGGCGCCCTCACCGGCGGCATGGCCTACGAAGCCCTCAACGACGCCGGCAGGCACAAAACGCCCCTCATCGTCGTCCTGAACGACAACGGCATGTCCATCGCGAAAAACGTGGGGGCGCTGCAGGCCTCGCTGACGCGCCTTCGCACCCGGAAGGGCTATCTGGCGCTGAAAAGGAACATTACGAAGCGCTGGCCAAAACTCAAGGACTGGCTGGTGCGGCGACGGGCGCGGCTCAAGCGGCTGCTGCTGCCGCCTGAATCCACCTTTTTCGAGGAGCTGGGCTTCAAATACCTCGGCCCCGTCAACGGGCACGACGTGTCGGAGCTTTCGCGGGTGTTCGAACGGGCGAAGCGCATCGAAAAGCCGGTGCTCATCCACGTGGTGACCACCAAGGGCAAGGGCTACACCCTCGCGGAGCAGAACCCGGAGGGGTTCCACGGCATCGCGCCCTTCTTTCTGGAGTCCGCCAAAAGCGCAAAACAGGAAAAATCCAACAGCGCGGTCTTTGGCGAAACCTTGTGCGAACTTGCGGAAAGAGACGGGCGCATCGTCGCCGTCACCGCCGCCATGCCCGCTGGAACGGGGCTTTCGGATTTCGCCAGAAGGTTCCCGACAAGGTTTTTCGACGTGGGCATCGCCGAGCAGCACGCCGTCACCTTGTGCGCCGGCATGGCGGCGGAGGGATTAAGGCCGGTGTTTGCGGTGTATTCGAGCTTTCTGCAGCGCGCCTTTGACCAGATCATTCACGACGTGTGCATCCAAAGGCTTTCGGTGGTGTTCGCCGTGGACCGCTCCGGCCCCGTCGGGGAGGACGGCCCCACCCACCACGGGGCGTACGACATCGGCTATCTCACCCTGGCACCCCATCTCGTGGTGTGCTCCCCCGCCACCCAGAAGGAGCTTGCCGAAATGCTGAAGCTGGCCTTCCGGCTGGAAAGGCCCGTCGCCGTCCGGTACGGAAGGGGCGCGCTGCCAAGCGGGGAGGACTGCGCGGTCGAGTTCGGCAGGTGGGAGCTGCTTCGGCCGGCGAGCGAAGTCACCGTCGTCGCCACAGGGCGCATGGTGCAGCCGGCGCTTTTGGCGGTGGAGGAGCTGGAAAAAGAAGGCATCCGTTGCGGTCTTTTCAACGCGCGCTTCTTGAAGCCCATGGACGAGACAGCCATCCAAGCCCTTCGAACCTGCAAAGCCGTGGTGACGGTGGAAGACGGCGCAAAGGAAGGCGGCCTCGGGGAGCATCTGGCGGCGGCGCTGCCGGGCGTGCCCGTCACCGCTCTGACGTTGCCGGACGAGCCCCTGCCCGCCGGCACGGTGGAGGAGCTGATGAGGCTGGCGGGGCTGGATGAGAGCTCCATCGCAGAACGCATCAGAACAGCCGCAAGGAGCATCACATGAGCAAGGAACGATTGGACGCCGCGATGGTCGCCCGGGGGCTCGCCACGGGCAGGGAACAGGCCAAACGGAGCGTGATGTCCGGCCTGGTATACGTCAACGGCCAGAAGGCCTCAAAGGCCTCCCAGCCGGTGTCGGAGACGGACGAGATTGCCGTGCGCGGCGACGCCCAGCCCTTCGTCAGCCGCGGCGGGCTGAAGCTCCAACGGGCGATGGAGGTGTTCGCCCTGGACGTCGCCGGCAAAGTCTGCCTGGACATCGGCGCCTCCACCGGCGGGTTCACGGACTGCCTTTTGTCCCACGGCGCGAAGAAGGTGTACGCCATCGACGTGGGCTACGGCCAGCTGGACTGGAAGCTGCGGCAGGACGGGCGCGTGGTGGTGATGGAGCGCAAAAACGCGAGGAACATGGAGCCTTCGTGGTTTTCCGAGCGGGCGGAGTTCGCCTGCATGGACGTGTCTTTCATCTCCATCCGGCTGATTCTGCCGGCGCTTTTGCCCTGCCTGTTGGAGGGCGCCGGAGTGGTGGCCCTCATCAAGCCGCAGTTCGAGGCGGGCAGGGAAAAGGTGGGCAAAAAGGGCGTCGTGCGGGACCCGGCGGTACACGAGGAGGTCATCCTCACCATCATGGACTTCGCGCGCAAGACCGGCTACTCCGTGCTGGGGCTGGACCATTCGCCCATCAAGGGGCCGGAGGGCAACGTGGAGTTCCTCATCCACCTGAAGGCGCGCGCCGGCGAGGGGCTGAAACCCGAAGAGGACGAAGAAACGGCAAGACGGGTCCTTATGCACGCGAAGGCGTTCTTCGACGCCGGCGGGGATGCATAACGTGCGCATGATCATGTATACCTTAGTGGGGCGCGGGCTGAAAACCGCGCCTTTTTGCATGAAAATGTGCATAAACATGCCGAAATTGCTTTGTCTGCTTCTTGTTTTCGTGTATAATGGTAATGAAAATGCAGCGGAGGGTTTGACTATGCGAAAAATCGGGGTCCACGCCAACCCGAAAAAGCCGGCGGCGCTGGAAATCGCAAGGCGGTTGGAGGCGCAGGCGCGGGAGAGGGGGGCAGAAGCCCTCTTCCTCGGGGAGACGGCAAAGGCCCTGAAAAAACAGGCGGCGGACTGCGCAAAGGTGGAGTGCATCGTCGCCATCGGCGGGGACGGCACGGTGCTGCGCGCCGCGGGCATGGCGGCAAGGGCGCGTATCCCGGTCATCGGCGTCAACCTCGGCAGGCTGGGATTTTTGAGCGAGGTGGAGCCGGAGGAGACCGGCGAGTGCCTGGACCGGCTCATCGCCGAAAGCTTTGAGATCGAGCGGCGCATGATGCTCCGCGGCGAGCTGGACGGGCCAAGGCCCGCCTCCTTTCTTGCGCTGAACGACATTGTGGTGTTCAAGGGCGACCCCGGCAGGCTGACGGAGATCGAGGTTTCCGTCAACGGCCAGGTGGCGGACCGGTACCCCTGCGACGGCGTGGTCATCGCCACGGCGACGGGTTCCACCGCCTATTCGCTGTCCGCAGGCGGGCCCATCATGCTGCCGTCCGCGGGGGGCATCCTGATCACCCCCCTTTCGCCGCACAAGATCGGCCCCCGGCCCACGCTGATCGGCGAGCACGACGAGGTCAGCGTGCGCACCTTCGGCAAGAACGGCTACTGCACCATCTCTTGCGACGGCCAGAGCGGCCATCAGTTCCTGCCGGGCGCCTCGCTGAAGGTGCGGAAAGCCGAGGAAACCACGCGGCTGATCCGCCTCAGGCCCTACAAGTTCTTCGATCTGGTCAAGCAGAAGCTTTACTGATATAGACGTGCAAGGAGGAGTTCATGAAAACCGCGAGACACGCCATGGTGCTCGACATCATTTCCAAGTACGACATCGAAACCCAGGACGAGCTGGCGGAACACCTGCGGCGGAACGGCTTTGACGTGACCCAGGCCACCGTCTCCAGGGACATCAAGGAGCTGCGGCTCATCAAGGTTCTGGGGGAGAACGGCACGTACAAGTACGCCACGGTGGACAAGGCGGAATCCGGCCTGGTGGACCGCTTCATGCGCATGTTCGCCCATTCGGTCATCAGCATCACCCACACCGGCACGCTGGTGGTCATCAAGACCCTTTCGGGCAGCGCCAACGCCGCGGCGGAGGCCATCGACTCGCTGCGCTGGCCGGAAATTCTCGGCTCCATCGCCGGGGACAACACCATCTTCGTGGCGGTGCGGGACGAGGCGGACGTTCCCCAGGTGGTGGAAAAATTCCGCTCGATGATGAAATAGCGGCTGACATTCTGGCGCTGCCCGCTTGACCGGCGGGCAACGCCGTCGCCTTTCCTGAACGTTCATTTCGAAATCGGAAGACAGGTGGCGTTCTTATGCTTCGTTCCCTTCACATCGAAAACATCGCGCTGATCGACAGGCTGGACCTCGACCTGTCCGAGGGAATGGTGGTGCTCACCGGCGAGACGGGCGCGGGCAAGTCCATCGTCATCGACGCGGTGAACCTGCTGCTGGGCGGCAGGGCGGACCGGGACCTCATCAAGTCCGGCGCGGAAAAGGCCGTTGCCGAAGGACTGTTTGACCTGCACCCAGGCGTTTTGCCCCTTGTCGAGGAACTGGGGCTCAATACTGAAGACGGCGAGCTGGTGCTGTGCCGGGAGCTTTCCCTTTCCGGCCGGAACGTGTGCCGCGTCAACGGCCGCATCGTGCCTTTGTCCGCGCTGCGGGCCATCGGCGCCGCGCTGGTGGACCTTCACGGCCAGCACGACCATCAGTCCCTGCTCGACCCCGAAAAACACCTGGATTTTCTGGATGGTTTTGCCGCAAAGGAGCTTGCCCCCCTCAAGGAGGAGGTGGCGCAGCGGTACGCCAGATGGCGGGAAGTGACCGAGGCCGTCCGCAAAGGGGCGGGCAGCGAGGCGGAGCTCGCCCGCCGGGAGGACATGCTGCGCTTTCAGGTGGAGGAGATTTGCGCCGTCAGCCCCGTCGCCGGCGAGGAGGAGGAACTCCTCGAGGAAAGCAGGATGCTCTCCAGGGCGGAGGACATCAAAAACGCCCTTTCCGCCGCCGTCGCCCTGCTCAACGGCGGGGACGAGGACGAGCGGGGCGCGCTGACGCTTTTGCAGCTCGCCGCCGACCGCATGGGGGACATTGCCGGCATCTCGCAAAAGTACGCCGACCTGAAGGAAAAGCTGGACGAGGCGTGCTACGCCGTGGAGGACGCGACCATCGAGCTTCGCTCCCTGCGGGAGGACGTGCCGGACGACCGCTACCGGCTGGAGGAGGTCAACGCCCGGCTGGACAGGCTCTACAAACTCAAGCGCAAGTACGGCAGCACGGTGGAGGAGGTCATCGCCTACAGGGAACGGGCGGAAAAGGAGCTATTGGAAATGGAGGACAAACGGGCCTTCCTGGAAAAGGGCGAGGCGGAAATCGCCAGGCTGAAACAGGAGCTTTACGAGAGCAGCAAAAGGCTCTCCCTTGCCCGAAGAAAGGCCGCCAGGGCGCTGGAAGCCGCCGTTTTGAAGGAAATGGCGGAACTGGGCATGGAAAAGGCGGCCTTCGAGTTCCGCTTTTCGGAGATTTTGGACATCGACCGCGCCCATTTGACGGAAAACGGGATGGACAGCGCGGAGATGCTGCTTTCCACCAACCCGGGCGAGCCCGTCCGGCCGCTGCACAAGGTGGCCTCCGGCGGCGAGCTTTCGCGCATCATGCTGGCCTTCAAGTCGGTGGAATGCGGCGTGTTCGACCGCCCCTGCATGATCTTCGACGAGATCGACACCGGCATCTCCGGCAGGATTTCCGCCGTGGTGGGGCAGAAGATGAAAAAGCTTTCCACCGGAAGGCAGGTGCTGTGCGTCACCCATTCCGCCCAGATCGCCGCCATGGCGGACTGCCATCTGCTCATCGAAAAAAAGGAAAAAAACGGCAGGGCAGTCACCTCCGTACGCCAGCTGGAAACAGAGGAACGGGAGCTGGAGCTCGCGCGCATCATCAGCGGCGAAAAGCCCGGCGTTTCGGCGCTGGCCCACGCGAAAGAGCTCCTGCAAGCGGCGGCGGGGCGCTAATCCTTGCCAACATAAATCACAGCGGCCTTCGGAAAACTAGTGCATGTTGGCGCCAACGCGCCGAATCCGTTTTTCCGGGGGTCGCTGTTTTGAAGAAGATGGTTTTTGCCGCGCGCTTCGCGGTGTTTCTCTCTTTGTGCCTGGTGCTGACGCTGGGCTATTTTTCACCCGCGGTGCGCGCGGTTTTGACATTGCCGGACGTCATCTACATCAGCGCCGGCGGCGAAAAGCTGCTGCCCGGGCTGAACAGGGAAAACATCGCCATCAGCGGCGGCGCGGCGCAGGTGCGCCAGAGCGGCGACGAGTCCATCCGCGACGTCGCCGGCGTGCGCGTGCAGAGCCCTTCTGCCGGAAGGTCCACCGCCACCCTTTCCATCCTGGGCATCCCGGTGCGCACCGTCGAGCTGCGGGCCGCCGGGGAACACGTGCTCATCCCCGGCGGGCAGGCGGTGGGCATCCGCCTGTTCATGCGGGGCGTGCTGGTGGTGGGCACCACCAGCGTCCGCGCCGCGGCGGGGGAGATCCAGAGCCCCGCCAGGGCTGCCGGCCTTTCGCCGGGGGATCTGATTCTGGAAGTCAACGGGGTGGAGGTGCGGGACTCAGGCCATCTGGGGGATCTTGTTTCCGCCGCTTCGGGGGAGGTGCTGCTCACGGTGGAGCGCAACGGCAAAAAAATCACGGTATCAGCCAAGCCCGAAACCGACGTGACGGACGGCCAGAAGAAGCTCGGCATCTGGGCGCGGGACAGCACCGCCGGCGTGGGGACCATCACCTATTATGACCCGTCCAACTACTCCTTCGGCGCCCTGGGCCACCCGATCACCGACGTGGACACCGGCGGGCTGCTGCCCGTTAGGCAGGGGGAAATCGTGGACGCCGAGATCGTCGGCATCGTCAAGGGGGAGCGGGGCACGCCCGGCGAGCTGAAGGGCATGTTCTCCTCCGAGCGCACAAGGGGCAGAATCAGCGTCAACACCGAGTACGGCATCTTCGGCTACACCAACGCCATCCCCATCAACCCCATCTATCCCGACGGCGTGGAGATCGGCACCAGGACGGAGGTGCGCACCGGCGAGGCCCAGATCCTCTCCACCATCGACGGCAGCGGCATCCAGGTGTATTCCTGCAACGTCGTCCGCATCAACACGCAGAACAGCCCCGGCTCCCGCGGCATGGTGGTGGAAATCACCGACCCGCAGCTCTTGCAGAAGACCGGCGGCATCGTCCAGGGGATGAGCGGCAGCCCCATCATCCAGAACGGCAAGCTCATCGGCGCCATCACCCACGTGTTTGTCAACGACCCCACCAAGGGGTACGCCATGTACATCGAATGGATGCTCCAGCAGACGGAGAGCGTCTCGTCGGCCGCCTGATGCATGATGAAAAATTGCAGTATTCGTGCTTGATTTTTGCAGGAAAATTGCGAAGGGCACAGAATTAGAGTATTGGATGTTCCTTACATTTCCCATCTGTTATGATTTCATGCGGATTGACGGCGGTGTTTTGATGATGAACAAGATCAGGGTTTTGCTTTCCGAAAGTTGCGAGTTCAAGAATTCAAGCGCGTTGGCGGAAGCATTCCAGAAGCTCGAAAACGTGGAAGTGCTCGGCAATCTGCACGACGGGCGGGATATCGTGGAACGCCTGGAACGCGGTGACGTGGATCTTTTGATTCTCGAACTCATTCTGCCGAACATGGACGGGCTGGAGGTGCTCCACGCCATCCAGCAGATGCGCAGGCGGCCGGTGGTCATCGTGTGCTCGGCCATCAGCGTCGAGCGCATCATCGAGGAGGCCATCGCCCTGGGCGCATCCTACTATCTTCCCAGGCACGCTTCTGCCGCCTGGTGCGCGCGCAGGGCCGTGGAGCTGTACGACATCGTCGCCTCCAGCGAGATTGTGGTGGCGGGCAAAAGGGTGGACGCGAACTTCGTCCGCATGCGCATCACGGAGCTGCTCAGGCACATGGGCGTGCCCCCGCACCTGAAGGGGTATGGTTACATCAAGTCCGCCCTGTTTTCCACCGTGCGGGACCCGAGCCTGCTGAACGCCACCACCACCGTGCTGTACCCCATGATCGCCAGGCAGAACAACACCGAGCCCAGCCTGGTGGAGCGCATGATGCGCCACACCATCGAGACCACGTGGAACCGGGGGGACATCGACGCGCTCATCGAGCTGTTCGGGTATTCCGTGAGCAACGAGCGCAGCAGGCCCACCAACACGGAGTTTCTGGCAAGGCTGACCGACGATCTGCTGATACGCCTGTGACCGGAATAAAGCGGCTGGACGGAACGAAAGGCCCCAAAGCCGCCGGTGCGGGCGGAAACGTTTGCGGACGCATAGCCAAAGGCCGCGCCCCATATGATGTACTATGTACAAACAGGGGGTGCGGCATTTGCGTTCGAAATCGCGCAGCATCGCCATCCGCAGTCGCACAAGGCATTCGGCCCTCGCCGAGCATCTGAACGTCAACGGCAGGGCGTACCTTTCCGGCATGCTGCCGGTGCTGGTGGGGTTCGCGTCCGGCTGGGCGGCGGTGCTGGCCGCCGGCGGCGTCGCGTACTACGGGGCGGCAAAATCGGCCATGGATTCCCTGGCGGAGGGCGGGGTGGACGTGTGGACCGCGCTGTTGCGCGGGCTCTGGGTCAGCGGCCCGGTTTATGCCTTTCTGGCGGCGGGGGGGATGTTCTGGCCCGTCGCGCCTCTGTCGGCGCTGTTTTTGGCGCTTTGGGCGTTCCCTGCTGGCTGCGCGGTGCCGCTTCTGTTTTCCTTTGGCGCAAAGGGCGGGATCTGCGCCGTCGTCTGCGTCATACTGCCCCTGCTGTTCGGGCTGCCGCTGTTCCTGCGCGCCTGGGCAAGGATGCTGCGGGGCGCAAGGGCGTCGCTGCACGGCGAACCGGTGCGGGGATATGCTTCTTCGGCGCTCCTCGTAGCGCTGTGGCTGATTCCCTATTGCCTGGTGCAGTGCGTCCTGCTGCCGCTGCTGTTCCAGGGCATCTGCGCGCTATTTTTCGGGTGACGGAACGCGTCGAAAATGGTATGCTATGAGCAGAGATACCGATATCACCGGTATCGGGTTTTCGAGTGACGACATGGAGGAAACCAATGACAAGGAAAAAAGTGCTGTTAATCGTGCTGGACAGCGCGGGCGTGGGTGAAATGCCGGACGCCGCCGAGTTCGGTGACGCGGGTGCGGACACGATCGGCCATATCATCAAGGCGCGCGGGCTGAACACGCCGAACATGGACGCATTGGGCCTGCGCTGCATCAAGGGCACCAGCTTTTATACCGGCGTCGGCGGCAATCTGGGCAGCTACGGCAAGGCGGCGGAGAAGACCCACGCCAAGGACACCACCTGCGGCCACTTTGAGCTCGCCGGCTTCATTATGGACAAGCCCTTCAAGACCTATCCCCACGGCTTCCCCAAAAGGGTGATGGACGAGTTCGAGCGCCGCATCGGCAGGGGAACGCTGGGCAACTGCACCGCCTCCGGCACCCAGATCATCAACGAGCTGGGGGACGAGCACGTCAGAACCGGAAAGCCCATCGTCTACACTTCGGCGGACAGCGTGTTCCAGATCGCCGCCCACGAGGAGGTCATCCCGCTGGAGGAACTCTATCGCATGTGCGAAATCGCCCGCGAGCTGCTGATGGGGGACGACCTGGTGGGCAGGGTCATCGCGCGGCCGTTTATCGGCACCAGCGGCAATTACAAACGCACCGAGCACCGCAGGGACTTCGCCCTGCCGCCGGAGAAGGACACCGTCCTCAACGCCCTGCAAAAGGCCGGGTACGACGTCGTCGGCGTCGGCAAGATCGAGGACATTTTCTGCCGCAGCGGCATCACCGAGGTGGACCACACCACCAACAACGCCGCCGGCACCGAGGCCGCCATCCGCTACGCGAAGAGCGACAGAAACGGCCTGGTCTTCGTCAACCTCGTGGACTTCGACATGGTCTACGGCCACAGGAACGACGTGGAGGGCTACGGCGCCGCGCTGGAGGCGTTCGACAAAAGGCTCCCCGAGATCATGGAGAGCCTGAACGACGAGGACCTGCTCATGATCACCGCGGACCACGGCTGCGACCCGGCCTATCCCGGCACCGACCACACCCGGGAGTACATTCCGCTTTTGATTTACGGCAAGAAGATGAAAACAGGGGTGGACATCGGCACGCGCAGCACCTACGCGGACGTGGCGGCCACCATCGCGGACTTCTTCGGCCTCGACCCCTGGCCGGTGGGGACTTCCTTCCTCCCGGAAATCAAAGGATAAGGCGGTGCGATGATGGACATTAAAAGCAGAATCGAAGGCGCCGTGAAGCACATCCAAAGCGTGTGCGACTTTCAGCCGGAAATCGGACTCGTGCTGGGCAGCGGACTGGGGGACTACGCCGAGACGCTGGAACATGCCGTCATCATCAACTATGCGGACATTCCGGGCTTCCCCACCTCGAGCGTGGCTGGGCACAAGTCCCGCTTCGTGCTGGGTGAGCGGTTCGGCAAAAGAATCATCGCCATGCAGGGCAGGTTTCACTTCTATGAGGGCTACTCCCAGCAGGAGCTGACCATCCCCGTCCGGGCCATGCGCCTTCTGGGGGTGGAGAAACTGCTCATCACCAACGCCGCGGGCGGGGTGAACACCAGCTGGTCCGCCGGCGCGCTGATGGCGATTGCCGACCACATCAACTACTCCGGCGCGAACCCGCTCATGGGGCCGAACCTCGACGAGTACGGGCCGCGCTTTCCGGACATGACCGAGGTGTACGACGCCGCCCTTCGCGAAAAGCTGGTGGAGGAGGCGGCTAAGGAGGGCATCCGGGTCGAACAGGGCGTGTACATGATGTTCGCCGGCCCGAGCTACGAAACCCCTGCGGAAATCCGCATGGCGCGCGTGCTGGGCGCGGACGCGGTGGGCATGTCCACCGTGCCGGAGGCCATCGCCGCGAGGCACTGCGGCATGAAGGTGCTGGGCATCTCCTGCATCACCAACATGGCGGCGGGCGTGCTGAAGGCGCCGTTGAACCACGCGGAGGTCATGGAGACCGCCAGCCGCGTCAAGGGGCAGTTTACCAAAGTGCTGGACATCGCCATTCAAAAAGTCTTCTGAAACGGCATGCAAAACCTGTCAGGGGCGGAGAAATCCGCCCTTTTTGTCATGATGCTCCTCGAATATGCAAAATGCGCCGTGCAAAAATAAGGACATCAAAGCATTGGAGGAATGAACGTGGCAAACTACAAGCGGTGGGCGGCAGCCGCGCTGGCCGCAACCATACTGTTCGGCGCCCAGTGGGCCTTTCCGGACCCCGTAAGGGCAGAAACATTACCCTTTGAGGTGAATGCGAAGGCGGCGATCCTGATGGATGCCGCCTCCGGGCAGGTGATATACGAGAAGAACGCGGACGAGCTGTACGACGTGGCGGGCATGGCCAAGCTGATGAGCGCGCTGCTCATCACCGAGGCCATCGAATCCGGGATGCTCTCCCTTTCAGACGCCGTCAACGTCAGCAGCAGCGCCGCCGGACTGGGCGGCATGAGCGCGTTTTTGGCGGCCGCACAGAGTTATCCCGTCGAAACGCTGTATCAATGCATGCTGATGATCTCGGCGAACGACGCCACCGTCGCGCTGGCGGAAAAGCTGGTGGGTTCCTCCGAGGCCTTCGTCGCGAAGATGAACGAGCGCGCAAGGGCGATGGGCCTTTCCTCCGTGTTTGTCAATCCCACCGGTCACAGGGCGACGGGCCAGGGCATGAGCGCCAGGGACGCCGCCATCCTCGCCCGGGAGCTCTGCAGGTACCCGGTCGCGCTGACCTACTCCTCGATTTACATGGATGAGCTCGTCCACGCCGACGGGCGGCTGACCGAGCTCGTCAACCCCAACAGGCTGGTGCGCTTCTATGCCGGGTGCGACGGCCTGGCCACCGGCTCCAACAGCGCGGCGGGGTATTCCGGCATCTTCACCGCCGAGCGCAACGGCACGCGGTACATCGCCGTCGTCATCGGCTGCGCCAATGCGGACACCCGCTCCTCCATCGCTCAAAAGCTGTTGGACCACGCGTTCGCCAATTATGAGTCGGTGGTGGTGATCGAAAAGGGCAAAGGCGTGGCGAGGGACGTGCCGGTGGAAGGCGGGCGCAAAAAGAGCGTCCACGGCGTCGCCGGCGAAACCCTGTCTCTGCTGCTGCAAAAGGGCGAGGCTGCGGGTATTTCCAAGGAGGTGGAAGTGGCAGGGTCCCTGACCGCCCCGGTGGAGGCGGGGCAGCAGATCGGCGAACTCATCATCAAACGCAACGGCGAGGAGCTCGCCCGCGTCCCCGTGGTCGCCTGCGAAACGGTGGAAAAGGCGACCCTCGGAAGCGCGCTGCGCCTCATCTGGCTGAGCTGGCTGCACTTATAAATATTCATTCATCCGATGATTCATGCGGGCTGCATTGACAGCCCGCTTCCTGCATGTTACTATTTTCGGGAAATATCGACAGAACTTGGAGAACCATACATGAGGCCCTGGGAAAAAATCAGCGTCAGCGACGCCGGGAACATGGTGTTTGGCGGGTGCGACTGCGTCGAGCTCGCCAGAGAATACGGAACCCCGCTCTACGTGCTGGACGAGCGCGCCGTCCGGGAGGTGTGCCGGGGCTTTGATTCTGCTTTGCGCAAGGCCGGCGCGAAGGGCAGGGTGTATTACGCCAGCAAGGCCCTTTGCACCACCGCGCTGTACCGCATCATCGAGCAGGAGGGACTGGGCATCGACGTGGTGTCCGGCGGCGAGCTGTACACGGCGAAAAACGCCGCGTTCCCCGCGGAGCGCATCGTGTTCCACGGCAACAACAAGACGGCGGACGAACTGAAGATGGCCGTGGAGTACGGCGTGGGCTGCATCGTCATCGACAGCCACGAGGAAATCGGCCTGCTGGCGGACATCGCCAAAGAGTGCGACAAAACCGTGGACGTGTCTCTTCGCGTCAAGCCCAACATCGAGGCCCATACCCACGAGTACGTGCTCACCGCCATCGACGACTGCAAGTTCGGCCTGGGGCTGTACGACGGCGAGGCGATGCTGGCCGTTCAGGAGATTCTTCATCGGAAAGAACTGCGTTTGAAAGGCCTGCACTGCCACATCGGCTCCCAGATCTTCGAAAAGGAGCCCTTCTTCGCCGCGGCGGACAGGATGACGGACTTCGCCCAAAAGCTTCAGAAGGAACTGGGCGTGACGCTCTTTGAAATCAGCTTCGGCGGCGGTTTTGGCATCAATTATACAGACAAGGACGCCGAAATCGAACCCTACGCCTTCGTGGGGGAGATGATCGAAGCGCTTTACTGCTGCTGTGACGAAAAAGGCCTTCCCCGCTACGACTTCGCCATCGAGCCCGGCCGCGCCATCGTGGGCGAGGCGGGCATCACCCTTTATACCGTGGGCACCGTCAAGCGCGTGCCCGGCGTGCGCACCTTCGTCAGCGTGGACGGCGGCATGGGGGACAATCCCCGCCATATCCTCTACGGCGCGGAATACACCGCGAAGCTCGCAAACAAGCCCACGGCGGAGGCCACGGAGGTGTACGCCATCGCAGGCCGCTACTGCGAGTCGGGGGACATGCTCATCCAACAGGCGCACCTGCCCCCCTGCAAGGCCGGAGACATTCTGGCGGTGTTCTCCACCGGCGCGTACCACTACTCCATGGCGTCCAACTACAACCGCGTCCCCATCCCCGCGATGGTGCTGGTCAACGAGGGAAGGCACGCTTTGATCGTGCAGCGCCAGAGCTACGAGCAGCTCATCCAGAACGACGTCATGGCGCCCTGGCAGAAGTAAACCGGAGAATGAAAGTCCCGAAAACGGCATACTAGTGGAAAAACCGGCAGCAAAGCCGGTTTTTCCTGTGGCGGCGCATTTTGCCGCAAAGGAGCTTTGCGAACGCAGGTTTGCGCCAAAAAGAAGGGTTTTGGGTTTGTGCGGCGTATATATTGCAACACGGTCTGGGGCACTTCAGGCGCGCCGGCAAACCGGGCCGTTTTTCACGGCATCAAAACCGTGCCCGCTGCGGAAAGAAAGGTGTCTTACATGAACACAAGGCAACAGCTGGAAGAACTGGAGCGGCGGCTTTTATCCGAGCACGCCGCCAAAAGCGCGGACTCGCTGGGCAGGGACAGGCCCATCGAGCCCTGCTCGCTGCGGACGGAGTTTCAGCGGGACCGGGACCGCATCATCCACTGCAAGTCCTTCCGCAGGCTGAAATACAAGACCCAGGTGTTCCTCTCCCCGGAAGGGGACCATTACCGCACCCGCCTCACCCACACGCTGGAGGTGGCGCAGATCGCCCGCACCATTTCCCGGGCGCTACGCCTGAACGAGGACTTGACGGAGGCCATCGCCCTGGGGCACGATCTCGGCCATACGCCTTTCGGGCACATCGGCGAGTCGGTGCTCAACAGCGTGCTGCCCAAGGGCTTTCGCCACAACGTGCAGAGCGTGCGGGTGGTGGAAAAGCTGGAAAACGGCGGCGAGGGGCTGAACCTCACCAAAGAGGTGCGGGACGGCATATTAAACCACACCAAGGACGGCCGCGCCATGACCCTTGAGGGCAGGGTGGTGAGCTACGCGGACCGCATCGCCTACATCAACCACGACATTGACGACGCCATCCGCGCCGGCGTCCTCTCGCCGGAAGACCTTCCCAAGGACTGCCTTGCGGTGCTGGGCGACTCCCACGGCAGGCGCATCAACAACATGATTCTGGACATTGTCAGGGAGAGCGACGGCAGGGACTACGTGCGCATGTCCCCCCCGTTCGAGGAGCACATGGCGAAACTGCGCGCCTTCATGTTCGAGCGGGTGTACACCGACTCCACGGCCAAGGCCGAGGAGGGCAAGGCGCGGGGAATGCTGGAAAAGCTCTACGGCCATTTCCTCCAGCACGTGGAGGAGCTGCCCAGAGAGTTCGTGCGGCACCTTGCGGAGGACGGCCCCGAAGTGGTCGCCGCGGACTACATCGCCTGCATGACCGACCGGTTCGCGGTGCGGACGTATCAGGATTTGTTCGTCCCCAAGTCCTGGAGCATCTGGTGACAGAAATTAAAAGAAGGAACAGCCGGCAGAGCGGCGAATAATATAGCGCATTTTCTTACGGGAATGCATGGCTGTTCGAAAGGATGTGTGCCATGGCGTATTTTCCGGACGCGTGGCTGGAGGAGCTGCTCCAAAGGAGCGACTTCGCGGCCATCGCCGCCGAGTACGTTCAGCTCAAACCCCGGGGAGGAAGGCTGTGGGGGTGCTGCCCCTTCCACCACGAGAAGACGCCTTCCTTCACCATCTCGCCGGACAGGCAGATGTACTACTGCTTCGGCTGCAAAAAGGGCGGGTCGTTGATCAACTTCGTGATGGAGATGGAGCACCTCTCCTTTGTGGACGCCGTCCGCCAGCTGGCCGCGCGGGCGGGGATGGAACTCCCCGACCGCCTGGAGGACCGGTACGCATCCGAAAACCGCGAGAAGAAGGAGCGGATGTACGCCGCGATGCGGGAGGCGGGGCTTTTCTACCACCACTGCCTCAAGCAGCCCATGGGCAGGGAGGCCTGCGAGTACCTCGCGCGGCGCGGCGTTTCCGCCGAGACCGCGGCGGCGTTCGGACTGGGATGGGCGCCGGCGGGGTGGGACGGGGAACTGTTCAAACACCTGACCGAAAAGGGCTTTTCGCCCGACCTTCTGGTGGAAGCGGGGCTCTGCACCCGCTCGAAAAAGGACGAATCCAAGTATTTCGACTGGTTCAGGGGAAGGCTGATCTTTCCCATCATCGGGACGCACGGCCGCCTGATCGGCTTCGGCGCCAGAACCCTGGGTGCCGAACAGCCCAAATACCTGAATTCGCCCGAAACGCCCATCTTCAACAAGCGAAGGAACCTGTTCGGCTTTAACAGGCTCAAGGGCAAAAACCCCGGCAGGATCATCCTCGTGGAAGGGTATATGGACGTCATCGGCCTTTTCGGCCACGGGGTGACCAGCGCCGTGGCGTCGCTGGGGACGGCGCTTACCAAGGAGCAGGCGCGCCTTCTGAAGAACAGCGTATCCGAGGTGCTGATAGCCTACGACGGCGACTTTGCCGGCCAGAAGGCCACGGCGGAGGCGCTGAACGTGCTGGAGGCGGAGGGGCTTACAGCGAAGGTGGTGCCGCTGCCCGAAGGGGTGGACCCGGACGAGTTCGTGCGAAAAGAGGGGGCGGAGGCTTTTCGCGCCCTGTGCGACGGCGCGCTTTCCGCCAACACCTTCCGGCTGCGCCACCTGAAGGCGAAGTACGACCTTTCCACCGAGGACGGCAGGACGGCGTTCGCCCGGGCGGGCAGCAGGCTCATCGCGCGGTTTTCGCCCGTGGAGCAGGAACGGTACTTCGCGGAGCTTTCCGCCATGACCGGGTATTCCCCGGAGGCCCTTGCCAGGGAATCCCAAACAGCGGCATCTGAAAACGTGCATAAGAATACCGTTACCAATTATCGGAATACTAGAAATGCCGCAATCAGGCCCGCAAAAGGGCAGGATAGAAGAAGGGGCGCCGAATGCCTGCTCTTGCGGCTCGCCATCGACGACGCTGCGTACATTCCCCGCGTCGGGCAGAAGGCGCATCTCATCCGGAGCGAGGACGCAAAAGCCCTGCTCGGCCTGCTGCGGGACCTTCCCCGGGGCGATCCCGAGGCGCTTACGGTATTCCTTAACCGCATGGACCCCGCCGCCGCCTCCTGCTACGCGGCGTGCATGTCCCTGCCGCCCTGCGCGGACTTTGAAACCTGCTTTTCGGACTGCGTTTTCGTGCTGACGCGGATGGACAGGGAGGACGAAATCAAAAGGCTGCAGATGCAGGCCGCAGACCCGTCCATCCCACAGGCAGAACGGGACGAATTGCTCAAGCGAATAGGAGAGTTACGTGGAAAAAACGACGAAGAAGGCCGTGGATATGAAGGCTGACGAAACCAAGGCGAACATTGCCGCCGAAATGGAGGACAGGCTGCCCGACAAGGCTGCGGACGCGGAGCTTGAGGGCGGCCGGGCAAAGCACGCGCCCGAGCGCAAAAAGGCCGCGAAAGCGGCGCACAACGGCAAGGGCGCGGACGAGGAGATCGATGACCGCAACGTTCTGGAAGAGGAGCTGGAAGCCCCCGACGAGCTGGAGGACGAGGACGACGAACGCAAGCACGTCCGCCAGGCGGACGTTTACCGCAAGCGCTTCGCCGCGCTGGTGACCAGCGCCCGGGAAAAGGGCCACATCACCGAACAGGAGCTGGCCCAGGCCGTGGAGGGGCTGGAGCTGGACGCGGAGCAGATCGAGGAGCTGTACGCCACGCTGGAATCCCTCAACATCGAAGTCATCCGCGAGGACGACATGGCGGACAATCTCATCGCCATCGCCTCCTCCATGGAGGACGAGGGCGCCGAGGAGCTGGAGGACGATCTCTCCGTGCCGGACGGCATCAACATCGACGACCCGGTGCGCATGTACCTCAAAGAGATCGGCAAGGTGCCCCTTCTGACCGCGGAGGAGGAAATCGAAATCGCCAAGCGCATGGCGGCGGGCGACGAGGACGCCAAGCGCCAGCTGGCGGAAGCCAACCTCCGCCTTGTGGTCAGCATCGCGAAGCGCTACGTGGGCCGCGGGATGCTCTTCCTCGACCTCATTCAGGAGGGCAATCTGGGGCTCATCAAGGCGGTGGACAAGTTTGACTACAGCAAGGGATACAAGTTCTCCACCTACGCCACCTGGTGGATCCGCCAGGCCATTACCCGGGCAATCGCCGACCAGGCGCGCACCATCCGCATCCCCGTGCACATGGTGGAAACCATCAACCGGCTGATTCGCGTGCACAGGCAGCTTTTGCAGGAGTACGGCCGCGAACCCCAGCCGGACGAGATCGCCAAGGCCATGGGCATCTCGGAGGACAAGGTCCGCGAAATCCTCAAAATCGCCCAGGAGCCGGTTTCCCTGGAAACTCCCATCGGCGAGGAGGAGGACAGCCACCTCGGCGACTTCATTCCGGACGACGACGCCCCCGCTCCCGCGGAGGCCGCGGCGTTCGCGCTGCTCAAAGAGCAGCTGATGGACGTGCTGGACACCCTGACCCCCCGGGAGGAAAAGGTGCTCCGGCTGCGCTTCGGGCTGGACGACGGCAAGGCCAGAACGCTGGAAGAGGTGGGCCGGGAGTTCAACGTCACCAGGGAGCGCATCCGCCAGATCGAGGCGAAGGCCCTGCGAAAGCTCCGCCACCCGAGCAGGAGCAAAAAGCTCAAGGACTTCCTGGATTGAGATAGCTGCCGATAACGGGCGGGGTTCCCCCGCCCATCACCATGTTACGAGGTCTGTTTTGAAAACGAGCGATTTTTATTACGAACTGCCGCCCGAACTCATCGCCCAGCACCCCGCCGAGCGCCGGGACGGCTCGAGGCTTCTCATCTACAAGCGGGCGGACAAAAGCATCACCGATGGCCGCTTTCCGGACGTGCTTCAGTATTTGAACGCAGGGGACTGCCTGGTGGTCAACCGCACCCGGGTGATTCCCGCGCGCCTCATCGGCTCCCGCATCGCGGAAGACGGCTCAAAAGGCGGCGCCATGGAGTTTTTGCTGCTTAAAAGGCTGGACGACAACCGCTGGGAAACGCTGGTCAAGCCCGGCAGAAGGGCGAAGACCGGCGCGCGCTTTTCCTTTGGCGACGGGGAACTCACCGCCGTGGTGGAGGAAAGCACGCCGGACGGCGGCCGCATCGTCAGGTTCTTTTTCGATGGCATCTGGGAGGAGGTCCTCGACCGCGTGGGCAAAATCCCGCTCCCGCCGTACATCACCGAGGAGCTCAAGGACCCCGAGCGGTACCAGACGGTGTACTCCAAGGAGGAAGGCTCCGCCGCCGCCCCCACCGCGGGGCTGCACTTCACGCCGGAGCTTTTGCAAAAAGCGCGGGACAAGGGCGTGAAAATCGTCGAAATCCTGCTGCACGTGGGGCTGGGAACCTTCCGTCCCGTCAAGGCGGAGGACATTTCCCAGCACCACATGCACGTCGAGTACTATGAGGTCAGCGAGGGAAACGCAAAAGCCATCAACGCCTGCCGCGCGGCGGGCGGGCGCATCGTCTGCGTGGGCACCACCAGCTGCCGCACGCTGGAGACCGTGACGGACGACGCCGGCGTCGTGCATGCCGGCAAGGGCTGGACGGATATTTTCATCACCCCGGGCTACCGCTTCAAGGCGGTGGACGCGCTGATCACCAACTTCCACCTGCCGGAGTCCACGCTGCTGATGCTGGTCTCCGCCCTTTGCGGGAGGGAGGAGATCCTGCGGGTGTACGAACACGCGGTGAAGGAGCGGTACCGGTTCTTCTCCTTCGGCGACGCGATGCTGATTCTGTGATGTTCGTCGCCGATCTGCACATCCACTCCAAATACTCCATGGCCACCAGCAAAGACTGCGACACGGCGCACCTCGACCTGTGGGCGAGAAAGAAGGGCATCGCCCTTGTGGGCACGGGGGATTTCACCCACCCCGCCTGGAGGGAGGAACTCAAGGAAACGCTGATTCCCGCCGATGAGGGGCTTTACGCCCTCAAGGAGGAGTACCGCCTGCCGTCAAAGACCGCAGGCGACGCGAAGCCGCGCTTTGTGATTTCCGGCGAGATCAGCTGCGTCTACAAGAAGGACGGCAAAACGCGGAAAGTCCACAGCCTCATCCTTCTGCCCGGCCTCGCGGACGCGGAAAGGCTTGCAAAGCGGCTCGAACCCGTCGCCAGCCTTGCGTCGGACGGCAGGCCCACGCTGGGGATGGACTGCCGGGACCTGCTGGCCATCACGCTGGAAACCTGCCCAAACGCGCTGTTCGTTCCCGCCCACGTGTGGACGCCGCACTTTTCCGTCTTTGGCGCGTTTTCCGCCTTTGACTCCATGGAGGAGTGCTTCGGGGACCTTTCGGGGGAGATCTTCGCCCTGGAAACCGGCCTTTCCTCCGACCCGGCGATGAACGACCAGGTCTCCGCGCTGGACCGCTTCACGCTGATTTCCAACTCGGACGCCCACTCCCCCGCAAAGCTCGGCAGGGAGGCGAACGTGCTGGACACGGGGCTCACGTACGCCGAGGTGGTTTTTGCCATCAGGACCGGAAAGGGCTTCGTCAAGACGCTGGAGTTCTTTCCGGAGGAGGGCAAGTACCACCTGGACGGGCACAGGAACTGCGGCGTGCGCCTGACGCCGGAGGAAACGAAGGCTTTGGGCGGCATCTGCCCGGTGTGCGGCAAAAAGGTCACCGTGGGCGTCGTCCACCGCATCCGGGAGCTGTCGGACAGGGAAACTGGCGAATCAAAGCCCGGCGCCAGGCCCTTTGAGAGCATCCTGTCCCTGCCGGAGGTCATCGCCTCGGCCACGGGATTTTCCGCAGAGGGGAAGAAGGCGGGAGCGATCTACGACGCCATGCTCGCCGCGCTGGGGCCGGAGCTCTTCATTTTGCGGGAACTGCCGCTGGAAGAGGTCGAGCGCCGCTTCGGTCCGCTTCTGGCAGAGGGCATCGGGCGCATGCGAGCTGGCAACGTGCGGCGCAGCCCGGGCTATGACGGCGCATACGGCGAAATCTCGCTGTTCGCGCCCGGGGAGCGCGTCTCCCGCGCCGCCGAAATCGCAAAGCTGCTGGAATCCTGTCGCAAGGCGGGCACATGCTGACGGCGGAAGGACTGCGCTGGTTCAGGCGGCAGCTGCCGTGCTGCCGAAACGCTTAATGGGAAAAGCTGGCCACGCATAGCCTTTTTGCCGCGCGGGGCTGACGCCTGGCGGAAAAACCCTCGCCGGCTGCCGCGCGCGCATCGAACCGAATCGCGCCTAGAAGGAATATCAAAATACCGAAGCCTTGCCGGGCTTCGGTATTTGCGCTTCAGGGCTGGAGAACGGCTTTTCGCGCAGCCGTTCAGGGCTGTTCGAGCCAGCGGACGGAACTGTCCGGCAGGACGACGGCGATGGGAAGGTTGGGAAAGGCAGAATGCAGTTCCGCGATGAACAGGCTGCTGCCCGAGGGGTTGCTCCCCACGACGATCAGCCGGATGTCGTACCTTCGGATGTACATCCGGGTGGTTTCCACCGGCGCGTCGCTGTAATAGACCGCCATGTCCGCCCCGACGGAGGAGGCGACGCTGAACAGGTGCTCCATCACTTTGGAGTTCGCCGGCGCTTCCGACCTGGGCTGGATGCTCAGCACGCGCACGGCCTGGCCGTCCTGTTTCAAAGAGGCGCCGGTGCGGATGAGCCGCTCGCAGCTCGCCTGGTTGGTGACCAGCACCAGCACCGAAGGAAGGGATGTACAGGTCATGGTATCACCTCAGCTGTTCGTCGGGGGAGGGCTGGGGCAAAGCGCCATCCTGCGCCTTCAGGGTGAAGCGGAAGGTGGAGCCCTCGCCCTGCCTGCTTTCCACCCAGATGCGCTCGCCCAGCAGCGTCATGATCTCCTGGGCGATGGAAAGCCCGAGCCCCGTGCCGCTCTGGGCGTGGGCGGCGTCGGTCTTGTAGAACCTGTCGAACACGTGGGGAAGGTCGGCCTTCGCGATGCCGCAGCCCGTGTCGGAAAGGGAGACGACGACGCGGTCGCCCTCTTTCGCGGCGGAAAGCGAAATGGTGCCGCCCTCCGGCGTGAACTTGACGGCGTTGTCGAACAGGATGACCAGCACCTGCTCCACCCGGTCGGCGTTGCTGACCACCGGCGGCAGGTCCGGAGGAATGTCCGCCGCAAAGCTGATGCCTACGGCGTCCGCCCGGGGGGAGTAGCAGTCCTTGAAGGAGCGGAGGAGCTCTGCGACGTCGAAGGGCTCCTTTTCCAGGGCCACGGCGCCGGACTGCAGCCTGGAAAGCTCCAGAAGGTCGTTGATCAGCCGGGAAAGGCGCATGCTTTCCCGCAGGATGTGGCTGTAATAGCGGGCCTTGTCCGCCTCGTCCACCAGATTGTCGGTCAGTGCCTCCGCCAGACCGCGTATTGCCGCGACGGGGGTGCGCAGCTCGTGGGAGACGTTGGCCACGTAGTCCCTTCTGGTCTGCTCCAGCCGCTCGGACTCGGTGATGTCGTGGAACAGCGCCACGGCGCCCACGATGCCGCGCTTTTCGTCCTCCAGCGGCGAGATGTTCACCCTAAAAATGGTGGTGTCGGCGGTCAGGCTGCGTAAAATCGGCACGCCGTCCTTCACGCAGGCGTCAAAATCGTCCCACAGGGAAGCGTCCGGAATGAGCGCCATCCGGTCGGGGACCGCCTGGGGGTCCGCGCCAAACAGCTGGAACATGGCGGGATTCGCGTGGGTGATGTTGCCATTGCTGTCCACGGCGACGATGCCCTCCGAAAGGCCGTTCAGGATGCGCTCCAGCCGGTTGCGCTCCACCACCAGCGCCCGGATGGTGCTGGACAGCCTGCTGGACAAGTAGTTGAGCGCGCCGCCCAGCTGGCCGATCTCGTCCCGCTGGGCGTCGTTGGCGCGCACCGTAAAGTCCCCGCCCGCCATGGAGAGGGCCACGTCCCGCATCTGGTTGATGGGCTTGATGAGAAAGCGCGTTGCGTAATAGGAGGGGATGAGCATGATGAGAATCGCCAGCGCCATGCAGAGCATCAGGGCGACGGCGAGGTCGGAGGAGGGGGTGTTCACGTCCGCCATGGGCTTGGCGAGGAACACCGCGCCGATGGTGATGCCCGCGATGTGGGCGGGCACGCCCACGATGAGATACCCCGCGCCGCCGGCGGACGTGTCCACCACGGTGATGGGCTCGCCCACGGCCAGCACCGTGGTCACATAGTCCGACAGCGTGGCGGCGAAGGCCTGCGCCGCGGCCATGGCCTGCTGGCGCTCGGGGGTGCCCTCCTCGGTGTCGTTGGGGATGGTGTACACGTCCAGCGTGCCGTCGTACTTGAAGACCATGGCCGAAGCCCCCCAGGCGCTGTTGCTGCCCACCCGCAGCCGGAAGGACTCGTGGGACTGCAGACCCCTGTGGTAGCGCACGTACTCGTCCGCCAGATAGTTGGCCTTCAGCTCCAGTTCGGTGGCGCGGATGTTGGAGATCTGCCGCCTGGACAGCGGCAGAAACAGCGCCATGATCAGCACCGCCGACAGCAGCACCGTGGCCATGACCAGCGTCAGCGTGCGCAGAAACAGCCCGCTTCGGATCATGAATTGGCCTCGAACTTGTAGCCCACCCCGTAAATGGTCTTGATGGACCAGCCCACGCCCTCCTGAGGCAGCTTCTGGCGGATCCTTTTGATCTGGGTGTCCACCGCCCTCGTGTCGCCGAAGTAGTCGTATCCCCAGACCGCGGAGAGGATCTGCTCCCGGTCAAACACCTGGCCGGGGTGGGAGGCGAGAAGGTGCAGAATCTCCACCTCCTTGGGGGTGAAGGGCACCACGTTGCCCTTGATTTTCACCTCGTAATGGTTCAGGTTGATTTCCAGCGAGTCGTAGCGCAGCACGGGGGACGCGGAATCGCTCTTTTCATTGGTGCGGCGCAGCACCGCCTTGATGCGCGCCACCACCTCCCGCGGGCTGAAGGGCTTGACGATGTAGTCGTCCGCCCCCAGCTCCAGGCCCACGATGCGGTCAATCTCCTCGCCCTTGGCGGTGAGCATGATGATGGGCACGGAGCTGGTCTTGCGGATCTGCTTGCAGACATCCGTGCCGGACATCTTGGGCATCATGATATCGAGAAGGATGAGGTCGGGCTGCTCGGCGTGCGCCTTTTCCAGCGCCTCCTCGCCGTCGTAGGCGGAGGACCAGGTGAAGCCCTCGGCCTTCAGGTAGAGCGAGAGGGTCTCGTGCAGCACGGCCTGATCGTCGCAAATCAGAATGTGAGGGGCTTTCGGCATAGCGGATCGGAGCCTCCCTTTTCGTCGTTAAAAAAGCACAAAGCTTACACTCATTTGAGTGTATTATACTCCCCCGCCCTAAGCCGCGCAAGAAAGGGCGCGCAACTGTCAGGGATTGTTCAAGCTTCTGCCACAAAGCGCGGCCATAATCCGAACATTGTATGAATATTTGTTATGAACATTGGAAATATGGCGAATGCGAGGCTTTACACCGGCCTTTGCGTTCTATATAATAGTCTTCGGCAAAATACCGCCCGTGTGCGGATGTAAGGAGTTCATCCATGGCGAGAACAGTAGGAACGGTAGTACGGGGCGTGCGCGCGCCGATCATCCGGGAGGGTGACGATCTCGCGTCCATCGTGGCGGACAGCGTGATCGCATGCGCGGCGTCGGAGGGATTTTCGCTTTGCGACAGGGACGTCATCGGCGTGACGGAGGCCGTCGTCGCCCGCGCGCAGGGCAATTACGCGACAGTGGACCACATCGCGAAGGACATTGCAAGCAAATACCCCGGCGGGGAACTGGGGCTTGTTTTCCCCATCCTCAGCCGCAACCGCTTTGCCGTCTGCCTGCGCGGCATCTGCAAGGGCGTGAGGAGGATCGTGATCCAGCTCAGCTACCCGGCGGACGAGGTGGGCAACGCCCTGGTGTCGCTGGACCAGCTGGACGAGTACGGCATCAACCCCTGGACGGACGTGCTGACCGAGGCCAGGTTTGAAAAGCTGTTCGGCAGGCCGGAACACCCCTTCACCGGCATGGACTACATGGCGTACTACCGCGGCATCGCCGAGGCGTGCGGCACGGAGTGCGAGATCATCCTGTCCAACGACTGCCGCTCCATATTGCAGTACACTCCCCACGTGCTCTGCGCGGATATTCACACCCGATGCCGCACCAAGCGCCTGTTGAAGGCCGCGGGCGCCCAGACCGTCTACGGGCTGGACGACGTGCTTTCCGCCCCGGTGGACGGCTCGGGCTACAACCCCGAGTACGGCATCCTGGGCTCCAACAAGTCCACCGAGGAGAAGGTCAAGCTCTTCCCCAGGGACGCGCAGCCCTTTGTGCTGGAGGTGCAAAGGCAGATTCTGGAACGCACCGGCAAACACGTGGAAGTGATGGTCTACGGCGACGGCGCCTTCTGCGACCCCGTGGGCCACATCTGGGAGCTGGCGGACCCGGTGGTCTCCCCGGCTTATACCGACGGGCTCATCGGCACGCCCAACGAACTGAAGCTCAAATACCTTGCGGACAATGACTTTGCGAACCTTTCCGGCGAGGCGCTGCGCGACGCCATCGCCGGGCACATCCGCAAAAAGGAGGGCAGCCTCAAGACCTCCATGTCCGCCATGGGCACCACGCCCAGAAGGCTGACCGACCTCTTGGGGTCGCTTTGCGACCTGACCAGCGGCAGCGGGGACAAGGGCACGCCCATCGTGCTGATTCAGGGATATTTCGACAATTATTCCACCGATAACTGACGACTGGCATAGAAACACCGCCGGCAAGGGACAATAACCCCTGCCGGCCTTTTTTGCGCAAAAAACGCGCCCTTTGCCCCGCACCGCCGCCGGCGCCCGGAGGCGCGGCGGAAAAAGGCCGGAAAGACCGCGCCGATGCGGCATGGGAGGATGCAGCCGTGCTTTACATCTATCTGAAGCAGACCGCGACACTGAACCGGGGGCAAAGCGTCGCGCTGCGGGACGTGGCCCAGCTCGCCGGGGTGAACAGCAGCGTCAACCAGGTCAAGGACGTGGTGCTGGGCAGGGTGGGGGACGGAGTGCTGCTCATCACCGCGGCGGACGTCGCCGCCGCCCTCAACCGGGAGGACGTGACCTTCCTCGGCGCGCCGGCCTGCGCCGTCCAGCCCAGGCAGAAGGACGACAACAAAGCCGTCATGTACCTCAAGGCGGCTTTCGTGGCGCTTTTGCTGTTCGTGGGCGGCGCGATGACGGTGCTGACCTACCAGACGGACGTCAACATGCCCGAGACCCACGTGGCGCTCTCGCGGATCTTCACGGGCAGCGAGGGGGTATCCCCGTGGATCGTGGTGCCCTACTGCGCCGGGGTGGGGCTGGGCGTGCTGTTCTTCACCAACGTGCTGCCCGGCAGGAAGAAGGAGCCCTCGCTGTTCGAGCTGGAGGACTTTCTGAGCAAGTCCGAGCAGCGCAAGTACGACATCGCCAAGGCGGAGGAGGAAAAATGACCGTGCTGGGCGCGCTGGTGTCCTTGGGGCACGGCATGGCGGTGGGGGCTGCCGCGGCGCTGGTCATCGGCGTACTGGGGCTGGTGCCCCAGTGCGCGGCGGTGACGGGAACCAGAAGGTTCATCCCCCTGTTCGGGTGGATGGTGTGCCTGGGCGCGTTTGCCGCCGCCGTGTTCCACCTCTGCGGGTTTTCCGGCGCTCCAGGCGCCCTGCCGCTGCTCGCCCTGTTTTCGCTGTTCGCGGGGATCTACCTCGGCGTGGTGCTCTCCGCCCTGGCGGAGGTGCTGAATATCTTCCCCGCGCTGTCGGGAAAGCTAAAGCTCGCAGCATGCATACGGATGCTGGTGTTCGTTCTCGCTGTCGGCAAGGTGCTGGGCGTGGCGGCCTATTACTTTACGCCGTGGTTTCACTGAAATGAAAAAACGCCCACCGAAGGAGGAAGCGATGGAAAAAAACAGGATCAAGCCGCCGGAGGTCAGCATCGACTGTCCCCGCGCCCCCGAGGAGCGGGAGATCCGCTACCGCGGCTACACCGAAACTCTGCGTCAACGGGAGGAAACATGTCGAGAAACCTGAACAGGAAAGAGCTGGAGGAGAAGGAGAAGTACAACGCCCTCGTCCAGAAGCGCATGGACAAAAGCCCCCTGTTTCTGGACTGCGTGAAGGCCTTCGTCACCGGCGGGATCATCTGCGCCGTCGGCGAGGGGTTCCGCAAGTTCGGCTTCCACGTGCTGGAGCTTTCCCAGGACGACAACAACGCCTTTGTGGCCATCGTGATGGTGTTTCTGGGCGCACTGCTCACCGGCCTGGGCGTTTACGACCAGATCTACAAGTTCGGCGGGGCGGGCGCCGCGGTGCCCATCACCGGCTTTTCCAACTCGGTGGTGTCCCCCGCCATGGAATTCCGCCGCGAGGGGCTGGTCATGGGCACCGCCGCCCGCATGTTCAACATCGCGGGGCCGGTGCTGGTGTACGGCATCGGCGGCTCGGTGATCGTGGGACTTCTCTGGCTGGCCTTCCAATAAGGAGTGCGACATGGACAAGAGAATGCAGTACATCCTGAACGCGCCCAACCGCGTCGGGGGGCAGACGCTGGTGTTCCACAACCGCCCCGCGGTGGCGGCGATGGCGACCATCGCCGGCGAGCTGGAAGCCCAGGGCACCTTCGGCCATCATTACGACATCGTGCTCACCGACGACCTTTGGGGCGAGGAATCCTGGGAAAAGGCGGAAAGCAAGATGTTCGAGCAGGTGGTGCGGAAGGCCCTCGCCAAGGAGAACCTTTCGGAAACCTGGGTGGAATGCCTGCTGGGCGGCGACCTTTTAAACCAGATCATCGCGGCGAACTTCGCCGCAAGGCAGCTGGGGCTGCCCTTCCTCGGCCTGTACGGCGCCTGTTCCACCATGGCGGAGTCGCTGCTGCTGGGCTCGGTGCTGGTGTCGGGGGGATTCATGTCCTGCGTGGCCTGCGCGGTGACCAGCCACTTTTCCACGGCCGAACGGCAGTACCGGATGCCGCTGGAGATGGGCACCCAGCGCACGCCCACCGCCCAGCGCACGGTCACCGGCGCGGGCTGCACCGTTCTGGTGGCGCCGGGCTCGCCCGCGGCGAAGAACATCGAAATCACCCACGGCACGGTGGGCAAGGTCATCGACCTGGGCATCAAGGACGCCAACAACATGGGCGCCGCCATGGCGCCCGCGGCGGCGGACTCCATCTGCGCACACCTGGCGGACACCGGCAGGACGGTGGACGACTACGATCTCATCGTCACCGGCGATCTGGGCGCCCTGGGCGCCGAGCTCGCCCGGGAGCTGTGCCTTCAGCGCGGCGTGGACCTGAAGGACAAGCATCTGGACTGCGGCGACAGCATCTTCACCCCCGAGCAGGACATGAAGGCCGGCGGCAGCGGGTGCGCCTGCAGCGCCATCGTGCTGAACGCGTACCTGCTGAAGGAGATGATGTCCGGAACATACAACCGCGTCCTGTTCCTGGCCACGGGGGCGCTTTTGAGCGTCAGCAGCACCCAGCAGGGCGAGAGCATTCCCTGCGTTGCCCACGCCGTCGTCTTCGAAAGGAGGGCGGACTGATGCTGATCGATTACGTGCTGGCCTTCGTCATCGGCGGGCTACTCTGCGTCATCGCCCAGATTCTCATGGACCTGACGAGCATGCCCCCCGGCAGGATTCTGGTGCTGTACGTCTCAGCGGGGGTCATCCTCGGGGCGTTCGGCATCTACGACAGCCTGGTGGAACTCGCCGGTGCCGGCGCCACGGTGCCGCTGACGGGCTTTGGCAACGCCCTGGCGAAGGGCGCCATCCGGGCGGCCGGGGAGCGGGGCGTCATCGGGGCGTTCACCGGCGGCATGACGGGCACGGCGGCGGGCGTCGCTGCGGCCATCGTGTTCGGCTATGCGGCGGCGCTGATCTTCCGGCCCAGGACCAAGAAATAACAGCCCGTCAAACCTGATGAAAAGCTGCAAAAAGCTGAAATTGGGTGTTGACAAGGCGCGGCCGGTCGGTTAGAATAAACTAACCGATAGCAAAGGAGGTCGAGGTCATGTCCAACAACGATGTGATTTCCTTCAGCGAAACCGTATGCTGCGCCGAGTTCGGCGCGGACACCTGCCTGGTCCCGCCCGAGTCTTCCGAAGGCCAGGAGTAACCGGCTCGTATGACCGGATTTTTCTCAACACACAGCGATGGGCATCGCTGAACGGAACTGATGTACGTTTATCAAATGCGCGGGATGCCGGCAAAGCAGCCCGCGCATTGTTGCGCAAAAGCGAGCTGAAATTCGCATAGCCAGATCAAAAACAGGCCGGATGACTTCCATGGGCGGCCTTCTTGCAGCAATTCTTCCATAAACCGTGTTCAAATGACGCAGGAAATGCGTGATTCTATCCATAGAAAGCTTCTTTGGGATTGTATATTTATTAGCAATCCATATTGCCCCCTTTTCCTCGATAACACACATAATTTTTCACTTCATTTCCATTTTCAGATAAAGAACTGCAAAAAAAGTCCGATTAGATAATGGCGCGGATAGCCCGGCTTGAAAGGGCAATCTGTGACCAGAATTTATATTCATTCAGAGAAGGGAGAAGGGAAAGGAGGCGGACTTATGGAACATGCGACTGAAAACACGTTACATTTGGAGGAGGACACGCTGAAAGGAAGATACCTGACCTTTCAAATCGGGAAGGAAAGCTACGGCATCGAAGTGCGGTATGTCACCGAAATTGTCGGCATTCAGAGCATTACGGAGATACCGGAGCTTCCCGCCTATGTCAAAGGCGTCATCAACCTGCGGGGAAAGATCATCCCGGTGATGGATGTCCGGCTGCGCTTCAAGAAGGAGCCCAGGGAGTACGATGACAGGACCTGCGTCATCGTCGTCGACATCGGGAACCTGTCCATCGGCCTGATTGTGGACGCGGTTTCGGAGGTCATCACCATCCCCGAGGAGGACATTGTCCCCCCTCCGAAAATGAACCAGGGTTTTGGCAAATCCATCAAGCACATCGGCAAAGTCGGAAACGATGTGAAGCTTCTGCTCGACTGCGAAAGGCTGTTGACACAGGATGAAGTTGAAAGCCTTTCCAAGGCGGTTTAAGAACAAAGCGCATGGAGGATACGATTGTGAAGTGGTTTCATGATATGAAGATTTCGGCGAAGCTCATCGCCGGTTTCCTTGTGGTGGCACTGATCGCATGCGTGGTGGGCATCATCGGCCTGACCAACATCCTGAGCATCACCGAAGCGGACACCCTGCTCTACGAGCAGAACACCCTCGGCATCAAGTACTCCGGCGACGCCGCGACCTATTACCAGAGGCTGAAGTACAACCTGGCTGAGAGCATCCTGCTGAAGGACGAAAGCTCCAGGGAAACCTATGCGGGCAATCTCACCAGCTATCTCAACTCCATCGACGAAAGCCTGCAAAAATATGAGGCCAGCATCGTGGATGTGGAGGAACGCCAGATTTTCGACGCGCTGAATGCGGAATGGGAAGAGTACCGGGCGTTCATGCTGGAAGCCATCCAGCATGTCCGGGATGGGCAGTACGAAAAAGCCGAGAACGTGCTGCTGGTGGAATCGGATGACATTGGCGACGCGGTGCGCGACTCTCTGGTGAAACTGGTGCAGTACAACCAGCAGACCGCCGACGAGAGGGCCGACAAGAACTCGCAGCTGGCGACCTCGGCCATCGTGCTGACGATCGCCGTCATCCTCGTGGGCCTGGCGGCGGCAATCGCGCTGGGGCTGTTTATCGCAAAGGTGATCAGCAGGCCCATCCGGGAGATCGTCGAAGGCGCCGAGCAGCTGGCGGTGGGCGACCTGGACGTGGATTCCACCATCCAGACCAGGGACGAAATCGGCCAGCTGGCTGCGGCTTTCAGAAAGCTGGCTGCCAGCACCCGCGAGCAGGTTGACTTGGCGGAACGCATCGCGGAAGGCGATCTGACGGTGGAAGTGCCCATCCGCTCCGACAAGGACGTGCTCGGAAAAGCCCTTGCCGAGATGGTGAGCAAGTTCAACAGCATGATGCTGAACATCACCTCCGCGGCAGACCAGGTGACCGCAGGGGCGAAGCACATCTCCGATTCCAGCATCGCCCTCTCCCAGGGCGCCACCGAACAGGCGAGCACCATCGAGGAGCTTACCGCCTCCATGGACGAGGTCTCCGCCCAGACGAAGGCCAACGCCGAGAGCGCCGGCAAGGCCAACGAGATGGCGGAAAAGGCGAAGGCCTACGCGGTGGAGGGCAACGTGCACATGCGGGAAATGCTGCAGGCGATGGACGAGATCAACGCCTCCTCCAGCAACATCCACAAGATCATCAAGGTCATCGAGGACATCGCCTTCCAGACCAACATCCTGGCGCTGAACGCCGCGGTGGAGGCCGCCAGGGCCGGCCAGCACGGCAAGGGCTTCGCCGTGGTGGCGGAAGAGGTCCGGTCCCTCGCCGGCCAGTCCGCCAACGCCGCCAAGGAGACCACGACGCTGATCGAGGACTCCATGCGGAAGACCGAAGGCGGCACGAAGATCGCGAAGCAGACCGCCGAGGCGCTGGAGCGCATCGTCGAGGGCGTGGAGAAGGTATCCGGCCTGGTGAGCGACATCAACACCGCCTCCAACAGCCAGGCCGCCGCCATCGAGCAGATCAACCAGGGTATCCTGCAGGTGTCCCAGGTGGTGCAGGCCAACTCCGCCACCTCCGAGGAGAGCGCCGCGGCCAGCGAGGAGCTGTCCTCCCAGGCGGAAGTCCTGCGGGAGATGGTGAGCAGGTTCAAGGTGAAGGGAAGCGCGGCCAGCGCGGAAGCGCTCCGCGAAAAGGCGAAGCGCGGCCCGGAATGGGGCGGAGCGAAAAAGGAAGCCGCTCCCGCCGGCGGGCTCGGAAAGTACTGATTGCAAAGCGAAGCCGGGGCATTCCCCCGGCTTTGCCCGTACGCAGAACGGCTGTCCCTTCGGACAGCCGTTCTTCATATACTTACTTGTTTTGCGCCCTCACGAAATCGCCGATTTTTTTGTCCATGCTGCTGATGTGGTTCGTCAGCCAGTTGAGCACCATCTGGTTGGCGTTCAGGATGACGACGATGTTGCCGCCGCTCTTGCTGTATTCGCTCTTCAGCTTGGCGAGCTCGTTGATGAAGCTCGCGTGGGCCTTTTTCTGGGCGTCCAGCTCGGGATAGCGGATCTGCGCCATGTAGGCCTCTTCGTCCCGGAAGTGCTTTTTGGTGTACTCGTCCAGGAATTCCAGCATCGTGTCGATGTATTCCTTCGCCCGGTGCTGTTTGCCCGCCTCGAACAGTTCGTTCGCCTTCTCGAACCAGACCTTGTGCTGGTCGTCAATCTGCTTGACGCCCACCGAAAGATTCGGAGTCCATACCACTGACATATGCAAATCCTCCTTGTTGGGGTTGCTTTCCATTTTAGGCGTTTTTTCCCCGAAATTCAACAAAAGTTCCACCCGGATGCGAAAACCGGACAGCGCCCGCAAGGCCGGAGGGCGAAGGCGGCAAAGCATCCTTGACGGACGCGGCCGGAACATGTATAACGATAAGTGAAAAAACGCAGCGCGCATGCGCCGAAAGCGCGGACAATCCGCTTGACGGCGGCGCGCAGACGTGTTATACTTCCCATGCGCGTGAAAGAAGAAGTATCCCGCTTCTCACCGCAAGGCCGAACGTTTGATGAGCCGAAGCGGTCCGGAACTCGCAATTCCGGTGGATTCATTTGCTGATGCGGTGTATCCGGGCGGGGTTTGACCCGCCCTTTTTCGTGTCCGGTATTGCCGCACGATGTTGCCGGGCATCATAAACAACAGGTATGGAGGTGTTTTCATATTAACGTCAACGATTTGATGGTCAACGAGGAGATTCGGGACAAGGAAGTGCGCCTGATCGACGAAAACGGCGAACAGCTGGGCGTCATGTCCGCCGCCGCGGCGCTTTCCATCGCCGAACAGCGAAACCTCGACCTCGTCAAAGTCGCACCGCAGAGCAAGCCGCCGGTTTGCAAGATCATGGACTATGGCAAGTATCGCTTCGAGGCCATCAAGCGCGAAAAGGAAGCGAAAAAGAACCAGCGCGTGATCGAGCTGAAGGAAGTCCGGCTGAGCGCCACCATCGACCAGCACGACCTGGAAGTCAAGGCCAAGGCCGCAAGCAGGTTTTTTGCGGACGGCAACAAGGTGAAGGCCACCATCCGGTTCCGCGGCCGCCAGGCCACCCACAGCGAAATCGGGCAGCAGGTCATGAACCAGTTCTACGAAATGCTGAAAGACCAGTGCGTGATGGATAAACCGCCCAAGCTCGAGGGCAGGAATATGACCATGTTCCTGTCCCCCAAGGCCGAAGCTAAAAAATAAACCGCGGCCGCCGCGCCGCACCCCAATCCGCTTGAAATGCCCGCGCTTTCATGCATGGAGCGCGGGAAAGTAATGCAACTAAGGAGGAACCGACATGCCCAAGGTCAAAACCCACAGGGGAGCAGCCAAGAGGTTCTCTGTGACAAAATCCGGCAAAATCAAGAGGGCGCAGGCCTACAAGAGGCACATTCTGACCAAGAAGCCCACCAAGCGCACCCGCAATTTGCGCAAGACCGCCTATGTCGCCGAGTGCGAGGAGAAAAACATCAAGAGGCTCATCCCCTATAAGTAATCGAGGAGGTTCACAACCGTGGCAAGGATCAAAAGAGGCGTCAACGCCGTCAAGAAACGCAGGAAAATACTGAAGCTGGCCAAGGGCTACTACGGCGCGAAGAGCAAGCAGTACCGTGCTGCCACCGAAGCCGTGATGAAGTCCCTCAAATATGCCTATGTGGGCCGCCGCCTGAAGAAGCGCGATTTCCGCAGCCTTTGGATCACCCGCATCAACGCCGGCGCGAGGCTCAACGGCATTTCCTACAGCCGCATGATGGACGGCCTGAAGAAGGCCGGCGTGGCCATCGACCGCAAGGTTCTCGCCGACCTGGCCGTGAACGACGCGGCGGCTTTCGCCCAGCTCTGCGAAGTGGCGAAAAAAGCCATTGCTTAACGAGTTCTGCTGAATCGGCGGGCCGGCATCGGTTCGCCGATTTGTCATTTTCTGCACATGGGAGGAAGCATGTTTCCCGCCATCGACAGCCCCAAAAACGCCCGGGTCAGGCTCATCAAGTCCCTCTCCCAGAAAAAGCGCCGGGAGGAGACGGGGCTTTTCGCCGTGGAGGGCGAAAAGCTGCTGGACGAGGCGCTGAACTGGGGCTTTGCCATCGACTTCGCGCTCTTGCTGGAGCAAAAGGGCGAACTGGCAGAGCGCCTTGTGGCCGCCGGCGCGGAGGTGTTTTTCGCCTCCGAACAGGCGATTCGCGCCGCCTGCGACACCGAGACCCCCCAGGGGTGCGTCGCCGCCGTGAAAATGCCCGACGTGGCGGGCGCGTTCCCGCAAAGGGGCCTTTGGACGGTGCTGGACGGCGTGCAGGACCCGGGCAACGTGGGCGCCATCATCCGCTGCGCGGACGCCTTCGGCGCCGCCGGCGTGCTCCTGGGGCCGGGCTGCGCGGATGCGTGGTCCCCCAAGGCGGTGCGCGCCGCCATGGGTTCCTCCTTCCACATTCCCGTGCTTTCCGCCGCCGACCTGCCGCAAGCCCTCGCCCGGATGCGAAAAGGCGGGTTCAGGCTCATCGCGGCGCACCTCGCGGGTTCGCCGGAGCTTCCGGAGTCTTTGGGCGATTCCGCAGCGCTTCTCATCGGCAGCGAGGGCAGGGGTCTTTCTGCCGAGGTTTCCAGGGAGGCGGACATTCTCTTCCGCCTGCCCATGAAGGGCCATGCCGAGTCGCTGAACGCCGCGGTGGCCGCCGGCGTCATCCTTTACGAGCTTTCCAGAAGAATGGTATAGTAATGGGGTGAATGCGTCGATTCTTGACGATAATGGGCGAGGAGCGATGGGCAACCCCTTTGACAGGCATTGGCTGACGGCGGCGGCGCTTTGGGCGGTGCTGGGCTGCGCTGCGGGCTTTTGCGCTGCGGAGCGCGGCTGGCAGGATTTCGCCCTCATCGCCGCGGGTGCTTTTGCCCTTATCGCGGCTGTCGCTGGCTTAGCACGCAAAAAGCCTTCTTACTGGTTCGTAAGAGGGCTTTTTATGCTTTTGGGCATGCTGTGGTTCCTCGCGCGCACCGCGCCTTTACTGGCAGAACAGCCCTTCTCGGGCCGCATCGTCGGGCGGGTGTGCGCGCTGCCGGAAAGCACGGAGTACGGCGTCAAAACGGTGCTGGACGACGTGTGGGCGGAAGAGGAAAGCGGCTGGCGCAGGGTCTTTGGCAGGGTGGCGCTTTTGTCCGGCGCTTTTGGCGCCCAGTACGGGGACACCGTTCTGGCGACGGTGACGCTTTCAAAGCCGGAAGCGCGGCGCAACCCCGGCGGGTGGGACGGGAGGATGGCCGCCCTTGCCCAGGGGCTGTCCCTTTCCGGCACGGCGAAGCAGGGCGAGGCGGAAGTGGCGCGAACGGGCGGGTTTTCCCCGCTGCGGGGGCTGTACGCCCTGAGGGGCGCCATGGAGCGGGCGATTCTGTCCTCCTGCGGGGAGGAAGCGGGGCGGATGCTCGTTGGCGTGCTGTTCGGGGACGTGTCCAGCCTGGACTTTGAAACCTTGGACGACTTCCGCCTCTCCGGCACCGCCCACGTGCTGTCGGTGTCGGGGCTGCACGTGTCGGCGCTGGCGGCTGCGCTGACGTGGCTGCTGGGCAAGGCGCGCAGAAGAAAGCGGCCCGGCTGGGGCGGTTTTGCCGCCGTCGCGCTGACGCTTTTCGCCTTTTCCGCCATGGCGGACTTTTCGGTGTCCGTCGTGCGGGCGGCGCTGGGTTCCGCGTATGCCTTCTGGCGGCGCCTGCGGGGGGAACAGCCGGACGTGCGCCTCAACCTCGCCTTTTCGGCGCTGGTGCAGTGCGCCGTCAACCCCGCCTGCGTGCTGTCCGCGGGGTTTGCGCTGTCCTACGGCGCGGTGCTGGGCATCGCCCTGCTGTACGTCCACTTCAAAAAGGCGCTCATGAGGCTGTTCCCGAAAAAGTGCGTCTTTGAAAAGGCGGCGGACCTGCTGGCCGTCTCCGCCGCGGCGCAGCTGGGGGTGCTGCCCGCTTCGCTGTACTTCTTCGGCATGCTGCCCCTGCTATCCATGGTCTGGAACATCCTCACCGTCCCGCTGACGGGCATCAGCGTGTTTCTCGGCCTTGGAGGAGGTTTGCTCGGGGCAATCTGGACCCCGCTGGGCGCGCCGCTTGCCATGGCGGCGGGCGGGCTGTGCATGCTGATGCGCGCCATCGCCGGCATCGGCGGCGCGGTGCCCTTTTCCTCGGTGGCGGTGGGCGGGGGCTCGGCTTTGGTCACGATTGGGCTGGTGCTCGCGGCATACGCCCTTTCGCCCTTTGTGAACAAGCGGCCTGCGCGCGCGGGTGCCTTTGCCCTCTGCGCCGGCCTTTTCGCCGCGTCCGCCATTCTGAAGGCCGACGCCGAGGCGGGGCTGGTGATCGCCATGCTGGACGTGGGGCAGGGGGAGGCCATCGTGATCTCCTGCGACGGCCACGTCGCCCTGCTGGACGGCGGCAACAGAAACGCCCATACCGACAAGGGCGCCTCCGTCGTGCTGCCCTACCTTCGCTGTCGCGGCATCCGCGCGCTGGACGCCGCCATCGCCTCCCACAGCGATGCCGACCACGCCGGGGGGCTTTTGCGCGTCTGCCAGCGGATGGAGGTGGGCGGGTTGCTGCTCTCCGGCACCGAGGGGGACGAAGGCTTTCAGGAGCTCCTGGCCTGCGCCGGGGAAAGGGGGTTGCACGTGCAGACGCTGATTGCCGATGACGTGCTGCAACTGGGCGGGGCAAAGCTGACGGTGCTGCACGCGGGAAAGGGCGGGGGGAACGAGGATTCATTGGTGTTCCTGCTGGAGTACGGCGGCTTTTCCGCCCTGCTCACCGGCGACGCGGGCTTTGCGGCGGAGGCCGCCTTCCTCGACGCCGTCGGGGAGGTGGACCTCCTCAAGGTGGGGCACCACGGCAGCAGGAACAGCACGTCGGAGGAGCTTTTGCGAAGGGCGAAGCCGCGCATCGCCCTCGTTTCCGCCGGGAAGGGCAATGCGTACGGCCTGCCCGCGCCGGAAACCCTTGCTCGCCTGAACGATGCGGGCGCAAAAGTCTATACCACGGCGGAACGCGGCGCGATTACCGTGCAGGTGAAGGGCGAAGAGGTCCGAATTTTTACGATGCTGCCCTGATGTGCTATAATGGGCAAAAACCCTTTGGAGCGCAGCATGGATTACAGGGCGTTTTTCGACGAAGTCAGGGCCGGCAGGGTCAAGCCGGCGTACCTTCTGCACGGCGAGGAGGATTACGTCAAGGACCGGGCGCTGGAAGAGCTCACCGGCCTGCTTTCGCCCGACTTTGCCGAGTTCAACCTCACCGTCATGGACGACCCCGCGCCGGAGGACATCGTCTCCGCCGCAGAGCAGCTTCCCATGCTGGACGAACGGCGCATCGTGCTGGTGAAGAACAGCCGGCTGTTCGCCGATAAGAAGGCCAAAAAGGACGACAGGCAGGACGAACAGCAGGGGCAGAGGAAAAAGGGCGGGGAAAAGGGCGAAAGCAGGAAGGAAGGGCAGGACGAGGAGGGCGACGTGGGCGACGCCCCCGTGCTGGACTATCTGAAAAAGCCCAACCCGTCCACGATGCTGGTATTCTTCCTGCGCCAAAGCGCAGACAAACGCAGAAGGGTGTTCAAGGCCATCGCCGCCCTCGGGGGCGAGGTGGAGTTCAAGCACCTTTCCGAGCGGGAGCTAATGCCCTGGCTTTCGAAGTTCGCCGCCAGCAAGGGCGGCACGCTGGGCAGGCGCGAGGCCGCCCATCTGCTTTCGCTGGTGGGGCCGGACCTGATGGCGCTGACCACCGAGCTGGAAAAGGTGCTGGGCTACGCCGGCGGCGCGCCCGTCACCCGGGAAATGATCGACGCCTGCGTCACGCCGAATCTGGAGCAGAACGTGTTCGAAGCGATGGACGAGCTGCTGGCAGGCAATAAAAAAAGCGCCCTGCGGATGCTGCGCTCGGCCATCGAAAAGGGCGGAAGCGGCGCGGAGTACACCGTGCTGCCCGCCATCGCCTTCAAAGTCCGCCTGCTTTCGGACGGTAAGCGCGCCGGCAGGCGGGACGCCATCGTGCGAAAGTTCACCCAGAAGGAGCTGGACGACGCGCTGGTGGCCCTGGCGGACTTGGACTACCGCATGAAGAGCGAGGCGGTGGACGCAAAGCTCATGATCGAGCGGACGGTTCTGGGCATCTTCGCGGGGAAGGCGTGACTATGCCCAAAAACACAAAACAGGACGCGGAAACGCCCTGAATGTGACCTCGAAAGGATGATTACTGGGCCTTGGCGAGCCTTGCGGCGAGCTGGGCCTTTTTGCGGTTGGCGGTGTTCTTGTGGTACACGCCCTTGGCGACAGCCTTGTCGACCTTGCTGACCGTCTGGGAGTAGAGAGCGGCAGCGGTCGCGATATCACCAGCGGCGAGAGCACTATCGAAACGCTTCAAAGCGGTTTTGACGCTGGATTTGATCATGCGGTTGCGCAGATTCTTGACGGACGCGACTTTCGCGCGTTTCGCGGCGGACTTGATATTGGCCAAACGATTCACCCCCCTCGGTGTTGATTCATGCGGGAATGATTATAGCACGGACAGGCAGGGATTGCAAGCGAAATCACATAATGCGGGCGCTTTTGTGGGAAAACAATGCCGACACCACGTGAAAGGAAGTTGAACCATGGGAGTGCGCACCGATCTGGCCAGCGAAGCCGTCGCGGGGAGGGCGGATCTTCCCGGCATCCGTGTGAGCGAGGAACATCCGGAGGACGGCATCGCGGTCACCAGAGTGTTTATCGACACCGAGCAGGCCGCGCGGGAGTTGGGCAAGAGCGTGGGTTCTTTCGTGACCATCGACGCCCCGAAGCTCACCGAAAACGACCAGCTGTACCGCGAAAAGGTGGAACAGGTGCTGAAAACCGAGCTGACCGGCCTGATTTCCTGCCTGAAAAAGGGGGACACGGTGCTGGTCATCGGCCTGGGGAACCGGACCATCACGCCGGACGCCCTGGGCCCATTGGTGGTGGACAAGGTGGCCGTCAGCCGCCACGTGACCCAGTACCTGCCCGAGCTGGTGGACGAGCGGGTGCGGCCGGTGTGCGCCATCGCGCCCGGGGTGCTGGGGGTGACGGGCATCGAAACCGGTGAAGTGGTGCTCGGCCTTGTGGAAAAGATCAAGCCCGCGCTGGTCATCGCCATCGACGCGCTGGCGTCCCGCTCCACGGAAAAGATCAGCACCTCCGTCCAGCTGACGGACACCGGCGTCCAGCCGGGCAGCGGCCTGGGCAACGGCCGCATGCAGCTCACAAAGGAAACCTTGGGCGTGCCGGTCATCGCCATCGGCGTGCCCACGGTGGTGCACGCCAGCACCATTTCCCAGGACGCCGTCTCGCTGCTGCTCAACGAGATGGGCGAAAAGGAGGAGAACAGCGCCCAGCTTCTGGAGCTGGTGGGAAAGGTGGTGTCCGAAAAGATCGGACCGCTGGTGGTCACCCCGAAGGACATCGACACCATCGTAGACCGCTCCGCCGACCTTATCGCCACGGGCATCGACCTGACCCTCCACGACCTCAATCAGGAGGAGCTGCGGCGGTTCCTCACCGGCTCGTAGCCATACGCCAAAGAGCAAAACACAACTGTATCCTTTGCAGAAACACCAGAGTCCATCCATCCCGCAAGCCTCCGCCCGTCAGGGCGGAGGCTTGTCTTTTCGCCCGACGCTTTGGCGGTTCTACCATGCGGACAGGGCGCATACCTTTACCAGTGAACAGGAGGGCGAAGGCGGTGAGGGAAAAGGACAGGACGGTGCTTTACTTGATCGCGTTCGCGGCGCTGGCGCTGGTGACGCTGATCAGCTGGGACAAGCTGAAAACCGCCTTTTTCTCTCCGGGCGGGATCATGCTGCGGGCGCTGCCGTCGGCGGACCATTACGAATCGGAGGAGAACGGGACCGGCACCATCCGGTTCGACGTGCTGGAAATCGACGAGGACGTGGACCGCGGCATCCTCTTTGAGCTGCTGGACGCCGAGGCCGGGTCGGACATCAACCTCTACGGGGACGCGCCCCGCGTCCTGATCTACCACACCCACACCACCGAGTCCTATCTGCACGCCATGGAAACCAGCTGGCGGACGCCGGACGAGGATAAAAACATCGTCGCCGTGGGCAGGGAGCTGGCGAAAATTTTGAGCGAAGAGTACGGCATTTCGGCAATTCACGACACCACCAACCACGAGCCGCCCAAACTGGGTACCTCCTACGAGCGCTCCGTGGTGACCATGGAATACTATAAGGAAAACTACCCGTCCATCAGCCTGTTCATCGACCTGCACCGGGACGCCTACGAGCTGCGCGACGACGCCACCATGGAGGATTACGCAGCCGTGGACGACGTGGTGACCCTCAACGGAAAAAAATGCGCCCGCATCATGTTCGTGGTGGGCACGGGGGAAGGGAAGACGGGGCAGGGGTTTTCCGTCAAGCCGGATTACAAACGAAACTACGCCATCGCGCTGGAGCTGACCAACTATCTGAACGCCATTCACCCCTCGCTGACGCGGCCCATCCGGGTCAAGACCGGGCGCTACAACCAGCACGTGGGGGACTGCATCCTGGTGGAAGTGGGGCACAACGCCAACACGCTGGAGGAGGCCCTCAACGCGGTGCCGTACCTTGCAGCCGCCATCGCCTCGCTGGACGACGCGAACCGCTAGCGCCACACCGCAAAATTTGCGCCTGTGCGGAATCTGGAGTATAATGCCCGTAGCAGTTTTTCCGAGGTGAAGGATTTGAAACGCAAACCCATCGGCATCTTCGATTCCGGCATGGGCGGCCTCACGGTGCTGAAAACCGCGATGACCCTGCTCCCCAACGAGGATTACGTCTATTACGGCGACGACGGCAACGCCCCCTACGGCACCAAGCCCGAGGAGCGCATTGTCGAACTCGCCTTAAACTGTGCCGCGTTCCTGGCGGACAGGGACGTCAAGGCCATTGTCGTGGCCTGCAACACCGCCACCTCCGCCGCCATCAACGACATCCGCAGCCGGTACAACCTGCCGGTGATCAGCATGGAACCCGCCATCAAGCCCGCCGTGGAGCAGTCCAGCGGCGGCCGCGTTTTGATGATGGCCACCCCCGCCACCTGCGCTCTGGCGCGGTACCAGAGGCTGCTCCAGCGGGTGGACGTGCGCCACCAGGTGGAAAACGTGCCCTGCCCGGGACTGGTGGATCTCATCGAGGCGGGCAGAACGGGAAGGGAAGTGGACGAACTGCTGGAAAAGCTGCTGGGGAAGTACGACGGGCAGCGCATCGACGGCATTGTGCTGGGCTGCACCCACTACCCCTTCATCCGGGAAAACATCGAGCGCTACGCGAAGGCGCATTTTGCCGGCGAGCCAAAGCTGTTCGACGGCAATGCCGGCACCGTGCGCCAGTTGAAGCGGGTGCTGGAGCAAAGGGGGCTGCTTTCGGACAAACCGCAGGGCAGCGTCCGGCTTTTTACAAGCGGCGACGCCGCTTCCGTCATTCCGGCGTTCAAGCGCATGCTGGCGGAATACGTGCCGGTGCTCTGATTTTCTGAAACGCAGCGGGATTGCGTGAAAAACGACAATGTCGTTTTCCTTTCTCAAAGCAGGACGCAGCCGTCACAAACTGCATAATTATGTGTTTTAACCGCAAATTCTGCATAATGTGAAATATTCACGCATATCAAGGTACGAAAAGAAGCCGGAGAGGTCATGTCAATAATATATCAATCTTAATTTATCACAAAACGGTTGCATTTTGAGAGTCAAGCCACTATAATGTTGTTGACGAGAAGGGGCGGTTTGCTGAGAAATGGAGAGCGTAGCTAACCCTATGGTTCGCTGTGTTTCGTCATTTTTTTAGCCAGCCGTTTTTTTGTCGGGGTAAACTGAATGAAACCTCTCAATATTGCATAAATATGCAGTCCATATACCGTGCGGACGGAGATTTCTTCACAACACTGTTATTTTCATGCATTCATATCGACAATAGTGCACATCGCAGCAGTCGTTACTCCCAGGAAAACAAGTTGTGGCTGTAGTCGGGGAGGGAGACCCCGTGCTATATAGCGGATCGCTAAAAAAACGCACGACACAAGGAGGTAAACTGATGAAGTACATTATGGCGTTGGATCAGGGCACCACGAGCTCCCGTTGCATCCTCTTCAACAAGAAGGGCGAGATCTGCAGCGTAGCGCAGAAGGAGTTCACCCAGATTTATCCCAAGGCCGCGTGGGTCGAGCACGATCCCATCGAGATCTGGGAATGCCAGATCGAGGTTGCCAGGAAGGCTCTCGAGAAGATCGGCGCTACCTATGAGGACATCGCCGCCATCGGCATCACCAACCAGCGCGAAACCACCGTCGTCTGGGACAAGAACACCGGCAAACCCGTTTACAATGCGATCGTGTGGCAGTGCCGCCGCACCGCGGACTTCTGCGACGAGCTGAAGGCCGAGGGCTGGACCGAGAAGATCCGCAACAAGACCGGTCTGGTCATCGACGCTTACTTCTCCGGCACCAAGGTCCGCTGGATCCTGAAGAACGTCCCCGGCGCCGCCGAGAAGGCCGCTGCCGGCGATCTGCTCTTCGGCAACATCGACACCTGGCTGATCTGGAACCTGACCAAGGGCAAGGTCCATGTGACCGACTACTCCAACGCTTCCCGCACCATGCTCTACAACATCTTCGACCTCCAGTGGGACGATGAGATCCTCGAGCGCTTCGAGATCCCGAAGAGCATGCTGCCCGAAGTGAAGCCTTCCAGCTGCGTGTACGGCGAGACCGATCCTTCCATCTTCGGCGGCCCGATCAAGATCGCGGGCGCTGCTGGCGACCAGCAGGCTGCTCTGTTCGGCCAGGCCTGCTTCGAGCCCGGCATGGCGAAGAACACCTACGGCACCGGCTGCTTCATGCTGATGAACACCGGCACGAAGCCCGTCATGTCCAAGAACGGCCTTCTGACCACCATCGCCTGGGGCTGCGACGGCAAGGTCGAGTACGCTCTCGAAGGTTCCATCTTCATCGCCGGCGCTGCGATCCAGTGGCTGCGCGACGAAGTGAAGCTCATCGAGTCCTCCCCCGACTCCGAGTACTTCGCCAGCAAGGTTGCTGACACCAACGGCGTGTACGTGGTTCCCGCCTTCGCCGGCCTGGGCGCTCCGCACTGGGATATGTACGCCCGCGGCACCATCGTTGGCCTGACCCGCGGCGCCAACAAGAACCATATCATCCGCGCGACCCTCGAGTCCCTCGCTTACCAGACCTACGACGTGCTGAACGCGATGCAGGAAGACTCCGGCATCAAGCTGGCCGCCCTGAAGGTGGACGGCGGTGCCTGCGCCAACAACCTGCTCATGCAGTTCCAGGCTGACATCATCAACGCTCCCGTGCTCCGTCCGGTGTGCATTGAGACCACCGCGATGGGCGCTGCCTACCTCGCCGGCCTCGCCGTCGGCTACTGGGATGGCAAGGCGGACGTCGTCCTCAACTGGGCTGTCTCCCGCGAGTTCCAGCCCACCATGGATCCCGCCAAGCGCGAAGAGCTCCTCAAGGGCTGGAAGCGCGCCGTCGGCCGCGCCCTCAAGTGGGTCGAGGCGTAAGCCTGAACCACAAGAGAACCGCTTAGCAAAAAACGACCCGCCGGGCGGGATTGCTCCCGCCCGGGCGGGCACCTTCATGCTGGGCGAACCAAACAGAAACACTATGCTCCCAATTGAGTTGTCTGAGAGTTTGGGTGCGGCAGTGGGCTTTGCGTGTACGCAGAAGCTCTCTGTCGTGCCCAATCTACATATTTGAAGGGTGGTTAATACTCATGCGAGACGTAATCATCATCGGCGCCGGCGTCATCGGCTGCTCGATCGCTCGCGAGCTTGCGAAGCGCGAGCTTGACGTGCTCGTTCTTGAAAGAAAGGACGACGTTGCGACTGGCGGCTGCACCAAGGCGAACACCGCCATCGTGCACGCTGGCTACGATGCCAAACCGGGTACCAAGAAAGCGTACTACAACGTGCGCGGCAACCCCATGTTCGATCAGCTGGCCGCTGATCTGGAGTTCCCGTTCATCCGGAACACTTCCCTGGTCGTCGCGTTTGAAGGGGACGACCTCCAGGGCCTTTACGACCTGTTCACCCGCGGCGTGAAAAACGGCGTGCCGGACATGCAGATCATCGACGAGACGACTCTGCGCAAGCTCGAGCCCAACATCGGCACGAAGGCGCGCGCGGCGCTGCGCCTGGGCACGGGCGGCATCGTCTGCCCCTATGAGATGACCATCGCGCTGGCGGAAAACGCCGTGGAAAACGGCGTCGAGTTCAGGCTGCTCACCCAGGTGGAAAGCGTCCGCCCCGAGGACGGCCACTGGGTGGTCAAGCTTGCGTCCGGCGAGGAGCTAAAGACCCGTATCGTGGTCAACGCCGCCGGCATGTATTCCGACGTGTTCAACAACATGATCTCGTCCCACAAGTTCGAGATTCTCCCCAGAAGGGGCGAGTACTACATGGTTGACAAGACCTTCAAGGACGCCTTTAACGCGACGATCTTCCAGCTTCCCACGGACAAGGGCAAGGGCATCCTCGTGTCCCGCACCGTGGACGGCACCGTGCTCCTGGGCCCCACCGCGAACGACATCGACGACAAGGAAGACACCAGGACCACCGCAGCCGGCCTTGCCGAAGTGCTGGAGCACGCGTCCATGACCTGGAACAACATTCCCACGAGGAATTTCATCGGCACCTTCGCCGGCATCCGCCCCCGTCCCAGCAACGGCGACTTCTGGGTGGGCGAGCCGGATGACGCGCCCAACTTCTTCAACGCCGCGGGCATCGAGTCCCCCGGTCTGACGTCTGCGCCCGCCATCGCGGAGGATATCGCCAAGTGGATCACCGAGCGCCTGAACGCGAAGATGAAGGAAAACTTCAATCCCAAGCGCAAGGCGATTCCGAAGTTCCGCGAACTTTCCAACGAGGAGCGCGCAGAGCTCATCGCCAAGGATCCCGCGTACGGCCGCATCGTCTGCCGCTGCGAGACCGTCACCGAAGGCGAGATCCGCGAAGCCATCCGCCGTCCGCTGGGCGCGAGGAACCTGGACGCCGTCAAGCGCCGCACCCGCGCGGGCATGGGCCGCTGCCAGGCCGGCTTCTGCACGCCCCGTGTCGTCGCGATCCTGTGCGACGAGCTGGGCCTCGATCCGACCGAAGTCACCAAGTTCGGCGGAGAATCCGCTCTGCTCACCGGGCGTATCGGAAACCGGAAGGAGGACTAACCAACCATGCGCGAGATTGACGTACTCATCATCGGCGGCGGCCCCGCCGGTCTGGCGGCTGCTGTCGCCGCGAAGAAAGCGGGCATTGACAATTTGCTCATCCTGGAGCGCGAGGAACACCTCGGCGGCATCCTGAGGCAGTGCATCCACAACGGCTTCGGCCTTCAGGCCTTCGGCGAGGAGCTGACCGGCCCTGAATACGCCCAGCGTTACATCGACATGGTGGAGGAGCTCAAGATCCCCTATCAGTGCGAGACCATGGTCCTCTCCGTCTCGAACGACAAGGTGGTCACCTCCATCAATCCCAAGGAAGGCCTGCAGCAGTTCAAGGCGAAGGCCATCGTGCTGGCCATGGGCTGCCGCGAACGGCCCCGCGGAGCCTTGGGCATCCCCGGCTGGCGCTGCGCCGGCATCTTCTCCGCCGGCACCGCCCAGCGCTTTGTCAACCTGGAAGGCTACATGCCCGGCAAGAAGGTCGTCATCCTCGGCTCGGGCGACATCGGCCTCATCATGGCCCGCCGCATGACCTTCGAGGGCTGCGAGGTCAAGGCCTGCGTCGAGCTGATGCCCTTCTCCTCCGGCCTGAAGAGGAACATCGTCCAGTGCCTGGACGACTACAACATCCCCCTGCTGCTCAACCACACCGTGGTGGATATTCACGGCAAGGACCGCGTCACCGGCGTGACCATCGCCGAGGTGGACCGCCAGACCAAGAAGCCCATCCCCGGCACCGAGCAGTACATCGAGTGCGACACGCTGCTGCTCTCCGTCGGCCTGATCCCCGAGAACGAGCTCTCCGTGGGCGCGGGCGTCAGCCTGGCCCGTTCGACCCAGGGCCCGGTGGTGGACGAGACCTATCAGACCAACGTGGAAGGCATCTTTGCCGCCGGCAACGTGCTGCACGTGCACGACCTGGTGGACTTTGTGTCCGAGGAAGCCGCCCGCGCCGGCGAGGCCGCCGCAAAGTTCGTCAAGGGCAGCATCGCCAAGAAGAGCGACGGCGTTCCCGTTGAGGAAGGCTTCGGCGTCAACGGCATCGTGCCGCAGATCATCCATCCCGAGCTGCTGACCGAACCCGTCAAGTTCATGTTCCGCCCCAGGGACGTGTACAAGGGCGCCCGCATCTGCGTGGACATTGACGGCGAGGAAGTCCTGCGCGGCAAGCCCCACATGATCATGGCTCCCGGCGAGATGGCAAGCCTGTCCGTCGATCCCGAGCTGTTCAAAAAGAAGGGCGACATCGGCAAAGTTACCGTTCGTCTGGAGGTGCGCGCATAATGGAAAGAATACTGACCTGCATCGGCTGCCCGATGGGCTGCCAGCTTACCGTTACGCTGGATGAGGACGGGAATTTCGTCTCCGTCACCGGATACACCTGCAAAGTCGGCAAGGAATACGCTCCGAACGAGATCGCGAATCCCAGGCGCATGGTGACTTCCGTGCTGCTCGTTCCCGGCAGCGACACGCCGCTTTCCGTCAAGACGGCGCAGCCCATCTCCAAGGGATTGATCTTCGAGTGCCTGAAGGAGATCCGCAAGGCCAAGGTCACGCTGCCCGTCAGGATCGGCGACGTGATCGTGCCCAACGTCTGCGGAACGGGCATTGACGTGGTGGCTACCCGTAACCTAGAATAAGCTTAGGGACGCGCCATAGAGACGCTGAAATCCGGCGCGGCCGAGGAGGATCCAAACTTGAGGAATGCGCAGGAGATTCTGGACACTCTGATCGAGAATCCGGTCATTGCCGCCGTCCGTTCCCCGGATCGGCTCGACAGTGTCATTGCCAGCAGCGTTAAAGTGGTGTTCACGCTCTTCGGCGGCATCGGGGAACTGGAAGCGCAGTGCAAAAGGCTGAACGACGCCGGCAAGCTCGTGTTTTTGCACATCGACCTGATCGACGGGCTCAAGCCGGACGCTGTGGGGATCAAGTACGTGGTGGAGAACATGAAGCCCGCCGGCATCATCACCACGAAGGGTTCCTGCATCAAAATCGGGCACGAACTCGGCGTGTTCACCATCCAGAGAGTGTTCATGCTGGACTCCTCCGCCCTCAAATCCGGCATTCAGAACGTCGCTTCCTGCAAGCCGAACCTGGTCGAGATCCTGCCCGGCGTGTGCGAAAAGGCGCTTCTCATGGCCAGAACCCACATGGACATCCCCTTCATCGCCGGCGGCTTCATCGAGACGAAGGAAGACGTCATCAACGCGCTGAAAACCGGCGCTGTGGCGGTGTCCACAAGCTGCGAAGCCCTCTGGGGCGAACTCGACTGACCGCCCAAAAGACCAAAAAGCCAGCTCCCGCCGTTATTCGGCGGGAGTTTTTTTGCGCGCCGCGTAAACCGCGCCCTCCAGCGCTGCCTTTTCCAGCAGGACCACCGGCAGCGGGGAGTCCGTGTCCCTCGCGAGGATGTGGCGAAGCTCGTGCTCCACCGCCTTGCGGCGCGCTTCGTCGTTGAGCTTCAGGTTGACCACGATGGTGTGGCCGCCGTCCTCTCTCGGAAGGACGAACGCCCGGATATGGCCGGGAAGCTCGTCGCTGTACACGATTTCCGCATCCGCAAAGCCAATGTATTCCCCGAAAATTGCGAACACCCTTTCGTGTTTTTGCTTTCAGTATAGCGCATAAGCAGTCCAAAAAAATGGACAAACTGAAGCCAGACCGCGCCAGCCGCCCTGAAGCGAAAGCCCCAAAGCGCGCGGTGGAAGGATTTTGCGGAGGGCGCGCGGCATGTTTCAAGCGAAGAACAGCCATGCTAACGCCATGGGAAAGAGCGGCCGCAAAACGCCTGAGCAGAGGGAGCTTTCCGCGCTTCTGACCAGGCTGGACAAACTCATCACCGCATTGGAGTCCTTAGGCCTGGAGGAGTACCTGAAAAAGCGGCAGAACAAATGGCGCATGCTGGCGTCCAACCTGATTCTGGGTGCCGCCAAAGGCCTGGGCACGGCCGTGGGCTTTACCATTCTCGGCGCGGTGCTTTTTTTGATTCTGCAGCGCATCGCGATGGCGAATCTGCCCATTATCGGGGACTTTATTGCCCAGATCGTCAAGTTCGTGGAACAGAGGAGCAGATAGCCGGACTTTTGCGAATCGGGGAGGGCGAGGATTTGCACAATTCCTATTCCGGACTTTACGACGCGGCGCTGACGGACGACGCGCTTTTTGCGCTTGGGGCTTCTGCTGGGGTGCAGACCGTGGTGGTGCGCCCGCGCAGGAAGATGGACTTCCCCAAACTGGCGCTGGACGAAAAGCGCCTGACCGCCGCGTACACGCTGCTGTATCCGGACGCCGCGGAGGACAGGGCCGCGGCGTGGCTGTGCGACAATTTTCACCTTCTGGAACAGACCATTCGGGAACTGGAGTTGACCTGGCAGCGCCTGAAGGAACTGCCCCGCATGGCGGACGGCGAATGGGCGGGGCTGCCGCGGGCGTACCGCGTTGCCGCGGCGGTGACGGGCCACACCAAAGGCCGCGTCACCGAAGGGTCGCTGCTGTCCTTTGTGAACGCGTACCAGACCGAAAACCCGCTGACCATGGACGAAATCTGGGCGCTGCGCCCGCTGCGCTCACGGCGCTGGTCAAGCTGTGCTCCATGGAGGCACTGGAGTGCATCAAGCGAAGGTCGCTGGAGCGTCAGGCGGAAAAGGCGGCGGACCGGCTGCTGCTCGCGCCCGCCGCCGCGGCCGCAAAGCAGATCCGCCGGCTTCCCCTGAAACACGCGGCCTTTTCCGCCCGGCTCTGGGTCAGACTGCGGGAGACCGACAGGCTGGACGCCCTGATTTCCGAGCTGGCGCGGCTGGATCTGACCCCCGAGGGCGTGGCGGAGCAGGCCCACAGGGGCGGCATGCAGAGCGCCCTTATTTTGCAGAACGCCATCACCGCCATCCGAGAGCTGGGCAAAAGCGACTGGGAGCGGTTTTTCTGCATGGCGTCCAAGGTGGAGCAGACGCTTTCCGAAGACCCCGTCTACCGCCTGATGGACGACCCTTCCAAAAGCTACTGCAGGGAGTGCGTCAAGCGGCTTGCGAAAAAGACGAAGACGGCGGAGGTCTCCGTCGCCCGCACCGCCATGGCGCTGGCGGAAACCGGCGAGGACGAGCGCAGCCGCCACGCATGCTGGTGGATTGCCGGGGACGGCATGCCCGCGCTCAAAGCGGCGCTTTTGGGCAGCGACGTGCGCGCCGCGATTGAGGACAGCACCAGACAGGCCGAATCCACCGCGCAAAAGCAGAAAGAAGCCCAGACCCCCGCCACAAAAGCTGTGGCGCGCTTCCCGCGGCGCAACTCCAGAAACCTTCTGATTTTCCTGGGCGTCACACTGGCGGTGCAGTACGCCATTTTGACGCTCTGCTGGGCTGTTTCCGGGTCGCCCTGGGCGGTGCTTTTGTCCATCCCCGCGGGGGTCGCCGGCTGGACCATCGCCCAGGATCTGGTGATCCGCTGCGCATCCAGACTGGTGCACGTTCGTCGGCTGCCCCGCTTCGCCTTTTCGGACGGCATTCCGGACAGGTGCCGCACGCTGCTCACCGTCACCGCGCTGGTGGACTCCCCCGAGCGCGCGAAGGAACTCGTGCGCACGCTGGACGTGCACTCCCGCGCCTGCAACCGGGAAAAAAACATCTATTACTGCCTGCTGTGCGACCTGCCCGAGGCGAAAACCCCCACAACGCCGGAGGACGCCGCCATCATCAAGGCAATCAGGGAGGGCATCGCCGAACTGAACGAGGAGGCGGGGGAAAGGCTGTTTTTCGCCCTCATCCGCCCGCGGGTGAAGAACTCGCAGGGCGTCTACACCGGCCACGAGCGCAAGCGCGGCGCGCTGATGTGGCTGAACGAGCGCATCCTCTCGGGAAAGGGGGACGACATCCCCGGCGGCATCGCCTATGTTTTGACGCTGGACGCGGACACCCGCCTTCCCCACGGCGCGGCAAAGCGCCTTATCGGCGCCATCGCGCACCCCCAGAACGCGCCTGCCATCGACGAGTCCGGAAAGCTCACCGGCCACGCACTCATCGCGCCCCGGGTGGAGCACACCGCCACAGGCGCGGCGAAGAGCGCCTTCGCCCGGCTGTTTTCCGGCAGCGCCGGGCTGGACTCCTACTCCGCCGCCGTCAGCGAGTTTTTCTTCGACGTGTTCGGCGAAGGCAACTACTGCGGCAAGGGCATCTACGATGTGAAGGCCTTTTCCGCTGCGCTGGCGGGGCGCATCAAGGACGAGCGGGTGCTCAGCCACGACCTGCTGGAGGGCTGCTACGCCAAGGCAGGCTTTGCATCGGACGTGGCGGTGTACGACGACCATCCGGCGCGCTACCTGCCCTTCATGAAGCGGGAGCACCGGTGGATCCGCGGCGACTGGCAGCTGCTGCCCTTCATCTTCGGCAAGTCCGGCCTGAACGCCCTTTCGCGGTACAAGATGACGGACAACCTGCGCCGCTCCCTCGTCATGCCCGCCGCCGCGCTGGTGCTGCTGTTTGCGCCTTTGGTGGAGCACGCCTGGGCGTATTCGCTCATCGCGCTTTTGTCCATCTGCATAGGGTACCTTGTGGACATGGTGCGGGACGCCCTGCGCACCAGGGACGCCGTGGCGCGGCTGTTCGACTCGTACGAAAGCGTCAAGCTGGCGGCGAAAAAACTGGTGTTCAAGCTGTCCGTGCTTCCCTTCGAGGGCTGTGTGGCGCTCTCCGCCATCGGGCTGTCGCTCTGGCGCACGCTGGTCAGCCACAAGAACATGCTCCAGTGGGTGACCGCCGCCCAGGCGGACAGGACCGCCGAGCGCAGCCTTGCGGGGTACTACCGCGCGATGCTCGCCGCCCCCGTGACCGGCACCGCGCTGGCAGTGCTCAGCATCAGAACCGGCGCGTGGGTTTCCCTTGCCCTGTCCGCGCTCTGGTGGGCGGGGCCGTATCTGGCGCATGCGCTGTCCAGGCCCGCGCAGGCCGCGCAGCTTTCGGAAAAGGACAGGGCGTACCTGCGCGAAATCGCCCGGCAGAGCTACGCTTTTTTCGCGGAAAACGCCCCCAACGGCCTGCCGCCGGACAACATCCAGATCTACCCCAAGGCCGCGCCCAGGGAGCACACCTCCCCCACGAACATCGGCATGGCGCTCATCGCGCCCCTTTGCGCGTATTTTCTGGGCATCATCGGCGAGGAGGAGCTCAAAGAGCGGACGGACCGCACCCTTTCCGCCGTCGAGCGGGCGGAAAAGTGGCACGGCCATCTTTACAACTGGATGGACATCAACACCCTGCGGCCCATCGCGCCGCTGTTCGTATCCAGCGTGGACAGCGGCAACCTCGCCGCGAGCCTTCTCGTGCTTCAGGGCCACTTCGGCGGGGACGGGCTGGGCCGGCGCGCCGCGCGCCTTCTCGCCGACATGGACTTTGCCAAGCTTTTTGACGACGAGGTCAAGCTCTTTTCCATCGGCATGGACTGCAAGTCCGGCAAACTCAGCAACTCCCATTACGATCTGCTGGCTTCCGAGGCAAGGCTTTTATCCTTTGTGACCATCGCCCTGGGCGCGGTGGACGCCTCCCACTGGTTTCGCCTCGCCCGCCCGCTCACCGCCATCGACGGCAGAAGGCTGCTGATTTCCTGGAGCGGGACGATGTTCGAGTACCTGCTGCCTGTGATCTACACCGGTACCGTGAAGCACACGCTGCTGGGCGAAAGCATGGCGAACGCCGTGGCGGTGCAGCGCGCCGCGGCGAAGGGCACGCCCTGGGGTGTCAGCGAGTCGGGGCATTACGCCTTTGACCTGCAGATGAACTACCAGTACCGCGCCTTCGGGTTGGAGGGGGCGGGCGTGCGCCCGACGAGGAGCGACAGGGTCATCGCCCCCTACGCCACGGCCCTTGCGGCCATGGAGGACCCCAAAGCGGCGGCGGAGAACCTGCGCGCGCTGGAGGAGCTGGGCGCCCGGGGCAAGTACGGCTTTTACGAAGCGCTGGACTTCACCCCCGAGCGGGTGGGCAGCGGCCGGCGGGTGGTGATGAGCTTCATGGCGCACCACGTGGGCATGACGCTGGCGGCCCTCGCCAACGCCCTGTGCGACAACGCCCTCGTCAAGGCCTTCATGGCGGTGCCGGGCGTGGAGGCGGCGTCCCTTCTGCTGGAGGAAAAGCTGCCAGACCGGACGATCATCATGCGCCAGTACAGCCGGGCGCTGCCCCAAAAGGCCAGCGGCACGTACGACGAGCTCGCGCCTTTGTGCGTGGTGCCAGAGGGGGCGTATCCGGAGTTCTGCTTCCTCACGGGCGGCGCGCGCATCGCCGCCGCCACCGACGGCAGGGCGAAAATCACCTTCAAGCAGGGGGAGCGCAAGGTGCTGTTCTGCCCCTTCGAGGAGGACAACGTCCGGGGCGAGCCCTCCGTGGCGATTTACGTCAACGGCCAACCCACCTTCGGGGACGCGGTGCTCTCCGCCCACAGCATCGCCTTCAGCAAAAAACTGGACGGCCTTTCCGTCAAGACCGAGCTGCTGGCGCCGCCGGACGAGACAGCGGCAGTCTGGCTGGTCACCGTCAAAAACGAGTCCGAGTCGGAAAAAAGGGCGGAGGTTTTCGCCTACGCCGCCGTGGCGCTGATGACCTTGGAGGAATACAGGGCGCACAAGGCCTTCCACAAGCTCTTCATCACGGCGCAGCAGCCGGACGGCAACACCCTCTTCTTTGTGAAAAACGACCGGAACAGCGAAAACCGCGCCGCCCTTTACGCGCGGCTGCTCTGCGACGGGCCCGTGGAGGCGGCCACCGACCGGTACGACTGCGTCGGCAGGGGCAACGGCATCAAAAACCCCGCGTTTTTGCATTTGGGCGTTCCCAAGTCCGGCGTGCGCGAAACGCCCCTTGAGCCCTGCGCGCTGTTTCGCACCGAGGCTGCGATTGCACCCGGCAGGACCAAAACCTTTGCCTTTGTGCTGGCCGCGGGGGACGAGGCGGAGGCGAAGCGCTCCATGGGGGCTTACTGCAGCATCGTGGACGCGCTGGACGCCCTGGACGTGTGCGCCATGTACGCCCGGGCGCGGCTGAAGTTCTTAGGCCTTGACGGCGAGCGGGCGAACGCGCTGCGAAAGCGGCTGTCCGCCCTGCTGTTCCCGCCCCCGCCGGGGCAGGACAGGCTGCGGGCACTGCAGCAGAACAATTTGGGCAGGCATGCGCTCTGGCGGCTGGGGATATCCGGCGACCATCCCGTGGCTTTTGCGGAGGTGGAAACGGCGAAGGACTACCCCAAAGCAAAGCAGCTGGCTGACCTTTGCCGCTACGCCAGCCTCTGCGGCGAGGAGTTCGACGCGGTGTTCCTCTCCAGCGAGCCGGCGGGGTACGGCAGGCCGGTGGCGGAGGAGCTTTGCCGCATATCCTGCGGGCTGGCGCGGGCGCGGGTGTTCTCCCGGCAGGACCTTTCGGAGGAGGAAATCCGCCTTTTGCGCGCGCTGGACTCCTCGTCGGACAAGCGCCCCAAAAAGCGGGAAAAGCCGAAAAGGATGCCCGGCGGCCAGCACGCCCTGGCCGTCAAGACGCCCCGTCTCTGCCACTTCAACGGCATCGGCGGGTTCGACGGGCAGGAGTACGTCCTGCGCCTGAAGGACAACCTCGCCCCCGCGCCCTGGAGCAACGTCCTCGCCATGGAGGGGTTTGGCGCCATCGTCACCGAAAGCGGCGGCGGCTTCACCTGGGCGAAGAACAGCGCCCTGTTCAAGCTGACCCCCCATTCCAACGACCCCGTGGACGGCAGGAACGGCGAAACCTTCGCCATCCGGGACGAGGAGACCGGCGCCGTCTTTTCCCCCGTGCCCGACGGGAAGGGCGAGTACACCGTGCGCCACGGATACGGCTTTACGGAGTTCACCTGCGGCAAGGAGGCGCTTTACACCAAGCTGACGGCCTTCGTCTCCAAAGGCGCCAAATGCTGGAAGCTGGAGCTCACCAACCCTTTGAGTAAAACCCGGCAGATTTCCGTCTACTTCTGCGCCGAATGGCTGCTGGGCCCCTCGGTGCCGGACAGAACGCTGTTTGCCTGGGAGTCCGGCGGAGTCCTCCTCTGCCGCGCTGGCGGGGAGAAGAGCGTGGCCTACGCCTGCCTCGACGGCGCGGATTGGACCTGCTCCCGGGAGGACTTCTTCGGAAGAAGCGCCCCCCTGCTCGGCGCGGAACTGCAAAGGCAGATGGGCGGCGGCGGAGACGCCTGCGCGGCGTTCCATAAGCGCGTCGCCGTCGGGCCGGGGGAGACGGTGGCTTTGGCAGTGGTCATCGGCTGCGCGGAAGGCGAGGCCGAGGCCGTGCGCGCCGCGAAATCCTTCGAGCCGGAGCTGGAGCTGAAAAACGTGCGCCAGTTCTGGAAGGAAAAGCTGGGCAGGCTGCGCGTCAAAACCGGGAACGAGGCTTTCGACCGCATGATGAACGGGTGGCTGTTGTATCAGGTGTACGCGTCCCGCCTGCTCTCCCGGGCGGGCTGGTGGCAGACCGGCGGCGCGTTCGGCTTTCGGGACCAGCTGCAGGACGTGCTCGCCCTCCTCGAGGTGGATCCCGCCCGGGTGCGCGAGCAGCTGCTTCTTTGCGCGGCGCACCAGTACGAGTCGGGCGACGTGCAGCACTGGTGGCACCCGCCGTACACCGGCGTGCGCACCCGCATTTCGGACGACCGGCTCTTTCTGCCTTACGTCGCCGCCTGCTACGCCAAAGCCACCGGCGACGAGGCGGTGTTCGACGAGGTCGTCCCGTATTTGAAGGACGTGCCCATCCCCGAAAACCGGCACGACGTGTACCACGAGGCAGAGCTTTCGGACCGGCGCGGCACATTGCGGGAGCACTGCCTGAAGGCGATCTGGGCGTCCCTGCGCACCGGCGAACACGGCCTTCCTCTGATGGGCGCCGGCGACTGGAACGACGGCATGGACGCCGTCGGAAGCAGGAGCAAAGGCGAGAGCGTGTGGCTGGGCTGGTTTACAGCGGCGGTCATCGACGCCTTTCTCCCGTACTGCGGCGGCGAGGACCGAAAAACCCTCAAGCGGAAGGCGGAGGAGCTTCGCGTCGCGCTGGACAAGCACGGCTGGGACGGCGAGTGGTACAAACGGGCGTATTTCGACGACGGTTCCCCCCTGGGCAGCAGGGAGAACAGCGAATGCAGGATCGACCTCATCAGCCAGGCCTGGAGCGCGCTGGCGGACGGGCCCAAAAAGCGGGTGGAGGCCGCCCTTTCCGCGGCGAAAAGGCTGCTCGTCGACCGGCAGGCGGGCATCGTCAAACTTCTGGACCCGCCGCTTCAGCGCCAGCTCCCCAAAGCGGGGTACATCCAGAGCTACGGCAGGGGCCTTAGGGAAAACGGCGGTCAGTACACCCACGCGGCGGCGTGGCTCATCCTCGCCCTGATCAAAACCGGGCGCGCTGAGGAGGCGGCGGAGCTGTTCTCCATGCTCAACCCCATCCGCCACAGCGACAATCCCATCATCTGCGCCATTTACCGCGGCGAGCCCTACGTGATGGCGGGGGACGTGTACGACGGCGACTGGCCGGGCCGCGCCGGCTGGACGTGGTACACCGGTTCCGCGGCGTGGATGTACCGCGCGGGGCTGGCGCTGCTCGGCCTTCGCAAGGAAGGCGGCCGCATGTGGCTTTCCGGCGGCGCGGAGCGGTTCGCGGACTGCGAGGTGGAGTTCGACGGCAAAAAGGTGGAACGGCTGGAAGGGGAGCGCGCGACAAACAGCGCTCCGCCGGACGAATGAACGGCCTTCACCTTCTGGATGAAAGGCCTGCATGAAAGGCGCGCCCGGAAGCTTTCGGGCGCGCCGCGGTTTTGCGGCTTTCGGATTTCGGAAAAAACGCGCCTTTTCTGCTATTGATTCATTCGCGCAGCTTTTGTATAATAGAGAATCATAGACATGTATAAACGAGTTCATGGCCTTTCAACCGGTCCCATATGAAAACATGTGTCATCCGAAAACGTGTGTCACAGGAGGAGAATCATGAAGAGAAGAATCGGCATACTCACCGGCGGCGGAGACTGCCCCGGACTGAACGCGGTGATCCGCGGCGTGGTGGAGGTGTGCTCCAAGGCGGACATTGAGGTCGTCGGCCTGATCGGCGGCTGGCGCGGCGCGATCACCGGCGAACACCGCGTTCTGACCCCCGAGGATGTGGAAGGCATCCAGACCATGGGCGGAACGATCATCGAGTCCTCCCGCACCAACGTCAAAAAGATTCCCAACGGCCCCCAGATGGTCATGGACACCATGGCAAAACTCGGCCTTGAGGCGCTGGTGGCCATTGGCGGCGACGACACCCTGGGCGTGGCGAACTATTTGCGCAAGGAGTACGGGGTGAAGGTCATCGGCGTGCCGAAGACCATCGACAATGACCTTTCCTGCACCGACTTCACCTTCGGTTTCGACACGGCGGCGAACATCGCCATGGAGTGCATCGACCGCCTGCACACCACCGCGGCCTCCCACGCGCGCTGCTTCGTGGTGGAGTGCATGGGCAGGGATTCCGGCTGGATTACGCTGTACGCCGGCTGGGCGGCGGACGCGCACATCGTCGTCATCCCCGAGTTCCCCATGAATCTGGACGAAATCGTAGACATCGTCAAAAAGCGCTACCTGCGCGGCAAGCGGTACACCATCATCGCCGTGGCGGAGGGCGTGAAGATCGAGGGGCTGGAGCAGAAGGACCTGGGCGTGGACGCCTTCGGCCATCCGCTGCTCATCAACAGCCAGCTGGCGAAGGACCTGGCCTCGGCCATCGAAAAGCGCATGCGCGCGGACGAGACGCTGGACGAAAAGCGCAAGTACTTTGAGTGCAGGAGCATCGTCCTGGGGCACCTGCAGCGCAGCGGCGCCCCCTCCAACTTCGACCGCATCCTGGGCTCCCGCATGGGCGTCAAGGCGGGCGAGCTGGTGGTGGCCGGCGATTACGGCAACATGGTGGCGCTCCGCGGCACGGAGATCGTCAAGGCGGATCTGGACACCGCCGTCTCCGTCCGCAAGGACGTGCCCGCGCAGCTCTACGAGGCCTGCAAACACTATTTCCGTTAATGTGCAGAACGCGAAGGAAAATCCGCGGCGGCAGCGCCGCGGGTCTTTCGTTTTTGGGCATACTGTATCTGAAAGGAGGTGTGAAGATGGCCAACAAGAAAAACAAGAACAGGCAGGACGAACAGCAGAACAACAACGTGCTGAAGGGCGGACAGAAGGTTCCGGAACTCTCGAACATCACCGGGCCGGGCCGGTACGGAAAGAACCCGTCGGAGGATTACTGACGCAACCACTGCCAAAAAAGGCATCCCCCCGCGCGGGGGATGCCTTTTGAGGGTCGGTCGTCTGCTGCTTTACCAGTTCTGGGAGTTCTGGTTCTGGCTCTGCGTCAGCGTGCGGCTGATGTTGCCGAACTTCTGCTTGGCCTGGTCCACTTTCTGGGTCTCCGCCATGGGCGTCGGATACAGGCCGCGGCTGTGCAGCTCGCAGAACACGTCAAACTGAATGCTGTGCTCGTCGTTGAGGATGTCCATCAGCGTCTTCTTCAGGACGGGGTCCGCGCACTCGTTGGCGAAGGTGTTGTAGTTTGCCGTCAGGTGCTTTTCGGTGTGCAGCGCGTCAAAGAGGATTTCCTTGTCGGTGAAGGTCTGCTGCTGGTTGTTGGTGGTCATGGTGCGCCTCCTAGTTCAGCTGTTGATAGAGCATGTTGAAGTGCTGCTGGTGCTTGTCCGCAATGGCGTTGAACTTGTCGCGGATGCACTGGTCTGCGGTGCTGTTCGCCAGCATGCGGAATTTTTTAACCTCAAGCTCCTCGGAACTCAAGAGGTCATTCAGAGCGCTCAGTTCCTTTTCGGTGAGATTTGCCATGCTTCGTTTAGCCTCCTTCTGGGTTGATGGGCTTAGTTTCTCCCCCTTTGAAGGGCTTTATCCGTCACGGGGCAAGGCTGAAACGGGCAAGGCGCGCCGTGAAAAAACGCGCATATTCAGAAAAGTGCTTCGAATACTATAGTTCGTATTAAACCGAACAATAATTAAAAATCGCGCTTGAAATCGCGTAAAAATCCGAAAAAATGATTGTGAATCGGGGGAGGATGTTTTATAATACCCACATCGGCGCAGCGCGCTTGTGGTTGAAACTTGCGAATCCGGAGGTACCCCGCAATGGAGATTTTAGAGCAGCGCATCCTTAAGGATGGCGCAGTCAAGGAAGGCGGCATCCTTAAGGTGGACAGCTTTCTGAATCACCAGTGCGACATTCAGCTTTACAACGAGATGGGCAAGGCGTTCTTCGCCCATTTCAAGGACAGGCACATCACCAAAATCCTCACCATAGAGGCATCGGGCATCGGCATCGCCTGCATCGCCGCCCAGTACTTCGACTGCCCGGTGGTCTTCGCCAAGAAAGCCAAATCCCTCAATCTCGACGGTTCTCTCTACACCGCATCCGTCCATTCCTACACTTACGACAGGGAATACACCATCACCGTTTCCGCCAAGTTTATCACGAGGGAGGACACGGTGCTGTTGATTGACGACTTTTTGGCCAACGGCCAGGCGATGCTGGGCCTGATCGACATCGTCAAAAAGGCAGGCGCCAGTCTGGCCGGCGTGGGCATCGCCATCGAAAAGGGCTTCCAGAGCGGCGGGGAAACCATCCGCAGCATGGGCATCGACCTTTATTCTTTGGCCATCATCGACGAGATGCGCCCCGGTTACATTAAGTTCAGAAAGTAAAGGACGCCATGCAATCCCCTAAAGGGATCCAATATCAGCAATTGACGACTCAGGAGGAAAGAGAAATGAAAAAACTGCTGGCTGTGCTGCTGGCCGCCGCCATGCTGTTCGCCGTCGCGGGCTGCGGAAACGGGGCCGAAACGAAGAACGGCGGCGAGGACGCTGCGTCCGGCCTGACGCTGGACAACATCAAGCTCGGCTTCATCTACATCGGCGACGCCTCCGACAAGGGCTATTCCTACACCCACATCGCCGGCGCCATGAAGATGCAGCAGGAGCTGGGACTTCGGGATGACCAGATCATCCAGAAGTTCAACATCACCGAGGACTCCAACTGCGAAGTGGCCATCAACGAGCTCATCGAGGCGGGCTGCAACGCCATCTTCGGCACCAGCTTCGGCTACGAGAACTACATGCTCGCCGCCGCCGCCGAGCATCCCGAGATCGAGTTCTTCCACGCCTCCGGCTATCAGGCGGCGAGCAGCGGCCTTGCCAACATGCACAACTACTTCGGCAACATCTACGAAGCCCGTTACCTCGCCGGCATCGCCGCCGGCCTGAAGACGAAGACCAACAAGCTGGGCTACGTCACCGCCATGCCCTTCGCCGAGTGCATCAGCGGCTTCACCGCCTTCTATCTCGGCGCCAAGTCCGTCAACCCCGACGTGACCATGGAAGTGATGTATACCAACTCTTGGAACGACCCCACCAAGGAGGCCCAGGTGGCCCAGGCCCTCATCGACATGGGCTGCGACGTGCTCGGCCAGCACGCCGACTCCACCGCCACCCAGACCACCGCGGAAGCCAACGGCGTCTGGTCGGTGGGCTACAACGCGGACATGTACGAGGCCGCGCCCAACGCGGTGCTGACCTCCGCCGTCTGGGACTGGAGCCAGTTCCTCATCCAGGCCGTCCGGGCGATGGTCAACGGCGAGGAGCTGCCCGCTGACTTCTCCGCCGGCCTTGCCGAAGGCTTTGTGGACATCGCGCCCCTGAACGAGGCGCTGGTGGCGGAGGGCACCGCCGAGGCCATCGAAGCCGCCCGCCAGAAGATCCTCTCCGGCGAAATCCACGTGTTCGACGGCCCCCTCGTCACCGTGGACGGCGAAACCGTCGTTCCCGCCGGCGAGTACTTCGTGGAACCCCAGAGCGCTCCCTCTTGGGACTACATCATCGAAGGCATCCACGTCAACAACTGACGGCACACCTTTTCCGGCCCAAAGCGCCCGTGCAGCATGCGCGGGCGCTGGGTCGCCAAGGGGCTTTTTCAAACGGCACGAAGCCCGCGGTTTTTTCTCTCGAACCATCCTTCACCGCCGCAGGGGCGGCTTTTCCCCCTGGAATGGAATTTTACTGAAAGCAGGTGCTTTATGACGAACGAACACCCCTACGCCATAGAGCTGATCAACATCACCAAGACCTTCGGTTCCGTCGTCGCCAACGACGAAGTGACCCTCCAGGTGCGCCGGGGGGAGATTCTCGCGCTTTTGGGCGAGAACGGCTCCGGCAAGACCACGCTGGTCAATATGCTGGCCGGCATCTACTATCCGGACAGCGGCGAGATCCGCGTCAACGGCGAGACCGCCACCATCCGCTCCCCCAAGGACGCCTTCGCCCTCGGCATCGGCATGGTGCACCAGCATCTGCGGCTGGTGGACGTGCTTTCCGCGGCGGAAAACATCGTCCTCGGCCTTCCGGGCGGGCTGCACGTCAAGCGCAAAGAGCTCTCGAAGCGCATCCGCGACATCGCGGACAAATACGGCTTCGACATCGACCCGGACAAGAAGATCTACGACATGTCCATCGGCGAAAAGCAGACCGTCGAAATCCTGAAGGTGCTGTATCGCGGGGCGGACATTCTGATTCTCGACGAACCCACCGCCGTTTTGACCCCCCAGGAGACGGAGCGGCTGTTTGACGTATTGCGCAGGATGAAGGAGGACGGCAACGCCATCATCATCATCACCCACAAGCTGAACGAAGTGCTGGAAATCTCCGACCGCGTGGCGGTGCTGCGCAGGGGCAGGTGCGTCGCCACGCTGGAGACGAAGGACGCGGACGCCCAGACCCTCACCGCCGCCATGGTGGGCCATTCGGTGCGCCTCTCCATCCACCGTCCGGAGTGCTACGCCACCGAGGACTGCCTGCGCGTCGTCGGGCTGACCTGCGTGGACCACGAAGGGGTGAAAAAGCTGTCCGACGTCAGCTTCCGCCTGCGGCGGGGCGAGATCCTCGGCGTCGCCGGCGTCGCCGGCAGCGGCCAGCGGGAGCTCTGCGAGGCCATTGCGGGGCTGTACCCCGTCAAGTCCGGAAAAATCCTGCACGTGATTGACGGCAAGGCGGAGAGCATCGTGGGCAAATCCCCCTACGACATCGCCAAGATGGGCATCCGCTCCGCCTTCGTGCCGGAGGACAGGCTGGGCATGGGCCTGGTGGCCGGCATGGACATGGTGGACAACATGATGCTCAAGAACTACCACGAGTCCAGGGGCATCTTTGTGGACAGGCGCACCCCCCGCCAGGTGGCGGAGGATCTCATCGAAAAGCTCGGCATCGTCGCGCCGGACGTCAGCACCCCTGTTTCCCGTCTGTCCGGCGGCAACGTGCAAAAGGTGCTTTTAGGGCGCGAGATCATCTCCCGGCCGTCGGTGCTGGTGGTGGCGTACCCCGTCCGCGGGCTGGACATCAACTCCTCCCACATCATCTACGACCTTCTGAACGAGCAGAAGCAGAACGGCGTGGGCGTGCTGTACGTGGGCGAGGATCTGGACGTTTTGATGGAGCTGTGCGACAGGCTGATGGTGCTGTGCGGCGGCAGGGTGTCCGGCATCGTGGACCCGCGGTACGTCACCAAGGAGGAAATCGGCCTGATGATGATGCGGGTGCCGGACAGGAAGCGCAGGGAAGGAGAGGTCGTCCAATGAGCAAACCCCAGATCAACGGTCATGCGGCAAAGGCGAAGGAGCCGCTATTCCGCATGGTCAAGCGGGACGACCTGCCAAAGCTCCAGGCGGTGCTCGTCCGCGCCCTGGCCGTTCTGGGCGCGCTGGTCTTCGGCGGCCTGCTCATCCTCGCCCTGGGGCACAACCCCGTCGCCGTGTACGCGGACATGATCAAGGGCAGCCTGGGCAGCGCCACCGTGCTCAAGGAGACCGTCCGCATCGCCGTCCCGCTGCTCATCACCGCGCTGGCGATCTCTTTGGCGTTCCGGATGCGCTTCTGGAACATCGGCGCAGAGGGCCAGATCCTCGCCGGCGCCATCGCGGCGAGCTATTTTGCGCTGTTCCACCACCAGTCCATGCCGTCCTGGCTGCTGCTCGTCGTCATGGGCGCGGCGGGCATGATCGCCGGCGGGCTGTACGGCCTGCTTCCCGCGATTTTCCGGGCGCGGTGGAACACCAACGAGACCCTTTTTACCCTGATGCTGAACTACATCGCCCTGTGCTTTCTGAAATACCTGCAGAGCGGGCCCTGGAAGGATCCGTCCATGCGCGGCTTCCCGAAAATCGCCATGTTTGACGCCGCAGCAAGGCTTCCCAAGGTGTTCGGCGTGCATATCGGCTGGATCATCGCCATCGTTTTGGTGGTGGCGGTGTACGTTTACCTGACCCGCACCAAGCACGGGTACGAAATCGCCGTCGTGGGCGAAAGCAGCAACACCGCGCGCTACGCCGGCATCAAGGTGGGCAAGGTCATGATGCGCACCATGGCGATTTCCGGTGCGCTGGCGGGGCTGGTGGGCTTTTTGCAGGTGTCCGGCGCGGACTATACCCTCACGGAAATGACCGCCGGCGGCACAGGATTTACGGCGATCACCGTCGCGTGGATGTCCAAACTCAACCCGTTTTTGATGGTGCTGGTGTCCTTCTTCATCGCCGTGCTGGAGAAGGGCGCGGGCAGAATCCAGACCACCTTCAAGATCCCCTCCTCGGCGGCGGACGTGCTGACGGGCATCGTGCTGTTCTTCCTGCTGGGGTGCGAGTTCTTCATCAACTACCGGCTTGTCTTCCGCAAAAAGGGGGAAAAGAAGCATGGATAACGTCGTCAATCTCATCAACGCCGCGGTGCTGGCGGGCGCGCCGCTGCTCTTCGGCACGCTGGGTGAAATCCTGACGGAGAAGGCCGGCAATCTGAACCTCGGCGTCGAGGGCATGATGTTCATGGGCGCGGTGTCGGGGCTGGCGTCCTCGATGTTCGCCGAAAGGCTGTTTTCCGCCGGCGCGGCGCTGCCCATCATGCTGTTCGCCGTGCTGGGCGCGTTTTTGTTCGGCGCGCTGGGGGCGCTTATTTACAGCTTTCTCACCGTTACCCTGCGGGCGAACCAGAACGTCACCGGCCTGACCCTGAGCATTTTCGGCACGGGCCTTGCAAACTTTCTCGGGGAGACGCTGGCGCAGAGCTCCGGCGGCTACGCCGCCGTGGGCGCCGCCACCAAGACGGCGTTTTCCAGCATTTCCATCCCCGTACTGTCCGACATTCCCGTGCTGGGCAAGCTGCTGTTCTCCTACAATTTCCTGGTGTACCTCGGCGTCGCCATCGCCCTCGTGCTATGGTGGTTCCTCAGGCGCACCCGCCCGGGCCTGAACCTTCGCGCCGTGGGCGAAAACCCGGCGACGGCGGACGCCGCGGGCGTGGACGTCACCAAGTACAAGTACCTCGCCACCTGCATCGGCGGCGGCATCTGCGGCATCGGCGGAATGTACGTCTCCATGGTGACCTGCAGCGGCGTTTGGGTGCACAACTGCGTCAACGGCCTGGGCTGGATCGCCGTGGCGCTGGTGATTTTCGCGGCGTGGAGCCCGCTTCGGGCGCTTGTCGGCAGCCTTGTGTTCGGGGGCTTGAGCGTCATGCGCATGTACGTGCAGATCGGCATCCCCATGGAGATATACGACATGGTCCCCTACGCCGCCACGGTGCTGGTGCTCATCTTCACCAGCATCCGCCAGCGCAAAGAGAGCATGCAGCCCCGCAGCTGCGGCATCAACTACTTCCGCGAAGAGCGCTGAAAAAAGCGGCGGAGCTGGGCTCCGCCGCTTTTTCCCCGCCACGCGGCGCAGGGGCGCAAGGATTATCGACTTTGCCTGTTTCGCCGGATTAGCATTGCAAGAAAAAAGCCTTTGTCCGGCTATTGGGGCCCGACACCGTCAACTCCTTCCCGAATTGGCATTTTTTAAACGGGTATGTGTTGCCGTCGTGCCGAAATGGGGATATACTGTTCTGTGTAACAACGCTTGAAAAGCGGCTAAAGAGGTGCTCGAGAAAACGATGAAGTGGAACGTCCCGAACGTGCTGACGATCATCCGCCTGATTCTGATCGGCGTGTTTCTTTACCTGTTTTTGGGTGCGGGGAACTACATTGCCGCCGTCGTCGTGTACTCCGTAGCCGCGGTCACGGACGTTCTGGACGGCTACATCGCCCGCAAGTACAACCAGATCACCGACTTCGGCAAGCTCGCAGACCCGCTGGCGGACAAGCTGATGCTGCTCGCCGCGCTGTTCTGCCTGACCTACGTGGGTTACATCCACTGGATATTCCTTGCCTTCGTGGTGGTGCGGGACCTTCTGCTCATCGTCGGCAGCGCGTTCCTGCTGAAGAGAAAGATCGTCGTCTACGCGAGGATCTGGGGCAAGCTCTCCACCGCGTGCTTCAACACCGGCATCGTCCTGTCCTTTTTGACGAACTATTTTTCCTGGATCTCTCCGTGGCACATGGTGGTGCTGGGGTTTGCGGTGGCCTTCGGCATCATGGCCTTCGTTCAGTACGCCACCACCTTCTTCAAGAGCAAAAAGGCGCTGGAGCACGGCGGCATCGAAGCTCCCATCGAAGGCGCGGACCCCAAGCACGAGGACTGAGCCGCAAAACTGCGCCGGGCATAAACCGCATAAAGGCAGAAAAAAAGCCCGCAGGCTATACCTGCGGGCAGTGCTGTTTCAGTTCGCGCAAAAAGCCGTCCCGGTCCGCGGGCGAGACGAGGATGACATCCGTCACGTACTTCCCGTTGGAGACCGTCAGCGCAAGGCGGTCCAGGGAAAGCGCGGGGGCGGAGGAGATGTCTTTGGATGGCTTCGCGGAGGAAATGCTCGCATACGGAATGCGCCGCGCGTAAGGGCCGCTTTTGACGAGCAGGCAGTCCTCCAAAAACGCGTACTTCGTTCCCAGAAACACCCACAAAACGAGCGAAAGTAGCAATACCGCCAGCGGGAATACTACAACTGCCGCTTTGCTTTGCCAAAACAGCGCGCTCAACGCCAATATCAGCGCACAGAAAGCGGCAGCGAAGAACTTCATCCGGCGGTCGACTTTGGAACGGAACGTCATGCCCATGCAGAACCTCCTTTATCTATAGAATACCGCGTAAAAGCCCGGCGGGAAAGGGGGGTGTTGACAGGGCGGGAGATAAAGCGTATATTCTCAGTATAAGCAAACGCGATGAAGGCGAGGAGTACCCCGCATGTCCGCCACAAAGAGAGAGGCCCCGCGGCTGAAAGGGCTTCTGGCAGGGAACGGGGGAAGGTCGCGCCGGAGCGGGCCGCGTGAAGCACATTAGCGCGGCACGGCCAGCCGCCGTTACAGGGCGCAGAGTGGGGCGATGGAAGGTCGCCCAAGCAAGGTGGTACCGCGGAGCGTGCTCCGTCCTTTGTGACGGGGCAGGCTCTTTTCTTTTAGAATCCGAACATGACGCCGAGGTGAAACCATGAAACAGGAAATGCAGAAAGTGTATGACCCCAAATCGGTGGAGGACCGCATCTACGCGGCCTGGGAAAGGGACCGCTGCTTCCACGCCGAAGTGAACCCCGATAAACAGCCCTTCACCATCGTCATACCGCCGCCCAACATCACCGGCCAGCTGCACATGGGCCACGCGCTGGACAATACCATTCAGGACGTGCTCATCCGCTTCAAGCGCATGCAGGGCTATGAGACCCTGTGGATGCCGGGCACCGACCACGCCAGCATCGCCACCGAGGTCAAGATCGTGGATGCGCTGGCCAGGGAGGGCAAAACTAAAAAGGATTTGGGCCGCGAGGGCTTCCTCGAACGCGCCTGGAAATGGCGGGACGAGTACGGCCGCATCATCGTCAGCCAGCTCAAAAAGCTCGGCAGCTCCTGCGACTGGGAGCGCGAGCGCTTCACCATGGACGAGGGCTGCAACAAGGCGGTCATCAAGGCGTTCGTGGACCTGTACAACAAGGGCCTGATTTACAGGGGCGACAGGATCATCAACTGGTGCCCGGAGTGCAAAACCGCCCTTTCGGACGCCGAGGTGGAATACGAGGAGCAGGACTCCAAGCTGTGGCACATTCGGTATCGCGCGGAGGACGGCGGCGAGGGCCTCGTGGTGGCCACCACCAGGCCGGAGACCATGCTGGGCGACACCGCCGTGGCCGTCCATCCCGAGGACGAGCGCTACGCGCATCTGGTGGGCAAAAACGTCATTCTGCCCATCCTCAACAAGCCCATCCCTGTCATCGCCGACGAGTACGTGGAAAAGGAGTTCGGCACCGGCTGCGTGAAGATCACCCCCGCCCACGACCCCAACGACTACGAGGTGGGCGTGCGCCACAACCTGCCCATGCCCAACGTGATGACGGAGGACGGCAGGATGAACGAGCTTGCCGGCAAGTTCTGCGGCATGAAAGCCCTGGAGTGCAGGAAGGCCGTCGTGGAGGAGCTCGAGCGCACCGGCGCCCTCGTCAAGGTGGAAAACTACCGGCACAACGTGGGCGCGTGCTACCGCTGCCACACCACCGTGGAGCCCTTGATCTCCAAGCAGTGGTTCGTGGCCACGAAGGAGCTGGCGAAGCCCGCCATCGAAGCGGTGCGCAGCGGCGAGATCCAGTTCATCCCCGAGCGGTTTGACAAGATCTACTTCAACTGGATGGAAAACATCCGCGACTGGTGCATCTCCCGCCAGCTGTGGTGGGGCCACCGCATCCCCGCCTACTACTGCGACGGCTGCGGCGAGGTGATCGTTGCCGAAAGAGAGCCCGGCAAGTGTCCGAAATGCGGATCCGACCACTTCCACCAGGACGAGGACGTGCTGGACACCTGGTTCAGCTCGGGCATGTGGCCGTTTTCCACCATGGGCTGGCCGGAGAAGACGCCGGAGCTCGACTACTTCTATCCGACCTCCGTTCTCGTCACGGGGTACGACATCATCTTCTTCTGGGTGGCCCGCATGATCATGTTCGGCTACTCCCAGATGGGCAAAAAGCCCTTCTCGAAGGTGCTCATCCACGGCATCGTGAGGGACGAACTGGGAAGGAAGATGTCCAAGTCGCTGAACAACGGCATCGACCCGCTGAAGGTCATCGAGGAGTACGGCGCGGACTCGCTGCGCTTCTCCCTCACCATGGGCACCAGCGCCGGCAACGACATGCGCTTCTACTACGCCAAGGTGGAGTCCTGCCGCAACTTCGCCAACAAGATCTGGAACGCCAGCCGCTTCGTGCTGATGAACCTGGGCGACGAGCCGGTGCTGCCCATCGGGAAGATCCAGCCGGACATCGCCGACCGCTGGATCCTCTCGCGGCTGAACAAGGCCATCCGCGAGGTGACGGACAGCCTCGAGTCCTTCGAGCTCAGTCTGGCTTCCCAGAAGGTGTACGATTTCGTCTGGTCGGAGTTCTGCGACTGGTACATCGAGATGGCAAAGCCCAGGCTGTACGGTGAGGACGAGGCCCAGCGCCAGAGCGCGCGGAGCGTGCTTTTGCACGTGCTGAAAAACACGCTCAAGCTGCTGCACCCCTTCATGCCGTTTGTCACTGAGGAAATTTACAGCTTCCTTCCCGGCGATTTAGGGTATATAATGCTGTCAACGTGGCCGGAGGCCAACCCCGCCTTCGACTTTGCGGAGGACGAGGCCGCCATGAGTGACGTGATGGAGCTGATCGTCAGCATCCGCAACGTCCGGGCGGAGCTCAACGTGCCGCCGGCCAAAAGGACGCGCGTGACCATCGTCGCCGCGCCGGAAAAGCTGGGCGTGTTCCAGTCCACGGGCGAATATCTCAAGAAGCTGGCGTTCGCGGAATCCGTGACCGTCCAGACCGACAGGGAAGGCATCGCGAAGGACGCGGTCTCGGCGGTGTCCGCCGCGGGTACGGCGTATCTGCCGCTCGCCGAGCTGGTGGACGTGGAAAAGGAGCTCAAGAGGCTGGAAAAGGAAAAGGCCAACGCCCTCGCCGAGATCGAGCGCGCCAAAGCCAAGCTGGATAACCCCGGCTTTGTCGGCAAAGCGCCCCAGAAGGTGATCGACGACGTGCGCGCCGCCCTTGTCCGCAACGAGGAGTTGCTGAAAAAACTGCAGGAACGCATGGAGATGCTCTCTAGATGACGGGATTCGACTTTGTCCGCTACTTTTCAAACCGCAGTCTCAAGCCCCGGCCCTTGTCGGAGCTTGAGGCTGTACTTGAACTGCTGGACAATCCGCAAAAAAGGTTTCGTTCGATCCATGTGGCGGGAACGAACGGCAAGGGTTCCACCTGCGCTTTCATCGCCTCCATCCTGATGGAGGCGGGGTTCAAAACCGGGCTGTACACTTCCCCCGCGCTGTTCCGCGTCAACGACCGGATGCGCATCGACGGCGTCCCGGTGGAGGACGAGCTCATCGCCGCCGCGGCCTTTCGGGTTTCCGAAGCGGAGATGGAGGCCAACGTCCACCTCTCGGGGTTTGACCGCATGACCGCCACCGCGCTGTGCGTGTTCGCCAACCAGCACGTGGACGTGGCGGTGCTGGAGACCGGCATCGGCGGCAGGCTGGACGCCACCAACGTCGCCGATGCGGAGCTTTCGCTCATCACCACCATCGCGCTGGACCACACCGAGGTGCTGGGCAACACCTATGAAGAAATCGCCGCCGAAAAGTGCGGCATCATCCGCAATAACCAGGTGGTCATCACCCATCCCCAGCAGCCGGAGGTCATGGACATCATCGAGGACACCTGCAGGCACAGAAACTGCCTGCTCCTTCGGGTGGACGACTGCGTCGTCGAGCAGGAGGCCTGCTCGACGGAGGGGCAGTACTTCACCGTCACCACGCCGGAAGGGGCGACGACGCCCCTTTACACTTCGATGCTGGGCGCCCACCAGCTGGACAATGCCACAGCGGCGCTGCTGGCCGGCCGGGCGCTCCACACCGACACCGCCTGCATCCAGGCCGGCATCGAGCGCACCAGATGGCCCGCCAGAATGGAATATTTTCCCTGGGATCCGGATATTCTCATTGACGGGGCCCACAACCCCAACGCAGCCCGGGCATTGATCAAGGGGCTGGACGACTATTTCCCCGGCAGGTTCGTGGTGCTCATCGTCGCCATCATGCGGGACAAGGACGCCGACGAGGTGATGCGCATCTTCGCCAAGCGCGCGAACTACATCATCGCCGTCGCCGTCAACGAACGCAGCCTTCCCCCGGAGGAACTGGTGATGATCGCCCAGCGGTACACCAGCGCCCCCACCCACATTTCCGACACGGTGAGCCACGCCTACGTCGAGGCGCTGCAGTTTTCGGTGGACAATTACGGCCTGCAGCCGCTCATTCTGGTTTCGGGGTCGCTGTATCTGTGCGGCGAGATGCTCAGGATGCTTTATTGAGCAATCCAGTGGGATTTTTTTAAAAAGTGTAGTATAATCCAGGCAAGGGGCCAAATCCCCGTCCAGCCAACTATCATGAACTTAAAGGAGGAATGCGCACATGCTCCGGGTTATTTTCGGCGAAATGGGCGCCGGCAAGACAAAGCGCATCATCGAAGAGGCTAACGCGCTCCTGAAAACCGCCAAAGGCAATATCGTATACATCGACGACGACAAGTCGCACACCCGCGAAATTCATTACAGCATTCGGTTTATCGACGCTTCCGAGTATAATCTTGATAGCCCGAAGATGTTCCTTGGGTTCATTTGTGGAGTGGCTGCGCAGGATTTTGACCTGGAGGCGCTTTATATTGACGGTTTTCTGAAAATCGTCAAGAGCGACCTCGACGAGCTGGAAGCCTTCTTCAAGGCTGTGGAAGATTTCTCCATCAAGTTCAACATCACCGTGACAATCAGCATCAACGCGAAGGGCAAGACCGCTCCGAAGTTCCTGGAGCCGTATCTCGTCTGAGCTGTCGATGTTTGCAAACGGCCATAGGCTTTCGCCGGTGGCCTTTCAGTTCCCGTCAGTTGGAGGGATTACGTTGCTTTCTGTTCAGGGCGCGGACCGCGCATACGCCATTTCCCCGGCCTATCTGGGCGAGGCGGCAAAGGAGTTTCCCAACGCCGCCGCGCTGGTGGTGCTGCTTCGCGCGTGGCGGCCGTACCGAACCGTGCAGAACGGCAGAACCGCCACCATCTGCGCGTACTACCTTGCGGAAAACGCCCTGTACCACGCCGCGGGAAAACTGTGCGAAAACTGGGCGGCGCAGGGGTATTTCGCAAAGCGCCTCGTGGGGCAGGCTTACCCCGTCAAAGGCATCCTCGCGCAGGCGGGCATCGCGGCCATCGGCGAAAATGGCCTCGCCGCCACGAAGTCATTGGGCTCGTATTTCGCCGTGCAGCTGGCGGTCACCGATGCCCTGCAGCCCCAGCCCTTTGAAAAAGAGCCCGCGGAATGCACCCGCTGCGGCAGGTGCAAAGCCGCCTGCCCGGGCAAGGCCCTTCCCATGACGGACCCCACGAAGTGCATCCGCTGGTGGATGGACGGGCAAAGCATGCCCTGTTGGGCGATGCGGGGCATGCGGCGGCTGTTCGGCTGCGAGATCTGCCAGCTCGTCTGCCCGCGGAACGCCCACCTGCCGCCGGTGGACATGCCCAAAGAACTCTATGAAGCGCTGGACTACGAAAGGCTTTTTGCCATGGACAGGGCGGAAAAGGCGGCCCTTTCCGACCTTGTGGGCAAGAACCTTCTGACAAAGGGCAGGGCGACCGCCCAGGCGCTCGTGCTGGCGCACCGGCAGGGCGTGCCCGTGCAGAAAATCGCCGAAAAGCTGAAACACGACGAGCGCCCAGCGGTGCGCAGCGCCGCGGAACACGTGCTGGCGCCGCCAGAGTTAACGGATGCGCACCAGAAATGTTAGAAAGGTTTTAGGGTTTTGCAAAACTTTCGATACACATTTTCCGCCCGGGGATGGTATACTCAAGCTGTCAGCGAGGTGAGGCAAGCGCCTCGTGAGCAGGTCTTTTCATAGGAATGTCAGCAGTTCTCATGTGAAAGAATGCAATGGCCCGTTCCAAGCGGGCCTTTTGCATTTTTGGGCGCAAAGAAGCGCCGCGCCCTGCGCTTTTGGCGCAAGGCTGTGCCCGATTTTGGCCGCCCGCCGCCAGCCCGGTCACGACCGGGCTTTTATCCTATGCATATTTTTCGCATATACTTGCAATAGCTGTCGAATTTTGGGATAATTGGTTCAAAGCTGCTGAACACATCCCATCTGATTCGGAGGCCCCATGTCCAACAAACGAATCTGCGCGTTTATCGCGCTCGTATTGCTGTTATCCTTCCTGCCGCTCCCGAGGGCGGCTGCGGCATCCGCGCCCGTCATCCGCACGCTGCAGAGCAGCTATGCGGAAGGGGATGTCGTGTCCCTGTACTGGACGGACGTGGGCGCGTCCAGCTACGATGTGTTCATCAGCGTCTCGCCGTACGGCGAAAAAAACCTCGTGGTGCAGGACTCCGTCGAGGAATGCGAGTTCAACCTCGCCGGCCTTCCCGAAGGGAAGTACCGGGCGAACGTCCGCGGCATCCTGAAAAAGGGCAGGACTCCCTATTCCAACGTCGTGTACTTCACCGTCGAGGCGCAAGGCGCGAAAGAGCGGGAATCCCTGCAGGCAATGGAGCAGCAGGAGGACGTGCTTTCGCTGGACGAGGAACTTTTGCCCGACGATGTGGAGGTCACCTTCCTGTGGCCTGTCAGGGACGATCCGGACTACACCGGCAGCAGCTACGCCGTCACCGCCATGGACGTGTACTTTGACGGCGGAAACCACGGCAAGCTCCAGAACGCCATCGACATCAACCACGACGGCATGCAGACGCGCTACGCCACGCGGGAGATCGTCGCCACCGCCGCGGGCACCGTCATCGAGGTGCACCGCTGCGGGCACACCGGCATCTACTGCCCCACGCGCTCCTGCGAGGGGACGTACATCAGAATCGACCATGAGATTCCCGACCCGGACACCGGCGAAACCACCCGATACATCTCCTTCTACTGCCACCTTGACCCGAAGACCATCGCGGTGGAGGAGGGGGACGAGGTGGCGCAGGGCCAGACCATCGCCCGCATGGGCAGCACCGGCAACTCCTCGGGCATCCATCTGCATTTCGCCATCCGCGACGGCGACAATGCGGACGTTCCCACCCTCGAGTTCTTCATGAACGACTACTATATGCCGCTTTTGCAGTTCAAGTACTTCAAAAAGTCCAAATCGGGCAACTTCGTGACCACCAGCGGCAGGACCAGCCGTTACAGCGACTGGATCGCCGCCCATTACACCTATGCCTCCGACCGCTGGGTGTACGCCGGGGACCGGTGAGGGCATGCCGCAGGATACAGTTCAACAGTGCATCAAAAAAGCGCCCCGCCGGAAGGGGCGCTTTTCGTTTCATTTGCGCTAGACCAGGCCGCGCAGCGTTTCCGTAACCGGCCATTCCTCCACCGGCGGGCAGGTGACGCCGGCGTAGAGCGTCCAGCTTTCGGAATGGGAGCGGGTTTCCTGCGGCCGCAGGGTGACGATGGGGGAGCGGGTGGAAAGCAGGGTGTAGTCCGCGCAGGTGGCCGCCACCAGCGCGCAGCCGCGGTCGGCGTAGGGCTCTCTGGCAAAGACGGGGTACCGCATCAAAAACAGCTTTCCCATGTTGAAGCACGCCGTCCAGCCCTTCGTGGCGGAAATGCCGAACTTCAGCGGCTTCATCGGCGCCTGCTGGACGAGGATGTACTCGCTGCCCCAGAGGATGCGCGGGTCCGCCATGCTGGTGTTCGGCCAGATGGCGACGATGCGGTTGGGGCTGTCCCCCGTGTCCGCCTGGGACTGGGGAAGCACGCTCAGCCCGCCTTCCTCCATGTGGGTTTCGGCGCTCAGGCTGAGGGTGACGGGGGTGGAACCGATGTTGGTGACGGAGTGGACGATCTTGATCTCGGAGCTGCCGTGGTTCAGGCGGACCTCCATGCCGTAGGAAAAGCCCTTCACCGCGCCCGTGAAGCGCACGCCCATATCCGTCTTCTCGTAGCCGCAGTTTTCCGGAACGACGGGAACCCGCAGGCCGTCGCGCAGAAGCGCAAGGGAATGCCCGCCGTCCCAGCCGTTTTCGGGAAGGTGGAGCATGTTCTCCTTGCCGCGGAAGCCGTAGCGCAGCAGCCGCAGATCGGACAGCGACACCACCACTTCGATGATGCTGTTGTCCAGAATGACACAGTCCCCGAACTCTTCAAAGGGTGCCACGCGTGCGGTGATCATGAGCATTCCTCCTGTCGTTTCCATTATAGTACAGCAAAGCGAAGGAGCGCAAGCGCAACCCGGGCGGGGGAGCGCGAAGCGCGCCGTACCGCCGGCATTCGGCAGCTTTTGACCGGTTCTGCCGCGAAGCGGCGCCGATGGACGCGCGTTTGCATTGCGCCTTCGCATGATGTATACTTTAACCAAACAGAGCGGGAGGTGCGAAAATGGACGTTCAAACACTGGGCGCGAGGGCAAAGGCTGCCTCGTATGCCCTGATGACCATGGGAACCGAACAGAAGAACAGGATTCTACTGGCCATGGCGGACGCCCTGGAGGCGAGGGCGGAGGCCATCCTTTCCGCCAGCGACGAGGACGTTGCCGCCGCGGAGCAGAAGGGCATGAGCAGGGCGATGCTGGACCGCCTGGCGCTGAACCGCAAACGGATTTCCGACATGGCGGACGGGCTGCGGGAAGTGGCGAAGCTCCCAGACCCCGTCGGCGGGGCGGACCAGATGGTGCGAAGGCCCAACGGGCTTTTGATCGCCAAGCGCAGGGTGCCATTGGGCGTCATCGCCATGATTTACGAAGCCCGCCCCAACGTGACGGTGGACGCCGCGGGCCTCTGCATCAAGAGCGGCAACGCCGTGATTCTGCGGGGCGGCTCGGAGGCGATTAAGACCAACACCGTCCTTGTGCGCATCATGAACGCCGCCGGCGCGCAAGAAGGGCTTCCCGCGGGCGCCATCGGCCTGGTGGAGGACACTTCCCGGGAAACCGCCACGGAGCTCATGCGGCTGAACGACTACGTGGACGTGCTCATCCCCCGCGGGGGCGCGGGGCTCATCCGCGCGGTGGTGCAGAACGCCACCGTGCCCATCATCGAGACGGGTCTGGGCAACTGCCACGTGTACGTGGACGACGACGCCGACCTCGACATGGCGGAGCGCATCCTCTTCAACGCCAAATGCTCCCGCCCTGCGGTGTGCAACGCAGCGGAAAAGCTGCTCGTCGCGCGGCCGGTGGCAAAGGCGTTCTTTGAAAAGGGGCTGGAACCCCTGCGCGCCAAGGGCGTGGAACTGCGCTGCTGCGAAGAGGCCTGCGCGCTCATCCCCTGGGCGATTCCCGCCACGGCGGAGGACTGGTTCACCGAGTACGACGACCTCATCCTCGGCGTCAAGGTGGTGGACGGGCTGGACGAGGCCATCAGCTGGATCAACGCCCACGGCACGAAGCACTCGGAATGCATCGTCACCGAGAATTACACCAAGGCCATGCGGTTCATGGACGAGGTGGACGCCGCGGCGGTGTACGTCAACGCCTCCACCCGCTTTACCGACGGCGGCGAGTTCGGCCTGGGCGCGGAAATCGGCATCAGCACCCAGAAGCTGCACGCCCGGGGCCCCATGGGGCTCAACGAGCTGACCACCGTCAAGTACTGCGTGTTCGGCAGCGGGCAGGTCAGGTGACGCCATGGACGATCTGCTCACTATCCTGTCCGTCATTTCCCTGGGGCTTTCTGTGGCGCTGCTCGTAATCCTGCTCCGCCAGAAAAAACGGGAAAAGGCGCAGTCGGCGGAGTTTGAGGAAAGCCTTCTCCGGCTGTCCGAGGACGAGCAAAGGAGCAGGGGCGAGCTGAAAAAGGAGCTCTCGGACTCCATCCGCCTGCTTTCGGAAATGCTCTCCGCCAACCAGCGCACCGCGGCGGAGGCGCAGTCCGCCCAGCTCAAGATGCTGGAGACCCGCTTCAGCACCTTTGAGACGGTGAACGAGCAAAAGCTGGACGCCATGCGGGACACCATCGCCAAAAGGCTGAACTACATCCAGGAGGACAGCAACAAGCGCCTGGACGAAATCCGCGCCACCGTGGACCAGAAGCTCCAGAAAACGCTGGACGACAAGATGCAGCTGGTCAACAAGCGCCTCGAGGAGGTTTACAAGGGCCTGGGCGAAATGCAGGCGCTTGCCGCCGGCGTGGGGGACTTGAAAAAGGTGCTGTCCAACGTGAAGACCCGCGGCATCCTGGGGGAGATCCAGCTGGACGCGATTCTGAAGGAGATCCTCTCCCCCGAGCAGTACGAGACCGACGTGGCGGTCATCCCCGGCAGCAAGAACCGGGTGGAATACGCCATCAAGCTCCCCGGCGAGGGGGACGCGCCGGTGTACCTTCCCATCGACGCCAAGTTCCCCGGCGACGCCTACGCGGCATTGCAGGACGCCTACGATTCCGGCTCCGCCGAGGCGGTGAACGCCGCGTACGCGACGCTGGCGGCACGCATCAAGGCCTTCGCCAAGGACATTCGGGACAAGTACATCGAACCCCCCCACACCACGTCCTTTGCCATCATGTTTCTGCCCTTCGAGGGGCTGTACGCCGAAGTGGTCAACCGCGGCCTTCTGGAGACACTGCAAAGGGAGTACAGCGTGAACATCGCCGGCCCCAGCACCATGGCGGCGCTTTTGAACTCGCTGCAGATGGGCTTCAAAACGCTGGCGATCCATAAGCGCAGCAACGAGGTGTGGCAGATTCTGGGCGCCGTCAAAAGCGAGTTCTCCAAGTTTGCGAACGTGCTGGCCCGCGCCCAGGACCGCCTGAACTCGGCGAGCAGGGACCTGGACGCGCTGGTGGGCGTCCGCACCCGGGCGATCAACAGAAAGCTCCGGGCGGTGGAAAAGCTGGAGGACGCCACGGCCGAGAAACTGCTTTCCCTCGACGCGCCGGCGGACGAGGACTGAACGGAAAGGAAGGCATCATGGCCAGCATCGTGCTGAAAAAGGAACTTTGCGGCAGCATCCTCGACCTGGGCGGCGGCGGGGAGGGCATCATCGGCCGCGTGTACGGCCCTGCGGTGACCGCCATCGACAACCGGCAGGAAGAGCTGGACGAGGCGCCGGAAGGGCCGAAAAAACTTCTCATGGACGCCTGCGACCTGCAGTTTGAGGACGGATCCTTCGACCATGTGACGGCGTTTTTCTTCTTCCTGTATCTCCCCGCAGAGCACCGCGAAAAGGCGCTTTCGGAGGCCTTCCGGGTGCTGAAGGAGAAGGGCAGGCTGTTCGTCTGGGACGCCGAAATCAAGGAGGCAAATCCCTTTGCCATCGAGCTGGACATCGACGCCGCCGGCGAACGGGTGCGCACCACCTACGGCGTTTACAAGGAAAACGCCGCGCAGGACGCCCACAGCATCACAAAGGCCGCCAAGGCAGCGGGGTTCAGGCCGGTGTACGGCATCGTGGAGGACGGCAGGTTCTGCCTCTGCTTTGAAAAGCCTGCCAAGTAAAAGAGCAAGTAAAAAGGGACCGATTCGGTCCCTTTTTGCTTGCTGATCGGTCAGGCGTAATACGCGTCAAAGGTGGAAACGCCGGAGAGCGCGTCCTTTTCCAATGCCACCGCGATGAACCAGTCCGCCATGTCGGTCGTGCCCATTTCGGGCTCGGTGGCGGACACGAGGACGGCAAGGTGGCCGTCCGCAAGCTGCACCTCATCCACGGTGTGGCGGATGGCGCCGCTGGACTCTGCGGTGTAGAGGATGAGAAGGGCATTCTCCTCAAAGAAGGCCCCGTCATACATTTCCAAAATGCCGGAAAACGCGCCGGTCTCGCCGAAGGGCTGGTCGAACTGGAAATAGGTCTTTCCTTCCTCGATGAAGGCGGCAAGGTCTTCGGCGCTGTCAAAGCGCATCACGGGGATGTGCCGCACCGCGCTGATGGCAAGCGTTTCCGCGTTCAGCATGCGCGGCAGCAGGAACTCGAAACCGCCCTCCGCCAGCGCGTCCGCGCGGTAACAGGCTGCCTCAAAGGCGGGGCGCTCCGAATCAGCTTTTAGGCGTTTCCGCCCCGGAAAGCAGCTCGATGGCCACCGCCCGGACCTGCACCGGATAGCTCTCGGCGATTTCCGGCAAAATGGTGATGCGAACCGTCTGTCCGGCGGCAAAGTCGAAGCCGGGGTCGGGCATGCCGTCTGCGAAGCTGACGCGGGCCTTGTCGAACCCCACGTCGTCCGAGGTGGTCACGAGCAGGACGTTTTCACCCACCTCGTCGATGACGGCGGTGAAGGTCACGTTTTCCGCTTCGGGGGCCTGTTCGGCGCATCCGGCGGCAAACGCGGCAAGCATCAGAACGCACAGCATCAGGGTTGCGTATCGCTTTTTCATGGTAACCTCCGTTATGTTTGCTGTTACCTTGAAAACGACGCTGCGGCAAATCCGTTCCCTGACCGTTTGTGACTTTTTGGTTAACGTCAGATGGCGTTCAGGATCTCGCGCACTTCGGCAATCGCCTGTTTGACGGTCTCCGGCGCGGGCCCGCCGGCAAGTTTTCTTCCCGCGACGCAGGCGGAAAGGGAGATGCTGTCGTACACGTCCTCCCCAAAAAGCGGGGAGAACGCCTGCAGCTCCGAAAGCGCCAGCTCGTCGATGGCCTTGCCCTTCTGAATGCAGAAAAACACCAGTTTTCCCACCACCTCGTGGGCGGAGCGGAAGGGAAGGCCCTTTTTCACGAGGTAGTCCGCCGCGTCCGTGGCGTTGGCAAAGCCCCGCCCGGCGCCGCGTTTCATGTTTTGCGCGTTGAACTTCAAGGCCTTGAACATGCGGGTGAACATGTCCAAACACGCCAGCAGGGTGTCGATGGCGTCAAAGGTGGCCTCCTTGTCCTCCTGCATGTCCTTGTTGTAGGCCAGCGGAAGCCCCTTCATCACCGTCAGCAGCGCCATCAAATCGCCATAGACCCTGCCGGTTTTGCCGCGGATGAGCTCCGCCACGTCCGGATTCTTCTTCTGGGGCATGATGGAGGAGCCGGTGGCGTAGGCGTCGTCCATCTCCACGAAGCGGAACTCGTCGGACGACCACAGAATCAGCTCCTCGCAAAAGCGCGAAAGGTGCATCATCGCGATGGAGGCGCAGGAGCAGTACTCGATGCAAAAGTCCCGGTCGGACACGCTGTCCATGGAGTTTCGGGAAACCTTGGCAAATCCCAGCTCCTTCGCCACGAACGCCCGGTCCAATGGGTACGTGGACCCCGCCAGCGCGCCCGCGCCCAGGGGCAGCACGTCGGTGCGCCTTTTGCAGTCCGCCAGCCTGTCCAGATCCCGCAAAAACATTTCCGCATACGCCATCAGGTGATGGGCGAGGGTCACGGGCTGGGCCTTCTGCAGATGGGTGTACCCGGGCATGACGGTGAAAAGGTTTTCCTCCGCGGTGTCCAAAAGCGCCGCCACCAGTTCCTTCAGCCGTTCGCGCGTGCTGTCGATGGCGGATTTCACATACATCCGCATGTCCAGCGCCACCTGGTCGTTCCGGCTTCTGCCGGTGTGCACCCGCTTGCCCGCTTCGCCGATGCGCTCGGTCAAAAGCGTCTCGACGTTCATGTGGATGTCCTCCGCGCCGGCGGAAAACGTCACCTTTCCCGCCTCGATGTCGGCAAGAAGTTTCTGCAGACCCGCGACGATGCTGTCCGCGTCCTGTTGCGGGATGATGCCCTGCCTGCCCAGCATTTTCGCGTGGGCGATGGAACCGGCGATGTCCTCCCTGTAAAGCCGGCAGTCGAAGGAGATCGACGAATGGAAGGCGTCCATCGACGCGTCCGTGTTTTTCTGAAAGCGTCCGCTCCAAAGCTTCATTGTTGTGCTCCTGCAATTGTAATGGGTTTTCCGGCAGACGGCTGCCGGTTTGCGCGGGCTTGCCGCTGCGCGCCGCCACGAGGGGAAAAAGCCCTATCGCCACAGGGCTTCGCTGTGGTATAATGCCCCCAGCGCATCAGGAGGGCCTGTCATGAAGAAATCATTCGTACTGATACTGATCGTCGTCTTTTTAATGGCTTCCGCCGTGGGCCTGTTCGCCCTGATCGGACGGGCGGATACCGTGGACTTCGCCGGAAGGAGCTATTCGCTGGAGAGTGTTTCCGAAACCTTCTCTGAAAAGACCTTCGCGTTCTCCGCGGAGGACGGCAGCCGCGTCACCGGCAAAAGCGACCTTTCCACCGGCGGCATGGTGGTGACGTACACTTCCCCCGAAGGGGAGGCAAGCTCCGTCCTCACCGGCAAAATCATCAGGAAGAACGGCAAGTTCGAGGAAGCGTCCTTCCAGCCGGATGCGTCCAAAAACGTCGGGAACGCCATTTCCGAGCCGGAGGCGAAACGGTTCGTGCTCGCCGTGGCCAAACGCGAAGCGCGGCAGGATTACGCCTACAAGGCCCTGATCTACTGGGTGCTGGCCGCCGGCGTGATGCTGTACGGCGCCTTCACGCTGGGCAAGCCCGGCAACCGGGCGAAGTGGCTGCCCGCCGCGCTGATGCTCGGCGGCTCGCTGGTGGTGGTCGCCCTGTTCGCCGACCTGCTCTTCATGTGACGCCGGCAATGCCCGCTATGGGAAAGCCCCGCCGCTTTTCGGCGGGGCTTTGCTGTTCCGGGTTACTTTTCCTGCTTTTCCAGGGACTTTCGCATCAGCGCCGCCACGGTGATGGGCAGGCCGAACAGGTTGATGAAGCCCTCGGCGTCCTTCTGGTTGTACACCGCGTCCTCGCCGAAGGTGGCGAACGCGGGGTTGAACAGCGAGTACGGCGAGGTCACGCCGGCGTTGCAGCAGCGGCCCTTGTAGAGCTTGATTTTGCTCTCGCCGGTGGTGTTTTTCTGGATGGAATCCATGAAGGCGTCAAGGCCCTCGCGAAGCGGGGTGAACCACTGGCCGTTGTATACCAGCTCGGAGTACCGGATGGCCACCTGGTGCTTGTAGTGCAGGGTGTCCCGGTCGAGGCAGATGGACTCCAGCTGCTTCAGCGCGGCGTAGAGGATCGTTCCCGCGGGGTTTTCGTACACGCCGCGGCTCTTCATGCCCACGAGGCGGTTTTCCACCATGTCGTCAATGCCCACGCCGTGCTTTGCGCCGATGGCGTTCAGCTTTTCGATCAGCGCCACGGGAGAGAGCTTTTCACCGTTCACCGAAACGGGCACGCCCTGCTCAAACCCGATGGAGACGACCTCCTCCTCGTCCGGCGCGTCCTTGGGGTTTTTGGTGATGAGATACAGGTCGTCCGGCGGGGCGTTGGCGGGGTCCTCCAGGTCCGCGCCCTCGTGGGACAGGTGCCACAGGTTCCTGTCCATGGAATAGGGGCGCTCCTTGGTGACGGGCACCGGGATGCCCCGGGCCACGGCGTAGTCGATTTCCTCCTCGCGGGACTTGATGTCCCAGATGCGCCACGGCGCGATGATCTTCAGCGAGGGGTCCAGCGCCTTGATGGTCAGCTCAAAGCGCACCTGGTCGTTGCCCTTGCCGGTGCAGCCGTGGGCGATGGCGGTGGCGCCCTCCGCGTGGGCGACTTCCACCAGCGCCTTCGCGATGACCGGGCGCGCCATGGACGTGCCGAGAAGGTACGTGTTCTCGTACATCGCGCCTGCTTTGAGCGTCGGCCAGATGTAGCCGGTGACGAACTCCTCCTTCAAATCCACGATGACGAGCTTTTCCGCGCCCGTCTTTTTCGCCTTCTCGTGCAGCGGTTCCAGCTCCTCGCCCTGGCCCACGTCCGCCGCGACGGCGATGACCTCGCAGTCGTAGTTCTCCTTGAGCCACGGGATGATGATCGAGGTATCCAGACCGCCGGAATAGGCGAGAACGATTTTCTGCTTTGCCATGTTGCCTGCCTCCTGTGTTCTTGCTTGTGTAATTATACAGCCTAATGAATCCATATTCAAGCCCCGATTTTTGCTTTTTGGGCGCGACAGGTCGGAAGCGCCTTGCTGTTCCCTTGTACAACCATGCGTTCGGTGTTACAATACAAGAAAATCCTGTATGCTGCCCGCGGGATGCCCGGCGGGCTGAAGGTGATGCGCGTGAGGATACTTGGCGTGGACCCCGGCCTTGCCACGGTGGGGTACGGCGTGATCGAGGCTGGCAGGGGAAAGCTTTCGCCGGTGGACTACGGGGTGATTGAGACGCCGGCGCACGTGCCGCTGCCGCGGCGGCTCTTTCTGGTGTACAAGGGGATGAAGGACCTGATTGACGCTTTTTCCCCCCACGCCATCGCGTTTGAGGAGCTGTTCTTTTACCACAACGTCAACACCGCGCTGCCCGTGGGCCACGCCAGGGGCGTTCTGCTGCTGGCGGCGGAGGAGGCGGGGTTGCCCATGTACGAGTTCACGCCCATGCAGATCAAGCAGGCGACGGTGGGCTACGGCCACGCCGAAAAAAAGCAGGTGCAGGAGATGGTGCGCCTGCGGCTGGGCCTGAAGAGCGTGCCCAAGCCCGACGACGCCGCGGACGCCCTGGCGGTGGCCATCTGCTGCGCGGGCGCCTGGGGCCCGATGATCGACGAGGAGTACGGCATCAAATAGGAGGAGCGATGTTTGGTTTTTTGCGCGGGAACGTGGCGGAGCTGTTTGCGGACCGGGTGTATCTGGACGTCAACGGCATCGGGTTTGAGGTGTTCGCCTCCGGCCACACCCTTTCGAAGCTGAAAAAGGGGGCGGAGGCTCTGCTCTACACCCACGTGAACTTCGCCCAGGATTCCGTGGCGGTGTTCGGCTTTTCCTCGGTGGACGAGAAGGAGATGTTCAAGCGCGCCATTTCCGTCAGCCGCGTGGGGCCAAAGCTCGCCCTCGCCATTTTGACGGCCATGACCCCGTCGGAGTTCGCGATGTGCGTCGTGGCGGGGGATGAGCGGACCCTTTCCCGCGTTCCCGGCCTTGGCAGGAAAACCGCCCAGCGCATCATCCTCGAACTGAAGGAGAAAATCGCCACGGAAGCCGCCATCGCGCCCTTTGAGGGGGCGGAAGCGGTTTCCGCGGCGGAAGGACCGGAGGCGGAGGCCGTGGGGGCGCTCGTCGCGCTGGGGTACGACGCCCAGACCGCCACCCGCGCGGTCAAGGGCGTTTCCGGCAGGGCGCAGGGCGTGGAAGGCCTCCTCAAGGAGGCGCTGAAGGAGCTTGGAAGGCGAAGGTAGGCAAGGATAGATGAACGAAAAGGGTTTTCGGTCCAGAATGGACGACGACATGGCGGAAAGCAGGCTGATTGCCTCCGGGTTCACGCCGGAGGATGTGGACGTGGAGTATTCCCTGCGCCCGCGGTTTTTGAGCGAGTACATCGGCCAGAACGAGGTCAAGGAGGCGCTCTCCATCGCCATCGGCGCGGCGAAGCGCCGCGGCGAGCCCATGGACCACGTGCTGTTCTACGGCCCGCCGGGGCTGGGCAAGACCACGCTGGCCACGGTCATCGCCAACGAGCAGGGGGTGAACATCCGCACCACCTCCGGTCCCGCCATCACCCACGCGGGGGACCTCGCGGCGATACTGACCAACCTTTCCGCGGGGGACGTGCTGTTCATCGACGAGATTCACCGCCTGAACCCCGCGGTGGAGGAGGTGCTGTACCCCGCCATGGAGGATTTCGCCGTGGACATCATTGTGGGCAAGGGCCCCGCGGCGCGGTCCATCCGGCTGGATCTGCCGAGATTCACCCTCATCGGCGCCACCACCAAGGCGGGCATGCTTTCCTCGCCTTTGCGGGACCGGTTCGGCATCATCCACCGGCTGCAGCCCTACAGCGTGGAGGATCTCATCCAGATCATCACCCGCTCGGCGAGCCTGCCGCGGGTCAACGCCCTCATCACCCCCGGCGGCGCGGCGGAAATCGCCAGAAGGTCCCGCGGCACGCCCCGCATCGCCAACCGCCTGCTGATGCGCGTGCGGGACTACGCCGAGATGCGCTGCGACGGCGAAATCAACGAAAAAACCGCCGCCGAGGCGCTGGACAAGCTGGGCATCGACGAGCTGGGGCTGGACAATGTGGACAGAAATCTGCTTTTGTGCATGATTGAGAAGTTCGGCGGCGGCCCCGTGGGGTTGGACACGCTGGCCGCCTCCACGGGGGAGGAAAGCTCCACCATTGAGGACGTGTGCGAGCCGTACCTGTTGCAGATGGGCTTCATCGCCAGAACGCCCCGCGGCCGCGTGGTGACGCCTTTAGGCTACGCGCATCTGGGCAAAAAGCCCAAGTCGAACGGCGACCAGCTTTCTTTCTGAAGGCGCTTGCAAGCAAAAAAACTTCATGATAGAATCAGAGGACACAAAGGCTGTGAAGGGGAGCACCCGGCGGATTTTCCGCGCCAAAGAGAGCGAAGCGGCAGGTGAAAGCTTCGCGCGCAGGAAGGCCGGTTCCCGCCCCGGAGCCGCCGGGCGCAAAGCCGAATTTCGGAAAGCTCGGACGCCGCCGGCGCGTTATGCCGTTCGAGGCCCCGCGTTTTCGCGGGGTGAACGAGGTGGTACCGCGACTTTTGATCGCCCTTGGAAACAAGGGCTTTTTTTATTCCGGCGATGAAAAACGATTGCGATATGGAGGCAGTTATGGCAAAGAAGAACGAAGAATTTGTGGCGCACATCGCCAAGCGCTCCGAGGACTTCCCCCAGTGGTATACCGACGTGGTCCTCAAGACCGACATGGCGGACTATTCCGACGTCAAGGGCTGCATGGTCATCAAGCCCTACGGCTACGCCGTCTGGGAGCTGATCCAGGCTGAAATGGACCGCCGCTTCAAGGAAACGGGGCACAAGAACGCCTACTTCCCGCTGCTCATCCCCGAGAGCCTGCTGATGAAGGAAGCGGAGCATGTGGAAGGCTTCGCCCCAGAGGTCGCCTGGGTGACCCACGGCGGCAAGGAGGAGCTGACCGAGCGCCTTGCCATCCGCCCCACCAGCGAAACCGTCATCGGCGCCATGTACTCCAGGTGGATCCAGTCCTACCGCGACCTGCCGGTGCTCATCAACCAATGGTGCAACGTCATGCGGTGGGAAAAGTCCACCCGCCCCTTCCTGCGCACCGCGGAGTTTTTGTGGCAGGAGGGCCACACCGCCCACGCCACCGCCGAGGAGGCCGAGGAAGAGACCATCAAAATGCTGCACGTGTACAAGGAGTTCGCCGAGAACGTGCTGGCGATTCCCGTCATCATCGGCCAGAAGTCGGAGAACGAAAAGTTCGCCGGCGCGAAGCACACCTACACCATGGAGGCGATGATGCAGGACGGCAAGGCCCTGCAGATGGGCACCAGCCACAACCTCGGCCAGAACTTCGCCAAGAGCTACGATATCACCTTCCTCGACAAGGACGGCGTGCTCAAGTACGCCTACACCACCAGCTGGGGCACCTCCACCCGCATGATCGGCGGCCTCATCATGGTGCACGGCGACGACCGCGGGCTTGTCCTCCCGCCCAAAGTGGCGCCCGTTCAGGTCATGATCCTGCCCATCGCCCAGCACAAGGAGGGCGTTCTGGAAAAGGCGAACGAGATTTTTGCCGAGCTCAAGGCGGCGGGCCTGCGCGTGGAGCTGGACGACCGCGAGAACCAGTCCGCGGGCTGGAAGTTCAACGAGTGCGAGCTGAAGGGCATCCCCGTGCGCCTGGAAATCGGCCCGAAGGACATCGAAAAGGGCACTGTGGTCCTCGTGCGCAGGGATACGCTGGAGAAGACCTTCGCGCCCATGGAGAACCTGGCAAAGACCATACAGGACCTTCTTGCCGACATTCACGCCAGCATGCTGGAGCAGGCCAGAAAGCGCAGGGACGAGCGCATCACCGAGGCTGCGGATTTCGAGACCTTTACGGAGGGCGTCCAGAAGGGCTTCGTGCGCGCCATGTGGTGCGGCGAATCGGAATGCGAGGCCGAAATCAAGAAAAAGACCGGCGCCACCACCCGCTGCATGCCCTTCGGCGAAGAGCAAAAGCACCTTTCCGACTGCTGCGTCCACTGCGGCAAAAAGGCGCAGAAGATGATGTATTTCGCCAAGGCGTACTGATGCCCGTTCAAGCCACGTGGGCGAAGGCGGGGAAGTCCGTGGCGGCGCCGAAGAATTTCGCGATGGTCTCGGCGATGGTTCTCGCCAGCAGCTGCTGATACTCCGCCGTCATCAGCAGCGCCTCGTCCTCGGGGTTGGAAAGAAACCCGCACTCGATGAGCACGTTGGTCTGCTTCCCGCTGCGCAGCACCAGATAGTCCCCGGCAAGCGGCTCCTTGCGCCTGATGCCCACGGCGTCGTCCAGTGCGTTTTGCAGCATCAGCGCCAACGCGTGGCCCTCTTCCGACTCCTTGTCGAAAAACACCCTGGGCCCCCGTGGCTTGCTGGTGATGAACTTGTTCATGTGGATGCTGATGCCCGCGGTCAGCCCGTCCTGGGAGAGGATCTCGGCGCGCTTTTGCATGTCCTCCTTCTTGGTGCCGGCCAGGGCGTTGTCATCGGTGCGGGTCATGATCACCGTCGCGCCGAGCTTGCGAAGCTCTCCGGCGAGATACAGGGAAACCGACAGATTCAGCGGCGCCTCCACCGAACCGTTCGGGCCGGAGGCGCCGTTGTCAAACCCGCCGTGGCCGGGGTCCACCACGAAGGTCTTTCCGCTGAGCGGCCCGGAGAAGACGGTGGCCTGCCGGGTGGGCAGGGCGCCGGTGATGAGCGCGGCCAGCAGGAAGAACGCCGCGGCGACGGCGGCGGGCACGATGGGAATGGCGGCCTCGTGTTTGCGGTGATAGATGACGCGCATGGGGACCTCCGCTCGCTGCGATGGGCTGTGATGTAGAATTATATGAGAAACAACGCGTCGGACGACCCATGCCCCGCAAAATTCCGCGGGCGGTCTGTTCACGCACCGGAAAAATTGGTATACTTGCTAAAAGCGGCGGAAAACGTCTGCCGCCGAAGCGGAGGAACAATGCACGACCTCAGAACGCGCATCGCCGAACAGTTCGGCGCCACGGTGGCCGGGGCGGACCGGCTGAACCCCCTGGTGCTCGCCTATGTGGGGGACGCGGTGTTCGAACTGTACGTCCGGACGATGCTCATCGACGCCCACGACGCCAAGGCCCACGCCCTGCACCGCATGAGCGCAAGCAGGGTGCGCGCCTCCGCCCAGGCGAAGGCGGCAAAGGGCCTGTTTTCCGAACTGACGGAAAAGGAGAGCGATATTTACACCCGCGCGCGCAACGCCAAGCCCCACACCATGCCGAAAAACGCCCTGCCGGAGGACTACAGCCACGCCACGGCGTTCGAGACGGTGATCGGCTACGTCTACCTTTCGGGGGACGAGGAGCGGGCGCTGTATCTGATGAAGCGGGCGCTGGAGATCGAAGCCGTGGTGGACGCGGCGGTGCCGCGCCCCTACAAGGGATGAAGGAGGACACATGGGCCGCGTCAAACTGCGCGTCACGCTGCTGGCGGCGCCCCAGGCGCCGGAAAACACCGTCGCCATGGCGGCCAGGCTGTGCTACAGCGGCGCAACGATCTGCGAATTAAAGGAAAAGATAGAGGCGAAAGACCAGCAGGCCTTCATCGAACGGCTGACGGAGATGGGCCACATGTCCCCGGTGGAGCACATCAGCTTCACCTTCGGGGTGGAAGGGGTGAGCCGGGCGCTGCTCGCCCAGATCACCCGGCACCGCATCGCCAGCTTTTCCGTCCAGTCCCAGCGGTACGTGGACCAGACGAAGGGCGGCTTCGACTATGTCCTCCCGCCCTCCATCGAGGCGCTGGGGCAGGAGGCGGTGGAAAAGTACGCCCGCCAGATGGAGACCATCGCATCCTGGTACGAGGAATGGGTGAACGCCCTGGGCGGCGGGAAGGAATCCGCCCGGCAGGACGCGCGCTTCGTGCTCCCCAACGCGGCGGAAACGAAGATGATGGTCACCATGAACGCGCGGGAGCTGATCCACTTCTTCCGCCTGCGGTGCTGCAACCGCGCCCAGTGGGAAATCCGGGCGCTGGCCTGGGCGATGCTGGGGCTGTGCCTCGCCAAAGCCCCGGCGGTGTTCGGGCACGCCGGGCCGTCCTGCGTCATGGGCGAATGCTCCGAGGGGAGCATGGGCTGCGGCAGGATGGACGGCGTCAGAAAAAAGCACAAAGAATTGTGGGACTTCGTGCAAAAGCACGGAAACGAAACCAACTTTGAGGAAAGCATGAGCGATTGGGCGATACGCAACGCCTGACGCATAAACGGACAACGGAGGTACACATTGCCGTATCAGAAACAGCGCGCGCCGGGCTTCAGGAACGGACGGCCGCTCTATGAGGACAAGCCGGCCCGCAGAAAGCAGGGCGAGGGGAAGGGCGCTAAGCCCGCGGGCAAATTCTCCGCAAAAAGGGAGGATGCTCCCCGCCGGGGCAAAGCGGGATTTGAGAATGCCAAGTCCCGCCCCTATCCCCAGGAGGAAAGGCGCCGCATCCCGCCTGCGGAGGTGGAGAAAAAGCCCAAGGCGCCGCCCGTGGAACCCGTGCAGGACGGGCAGGAGCTGCCCCTGATCCTGTACGGCCGCAACCCGGTCCGAGAGGCCATCAAAAGCGGGCGCTCCATCGACCGCATCTCCGTCACCGCCGCCGGCGCGGAGGACGGCTCCTTGCGCGAACTCGTCCGCATGGCGCGGGAGGCGGGCATCGTCGTGGCGGAGGTCACCCGCCAGAAGCTGGACGAGATGACCCTGCCCTACGGCTACGCCGGCAAGCCCGCGAACCACCAGGGCATCATCGCGCGCCTGCCCGAATGCCAGTACGTGGAGGTGGAGGACATCCTCGCCCAGGCGAAAGGAAAGGGCGAGGACCCCTTCATCATAGTGCTGGATTCCATCAGCGACCCCCACAACCTCGGCTCCATCATGCGTTCTGCCCTGTGCGCCGGCGCCCACGGGGTGATCATTCCCAAGCGGCGCGCGGCGTCCGTTACCGCGGCGGCTGGCAAGGCCAGCGCGGGCGCGGTGGCGTATCTGCCGGTGGCGCGGGTGGCGAACCTGTCCAGCACCGTGGAGGAGCTCAAAAAGGCGGGGCTTTGGGTCTGCGGCGCGGACGCCGCCGGAACGCCCATGACCGCGTGTGACCTGAAGGGCCCCCTGGCGCTGGTCATCGGCAGCGAGGACGAGGGCATCTCCCGCCTGCTGCGGGAAAAGTGCGACTTTCTGGCCAGCATCCCCATGAAGGGTCCGCTGGACTCGCTGAACGCGTCGGTGGCGGCGGCGGTGCTGATGTTCGAGAAAGTCCGCCAGGATGCGGTTGCAAAATGTACCTGATCGTCGACGGCTACAACGTCATCGGCGCCTGGCCGGAGCTGACGGCGCTTTCGGAAGAGGACTTCGCCGCCGCCCGGGACCTGCTGGCGGACACCCTCGCCAGCCACTGCGGCTTCACCGGCGAACAGCTCGTGCTGGTGTTTGACGCCCACCAGACGAGGCGCACCGAAACCACGGAGGAGATCTTCGTCGGCAGGGGCAGGCACAAAAAGCCCGTGGGCGTGGTGGTGTACACACGCAAGGGCGAAACGGCGGACAATTACATCGAACGCTTCGTCCGCCAGCACGTGGGGGAGAACATGACCGTCGTCTCCGGCGACCGGCTGGTGCAGGTGCTCACCTTCGCGTATGCCTCCCGCATGTCCGCCCGGGAACTGAAGGAGGAGGTGCGCAAAGTCGCAAAACTCATGGAGGAGCACGCGGTCAGCAGGAAAAAGAAGTTTGCCCTGGAAACAAGGCTTCCCGGCGAGACGTTTCTCGCCCTTGACGAATGGCGGAGGGAATGAGCATGAAGGTTCGCCCGTTGGCTGACAAAATGCGGGAGCTTTCGGACGAGGCGCTGATCCCCCTTGCCAGAAAAGGGGACGACAGGGCCATCGACGAACTGTTCGACCGCTACAAGAACTTCGTTCGCGCAAAAGCCAGAAGCTACTTTCTCATCGGGGCGGACAGGGAGGACATTATTCAGGAGGGGATGATCGGCCTTTACAAGGCCATCCGCGACTTCAGGGAGGACAAGCAGTCCTCGTTCCGCGCCTTTGCCGAGCTTTGCATCACCCGCCAGATGATCACGGCCATCAAGTCCGCCACAAGGCAGAAGCACATTCCGCTGAACTCCTACGTGTCGCTGAACAAGCCCGTCTATGAGGACGGCTCGGACCGTACGCTGATCGACATGCTCTCCAGCGCCAGGACCACCAACCCCGAGGATCTGATCATCGGGCGTGAGGACTACGAGGCGGTGGAAAGCTGCATCGGGGAGGAGCTCTCCAAGTTCGAAAAGCAGGTGTTGCTGCTGTACCTTTCGGGCAAGTCCTACCAGCAGATCGGCGCTGAGCTGAACCGCCAGCCCAAGGCGGTGGACAACGCCCTGCAGCGCGTCAAGCGCAAGCTCGAGAAATACATGGCGGACAGGGACATCCGCGATCTTTGAAAAAAGTGAATCTTTGGCTGCAGATTCCCCTGTCGCGGCCATTTAGATGATTGACAAAGGACTACCCCTGCATTAGAATAATAGCGGTCGCGCCGCTTGCGGGTGTAGTTTAGTGGCAGAACTCCAGCTTCCCAAGCTGGCCGTGTGGGTTCGATTCCCATCACCCGCTCCAGCAAATGCGACCAGCCTGACACGGGCACCTATTTCAAAGTTAACGTACGGACTGCAAGGAGGTAAAACCCCAAATGGCTAAGGCAAAATTTGAACGCACGAAGCCCCACGTAAACATTGGAACGATTGGTCACGTCGACCATGGCAAGACGACACTGACGGCTGCAATCACCATGGCTCTGAGCCAGTTGGGTAA
>ENA-OWOZ01000036-OWOZ01000036.1-bioreactor-metagenome-genome-assembly--contig:-NODE-36-length-188309-cov-14.534112_pt1 | contig 188309 bp, 183 predicted proteins | sample MGYA00238140_ERZ651804 | MGnify/ENA primary metagenome ERZ651804 (study PRJEB26910, sample SAMN07631232) | bioreactor metagenome | isolation source: Switchgrass digestor | place: USA: Dartmouth...
CATATCCATCACCCTACTATATCTTACCATACAACAAAAGCCTATGCGAATAGCACAGGCTTTTTTGACAGTCTGAAAAGGGCTTTTCGCAAGCCCTTTTTTGTTTTTCTAATTTTATTTAATCATCCGGCGTCTGATGTTAAACCCGATGACAAAAACCACTAAACCAATTCCTCCCCACAATGCCCACTTTGCTAGTGTACGTTCAATGGACCTGGAAGGAAGTGGCGCAATTTCAGATGCATCCGAATAACCACGCTGACTGCGGGTTAAATCTTGAGCATTCACTATGGTAGCGGTAAGAACAAGGAAGAGGGGTAATACTGCACAAATTACCACTACGTGGCCTTTAAACATGAACCATAGACCTCCTCTTCCATAGCTTACCCTACCTTGGAGGAGTTATGCCTGCTGGCGCTGCTGGAAAAAGCGCTTTGCTACTTCCGGGAACAACACATAACTTAAAACATCTTCGTCACTGCGCGCCAAATCCTGGATCTCAGCCCGAGCTGCTTCCATACCAGGAGAAAGAAGGTCTGCTGGACGCACTGTAATTGGTTCTTCATCGATAAGCATCCTTCTAATTTCCTCACTAATTGGAACAGGCGGTCTGCCATACAGCCCCTTGACATAATCCTTTATTTCTTTGGTTTTCATTTTATAGCGTTCACCAGTAATGACATTGAGTACTGCTTGTGTGCCCACAATTTGACTCATGGGTGTGACTAATGGTGGATAACCCAGATCTTGACGCACACGTGGTACTTCTTCCAAAATCTGATCAAACTTGTGGCTCAATTTTTGCTGTTCTAGTTGCGCCCGTAAATTGGAGAGCATTCCACCTGGTATCTGACTAACTAAAACGTCTGTATCCACCTGCACTGGTGGCCGCTTGTAGTTTTCTAACAAACTTGACATCTTATGAGTAATCTGCGCTAATAGATTCAGATCCAAACCTGTATCATAATCTGTACCTTCCAGAGCTTTGACAATCGACTCAGTTGGCGGCTGCGAAGTTCCTAACGCCAAAGGCGATAAGGCCGTATCGACCACATCGGCTCCTGCTTGGATAGCCACCCAATAAGTCATTGCTGCTAAACCCGAGGTGTAGTGAGAATGAACATGAATCGGCACATTCACTGCCTGCTTTAGTTTGGATACCAACTCAAACGCCACAGCTGGAGTTAGGATTCCAGCCATATCTTTAATACAGATGGTATCAGCACCCATTTCCACTAACTCTTTAGCTGTACGCACGTATCCGGGGATATCATGGACTGGGCTGACTGTATATACCACTGCTCCTTCAGCAATAGCACCAGCCTTTTTAGTAGCCCGAATTGCCCGTTCTAAATTGCGTGTGTCGTTTAACGCATCGAAAATCCGGATAATATCAATACCATTCTCCACTGATTTGGCAATAAAAGCATCAACCACATCATCAGGATATTGCCGATAACCTAGAAGATTCTGCCCTCGCAGCAGCATCTGCAACTTGGTTTTTGGCATCTTTTTGCGCAGTATGCGCAGTCGCTCCCAAGGATCTTCATTTAAGTAACGTAAGCAACTGTCAAAAGTAGCTCCTCCCCATACCTCCAAGGAGTAAAACCCTACTTCATCAATCAACTCCGCAACAGGCAACATATCTGCAAGTTTTAACCGTGTTGCTAGTAAAGATTGATGTGCATCGCGAAAGAGTGTTTCGGTAATTCCCACCCGATGTTTCACAATATACCTCCTAACCTAAGTAAGCCAACAAGAGACCGGCAGCTATAGCTGAACCTATAACTCCAGCAACATTTGGCCCCATGGCATGCATCAGTAAGAAGTTCGATGGATCTGACTGCTGTCCTACAACTTGCACTACCCGCGCACTCATCGGTACAGCAGAGACACCAGCGGCACCAATGAGAGGGTTGATTTTATCTTTAAATATCAGGTTCATCAATTTGGCAATTAATATCCCACAAGCCGTAGCTAGAATAAAGGATACAGCACCGAGCAGCATAATGGTAATTGTCGATGCGCTAAGAAATGTTTCAGCCTTAGCTGAAGCACCTACGGTCAAACCGACGAAAATGGTGACGATATTCATCAACTCATTTTGTGCTGCATGTGATAAACGCTTAGTTACTCCACATTCACGCAGCAGATTGCCAAACATCAATGTACCAATTAAAGGAAGTGAACTTGGTACCAACAAGCCAGAAAACAAAGTAACAACTATTGGAAAGATGATTTTCTCTACCTGACTAACCTTGCGCAATTGGGTCATGCGAATCTTTCGTTCATCTTTAGTTGTCAGGAGTAACATCACTTTCGGTTGTAAAATTGGCACTAATGCCATATAAGAATAAGCAGCAACAGCAATAGGAGCTAACAGCTCCGGTGCCAGCTTAGAGGTTAAAAAGATTGCAGTTGGACCATCAGCGCCCGCGATAATACCAATAGAAGCAGCTTGTTCCAAAGAATAACTTAAGTTTAGTGCTGGAAGATTGATCTTTGATGCAATGACAAAGGTGAGAAAAATGCCACCTTGAGCAGCAGCACCAAGCAGCAAACTGCGAGGATTGGCAATAAGTGGGCCAAAATCGGTCATTGCTCCAATACCCAAGAATATTAAAGGCGGATAAATTCCCAGCTTGATACCTTGATACAAAATACCAAGCAATCCATCTTCGCTCATAATCCCTGTTGCTGGGAAGTTAGCTAAAAAAATACCAAAAGAAATCGGTACAAGCAATAAAGGTTCATATTTTTTATAAATTGCCAGATATAAAAGATAAAATGCGATGGCAAACATCACTATTTCCCGCCAAGTGATCAGGCTTAATCCAGTGCTCTCCCATAATTCAGCTAACATTCTTTTGCCTCCCTAACGTATGATGGCCAGAACTTGATCAGTTTCTACAGAGTCGCCTGGATTAACAATTTGCACCACCGTACCTGATACTGGGGCAGTAATCTCGTTTTCAAGTTTTAAAGCTTCTAATGTGAGGATCACATCTCCTTGTTTCACACGGTCTCCAACCTTGGCCATGACCGCAACAATAGTGCCAGTTAAAGGAGATTTTACCTCAGTACCACTCGCATTTCCACTTGCACTTTTGCTTTGATTAGCTTCTTTTGTCACTGGCTTTGACTGCCTAGCTGCAGTTTCACCAATTTCTTCTACTTCAACTTCATAAATCCGGTCATCAATTTTGACACGATACTTGGTCATCATTAATCCTCCAGTCATTTGATTGTTCGAATGGTTAGATTTCCCGTGTGTCCTTTTAATTTCATAATAGCTGTTATGATCGCGATATCCTGCTGCAATTGTTTTTGATCCTTTTCTTGATCATGTCCATCCTGGTTTACTGTATCAGGTTGAGGTGATGGCATGAACCGCTGCAACAAGATACCAATCCATTTGATCACAACTTCAAGTAAAACAAGGATCACAAATACTACAAGTATACCGATCCAACTGATGGTCAATGCGCTAATCTCTATCACCTCCCCGTATGTGTTGGTAAAAGCGGGCTTATTTTCGTTGAAAATAAGCCTCACTTGAACGGTCGATCACTGTCAGAATCCGTCCACCTAACACTAGGTAGATCACAAAATTACCTACAGCATGAGCTAAATCAAAGGGTAATCCCGCTAGATAGTATGCAATGATATTTTTAGTAAACATTAGACCATTTAATGATACAACCATGCCATAGATAAGCCCAGCAAAGCCTGCAAAGACTGCTGAAACCCAGACGTTTCTCCGCCAACGTGTTTTTCCATAAAAATAGCTAACCACTGCCACGGTCCACCAACCAGCAATTTGAAAGATAGACCACAACCCGTGCCCCTGAAACAGGTTCGAGAGCAGCACAGAGAGTAGTGCTGTCAATAAACCATATCTTAGGCCTAGCGCCATTGTAGTGACTATCACTATTACAGTCGTTGGCTGAATATTAGGTAAAGGCTCCAAAATAATTCGTCCAGCCACACTAGCTGCAGATAACATGGCGATTAAGGCAATGTCTTTTACATAACTATTCTTTACCATTTCCGCAGATCCCAGTGAATTACATCACCATCTTTGATTTTATAATCTTTGGCACCAACCATAGCCATCTCACCATTAATCGTATAAAGCCAGGCGGTTTTTGAAGTAACAGTTTTCCCTTGAATGGATGTAATGTATCCATTTTGATGCTCAATGACAAAATAATGCTGCATCAGGTCAAACAGTGTGAAGTTGGCCTTCTTTGGCACTTTAAAGTAATAGACAATGGGGTTTACTCCATTGTTCTCACTCAAAATCACTTTGATGTCTATGGTTTCACCATCGGCAACCTCAGGATCTGTAATCTCAAAAGCCGAAACCATGATCCCCATGACCAATGTAATTATGACTGCTAATAAGCAGATTCTGGTGATTTTCAACATTACCACTCCTCCTCAGCATACCTCTATAAATATGCATTCTAGCTTTTACTTCGAGGGTGAAATGTAAATTCCTGCTATAGTGCTATAAGTGACCAAGAGTACTAACACTTGACATTTAAATAGAGAATTTATATAATCAATCATCATTGAGGGGGAATTGCCAATGGTCATAGTCTTAAAACAGAGTACTCCGCCGGATGAGCTAGAACAGTTGATGTACAAGTTGCGTTCTCTCGGTTTTGATATAAACCTGTCTCAAGGAGAAAACTATACTGTTCTTGGTCTGATTGGCGACACCACAAGGATTAATGAAAATCAAATTAAAGCTAATCCGTATGTTGATCGAGTGCTCCGAGTGCAGCATCCATTTAAACGTGTCAGCAGAATGTTTCATCCAGAAGATACGATTATTGACATTAACGGTCATAAAATTGGCGGCGGACATCTGCTCATGATCGCCGGCCCCTGTGCAGTAGAAAGCCGTGATCAGCTGTTGACTATCGCTGAGGCAGTCAAACAAGCTGGTGCCCACCTGCTGCGTGGTGGTGCCTTTAAGCCTAGAACCTCACCCTACAGCTTCCAAGGCTTGGGAGAAAAAGGCTTGCAGCTGCTTCAAGAAGTGAAGGAAATTACAGGCATGCCTATTGTCACAGAATGCGTTTCTGACGAAACTGTCGATCTAGTCGCTGAATATGCTGATATTATCCAAATTGGCGCTCGCAACATGCAAAATTTTTCTTTGCTGAAAAAAGTAGGACAAACCAATAAGGTCATTCTGCTCAAACGCGGGCTTTCAGCAACAATTGAAGAATTCTTAATGGCTGCGGAATACATTCTGGCAGAAGGCAATGATCGAGTTATTCTATGTGAACGCGGTATCCGTACTTATGAAACTTATACACGTAATACTCTAGACATCAGTGCCATTGTCGCAATTAAAGAGCTTTCTCACCTACCTATTATCTGTGATCCAAGCCATGCTGCCGGCAAATGGGAGATGGTTATTCCATTAGCCAAGGCCGCTGTTGCTGCTGGTGCAGATGGCTTAATTGTCGAGGTACATCATCAGCCAGAATTGGCACTATCTGACGGAGCTCAGTCACTGAAACCAGATAAGTATCGTCAATTAGTTGAAGCGGTGAAACAGATCGCAGCTATAAGTAGTGTTACAATTTAAATAGGGCTGTATATACAGCCCTATATTATTTGTATGCACCTGCCTGTTTATTGGCTTGATTAGGTGTAGGAACCGCAAAGTACAACAGCTCCATTCCTCCATCGGGAAGACGACCGAATGAAACATTACGTGGGATCTGCACTGCCGGAAGAAAGTCAATCAGTACACCATCCGGATCTGACAGTAAAAGTGGTTCTCCTTCGGCTTTAAGACTGAAGTTAGTGTGCAACTCTCCGTTACCACTATAGTCTTTGCCTGAAGCAAAAACCAATAAATAACTTTTGGCTTTGATAACGGTTCCTGGTGGAAAAGCCCAGCGAGTTACATCCGCTTCATCATCGCTAAGATAGTAGCCGGATATATCCAGGTCGTTATTCGCAGGATTGTATAGTTCAATCCAATCAGGACTGTCACCAGCGCGATCCCGCAGTACCCCTCCATTAGAGGTCATTACTTCGTTAATATATACTGTTTGATTCGCTACTAAAGGTAACACCACTGGCTCCCTAAGAGAAATCTTTTCCCAGTATGGACGTACTGGCGCATAGGCGTCGTTGTTTACATCTGCTGGCAGTGGATTATCGCGAATATCGACTTCCGCTTCAATACCAAGAGCTAGAACATCTTGCAACGCGCCTTGCTTCATCAGTTCTCCCAAAATAGTTAGATCAGTTACACCAGTATTACGGATATTCAAACGCTGCAGCTTGGTCAAGTTGCGCAACACCGTGATTTGATCGCCAATATATACATTACGCATAATCAAGGTTTCCAGGTTCTGTAAACTGCCAATAACACTAATATCCTCAACTGGTGCAGAATGGATGTTCAAATAACGCAGTTCCTTTAAGGTGGCTAAAGGTGATAAATCTGATACAGCTGTCTCGCGCAGGTTTAGACTTCTAAGTTTTACAAGACCTTGAAGTGGAGTAAGATCATAAACAGGATTGCCACGCAAATCAAGTGACTCTAAATTCTTCAACTGTTCGATTCCTTCTAATGAAGATATTCCTAGATCTCTCAGGTTTAGGCTGGTGATCTGCAGTACATTGTTACCTGCATTAAGCCGCATTAACTCTAACTGGACCGCTGCCTCAAGCAAAGGATCGGTAAATGCAGCTGCATTAGCTACTACAGCTATACTAGCAATCACCGATAAGTATAACAGTACGGAGATACAGACTCTCTTGTACATTTGACACACCTCCAGCATTAATCGATTTACTAGATTTCATTCAATAAGGCAACGCTGGTTTTTGACCAACGCGGACTTGAGATTGATTATAGGATTGACCAATTCTTAGACCTATTTGGTTAGCATAACGTGGTGTTAACTCTGGACGAGCTAGGCGCAGGCTCTGAACATATTTGCTATTGGAATTCCATTTTAACTGATGTTTTTGAATGCAATAGCTTAACCACTGAGGATAAGTGTCTGTATATTTCACTTCTAATACACAATCCTTGTCAAAATGCTTATGCAGCATCGGATATTTGGGAAAAAGGTCATCAGCATAGGCACAGCGGATATTGCGATCGAAGGTGATGCGTAGATTGGCGGCACTTTTGGCACGTAACCCTTCGCGTTGATATTCAATAATCATTTTCGGTTTTAACATCCAGAGATGCACTAAACGTTCAAACTCGTTCAAAACCGGATCATCATTGCTAGGAAAATGCCGCGTAGCCATAAACTCTTGATACCAGTCATAGGAAATAAACGTACTGTACTTGATCGAATAGCTTCCCCACTTGGTTTTTAATTCGACCGAAAGCCGATCATTAGGGGAATCAGCATAAGAGCGAATCCGCAGTTTTACTCTACCCCACAATCCTCCCATATTATCCTGGCAAATGCGATAATCCTCTGTGTCAAAGTACAGACTCCTTACCACATACCCTGTATCTCGGGAATACTCATCCAGCTCCATATCTAACCCCAAGATTTCATTCCGTACCTGATAAATCTGTGCTAACTGCAGATGATACTTGTATTCATGTCTTTTCGTGATGCGCATAACCTCACGCTCCTGCTGCAGTTCATCCTACACCGGCAAGGCTAATTGCGGAGCAAGCACTGATACCTGTTCAACACCAGCAATTTGAGTTAATGCTTTAACCAAGACATCAATTAATTCAGGATCTTTCTTAGCCATCCTTAACTCTATCACCCTCTCCCAATAATCTCCTTTGACCTCATGTGAACGAATGTAAGCTTCAATCTGGTTGACTGCAAAAATATTACTGATTTCTGCACCAGGATACTCTGCCTGTCCACGAATGATCAGCACATACTCTGCATTTACTGGTATGCCATACCGGATAAGATGCATCAGTAAAAACACTGCAGCAATAATGATGCTGGCAATAATCACTATTCCTAAGTTATCAGTCCCTGCTCCTAATCCAGTAGCGATCGACCAAAAAAGAAAAACCATGTCTCTAGCATCTTTAATTGGTGTACGAAAGCGGATAATAGATAGCGAACCTACCAGACCCAAAGACAACACCAGGTTTCCCTGGATAAAAAACATGATGCAGGCAACAATTGGTGCCAAAACCACTAACGTGGACATAAACGATGGTTCATAGCTTAAACCTCGGTGTGTATACTTATATACCAAACCAATGCCAAAACTGATAAAAATGCACATCAGCATAGCTATGAAATACTTAACTAAAAAGCTCGGATTAAGTACAAATAGTTCTATTAGCATCTGCAACATTGTCCCACTACCACCCTAGTAACCTATTTTTAATATGTAAGTTCACTATTCAAATTGGAAAATCCTTGTAAAAAAATAAGCTCTGTCATCAGCACAGAGCTAAATAGTTACCAGTTATGCTCGTGGATCGCGTATTTCGATATCAAGTGCACTGGTGAGAAAATATTCGGCCAGTACCAGCGTAAAGGCAAGAGCGATCAAGGTCGCAAATGTGGCTCGAAATCCTTCCAGGATTACTGCCATCAGCCAAGCAATCACCATAGCGCTGATCCCCTGGATAGCCAGACCTGGTATTTTGTCGGTTTTGATAAACAGTCTAGTCGCTATGAAGTAATTGACTAATGTTGTAATCGCTGCATAGACAATCACCAAAGTCACTGGATTAGTATCAAAAAGAGTCAAGGTTGCCAAAGCAATTACTACTGTTATACAAAACTTCACTAACAAATAAGTTAGGTTGTTCATTCCTATCACCTCGACTCTAGTATATCCAAATGTCACAACAAAACCCGTAAGTCAGTGACCAGACAGTTAAACCGATGAATATTGAGAATGGCTTGCGCTACTCCTGGGCCGAAGCAAATGCGATCACTTACTTCATGAATGATCGTCAGCGTTTCGCCAAAACCACCAAACTTTACCTGTTGACTAACATGTTGGCCAGGAATACGAAAACTATAAATTGGTACAGGTTTAGTTTTATAATTATCAAACTGAGCGAGAAACTCACTGAGCTGTTGAGACGTGCCTGAGGGAACCTCTCGCTTTTGATCTGAGTAATAATCAATCACAACAGCATGATTAAAAACTTCCGCTGCCAATGCCAAAGCTTGCTGCATAATCGCTATGCCTAAAGCGAAATTGGCGATCAATGCACCCCCAAGCTCATTGACGCGGCACATATCGGCAATGAACTGTTTATCACTAGCAGTAAAACCAGTTGTACCTATGATAGGGTGAATTCGATGATCGATACAAAGCAAAAAATGCCGCATAGCTGTTTCTGGAGTTGTAAAATCAACTAAAACAGTTGGCTTTACAACTCCCACTGCTCTTTCGGCACGATCAAAAACTGGGATCTCATACGGAATTTCTGGTATAAGTTCGCTCATGTTCCTCCCAGCATAAGTTCTACTAACTACGCCTACCACTTGCAGATCACTGCGCTGTGTTAAATAACGAACCACTGCTTTTCCAGTACGCCCTGTTCCACCAGCGACTAACACCCGATGCATTTCCATCACCACCGACTGACAGATTTGTTTGTCTAATTATATTCTTTGGGAAAGAACAAAAGAACCTGTATCCTTTTGGGATACAGGTCATGCTCCTTGCACCTTGGCGACATACTGACGGGCAGCCACCACTCGTTCCCAGACATCTGGTGCCAGTGGTTGGTCAAAACTTCGGAAACCAGCTAATTTAAAGCCGTGATTTTGGGCATAAACTTTTAACTCATTCATAAAATCAATATTTAAATCTGCACCGATACTAGCATTTTCGTAGAGATGCTCCAACGCAAGCATAATTGTTTCTGACATGCAGGCATATGCCAACCCTTGATCAAAGCCAAAGTTCCAGCCTAAATCTGGCCTTCCTGGCAGCTCAATTACACCACCATCGATCACGAGTACGTCTTCACGTCGCTCAAGTACATCCTTGGCCACATTACCTGGACGTGACATATCACAAATAATTGCACCAGGACTAAGTATATCCGCTGTAATTAAAGCTTCTGTACTGCTTGTAGCTGATAGTATCAAGTCCGCTTCAGGCAGGTATCGCCTTAAATCCACTGTAACCATAACAGGGCAGCGCCCAAGTTCGTTTTCCCGCTGAACAACTTCCATCCAAGCTTCCAAACCAGCCTCTGGATGTGGCAAATTGGTTAAACTGCTGACATAAGCACCAAAACTGCCTTCTGTAAACTTCTTACCCTGCTGCCCAAGTCGAGCGATATAGCGATACATTTCAGCGATAATTCTCCGCATACGAGCATAGCTTTTTTCTGGCCGGTCAGGGTTGCCAATCAGAATTAAACGGGATACATGCTCAGAAAGCAACAATGCTGAAGCTTTACCAATCGCTCCACCCGCACCTACTACTGCAGCAGTTGCTTGATGCATATCTATACCCAACTTAGAACCAGCAATCAACAATGCCTCTACTCCAGATAACACTGTGTAACTATTACCGGTTGTTATAGGTACTGAGACAGAGCGCAAGAGTGAACGCCCACCAGCGGTGACGACAGAAGTATAAGCTCCTAATCCAACAATTCTGGCACCACGACTCTGAGCTAATTCAATTGCAGCTATGATTTTCTTTTCTGCTGTCTCTTTTGGCATCTGCTGTAACTCTTTAGCAGTGTACGGTACCACTATAAAATCACCGTATGCAATTTTTCCTGTATTACTGACAATCCGACTGGTAGCAATCACGTATGGTTCGAGCATGTCAGACCAACGTGATGTCAGATCGCACAACTGCTCCTCTGTGAATACAGCTAAACTCTGGTCATACTCTGCATAATTGCGTACACTCAAAGGGTGCACAAGGAAAGCGAACCTTCCTGCATCTTTTTCGGGACCTAGTTGCTGAACCTGACTGCTTGTTCTTTTCGATTGATACTGCTTATCAACGGACACGTTAATCAAATGTCCCAAAAATGCAGCAGTATTACCGTTAGCCAACTCTCGAACAGTATTTTCAATCGCTGTAAGGGCAAACGCAATTTGTTGATCACTAATAACCAGTGGTGGTTCAATCCTTACTACACTAGCACCGTTCAAGGTCGGAGCAACCCTCACTCCACCCACGTTGAGCAGATGGCTGGCAATCATAGGAGTCAATAGCTTTTGTTCGGCTAAAATACCTAACATACTGTTTGGATAAGGAGCTCTAGAGTTCCCAAAATCTATACCCAACATCAATCCTCTGCCACGTATTGCTTTAATAACTTGCGGATATTTCGCTTGAATAGCCAGCAGACCTTGTTTAAGCAGTTCTCCTTTACGCGCAGCTTCCCGTACTAAAAAATTATTATCACTTGTAAGTTTCTTGATGGCAGCTAATGCCACACGACAAGCTATCGTATTTCCAGCAAAAGTTGAAGAATGCTTCATGGCGAATTCAGCATTATACACAGCGTCAGTGCAGATTACAGCACCGATGGGAACCAATCCCCCACCAAGAGCCTTGGCAACAGTCATGATGTCAGGAGTTACTTGTTCTGATTCGCAAGCAAACATTGTTCCCGTTCTGCCTAAACCTGTTTGGATTTCATCGAGGATGAGTAATACATCATACTCCGTACATAAATCCCTCACTGCGCGTAAATACCCTTCTGGTGGCTCAACAATACCACCTTCACCCTGGATTGGCTCAAGAATAACTGCGGCAATATCCGAAGCTTCCGACATTAACACTTGGCGAAGTGCATCAATATCTCCATAAGGCACGAACCTAAATCCAGCAACTGGAGCGCCAAAAGCTTGCTGGTAACCGTTGTTGCCAGTAGCAGATAGCGCACCAAGAGTTTTTCCATGGAAACTGTTGTGCGCAGCGACAATTCCACGCTTGCCAGTTTTCGACCGAGCTAATTTAATCGCAGCTTCAACAGCTTCCGCACCACTATTAGCAAATGTAACTTTACCCATCCCTTGCGGTGCGATTGCTAGCAGTGCACGCGCTAATTCTCCAGCAGGTGTCAACAAAGATGGCTGGACAAAACTTGGCTCACCTGTTGCTTCTACCTGATGAATTGCTTCCCAGATTTCTGGAGGGTTAAAACCAAATGGTAAAGCACCATATGCGGCTATCATGTCCAGATAGGTTTTACCATCTTCATCATATAAATAGCAACCATCACCGCGCACGTATCGTTTATCTAAGCCTATGTTTGTCAATAACTCACCAAGTTCAGGATTAACATATTCAATAAACGGGTGCATAATTAACCTCCTTGTAATATGTACACAACTTTGTGCACATCCTTATTATACCAATCCTTCGCCAAAAAAACAACAAGATTGGCAAAATTATTCACATGAAGCAAATAGGAGGAGTGGGAATAAACTTCCAGATATGTTATAATGAATCAGAGGAGGTTGAAACGTGTCACCACGGAATTGCTTAATGATTATGATTGTTACTACTGGCATAATGCTTCTGTATTTATCAGCACCCACGATAGCTGCACAGAACACGGCGGAGCTTTTCCTTATTCCAGATCAAGGGTTTGTACGGGTCAACGCTTATATCCATATTCCAGGCAGTACCGCAAGTATCGAGTTTGCTTTGTTCCCTGGTGCACAGATCACTGCGCTGTGGACAGATAACCTAATCAACTACTATACGCACAGCGTCAGCTCTGCTACAGTTGTCTCAATCGAGTTAAACCCTTTAGAAGAAGAGCAAACGCTAGAACTTAGTTATGAAGGTTTTCTTCCCAATTACTACTTGGACCCTCAGGCAGTTCTTGATCAACAGCTAGCCTGGTTTCCTATTTTCAACAAAGCGCAAGCCCATGATTATCTAATCAAGATTACTCTTCCCAGAGATTATTACCCAAAGATGCAGGGTGAACTATTGGAAATGCGCGAGTCAGCGTTTGCGACCTTTAAATGGCAGGTATCCAACAGTCTCTACCCAATCATCTGGTTTGGCGACAATGTCCCAGATCAAATTCCAGAGCAAGAACCATCAGAAGAATTGGTAGAATCCGTGATCACTTTACCTGAATCATCAGTACCTGAACACGATGAGACTGAAATGGAAGAGGAACCGGATATCAACGCCGATGATGAAAACAAAACGGATCAAGCGGATCCAACAATAGAGGGAATTATACATGAAGAGCCTGTTGAGCCTGTTGCGGCTGAGATCCCTCTAACAGATATTCTTACTAAATTCGATCAGGCAGTTTCCATGCGTGATCCTATTGCTATCCGTCAGCTTATTCATCCTCGGTATGCTGAACGACAGGAACTGGTGGATTATTTGATTAACCGCCCTGGAAATTTGAACATCATACAAAGTCAAGTTATTGATTATTATGCTGATTCGCCAGCAATAACGATTAACAGCATTATGTTGAACAATGGTGAACCTGAGTTTAGGTACTGCGCCAGTTGGCTACATGAAAATGGCACCTGGTGGCTGACAGCCTTTACTCAAATCCCTTATGACTATCAGTTTGCATCAGAAATTAATGATACTGCATTCCAACAATGGGCTTTTGAACTCCAAAGAGCTATACTTGATTTTGATTTACAATGGTTGGATTATCATTTCAGTTTTCATAAGCTCGCAGCTGTTCAATTCTTGAAGGCGGTTTATGAGCAAGCTAATATCACAACAACTGCAGTTAATCTCGAGTATAACCAGCTGGTCCTGCTTCTACAAACCCAACTTTCAAAGTTCAAATTAACACTTACTTATCGGCGTAATGGGGCAACATGGATTATTACTAGTTTTAATGTGGAACCTCTGCTTTAAGTTTAGGCACTGTTTCTTGCAGGAGACAGTGCCCTTTTGTTGCTAAGCTTACAATAAGCAAAAAGCACTGTTTCGCGCATGAAACAGTGCTTATATTGCAGCATATAAAGTTGGTATTAAAAATGAATGCCGACTCCTACATAGAAACCACTGATACGATAACCATCTGCCTGCTCGAACTTTAAGGTTTCTGTCCGGTAACCCGCTCTGGCTAAAACAACCGGTATCTGGTACTCAATCTTCACATCAAAACCTTGGAGGACAGCATTATTTTCCTCACCAACCAGGTTTTTCATTTTCGGTACATATTGATATGTCCCTGTAAGCGTTAAACCTGGTGCAATTTCCACTCCTAAACCACCACTGTAAGCAATACCACCAAACAATCTGCTAGTGATCTGAGGCACTTCATTTTCTGTCATCTTGGCAATGTTGCCAGAAACAGTGTAACCGATGGAACTAATCAGCGACAAGCCTCTGTATACAGGCCAGTCCACCCTTGCCTTTCCATCCAGTGCACCTAACAGATAGAAATCTTCAAGCTTGGCAATCTCATCTTCTTTAAAGTCATGACGAATCAGATTAATGAATTCATCCAGTTTGGTCATCTCACCAGCATATTGAGCGCTACCCATTAAACGCACTGGTCCAACTTCTATCAAAGTCAATTCCCCACGGTACATATTATCGATTCTTTCCTGAGGAATAAGTTCTTGTCCAGAAAGGGACCACAGCTCACCAGTAAGTTCAAATGCAGCTGCAGGCAGAGACACGACTAATGTAAAGAGCAATACGAGTGCAACAACTGTTCTTTTCATGTTTACCCTCCTAATATTACTTTCTATAACTAGTTCGCAGTTAAAACTGCATTTCCTGTTCCAGCCATAAAATGCTAATATACATAATCGACCTAATTATTGTAATTGTTGGCGAATAATGGACAACATATCTGGAGGTAGCGGCGCGTGAAGTATCAAAGGCAAGCCAGTACGTGGATGTTCAAACTCCACTTTCCAAGAATGCAAAGCTTGGCGGGGTATCAACCGAGAATCTGCATTACCATACAACTGATCACCTAGAATTGGATAGCCTAACCATGATAAATGCACCCGAATCTGATGCGTACGGCCGGTAACTAAACGTAACGCCAACAGTGATACATCACGATATTGCTGTAAAACTCGATAATAAGTCACTGCTGATTTGCCATTCGGGGTAACCATCCGTTTTACTGCAGGCGCTTGATTACTATCTGCACGCCCAATTGGTTGATCAATTACACCAGTTACCTCAGGAAGCCTGCCTTTGACAAGTGCCAGATAAGTACGGGTAAATCTGCCATCATGCAACTGCTGTACTAACTGGTGATAAGCATAGGGTTCTTTGGCAGCTATAATCACCCCGGATGTTTCACGGTCTAACCGATGGATTAATCTTATTTTGCGATCCAGTCCCTGCTGCATCCACCGATGGGCCAGAGCATTGGCTAAGGTGGCTTCAGGGTGAGCATGCGTAGGGTAAACAGCCATCTCTGGTGATTTATTAATCACAATGATACTGTCATCCTCATAGAGAATTGCTAAATCCAATTCTTGCGCAGCAACTGTGGTTGGAGTATCCGCAAAGTAAATTGAGATCCGATCACGAGCCTGAACCCGCTGAGTGATGTATGCAGGCACGCCATTTAAGCAAACCCTGCCCCCTTTTTTCATCCGGCGCAGCAAACCACGGCTCAATCCTAAACGGCCATAAATAATCTCTTTGATCATCAACCCATGTTCGTGGGGCAACACTTCTACCTCTAAATCTGGCTTCACCGCTGCACTGCCCCTTTCGCCAACTGCACCAGCCTAAGCCTGCGTTGTATCTGACGTATACCCAGTGAAACTGCAAACTCACCTGTAGCTGTCACCACTATGGTTGCACCAGGTGGGACAGCAAAGTAGTAAGAGATATACAGGCCAATCCAGGTAGCTGCCAAGCCAAATCCAGCCGCAAGGAGCATCATCTTGCCCAATTTCTTGGTAAAGATGCCTGCAGTTGCCGCTGGAGTGATAAGCAATGCCATAACAAGGATTACGCCCACCGTCTGGATAGATACGACCACCGATGCACTCAGCATTAGCATCAACAAAAGCTGGAGCCAAACAACTGGCAATCCTGCTGCTTCTGCACCAACTGGGTCAAATGCTACAAATACCAAACGATGAAAGTTAAACCACAACAGAACCGCAATGACAATCACTGCCGCTATGATCATGTACAGCTCCTGTGTACGAATTGCTAAGACTGAACCTAATAGCAATGCAGACAGATCACCAGCATAACTAGGCATGCTGGACATAATGATTACTCCAGCAGCAAATGCTCCCGTAAATAGAATGGCCAGTGCTGTATCATGACGAACTTTGGCAGTTCTATGTAAAAAGGTAATCCCAACTGCAGTAATAAACGCTAACAAGAATGCGCCAATATAGAGATTCCACCCCAATAGCAGTGATATCGCTAATCCAGTAAAAGAAGTGTGGGCTACCGCATCACCAATGAAAGCTAACCCTTTCAAAACAATAAAGACACCAATCATGGCAGCTAGCGCAGCAATTAAAGAGGTGCCGATGAAGGCCCTGGTCATGAATCCATACATAAATGGCTCATATAACCACTCAACGATCATGTAACGACACCTCTCCTTTCGGTCCAATCTTGGGAAAATGCTTAGCGAACAGCTGAGTCAAAGTAGCACCATCTAAGACTTGAGCAGGTGGACCAAAGAGTACAACCTTGTGATTTAAGCCTAAGACAGTATCAAAATGTTCAGCTAAGCAATTCAAATCGTGTGTGGTGATCACAATTGTATGTCCGAGCTTTTGCAGATGACAGAACAGATCCAGCAATCGATGCTGAGCATCAGCATCTAGTCCCGTACCAGGCTCATCCATGATAATCAGTTCGGCCTGTTGGGCTAACGCTCGGGCAATAAAAACCCGTTGCTTCTGTCCACCAGACAAATTGCCAATAGGTTGATGCGCATAAGCACTCATATCAACCATTTGCAGACATTCCAACGCTCTCTGCCTGTCGTGTTTAGTTGGCTGCCGCCACCACTGTTTATGAATCAAACAACCTTGAAGCACTACTTCCAAGCAACTAATTGGGAAACCCCAATCCACTTCTTCTGCTTGTGGCAGATACGCCACCTGACGCCTAGCTTGTTTTGGCTCTTGCCCCAGGATGCGAATGCGGCCTGAAACCATGGGAAGCAGACCCACCAAGCTTTTAAGCAGTGTGGATTTGCCACCTCCGTTCGGGCCAATTACTGCTGCTAATGAAGCAGACTTTACCCGCCAGCTTACCTCTTCGAGAACAATTCGGTTTTCATAAGCTACCGTCAATGCTTCAACATCAATGGCGTAACTCACTTGAGAGCCTCCAATAGCGTCTGGCCATTGTGCCGCATCATATCAACGTAGGTTGGTGCAGCTTTGTCCAGACTCCCAGTATATAAAACATACAGCTTGCCTTTTACTTCACTGACAGCAGCTTCAGCATACCGGTTGGCTGTACTGACCTGTGGTTCGGTGAACATTACCCGTTTAGGGTGAGATGCCAATGCATTGACCAACTGCTTCATAGCCTTGGAATTAGGTTCTCGGTCAGGATTGACCACTAAATAAGCTTCTACTGTTAAGCCATAACGCTTAGCAAAATAGGCAAACGCATTATGATAGGTAATGATCTTCCGGTTGTTGGCTGGAATTTGCGCTATCACAGTCATCAACCATTCGTCCAATGCTTCTAGTTCCTGCAGGTAATGATCACAACGTTGGCGATAATAATCAGCATTATTTGGATCTAGTTGAATATAAGTCTCGCAGATTTTTTGCACATATGCTTGCGCATTCTTTACATCCAACCACATATGCGGATCAAAACTGCCATGATCGTGATCATGATGGTCATGGTTATTATCTTCAGCAATCGGCAGTGCTGTTAAGCCCGAAGATAAGACAATCAATGGTACGAGTGGGTTTGCAGCATTGGCCAATAACTTTTCAATCCACACTTCCAACCCCAAACCATTAATAAAAATCACATCAGCATTGGCCACAGTTCTTGCTTCTTTGGGCGATGGTTCCCAATTATGCGGATCACCACCAAAAGGGACAAGCGAAACTACATCAACCAATTCACCTCCAACTTGAGAGGCAAAATCAGCCAAGATAGAAAATGAAGTGACCACTTGTAAACGCGCAGCTGCTCCCTCTGGCATCAACATGAGCAAGATAAGCGCTGTCATCATTAAAATGCGTTTCATCATTTCCTCCTCATTTCATTCTGGCTCGTAAAGTCTTGAGCTGCTCTTCATAACCGGGTTTACCCAACAAAGCAAACATATTTTGCTTATATGCTTCCACTCCCGGTTGATCAAACGGATTAACACCTAAGAGATAGCCGCTCATACCGCAAGCCTTTTCAAAGAAATAAACCAATGCCCCGAAATATGCGGGAGACATCTCAGGTACCTGCACAATCAGATTAGGTACTTGCCCGTCAGTATGAGCCAACACTGTACCTTGATAAGCCTGTTTATTGACAAAGTCAAATGTCTTGCCAGTTAAAAAGTTCAAACCATCTACATTATCAGGATCCTCAGGAATCGCCATATCCAGCTGTGGTTGTTCTACTACCAGCACAGTTTCAAAAAGATTGCGCAGTCCTTGCTGAATATACTGCCCTAAAGAATGTAAGTCTGTGGAAAAATCAACTGCTGCAGGGAAGATACCTTTGTAATCTTTACCTTCGCTTTCCCCGAACAACTGCTTCCACCACTCAGCAAAATAATGCATTTTAGGTTCATAGTTTACTAAGATTTCTAAGGTTTTTCCTTTGCGGTAGAGAATATTGCGCAAAGCTGCGTATTGATATGCACAGTTTTGCTCTAACTCTGGGACATTATACCATTGTTGAGCTTCATACGCACCAGCAAGCATGGCATCTGTATCAATACCAGCCACAGCAATTGGTAACAAGCCTACAGCGGTAAGCACAGAATACCGCCCACCTACATCATCAGGAATTACAAATGTTTCATAGCCTTTGCGATCAGCCAGCTGTTTCAAAGCGCCCCGCTGTTTATCTGTGGTGACGTAAATACGTTCAGCTGCTGCATCCCCATAACGTTTTTCCATATAAGTACGCAACACTCTAAAAGCTAAAGCTGGTTCTGTTGTAGTCCCTGATTTGGAGATAACATTGATAGAGATATCTTTATCCTCTATCACCTGCAGTAATTCCTGAAGATATGTGCCGCTAATATTGTGCCCTACATAGAAAATTTGTGGGCCTTGCCGCCTTGCTTGCGGCAGCAGATTAGAAAAGCTGTGTGTTAACATCTCAATGGCTGCCCTAGCACCTAAATATGAACCACCAATACCGATTACTATAAACACATCAGAGTTTTCCCGGATTCGCGCAGCAGCAGTTTTAATTCGTGCATATTCTTCCTGATCATAAGCGCTGGGTAACTCTACCCAACCGAGAAAATCACTGCCCGCACCGCTTTTTTCATGGATTCGTTTATGAATCAATGCAACTTCTTCACGTAATTGCTGAAGTTCATGCTGATTCACAAAAGCAAGAGCATTTTTGTAGTCAAATACTATTGGTTTCAAAATTACCACTCCTTGCACTTTAGTTATTGAACTGGGATCATTTAATCTGATACACTAAATACAAGTTTTAAATAGGGAGCTGATAATATGCCTATCGGAATCATCGGGGCGATGGCAGCTGAAGTTGAAGGACTCATCAGTCTCTTAGATCAACCGCAAATCACTAGTATTGCTGGCTTGAGCTTCTATTGCGGCAAGCTTGTCAACCATCAAGTCGTAGTTGTCCAATGCGGCGTTGGCAAAGTTAACGCTGCCATGTGCGCCCAACTGCTCATTGATCATTTCCACGTCAGCGCCATCATCAACACAGGAGTTGCTGGTGGAGTTGATCCACAGGTCGCTATCGGGGATGTAGTTATTTCGCAAACCGCGATTCATCACGATTTTGACACTACTAACTTTGGCTATCCACCAGGAACAGTTCCTGGACTTGCAACCAGTCATTTTCCAGCAGATCCACAATTACAGAAAGCAGCATTGCAAGCTGCTTATAGCGTGGTCGGCCAAGTCCGTACTCACATTGGCACCATTGTCAGTGGAGATCAGTTCATTGCCAGTGAAGAACGTAAAGACTATCTTTACCATACATTTAGAGGAATGTGCGCAGAAATGGAAGGAGCGGCCATTGCACATGTTGCTTATCTCAATCAAATTCCGTTTGTTATTATCCGTATTATCTCGGACCAAGCGGACACTACTGCTCCTGCTGATTTCAACACATTCTTACAGCAGATCATCCCTGATCTGAATCAGATAGTCTGTCACACTATTGAGAATTACTCCGACTGTTCGAGCCGGTAAAGTGCGTAGAATCTACGTACTCCCTCACCAATGGCTTCAGCCATGACCTGGCGAAACTGGGGATCCACCAATTTGCGCAAATCATCCGGATTTGATAGGAACCCAACCTCCACTAACAGTACTGGAGGGCGAGCTTTTAGCAGCAATAAGTTGCTGCGGGGGATCGGATCCGGATGATTGAGCACCTGAACTTTCTCAATTTGTTCCAGCACAGTCTTAGCATACAACTGATCAATATACGAATTGCGCATGTAAAAGACGATGGCACCCTGCTCTTTGGTATCCTTAGTCACATTAGCATGAATGCTGATTCCCAGCAACCCTTCATGCATAGCCATAAATCGGCCATCTAGATCTCGTTGATGCCTGGTACCTTTTTTAGTGGCAAGATGTGTCACATCATGATCACCACTGCGGGTTAATCCTACTTTAAGGCCATACTGCTCCAGATAATCTTTCATCCGAAGGGCTATATCCAAAACTATATCTTTTTCATACACATCTCCGTTACCAATACCGCCAGAATCTATGCCCCCATGTCCTGGATCGATGACAATATCATACTTTACTGGTGTAGCAATGACTGCCGTTGATAATACCGCTAAGTGATAGCTTTCAGGTAGAGTGAACAAGTACATGAGCAATAAGAAGATCCCAAATGCTATGATATACCGTTTTGATAAAGTAATCCAGATAAATTTACGGGACATCAAGCATCGCTCCTTTTACTCGATATCCCAAGTATATTCAGCTCAGAGCTTGATTCATTCCCACATTGCACGCTAAGGCAGGAAAACGTGCAAATATTGCTAATTATCTCTTACGGGAGTGATAGCAATTGAGATCTATCGGTGAAGCACGGGCTAAACTACCGCAACCGTTCATCGACAAGCTCTATGAGTATTTTTCACCCCTACTCGCAGACAAGATACTTCAAGGTTACACTGGTATACGTTATCCATCACTTAGAGCTAACACTCTTAAAACTGATGTAAGAACGGTTATGCGTGAACTCGCCCAATATAACATTAAGTATCAACGAGTAACATGGTATCATGATGCCTTAGTGATTACCTCCTGTACAGAACGGGAACTAATGCAGTTGCCATGTTATGAAAAAGGGGATATTTACTTACAGACTTTATCAAGCATGCTGCCACCCTTAATTTTACAGCCGCAACCAGGAGAGAAAATACTAGACCTGACTGCAGCCCCAGGTAGTAAAACGACTCAAATGGCTGCAATAATGGGTAACCAAGGTCAAATTATCGCTGTTGAAATCGATTATATCCGCTACCAGCGTTTACAGTACAATATTATCAAACAAGGAGCTAGTATTGTCCAGCCTGTCCACGATAACGGTGTGATTTTCGGCAAAAAAGAAGCTAATGCCTTTGATAAGGTTCTTCTCGACGCTCCCTGCAGCGGTGAAGGTTTGTTTTTAGTCAATACTCCTGGTACCTACCGCTCTTGGAAACAGAAACTGGTGGATCATTGTCGACATTTACAGCGCAAACTGTTAGATACAGCTATTTACGCCGTTAAACCCAAAGGTTATATTTTATACTCCACGTGCACAATCAATCCACTAGAGAACGAATTAATTATTAATGATGCATTGAAACAGTATGGCGATCAACTACGAGTAGTTGCCATAAACATACAGCTCCCTAACAAGATGGCAGGCTTAACACAGATCGACAATCTCACGTTGAATCCAAGCCTAGCCAACAGCATAAGGATTATCCCTGATAAGTATTGGGAAGGGTTTTACTGTTGTCTTCTGCAAAAGCAGTACTAATCCTGCTATTTCAGTTCAAGGTTTATAGAGGAGGTATAAAGTGTCCGAACCGATCATTGTTAACAAACCCAAGAAACGTAGAAAGTTCAAAGGATCCAGAAACCTGGGGCTGCTGCTTTTTACTGCAATAACCATGACAGTAATTGTATGGGTAGCTTATCTCTTCTTTTTCCCACATCCAGAAGAGATTATCATCGACTTCTACACATATGCGGAAGTAGGAACTATGGACTTTCTAGACAGCTTAACCGTCTCAGGAACCATTACACCAGAGACAGTCATTGAGCTTAAATCCAAAGAAAAGGCTTTGGTTGTGCAGGTTTTTGTCCGCGAGGGTAATGATGTAACCGCTGGTGATCCTTTAATTCAGCTGTACTCCCAAGAACTAGAAGAGGCGAAGTCCAAAGCCTTAGCTGATTTAGAGAAAGCCCAAGCAGCTTTAGCTCAATTACAAGAAGACCATGCATACGAACTGATCACCCACCAAAACAAAGTTGAAAAAGCGGAGCAAGATGTTGCCGCAAAGCAAGTAAACTATGAGTTGTATGAGAAACTGTACTCTTTCGGTGCCGTTGCCAAAGTAGATTTGGAGCGTACCCAGCGCGAGCTGCAAGAAGCCCAGCAAGCCTTAAAAGCTGCTGAACTGGAGTTAGCCAAGACACTGCGTACTCAGCAGAACGCACTTAAGCAGGCACAAGCCACGCTGTCTCAAGCAGAAGAAACACTAGCAGCAGTTGAAGATAAACTTGCAGGTTTGCTTTTAACTGCACCAATTAGTGGCCGGGTCCTTTCACTGAAAGCTCAACCAGGCAAGGAAACTGCTGGCGAAGTGCTTGTCACTCTGGCTGACTTGACAACCCAATATGCCAAACTCAATATCAGTGCAGCTCAGGCTGAAAAATTCACAGTTGGTACGCCTGCCGAGATAGCAATTGGTCAGAATCGCTACCCTGCTCAAGTCAGTTATATTGCTCCTCAGGCTCAGCAAACCCAGGAAGGTTCAATGGTGGAAGTTCACCTGCAGATAGATGGCTCTGTACGACTGCGGCCTTACAGTACTGTCACCGCCAGCATCCATCTTGGCATCTATCGGGATAGTCTCTGCTTACCGCGTGGATTGTACTTGAGCAGCGGCCAGCAATTGTTTGTTTATGTGCTTGAACAAGATCAGGCCGTTCGCCGCGATGTACAGTTTGGGATCATACAAGGTAACTACATCCAAATACTTAATGGCCTTGAACTTGGCGAGAAAGTAATCACAAGTTCATATGATCAATTCCGGCATCTAGAACGAGTACAAATACTACCTGAAGGAGGACGTAAACTGTGATTAAACTTCAAGGAATTTATAAGCAGTACACCATGGGCGAAACTACAATCAATGCATTGGACAATATTAACTTAACAATCACCCGTGGTGAATTTATCTCTATAATGGGACCGTCTGGTTCAGGAAAATCCACATTATTAAATATTCTGGGTGTGCTTGATCAACCAACCTCTGGCAATTATTTGTTGGAAGATGTTGATATTACCGACCTGAACGACCGCGAACTGGCGCGGATCCGCAACCGCCATTTTGGATTTATTTTTCAAAGCTATAATCTCTTTCCCGAGCTAAATGCTCTCGAAAATGTGATGGTGCCCATGATGTACGCGAAAAAAGGTAAAAAAGAACGGGAACAGAGAGCAAAAGAATTGCTTGAACTAGTATCTATGTCCCATCGCCTGCGTCACTTCCCTCACCAACTATCAGGAGGAGAACAACAGCGGGTAGCCATAGCACGGGCACTGGCCAATAATCCTACGCTACTTTTAGCCGACGAGCCTACCGGTAACTTAGCTTCTGATCAGGGACAAGAGATCCTACAGCTGCTGCGTCAGCTAAACAATCAAGGGACGACTATTGTCATGGTTACCCACGATCCTAATATCGGCTCGTATGGCAAACGCTTAGTCAGGCTCCAAGATGGAAAAATCATTTCGGATACACCTACTGAACAAGGATTGTTATCAGACAGGAGGTTAGGCTGATGAGCAAAAGAGTTTGTTTATTTGTACTGTGTTTGCTGTTAGTCACCTCATTGGTCTGCAGTGCCCAAAGCGCACACCGTGTTGAACTCAGCTTGGAACAAGCAATCGATACGGCTCTAACGCACAACCTCGACCTGCAGCTTGCTCTCATTGATTTAGAACAAGCACAAGCAGCCCTTGCGCGCGCCCAATTTATTAATGATGAAGAAATGATCAAGACTGCTGCAGAGCAACTGGAAAAACAACAACAAACGTACGATAATACCAGGCAAAAACTCATTTCCTCTGTTAGAACAGCTTATTTTGAATTGCTGCAGCAAGAAGAAACCGTCGCCAACCAAGCCAAAGCTCTGGAACGTTCCAAAAATCAGCTAAACATCGATCAGGCTAAGTTTGAAGCTGGGGTAATTTCTACGTTAGATCTGCAGCGCAGCCAGAATAGTGTATCAAATGCGGAAATTGCTTATGCAAATGCGATAATTGCCTTAGAAACAAAATATTACGAGTTTAATCGCACATTGGGTCTAGATCTTACAACCCAAGTGGTCCTCACAGATGTAATTAATGTGGACTTTGTTCCTTTCACTCTCGAACTTGAGCAAGCCTATCAGATGGCTCTTGCTCATAATCAAACTATAGCTGCTGCAAAACAAGCCTTAGCCGATGCTATTGAAGCAGTCAAGGCAGCCGACAATCCTTATACCCCACTGGTTGATTTGGAAAAAGCTAAGGTGGAACAGCAAAAGGCAGAAATTAGACTCAAACAAGCTGAAATCAATTTATATCTGCAAATCCGCAATAGCTATTATCAAGTAAAAAACGCTGCGGAAAATGTACAGACCAAAGAAAAAGAATTGATCCTGGAACAACAGCTGCTTTTAGCTGAAGAAACAAAGTATAAAGCTGGAATGATCAGCAATCAGGCGATCGTTGCACAGCAAGAAAAGCTAGCTCAAGCTGAGAATGCCTATACACAAGCTCTGTGGAATTATGGACAGCTGCGCTACCAGTTCCTCTTGGATATTGGGCTCGACCCAGAAGCTTAGGTGGTGAGTTAGATGCAGCAGAATTACCGTAAACTTTTTATGACACTATCTGTTTTGCTCATGTACAGTTTAGCGAGTATCGTCTGTCTAGCGGCTGAGCGAGAATATCAAGAAATTTCTTTGTCTGAAGCTCTTAACTTAGCTTTTCTTCAAAATACTAATTACCAATTAGCGCTCTGGGAGCACGATTTGCAATTACAAGAGCAAGCACTAACGCAAAAACGCTTACCTACAATCAACCTGGCGACTAAACCGATTAGTATCAGCAATGGTGACATGCAACCAGCCACTAGCAGTATTGATGTAAATATGCCACTTAGTGATCATATGACGCTCTCTGGCAAACTCCAATTGGCACTAAGTGAGCAGGCAGTTAAATTTGACCGCAATGTGACAATTGCTTTTGACTATAGTCTTTTTGCTCCACCACAAGCTACATCTGTACAGGATGCAGATAGTCTACTGATAATCAATAATAGTCTGGTACTCGAAGTGGTGCAAAAACTAATTTCTTTACGCAAACAGCATGATGACTTAGCGATTGAACTGTACCGCTTGGAATACCTGCAACAAGCGTACTTAGCAGCTCAAGTCAAGGACAACTTGATTCAAGCTCAACAGATTCTCCAACAAGTACATACCACAAACAGCAAAATCACTGAGCTTAATTTAGCAATCAATCAGTTCAATTATGAACTAGCATCGTTGATTAACCAAAATGGTTATTACCTGCCTATTATTCCAAACCTCGAGTGCTCGATTGAGTTCAGTGAGGAAGAATTAATCAACCACGCCTTGGCTGCTAGTCAGGAATGGAAACAAGCTCTGCATAACTTAGAACTAGCACAACAGCAGTTAAAGGCCAGCAAACAATCAGCTGGCTGGCAGGTCAATGCTAACGCTAGTGTTTCTTGGGATATGGATTTAACCCATGATCCCAATTGGTCAGTTGCTCTGACAGCAAGTAAGTCTCTCTATCCCCCATCTTTGCAGCAAGAAAAGTACGAGCTGCAGCTCGCCAAGGCTCAACTGCGAGCAGCTGAGATAGAAAACAGTATTCGCAAGCAAGTCCAGCAGCAATTACAGAGGTTGGAGCTTTTGGCAGAACAATACATCCAGCTCCAGGCTGATCTAACTGAAGAGCAAAATAATATGAAGATCAGCCAAAAACACTTGCAAGCAGGCTTAGTTACTGAATTGAAGTTAATGGAACATCAGCTCAATCTTTATGTGTTAGAAAAGCAATGCCAGCACAACCGCTATGATTACTTATCTGCCTGGCTGCAACTGATGCATCAATGTGGTTTTGATCTACAAGAAACAATCTTTGATTCTTTTGCAAGGGTAGGTGTCAATCCATGAGCTTTGTTGATTATCTGCGCTGGTCAATACGTCACTGCCGCAAACGGCTGTTTGAATCAATTTTGATCGTCCTTGCCATTGGCCTGGGAATTGCAGTTATTGTGGCCATTGTCACCCTGTTTACAGGTACGAGTGTACAAAGTGATACAGAATGGATGCGGCAGTTTAGTATTTACAGCGCTGCGTACTATGGCACAAGACAGACAGCGATTTTGGAAAGATATGTTGAAAAGCCCAGAGAACCACTAAAGGTAACCTGGGAGGAACTTTTAGATCTTCAGAAGTCACTTCCAGACTACATGCATGTTTTCGTAGAAGATTACTGTAGTGCTCCTACCCCATTGTTACCAATCCAAGTAGAAGATTCTACAGAGTCAATAATGCCCAGATATGAGTCTTTTGTTGCAGTTGTACCGGAAGCTGTAGTAATCGAAGAAGATTCTCAAATTACATTTGACAACGATCTGGATGTCTCAATGTACGCGCCTTCACCTTATCCTAATCCAGTTATGAATCAATATGAAGATCTACTGCTGATTGGCACAAACCCAGAGTATTTCATTTTCAAGAACTATCAGATTGCTCAGGGAACCCTTTTTGTCGATGCTGACATAGCGGATGCCCGACCAGTGATCATCCTAACGGATAAGTTAGCAAAGCGCTTGTTTGGCGATGATGATCCTATAGGCAAAGTAGTTCCCATAGATTTTTACTGGACTAGTGGTTTGCAGGAGTTTACTGTCATTGGCGTACTTGCTCCCTTTACCCAAGAACAAGAAGATGCTATCTGGAACAGTGAATCACGTGCTTATATCCCATTTACGATTCAACCATACACGTTAAAAGTAGATAATCAAAGTGTTACAGTAAACTCGTTCTCGATTGGTGTAGATGAAGGTACAAACTTGGCGCATGCTGGTGAAATTGTTGAGTCAGAAATCAGAAGCCGATTTGGTGAATTAGCGGTAGTTAACAAGCACTATGAATACCTGACATCATTACAAGATGATCAGTTTGTCCTCTACCTTATCATTGGAATCTTTACTGTAATGGGTTTGGTGATAGCAGTAATCAACATCCTCAACTTAATGCTAGCGAGAGTGCTGAAACGGACTAAAACCATTGGTTTATCTAAAGCTATCGGCGCCAGTAAACTCATGGTTTTTATCCAGTTTATATTTGAATCCCTCTTTCTTGGCTGCTGTGGGGCCCTTGTTGGAGTGGCCTTAGCCTTTGGCGTGATTCAACTGCTGAATAGTCAACTGATGCTCAATGTCAGTTTTGGCTGGGAAGGAGTACTCACTGCTTGTGGATTGGGCATTCTGGTTAGTCTCCTGTATGGCGTTTATCCAGCATACCAAGGAGCAACTATTAACCCCATTGATGCCCTGCGCTCTGAATGACATTAGGGAGGTACAGAAAAATGGCAACGCTCGTGTTTACTGCCAGATTAATCAAGAAACGCCCATTACGATCGTTTTTGACTGTAGTACAAATAGCTCTTGGTGTTTGGCTGATGGTTACGATTTTAACTATGAACTTCACAGCCAATGAACAAGTTAATCAGGTCTTTGGCAAATTAGGTGATGATATAGCACGAATCAGCATGCAAAAAGAAACTATCCATAATGGACAGCATTTATATGAGGTACGCACATTTACGCAACAAGAGCTGTCAAGCCTTAAGGAAGACAGTCAATACATTGAGGCAGTTTTTTCATACAGCGAAATATGGGAGAGTTATTTACGATATGCTGGAACTATCTATTCTCTACGTGGACTTACTCAAGCGTCTGCAGAATTTATTCCTGCACTGAATCTTCAGATTGTAGAAGGTTTCGCTTTTACCTCAGAAGATGAACAGCAGAAAAACCGAGTAGCGCTGATATCTGCTGACTTGAAAAAGCAGTTATTCCCTAATGAATCAGCTATTGGCCAGGTCATTGAACTGCAGCGTTATTCATATTCTAGTGAAGCATACCTGCCCTTTGAAATTATCGGGGTATATGAACCATATGATCCCTTGTTACAGTTGTTCTTTAGCGAAGCGACAGTTCTCATTCCTAACGGTAGTATGGATACAGCAGAGTATCAGTATTTTGGTGGCGATGTGTTCATCAAATCACGGCCGGGAGCAATCACAGCTGCGATAGCGGAGGCCCAAAGCCTTATTAGAAATGATGATTTTGAAGTTCATGCCGAGTACTTCAGTGAGCTAGGCAGTATGTATTCACGATCGATTAATCAGTTGACGTTATTGTACAGCATATTTGCCTTTATCGCGCTGGTAATCAGCTCAATTGGTATCTTAAGCATCATGCTCGTCAATGTTGTGGAACGTACCAGGGAGATTGGCCTACGCAAAGCTTTGGGAGCTTCTAAATTATCGATTCTCATCCAAGTGTTGAATGAGTCTCTGATCTTTTCGTTACTGGGTGCATTCCTTGGTATCGTCGTCTCTACTTTCTCCAGCCGCTATATCACAAGCCAACTGATCATGAAATTGCTCGTTAATTCAAAGGTCAATTCACCAAGTTTTCACCCACTCGCTGCACTTATCTCCTGCGGAGTGGCAGTAATGGTAGCAGTCATCTTTGGGTTATACCCAGCTATCCAAGCTGCCCGCATGCCAGCTGTAGATGCACTGCGAGATGCATAACATTTATACATGAACATTGATACCATGAACGGAGGACATCATCCTCCGTTTTTTCTTTTCACCAAATAGTGGCATTGGGTTGTGAACGATTTTTATGATTGAAAGGGATGAAAATGTAAATACTGCTATCAAGGGAGGTAATTACATGTTTTTCACACGCTTTTCAAAACCAGAAATGCGCCAAGGGCTGTTAGATGCGCGTGAAGCCAGCAACCTTTGGGAAATATTAAGAGCCAAATATGACTTATTGGAATATCAGCAGACATTTCAACAGCTTGCACACGATCCGGATTTGAACTGGATCTTAGCCATAACCATTTCTACTAATACCCAGGGTATTAAGGAAGTTGAGCAAACAATGCAGAAATACCAAATCGCCAGCCCCGACCGGAGTCGCTTAAGTTCTAACTGGTCTGTTAACACCGAAGTCTTTCGTGATGAGTTCATCGGTAATTTACTGCTCACCTTCCTGCAAGAACACCAGGAAAATTTACTGCGGTGTATTCGCACGTCTACAACAAATGACCAAATCCGCAATTTGTTCATCAATCTTCTCCATTCGACTATCGAAGATACGGAACTTTTGATTAAATACCTCAAATTGAAGGGCTGGATCGAACTGCCACCTGTATACATAAACACTCCACCAGAGGTTAAAGAGACAGTACTCGCATCAATGGCCAGTCAACTGTGGGATCATGTTTCCTTCCGCTATGATAATATTCGTAAAACCAGCTCTTACTTAGTACAAATACATGACCTTGATTTTAAAATGATTGTTCAGAGCGGGTTGAACACTCTGGAAAAACAGGTAGCTGTTTTAGAAGGAGAATGTCAGAAATATGGTATCCCTCTTCCCAAACGCCCACCAGCAGTCCAGGCGCCGCCTGCAGGGACTACAACTATTACCGATGACCTGATTTTCCGTGACATTATCCAAGGGCTGCAGGTAGCAAGTATGATTCATGCTGATGCTGTTAAACAGCTGATTCACAATGACCGCATTCGCACTATGTTTATAAAGATGCTGCTTAATGAAGTTGAATACTATGATCGTTTCCTCAAGTATGGCAAACAAAAAGGATGGCTGCACCAGCCACCCGTTTATCATTCCAATTAACCAGTTAAACCTTCTGCTCATCCACCAAAAAAACACGTGCAGGTGCAGCTTCCACACCTCTAATCTTTAATGGTGCTGCCACCATCAAGTAGTTTCCTGGTGCAACTGCTGCCAATCGCAACCCTTCGATTATTACGATTCCATGCCCCAACAAAGTCTTATGGGTGGCATGGTCATTTTGTGCTCTTTCGATTCCTAGCGCATCGATACCGACTCCTCGCAACTGGCGCTCAACCAAATACTGGGCCCCAGACCAGTCCAAATAGACAAATTCTGGATCAAAGGCATTGCTAAAAGAGTTTCGTGTTTTCAACAGGATAAAGTCTCCTGACACCAACTGATGCTTCGCTAAATCCGCTTTGGTAATACAGTTGTCCACCTGAGTAAAATCAAGAACCTTAACTGGGCGAATTAGTTGCTCTAGAGCTATTTGATCGATGGAAGCTCCATTAGGTAGAAAATGTAAGGGTGCATCAATATGGGTTCCAGTGTGCATATCAAACTCCAGTCTGGTTTCTCTCGCTCCTGCGCCAAGAGCATCAAAATCCCGTTGAATAGAAAATTTGGGCCGACGATGATCATAATTCTTCCACACGGGCATTTCAGGCTCCACCGTCATGGAAATGTCATAGATCTGCATCTATCTCACCTTCCTTCAATCACCTTGATACGAATACCACTCTCGACCATCGGAACGGATCAAGAAATCTGCTTCCGATGGGCCAACACTGCCAGCTGGATACTTGATTACTGGCATGTTTTCTTCTTCCCAATACTTAGCGATCCGATCCACAAAGCGCCAAGAGTATTCCACCTCATCCCATCTGGTGAACAGAGTAGATTCACCCCGCATCACATCGTATAACAAGCGCTCATAGGCTTCTGGAGAGTTGATCCCCTCGAGTGAGCTTTGGCAAAAATCCATGGATACTGGTAAGATAGTCTGGTCGGTACCCGGTTTTTTGGCATTGAATCTGATAAAAATACCTGCATCAGGCTGTACGCGAATAATCAGATGGTTGGGATCGAGCTTTTTGTCTTTAAAATATAATACACCAGGAAGTTTCTTAAAGGTAATCACAATCTCCGAATATTTATAAGGCATGCGTTTGCCTGTGCGTAGATAAAATGGCACTCCTGCCCATCTGAAGTTTTCTACATAAGCCTTTAAAGCAACATAAGTCTCAACTGTGCTATTTGGTGCTACCCGTTCTTCTTGGTTGTAAGCAACTACCTGCTGTCCGTTGACTACACCTGGCCCATATTGGCCGCGGACCACATTTGTACCATTGATAGTAAGAGATCGCAGCACTTTTACCTTTTCATCTCGGATAGATTCTGTATCTAAATCAACTGGTGGTTCCATGGCGATCAATGTGAGAAGCTGCAGCATATGGTTCTGTACCATATCGCGTAAAGCACCTGACTGTTCGTAATATGCGCCTCTACCTTCCACACCGATAGTCTCCATAAAAGAAATCTGTACATGATCAATATACTTATTATTCCACAATGGTTCAAAAAGAGTATTGGCAAAACGCAAGACCATTAAGTTCTGAACCATTTCTTTGCCCAAGTAGTGATCGATGCGATAGATTTGTTGTTCAGCAAAGGTACTACGGATGACCTGATTCAGCTGGCGAGCAGACTCTAAATCTCGTCCAAACGGTTTTTCGATTACTACTCGCTGCCATGAATCATTGTTAGGTGCCATCTGATGTTTTTGAATCTCCATGGCAATGGGTGCAAAATGCTCTGGTGCTACCGCAAGGAAAAATATCCGATTGCCTTGTGTGCCAAACTGCTGATCTATAGTATCTAAGGTTGATTTTAGACGAGCATAACCGTCGGAATCGTAGAAATCCAAGCGGAAGTAGGTAAACCAATCTAAAAACCTTTTATCCTTCTCTCCACCACTATACTTTACTCGAGAGAATTGATTGATGGAGTTGATAATATCTTGTTTGAGCTGCTCCTGCGATTTCTCCTGACGACCAATGGAGACAACGGCAAATTGCTCTGGCAAAATACTTTCATGAAATAAATTGAACAAAGCAGGGTAGAGTTTCCGTTTTGTCAGGTCACCTGTTGCTCCGAAAATGACGAAAATACATGGCTCAAGTTTGATACCTTGCTTTTTCTGCATATAATAGTCACCTCTCACTCTAAGGCTGCTAATATTTGGTATAGAGACTCTCTAAAACGCATATCATCCTCATAACTGCGGGCTGCAGGACCCTTTATCCTACTGCCAGAACGCCGCAATTTAGCTTTCAACGCTCGCTCTTCCAGCCAAAAGTCTATCGAACTAGCAGAATAAACTTTACCAGATGGCGCTAGAGCTTTAGCGCCTTTAGCAAGTACTAGAGCAGCAAGCCCAAGATCATGCGTTATCACCAAATCACCAGCTGTAACTAAGTTTACTATGGCGAAATCTGCTGCGTCAGCTCCACTGCCAACCACAATATGTTCAGGGCTGTCAATTTGGTGGTTAAAAGACGCTACTGTAATTAATCTAAAGTTAAAATCTTTTTGAGAAGCTTTTAGAATCTCTAGACAAGTACGTGGGCAGGCGTCAGCATCCACTATTACCTTGGCGCGCATTGATCCACCAACTTTCCCTATTTTATTCTCATTCGCTAGCCAAAATCCTGTTTTTACAGAAATATCCTCTGCTCAGGCAGGAGTCATGGCAATAATAACGAATTTATCAAAAACATTTTTTGCCAAAAATCTAGATTTGCAAGACGAGGGTGAAGCTATATGACTGAATTGAATGGCAAGCAAGCATTACATAATGTGCAACAACAGCTGAAAACAGCCGCTACGCTAATGGAGCTTGATCCAGCTGTTTACGAGATATTAAAACATCCACAGAGGACTCTAACAGTATCTTTTCCTGTCCGTATGGATAATGGTACCATTCAAACTTTCATTGGTTATCGGGCGCAACATACCAATGTAATGGGACCAACCAAAGGTGGAATCCGCTTTCATCCCAACGTGACCTTAAATGAAGTAAAAGCGTTATCCATGTGGATGACATTCAAATGTAGCGTGGCTGGTCTGCCATATGGCGGAGCCAAAGGCGGTGTGGTTTGCAATCCAAAGGAACTGTCACCTGGCGAACTACAGCGTCTAGCACGTGGTTATATTCAAGCCGTAGGTGATTTTATCGGACCGAACGTTGACATCCCCGCCCCTGACGTTTATACTAATGCGCAAATTATGGCTTGGATGATGGATGAATTCAACAAACTCCATGGTGGTCACAATTATCCAGGAGTGATCACCGGAAAACCGATAAATGTTGGGGGCTCACTGGGTAGAGACACTGCTACAGCGCAAGGCTGTGTTTATGCTATTCAAGAAGCTTGTCAAAAGCTGAACATTAATATCAACCAAGCCACTGTGGTAATTCAAGGTTTTGGCAACGCTGGGACAAATGCTGCTGTACTTCTCAGTGAACTTGGCGCGAAAATTATCGCTGTCAGCGATTCGCAAGGTGCGGTATATAATCAAGCAGGCTTGGATATTGCTAAACTAATCGCTCATAAACAAGCAACTAAATCAGTGATCGACTTTGCCCAAGCAGAAAATATTCCACAGACAGATTTATTGACACTATCCTGCGATATTCTCATTCCGGCAGCTTTGGAAAATCAGATTACCGCAAACAATGCTCACAAAATCCAGGCTAAGTTGATTGCTGAAGCTGCCAATGGACCTACAACGCCTGAGGCAGATGCAATTTTAAAGGACCAGGGTATTACCGTCATTCCTGACATTTTGGCAAATGCCGGTGGTGTGATTGTCTCGTACTATGAATGGGTGCAAAATCAAATGTATTATTATTGGTCAAAAGAAGAGATCCACACCAAGCTAGCTAGACAGATGTCTGAAGCTTTTAATAGCGTATGGCAGATGCAGCAGAAGTATCCAAACACCGACTTACGGACCGCTGCATATATGGTGGCACTTAACCGAATTGCAGAAGTGATGAAATTACGCGGCTGGCTTTAAGCAAAAGAACCCAACCAAGATCTTGAATAAAACCAAGCTTCTTGGTGGGTTCTTATTTGTATTAATTGACACAGGACTTATGCATTAAAGGATCTCCATGTGCACTTCTATTATTTCCAAGCGTGGTTCGGACTCAATAAACTTTATTACTTGATCTAATTGCTGCTCAGCATGTTTTGCAGTGTTGCTCACCACAGCGACACCTATTTGAGCGCGTTGCCATAAATCCTGATCTCCTACTTCTGCCACAGCAGCGTTGAAAGAATTACGCGTGCGATGCAGAATACTTAACAAAACTCCACGTTTTTCTTTCAAAGAATGCGCACCAACAATGCGAACACTAATGAGTGCACTGCCAATAACCACTGTGCCTTCCTCCTATTTGATCGCTTGATCGATCGTAGCCCCTCCCAGACAAACATCGCCATGATAAAATACCACAGCTTGCCCAGGTGTAATCGCCCTCTGGGGCTGAGCAAATGTCACGTACAGATGATCATCCTTTACCTGAACATGTACCTCTTGATCAGGTTGACGATAGCGGAACTTAGCTGTGCAGGTAAACTCTTGGCCAGGGGTCTGACCCCTAACCCAACTTGGTTCTTTAGCGATTAATGCACGTGCATACAATGCTGGATGATCATGCCCCTGTGCAACATAAAGAATGTTTCGCTTAAGATCTTTATCGACAACAAACCAAGGCTCTCCTTGTCCACCAATACCCAAACCTTTACGCTGTCCTAATGTATAGTACATCAGGCCATCGTGCCTTCCCATCACTTTTCCATTATCGATATTTACCATTACACCAGGTTGCGCTGGTAAATATTGCTGTAGGAAATTCTTGAAATTCTTTTCACCAATAAAGCAGATGCCGGTGCTATCTTTCTTGTTTGCTGTAACTAAATTGTGAGTTTTAGCTATCTGCCGAACTTGACTTTTGGTTAAATGCCCAACGGGAAACAAGGTACGGGCGAGTTGGGCTTGACCTAAGGTATAAAGAAAATAGGTTTGATCCTTATTAGCATCTGCTCCCCGCAGCAATTGATACACTGGTTTATCAGGGTCTGACCCTACCTCGATGCCAATCTGAGCATAATGACCAGTAGCTAAGTAATCTGCTTCCAGCTCCAATGCTTTGGATAGGAAAGCCTTAAACTTGATTTCCTTATTGCACATCACATCGGGATTGGGAGTACGCCCTTGTGCGTACTCTGTTAAGAAATACTGGAACACTCGATCCCAGTATTCTTGTTCGAAGTTGACAGTGTAATACGGAATGCCTATGTGATCACAAACACGCCGTACATCCTGGTAATCCAGATCAGCCGTACAATTACCTTCTTCATCTGCGTCATCCCAGTTTTTCATAAATACACCAATTACCTCATAACCTTGCTGTTTTAAAAGTAAAGCAGCGACCGATGAATCTACTCCGCCCGACATGCCTACTACAACACGTGTTTGCCTGATCTCTTTTACCATCACCAAAACTCCCTATTGATTTCGATTTGCTTTGGCCACTGATTGTCGCTTTCGATAAACTGTTGGCACAGTCAATCTTGCTGGGGATAAATTCTCGTCGTTTATTTGGGCGCACAATGAAGCTACAGCCCATTCACCAATGGATTGTAATGGCACGGCAATCGTATTCAACGGTGGACGCATGTGCTTAGCGCATTCGAGATCACCAAACCCGATCACCGAAACATCTTGCGGAATCTTTAATCCCGCTTGATTTAATGCCTGGTATACCCCCATAGCCAACAGGTCATTAGCTGTAATAATAGCTGAAGGCCGGCGATCTGTCAACAGTTGAACCGCTGCCTGCAAACCACTTTCTTCATCCCAACCAGGTGCATACACAATAAATTGCGGATTTACTGACAAATGCGCACTCAACATTCCTAGTTTAAAAGCCCTTATGCGTTCCTGATAGTTGATATCAGTGTTTGGTCCATGAATGTAAGCTATATCTGTGTGACCCAGCTGCGCTAGCTCGCTAATAATCTCAATCATCGCCCGACGTTCTTCAATGTTGACATATGTATAGCGCTCTGCGGCACCAACACCATGAATTACTACCATTGGGATATTGTGCTGCTTGAGATAATTATGAACTCGCTCATGCAGATTTGCATTGCCAATCAGAAGAACGCCGTGGAACTCCTCGCATGCATTAGCAATAGCATCGACGAATCGTTCCTGCGAAAGTTCCATGTGCATTCTAACCCTATTGATTTTAAGCCCACGCTCAATACCACACACAATTTCTGCATAAAAAGGATCATTCTCTTGGGCAGGTGCAGCACCTACAAGTATTTGGATATTGGTCCGCATTTTTTTATGTGGCCGATAACCCAGTTTTTGCACAGCTTCTAGTACAAGAGCGCGTTTATCTGGACTCACATTGACAGAATCAGCGAGCACACGAGATACAGTAGCACGGGAAACTCGAGCAAAATCAGCTACATCTTGCATTGTCGGTTTCACCAATATCTCTCCCCTGTCCAAAAGATATTAATATCATTTTAGCGTAACGCGGCCCAAGTGACAATAGTATAAATGTTTTGTCAATTTTTGTGGGGGTCTGACCCCTTTTGACCCATTTTAGTACAAAAACCACTATAGGGGGTCAGACCCTGGATCCATGTGGATTACAATATCGATTCCTAACTCTGTTTTGATTTGTTGTTCAATCCTGTCGATTTCATTGTGTATCTCGACTAGATCTGCATCCTGTGGTACAACAACATGTAGAGAACCACTAATCTTGCCTGGCCCATAATCATGAAGCAGCAAATCATGCATGTCGATGATAACTGGACTCTTAGCGATAATCGCTCGAATCTGATCGACAAGTTGGGGGTCGGGTGATGCTCCTAACAGTAAATTGATGGCAGACCGTGCTGTAACAATTCCTGTGTACATGATCATACAGGAAATAACTAACCCCATAATACCATCGATCGGAAAAGCTACATACTTACTGCAAAACACTCCAAGAATCACTGCACTTGTAGCGATAGCGTCATTTAGACTATCCGTAGCAGCAGCTAAATTAATGCCCGAATTTATCAACCTGCCAATGTATCGGTTATACGAAAACATCCAAAGTTTCAGAGCAATAGTACTAGTTAGTATCACGATGAGAATGCCACTAACCTCAACAGGTTCAGGATGCATGATCTTGGAGACAGAGCTTTTTAATAATTCGAGACCTACAGCCAAAATAATAAAAGCTATGACCAGCGAACCAATATACTCAATTCTCCCATGGCCATGAGGATGTTCTTGATCCGGAGGTTGATTTCCCAAACGGACACCAAAAATCGTAATTAACGATGAGCTTAAATCAGTAAGATTGTTCACAGCATCGGACAATACAGCAATACTGTCAATCGCTAAACCAACCCCAATTTTCACACCGAACAAGATGAAGTTGCTGAAAATCCCCAGCAATCCAGATAACAGAGCATAAGCTTCACGCACCCGACTATCGGTGACATTTTCGTGGTCTTTAATAAAACGTTTGATTAAAAACCGAATCAATCCAATTCCCCTCATTCTCCAGTCTAGTGCCTTTCAAAAATAAACGCGTGAAACCGTTCCCACAACCGCTCAGGCCAAGGTTGAAGCACTGTCCAAGCAAAACACCACGGCTTAAACAGTAAACGACAAAGTTTAAAACCTAATGAATCATCATCCCATCGATATGCGATAAAATCTGGACGCCCTAAGCAATTGATAAGCAGATGTTTCATAACAAAAGCCTCAACCCAGCGCAACCCTTCACGGCGTTTAATAAAATCCATGGATAATTGACCACGAATGATTTCTGGCCTATGCAGCCTAAACCATCGAATAATAAAAGGGTTAAAAGACTCAATCCAAATAGGCCCTGGATAATCATCAATTGCTTGACATACATATTCACAGATCTCAGTGTTGAATGTACCACCATAAGGTTTGATCTCACAGATAATGGGCAGACCATCCATTAACTGCAGTACTTCTACTAACAAAGGAATTTTTTCATCACTGTTACCTAAACGGAACTGCTGCAGCTGTGAGTAGGTGGCATCGCCAACTCTAATATCTATACCGCACATGCGCTCCAAAGAGGTATCATGGAATACTACCAATTGCTTATCGCGTGTCAACTGTACATCCAGTTCTACACCAAGCCCCAATTCTTTTGCCTTGGCAAAAGCTAGTAAGGAGTTTTCTGGGACACCATTTCCATGCAGTCCTCGATGAGCAAAATTCTGGCATGGTAATTGCTGGACTCGTCGTTTCTCAGGTTTAACCAAACAGATGTATACAACTACAATTATAACAATCAGCGATAAAATACTTAGCACTATCACCATCTCAATCCCCTATATCTAACATCTCAAGCTTATCTTTTGGTAACTCAGGACGATGATCTCCATGTTTTACCATTGACATCGCACAAAATGCCAGCAGCATTAAGACTGCAGAATAAGGGAACAAAGTACGATAACTCACGTGTTCCAGCAAGGCGCCAGAAATAATCGGCGTGATAACCTGACCTGACATTGAGAATGTGTAATAATAACCAGTAAAACGCCCAATATCCGAACCTTTGGCCATTTCCACAACCATTGGATAGGAGTTAACATTGATTGCTGCCCAGCCCATACCCACAAGCCCGAATAAGACAGACAAGAGAGGATGATAGCTCGAAAAACAAGAGCCAATAGCGAAGGCAATAAACATTAATGAAATCCCTAATAGTATAGTCTTCTTTCTACCTAACCGTGCGGCAAAAATGCCTACAGGAATATAAGAAATTACAGCCACCACAGTCGCTACAAGCAGAATAGTAGCGTATTTACCGCCACTCATGCCAAGAACCGTTTGAGCATACTTGGAGAAATGAGTGGTTGCACCATTGTAAGCCATAAACCAAAGGAAAACCGAAAGTAGCACTAATAGTAGACTGCGCCGTACAGGTCGAGGCATTCCCTGCTCCTGATTTTCACTCTGCTCATCCATATACTTCGGTTCTTCGTCCACAGCCTGCACTTCGGCAGCAAGTTTCTTTTCATTGATCGTGAAAAATAAGATTCCAACAGCAGTGACCATTATCCCAGCTACTATTCCGAACAATGGCAGGTAATTAGGCTTGTCAGTATCTGGTACTAATAATGTAATCATCACTAAAGTAAAAACGGTACCTACAGCGCCCATTAAGTTAATGATGGCGTTAGCCTTTGAACGTAGCGCTCTAGGTGTGACATCAGGCATTAATGCCACAGCTGGTGAACGATAAAGACTAACTGAGACCAGAGTAATAATTAATGATGTCATAAACATTGGAAAGTTAGCGGCATTATCGCTAATAGGGATCAGCAACATAAAAATAACTGTTAGAGCTGTGCCCAACAAAATGAAAGGCATTCTCCTGCCAATTGGTGTGGATACGCGATCAGATAAGGTGCCAAATAACGGCAACATAAACAAGGCTAAGATGTTATCCAAGGCCATAACTCCACCAGCTAAAGTATCTCCTATAGCAAAGGTGTTTTTTAAGATTAAAGGAATAATCCCATCGTACAACTGCCAAAAGGCACTGATAGACATAAATGCCAAGCCTACCAGAAACGTGCGTTTGTAATTGAGTTTCATTGCCTAATCCTCCGAACTATTTCAAAATCAACCTCATCAGTCGTTCTTTGACCTGCGAATAAGGATGGTAACGCAGCGATGGATCTAACCAACTACCACGTTTGACGATGCTTTTGTAATGACTGAAGGTGGCAAAACTATCATATCCGTGATATTTTCCCATACCACTGTTGCCCACACCGCCAAAACCCAAATAAGGTGTAGCAAGATGGATAATAGTGTCATTAATACAACCACCTCCATAACTGACACTGCTGGTAATAACCTGTTCCGTATGTTGATCGCGGGTGAATAAGTAAAGAGCTAACGGTGTCGGATGCAGATTTATATATTCGATTACCTCATGAAGATGTACATAAGTCATGATTGGTAAAATAGGCCCAAAAATCTCTTCCTGCATCAGTTTTGAACCAGTGTTCACTGCTACGAGCGTTGGCTCTATCTTGTCAACACCATTACCTCGTCCACCATAAATCACCTGCTCACCTTCCAGCATACCCATCAGCCGCTGATAATGCTTAGCATTGATAATTCGCGGGTAATCAGGATTCTCTAGAGGGTCAGACCCTACGAAGGTAATGATGTACTTCTTTATATACTCGATCAGCTGGTCGCGCACTTTTACATCTACCAACAGATAATCAGGTGCGACACAAGTCTGGCCACAGTTGAGCAGTTTGCCAAATACGATCCGCTTCGCAGCCAGATCCAAATTAGCAGTATGATCGACGATACACGGGCTTTTACCACCTAGCTCCAATGTTACTGGTGTAAGATGCCGTGCTGCCTTTTCCATCACTAATTTGCCTACTTGAACACCGCCAGTAAAAAATATATAGTCAAACTCCTGATCAAGCAACGCTTGGTTCTCTTCTCTCCCCCCCTCCACAACAGTAACATATTCAGGCGGAAAACAGTCAGCGACCAGTTTAGCAATAACATGCGAAACGTGTGGAGCATAAGCTGATGGTTTGATCACTGCACAATTTCCCGCAGCAATGGCACCGATCAATGGTAAAAGACTTAATTGAAACGGATAGTTCCAAGGGGACATAATTAAGACCACCCCATAGGGCTCGGGCAATACATAGCTTTTGGCAGGAAAAAGAGTCAATGGGGTTTTGACACGTCGCTGTTTTGCCCATCGCGGGGTATGTTTCAGCATATAGCGCAGCTCATGCAAAACCATACCAATCTCTGTCATATAGCTCTCGTAATACGCTTTATGTAAATCTTGCTTGAGAGCATTCAGCACAGCATCTTCATGTTTCAGAATTGCCTGTTTAAGTCTCTTCAACGCCTGAAGGCGATACGACACTGATTTGGTGGTATTCGTTGCAAAAAACTGCCGCTGCTTAGCTACAATCTGTGTTATATTTGTCTGTGCCACGTCCTTCTGCATCATCCTCATCACCACACACTCATTTACTGATCAGCTGTTTGCACTAAAACTACAATGCTACTTAATTCGGTAAAACAGCAAAGTATTCCTTTGCTGGAATTACTTTAATAACTTCTTACCAACTTTCTGTTCTGCTGCTGTCTATATTGCCAGAAATATAGCAATAGTGTATAATGAACGAAGTGATTTTTAAGCGAGGTAGATGTATAATGCCTAGTCTCACCGCACATCAGATTAAGACAATTGCTATTATCGCTATGTTGCTTGATCATATTGGATGGGCTTTTTTTGACACATTTTCTTTTTGGGGGCAAATCTTGCACCTGATCGGAAGAATCACTGCGCCAATCATGTGTTTTTTCATTGTTCAAGGCTATTTTCATACTCACTCGTTTAAAAAATACTTTGCCCGTTTAATCATTTTTGGCTTTATCTCTCATGTTCCATACGTTTATTTCATAAACGGCGAGATTACCATATTTCCATTTAGTGTGATGTATACCCTCGCACTAGGCCTTTTAGCTGTTTACTGTCTGGATCGTATTAAAAACGAACAATCACTCACATTAGCTTTGGCTTTTATTGTCATTCTGTCCATTCCAGGCGATTGGATGTATATAGCCATCGCTTTTTGTGCTGCTTTCTACCTATATCGCGATGATTTTACCAAACAATGCCGTGCAATAGCAATTATTACGATCTTCATGTTTATCTTTCAATTTCTAACCAAACTGATTGTTGGTTCCAGCTTCCTTGATGCCTTGTTAGGAAGCGGATTCCAGTTAGGCATCGTGCTATGCTTACCAATTCTAAAGTTATATAATGGACAACGCGGAGGTAATGCTCTCAGCAAATGGATGTTTTATGTTTTCTATCCACTGCACTTGTTGATTCTTGGATTTCTGCGTTATGGAGGTATTTAAAAAAGCCACTTGCGTGGCTTTTTAGAACTCCTTGTGCTGATAGATTTTAATTGAGAGAAAGCAAGAAACACACAATAAAGCAACTACTGCCAATGGTATTATAGGTATAATCTTTGCTATTGGAACACTAGCGAAGAACTCTGGAAACAACATAATCAATACTGTTGGCAAAAGGACTACAACTATCATAACCATCCTGGCTTTCTCTACCCCAAACTTGAAAAACAAAGGCATCATTACCGCTAAGATAATAATCCCAACTGTGCAGGCACCTAAAGTTAAAGCAAGTAATTCGATTGGAATGATTTCCAAGTCATAATAATATATGAAAGCCAGGTTCACTATCAGTGTGATCGCAGTCATAACCAGGTTGATGCCTATAGCCAAGACATACTTACTGAGAACGATTGCTGTACGCGATAAAGGTAACGCAAGTGCATATTTGTCCCAATGGCTTTGTTCATCAAAAGCCAGTGCCGTAATCGGTAATAAGAAAGAATAGATTACGGTCATAATGGAGAAGTATCCCGCATCCTGTCCCATAATAGATATAAAGAAATAGAACGCGAAAATAACAAGCATAACTTTCCACTGTTTTTTCAAAGTATATATGTCTTTAAGGATCAAGCCCATCATTGTTTATCCCCCCGAATGGTAAATAGCATGATATCTTCAATCGTAGCTTCATCAACGGTGTAACCCGGAAACTTCGCCTTTTCCACTAAAGCCTCTACTCCAAAACGGTTTTTTCGATAACCTTTAACATAACGTTTATCAATTTGCTCAAACGTATTCAGCCCGCATTTCAGGACTCCATAACGATCTAACAGCTCATCTTTCGGAGAAACAAACTCTAACTTACCTTTGTGAATAAACGCAATATAGTCAGCAATCTTTTCAATGTCCGTAGTAATATGGCTGGAGAGAAAAACCGAATGTTCTTCGTTTTGAATAAACTCCAAAAAGATATCTAATATTTCGTCACGCACAACTGGATCTAAACCACTGGTTGGTTCATCCAAAATCAACAGCTTTGCTTGATGTGACAAAGCCACAGCAATACTCATTTTCATTTTCATTCCTCGTGAAAAAACACGCAGCGCTTGCTTCTGTGGTAACTCAAACTGCTTCAGATACTGGAAAAATGCTTTTTCATCCCACCGGCTATAAATTCGCCGCATAATAGAGTTGATGTTTTCTGCATCCAAAGTATCCGGAAAATGATTCTCGTCGAAAACAACACCAATGTCCTGTTTAATATCTTGATCATACTTTTGATTATCGCGACCAAATACTTTTACATCACCACTATCCCGCCGAATAATGTTAAGTATTGCTTTGATGGTTGTACTTTTACCTGCGCCATTTTCACCTATGAATCCCATGATGCTTCCCTTCGGAAGTGAAAAAGTGATATTATCCAGCGTAAAACCACTATACCGTTTGGTCAAACCCTTGACTTCCAAAACGTTTTCCATGCTATTGAACTCCTTCCCCATAGAACATTTTTAGGACCTTGATTAACTCTTCTAGTGTTATTCCCGCAAGTTTCGCTGATGCCACCGCTGTTTCAAGATGGGTTTCCACTTCTTTTAGCTGTTCTTCACGAATCAAATTAACGTTTTTGTCACTCACAAACGTTCCTTTGCCAGGAACTGTGATGATAAAACCGTCTCGCTCTAACTCCTCATATGCTCTTTTGGTGGTGATCACACTAATCCGTAATTCCTTAGCCAATAACCGAATGGATGGTAGAAGCTCTCCTGGTTTTAGATCACCGGTGACGATCTGCTTTTTGATCTGCTGTGCAACCTGCTCATACAGAGGTTTATTGCTGGAATTACTGATAATTATGTCCAAACATCCACCTCCTCTGTATAACCATCATACTGTATATACACATTATATACAGTATGAACATGAATGTCAACATTGATTTGTACACATGTTCTCCATCGAAAAATTGTACTATAATAGACTATGGTAAGAAGTTTGTGTTAAAGGAGCGATGTTGATGTTCTTCATCGGAATTTTTGGTGTGAATACGAAAACAGAACCTGTAAAAACAGAAACTGCTGTTATCTGCCCCTTATGTGAACGCTATGGCCGCTATGAAGTTCTGAAGGCTTACACCTATTTCCATATCTTTTTCATTCCAATCTGGCGCTGGAATAAACGTTACTATATCAAAACCCATTGCTGTGATGTGTTCAGTGAGATTGATAGGGAGACAGGAGAACGCATTGAGGCTGGTGAAGCTGTGGAAATAGAAAAAGAGCAGATCCTTGATGCTTACATATCCATCAAAATCTGCCCTAATTGCCACACCAAAGTAGAACCCAACTTTCAATACTGCCCGCACTGTGGTACCCGTCTCTAGAGGGGTCTGACCCCTGGCTGGCCCATAACTGGGGTATTCTTTAATAGGTGCCAGACCCTCCCAATGCTAACTTTTCATAGTGTTTATAGAGAGCGTGAAAATCGCCTCGATAGTTCTTATGCCATGGCTTACGTTTTCCGCAGAAATGTAGTATTACCGTTTTGTTGATGATTTCCTCCATGCTGGGTTTGTGTTTTACCAGCAAACGGTTGTAACCAAAATAACGCACATCATAATTATAAATGAGCTCATCCAGCTTTTTGACGTTCTTGGAATAAAGCGAGTTTAAAATATCTTGATCCGGAAGGATAAGGCTGTTACGATGCTTTTCCACAAACTGATAAATGTCATGTTCGTTTACTCTTTCCCGGATGAGATTAAGATTCATTAATAAAACACCGGTATTAAAATATTCATTTATTTCATATTGAGGAAACCTTAGCTTGTTAATTTCGCGCGCCAGAATAATATCATGATGTGCAGCAGCAAATAACCATCCAGATAAATCAGTGGTATATAGACTTCGAATAGAGTTGATCACCAAAATATCTGGATCGAGATACAAAATCCGCTCTAATTCTGTTGGCAAATAGCGAAATGCCAATAACCGGTAATACATTTCTTTGGTATAGTGCTTGACGATAGGAGCGTCATTAAAGCAATCTTCTCCTATTGTAACTACAGAAAGACTATGACCACTGCGACCAACGAACTCGTCAACATCATTTACTTGTTCCTCAGTCAACCTCGAATGCATCAAAAAGACATGAAATGAGTCATCAGGATTATTCAAAAACATAGACTTCAACATAACCTTCAATGGTTTCAAGTAATTAGCATCCAAGGTGACAAGTATATTGATCGGTTCCAGGGTCACCACATCCTTCCTGTAATTAAATCATCAATCTTCAGCAGCCTGCTGCTTATAGCTGCTTTGGAGATTTACGCAAGTACAGAATCCCTAAAGTGTTTGGTCCACAGTGACAAGTTATAGTGCAACCTGCATTTGTTACGATGATCTCCTCAAAATTGGCATATGTTTGAATTATCTCCCGTACCTTTTCCACAACCCGTTCACTATCACTTAACGGACTATGTGTGATGAATATTGTACTATAGTCAATGTCATCGTTATTTGCTAAACGTTCCTTGACATACTGTTCCAGGCATCTTTCAAAACTGCCCCGATATTTCTTCCCTACAATCATTTTGCCGTTTACTACTTCAATACAAGGTTTGATAGACAAAAGCCGTGCACCAAAAGCTTCCAAACCAGAGCAGCGCCCGCCTTTATGGAGATACTCAAGTGAATCGATGACAAAACTAGCATCAACCTTCGGAACTAGCTCCTGCAGTTGAGCACATATTTCTGGAGCTGACAAACCCTGCTTGGCCATTTTCACTGCAGCATAGACAATATGCCCTTGGCCAGTGGAAAGATTCTGTGAATCTATAACATACACATTAGAAAAGTTAGTGGCAGCTAACTTAGCGTTTTGGTAACAAGAAGAAAACTGAGAACCTAGGCTGATATGAATAACAGCATCGTATTTGGATGCATACTGGTCAAATAATTCTTGATACTCAAATACGTTGACAGCTGCTGTCTTGCACAACCGGTTTTCGTTTTCTACATAATTTACTACTTGCAATGGTGTAATATTGACACCATCAGTATAATCCTCACCGCCATCAACCATAATATGCAGCGGCACCAAAGTGATATCATATGCTTCTAACATTTGGGGTGAGAGGTCACAAGTGCTGTCTGCCATAATCTTAATCATCTAAAACACCTCTTTTACAACTTTTTAATACAGTGCGTGCAGCTTAGGGTGCTTACATGACTTACATGACCTACAAGGTTTATAATGCTCACTAAGCATGCAAAAGTGCTCATCGTCCTCCTTTCATGCCATAATATTCCATCCATCTTATAACAATCTCACGCAAGTTCCATCTACATGTATACAAAGAAGCAGCAAATGAAAAAAATAAAAACCGCAATAGCCCTATACAAGTATGCATCGGGCTCATTACTGGTTTGCACAGAAACTTTGTTGTGCAAAAATATCTTAAAGTATCAACCGGTTGTTTAATTGTATTGTAATGAAATACTTTTCAATGGTCAAGCATTGGCACATGCAAAACAGGGTAAGTACACTTTGACCTACCCTGTGTGCATACATTTCTGCTGTAATTTTTCGACAAATGGAAGATCAGCAGGAGCAAAATCGAAGGTTGCTAACTCTCGCACATCCACCCAACGTATCTGCCGGTGCACCATAGGTGTAATCTGGCCTGCAAGCCAGCGTGCCATAAATGCGACTAATTTAATACTCCCATAATAGCTTACACCAAAACATTCTCCTACTTCAATGGTAATACCCAATTCTTCCATTATTTCTCGCTGCAAACACTGCTCAAAACTTTCTCCAGCTTCCCGCTTACCACCAGGAAACTCCCATTTGTTTGCTAACTGCCCTTCTCCACGCTGAGCAATCAATATTTGATGATCATCTTTCATAATAATCGCAGCAGCTACTTCTACCATAGAATTGTCTTGGATTGCCACGCTGAGATCACCTTACAATTCACTTTCCATTCGGTTTAAGGTTTTCAGCACATCTCTTACGGCCGAACGGATCCGGTCTATTTCTTGCAGACTCTGCTTTATTTTACTCTGGGTCAACCAATCTGAAACGATATTATCGAATACAATGTCCATAAACTTACCAAAGCTAGAAACACCAATCTGCTCACCAAATTGAATATCTATATCATTCAATTCATTGCGTAAGGTCCGTAAATCATAGCGAATCTGTTCTAACAGTCTTTCCGCGTCATCCATCTTGCTGTGTTTAATAAGACTGGTCAGAAACTCTCCGCCTAAAATATCGAGAATACCCCAACGCCTGGCACTGTTCAATTTCTGTTCAGCTTTGTCCAAATATTCCAAGACCCTTAGAGCAACCAATTTTGCTTCTCTAATCTCTTTTGCTCGGTCCATCCACTCATCCCTCCTTGTCATTAAGTATTCTGCACAAATATCTTAGCCTCGCCCTTAATTATGGCTCCTAAAAGTGCTTGTATACTATCCACCCGATGATCTAACTCTACCCCGCATAAGCGCGGCAACTTGCCCTCATGGTTATCCGAACCAGCACACATCGCCAAACCATAGTTTTGCGCGTATTGATATGCCATTTGATTTTCAAAATCTTTGCGACAGATGTTGACTACCTCAACTGCATCAACATGGCGGGGGATCAATCGGATCATTTCAATCCATTCATCTTCTCTGAAAGGATGGGCATGCACAATATAACCACCCTGTGCGCGGACAAAATCACAGTATTGCTTAAGGCTCATTTGCATGATTTCTGGATGAGCTAATAGCCATTCTTTGTCTAAGCCAAAAGTGAGAAAGTCTGAACCCCAATAAGAATACTCCCAACCAAAATACACATCGATACCCAGTTTCTTACCTTCCTGATAAGCCAGTTCATAGCCCTGACAAAATGCAGCTACCTGTTCCTCCCAAGGCAGCTGTCGTGAGACAACAGTGTTGCCATTAAGAAAATGATCAGTAATACATACCCCATGAAAACCTAGATCTTTATATACCCGCACTAAATCCACAGCACTGATCAACGAGCAACGACTAACTTCTTTAGTATGAGCATGCAGTTCATAACGATAAACCTGTGTCATACGCCACTCCTTATATAGTCTTGTCATGTAATCATTATAAATTTGGTATTTACTAACACAAATGCCTTACGCAACGAATATGTTACAACAACTATTACTATTGTACTACAGTTCGCTCTAATTCTACAGGAGAATTTAATTAATGTTTATTTCTTTTTCAAACTTATCCTGCACTAGAAGGAATTTCTTCCCACATGCACAAGAATTATGCGAAGGAGATGATTATATGCCTATTGAAATTAACGGTCAAGAAATCATGAACCTAGTTTACGAGCTCGTAAACATACCCAGTCCTACAGGATATACCGCAAAAGTGATTAAGTATGTCGAAAAGTACCTTTCTGATCTTCAAATCACTGTTAAACGGAACCGCAAAGGTGGATTAATTGCCACTATTCCTGGGATCAACACAGAAAAACAGCGGATGCTCACAGCACATGTGGATACTCTAGGTGCCATGGTCAAAGAAATAAAGAGTGATGGTCGATTACGCCTTAGTCTAATTGGTGGAAGTCGCTGGAATTTTCTTGAGGGTGAATACTGTCAAATATTTACTGCTGAAGGCAAAACCTACTCTGGCACTATTCTCCTGCACCAAACATCAGTCCATGTGTACCAAGATGCGGGTACAGCAGAACGCAATGAAAGCAGCATGGAGGTACGCCTTGATGAAAAAGTCTCTTGTGCAGATGATGTACGCAATTTAGGGATTGGGATTGGTGACTTTGTTGCCTTCAATCCCCGCGCAGAGATCACAGCTAGTGGGTTTATTAAGACTAGACATCTTGATGATAAAGCCAGTGTGGCTATTCTATTATATCTGCTCAAACAAATTATCGTGAACAATATTGTTCTGCCATACACAACTCATGTTCTCATTTCCAGTCATGAAGAAGTCGGTTATGGCGGCAACTCAAACATTCCTCCCGAAGTAGTTGAATACTTAGCTGTGGACATGGGTGCCATTGGGGATGGTCAATCTTCTGACGAGTACTCAGTTTCTATTTGTGCCATGGATTCAACTGGCCCATATAACTACTTCCTCCGCCAGCACCTGATCGATCTAGCAAAAAAGAACAATATCAACTATAAAGTGGACATTTACCCGAATTACGGTTCTGATGCCAGCGAAGCTCTATCAGCCGGGCATGATTTGGTTCATGGCTTAATTGGCCCGGGGATTGACGCTTCACATGCATTTGAACGTACCCATGTAGATTCTCTAGTTAACACCAGCAAGTTAGTGTACCATTATTTGCTCTCACCACTGGTTGGCGAATGAAAAATAGGTGACTTAATCTCAACTAGATTAAGTCACTTTTTATTTTCAGTTGACGGTATTGGTCATAAAGAGTTTTCACTTCTGGATGTTCAGCCAAAAACTGATTAAACAGCGCTAAATACGCCAAGGTATTCTCGCTAATATCATGTTCAATTAGTTCTGTGTCTTGCAGTAAACCATCCTCCACCCCAAGATTGCTCAGAAATGCGTGCACAATTTCATGCCGCTCCAATAAGTACTTGCCTACTTCGGCTCCCTGAGCAGACATTTGAATTATACCGTATTTTTCATATTCGACTAATCCTAGTTCTTTCAATTTCTGCACTACTTTCGTGGCTGAAGATGCTCTGACATGCAACTGCTTGGCTAACTGGTTAATCCGTACGTAACCCTCATCTTGACACACCCGGTAAATCATTTCTAAATAATCCTCTAAACTCGGTGTTAAATTTCTCCTTTCTGCGTTCAGAATGTGGTAGCCCCGTACTGTGTGAAACCCTTGATTCGATTTCATGATACTTCCTCCTCATTTTTGCGTTGATAGGAACCAAAAACACCATTACTTCATAGCTTAGATTGAAAAGCTTAGCGGCGACTAAAACAGTTTCCCACCACTAAGTTATAAGGAGGATTTGCTTTTTATGATTCAAAGATCTGTAAATCTCAACAGGCTGCCAGTCAATGGGATAGGATTAATTCGGCAAATTGCAGCTGACGAAATGCTTAGGCGACGGCTTTTGGATTTAGGTATGACAGCCAATACACCAATCAAGGTGGTAATGAAGAGCCCAGCAGGAGATCCTACTGCCTATCTTATCCGTGGCACAGTCATCGCTCTTCGTTCTGATGACGCTGCCAAAATCATCGTAGATATCATTTAAGGACGGTGAAAGAGAAATGAAGGATAATCCCATTATCGCCTTGGCTGGAAATCCTAATACTGGAAAGAGTACACTCTTTAATGCACTTACTGGACTTAACCAGCATACTGGCAATTGGCCAGGGAAAACTGTCACAAATGCCATCGGTAAGTTTGAATATCAAGGTCGAACATACACTTTAGTAGACTTGCCAGGAACGTATTCATTAATGGCTAATACGATTGAAGAAGAGATTGCCCGAGATTATCTCTGTACAGAAAATCCCGATGCTGTAGTAATCGTTACCGATGCTACTTGCTTAGAACGAAACCTTAATTTGGTGCTGCAAATAATGGCAATTACCGACAAAGTTATAGTCTGTGTCAATCTTATTGACGAAGCCAAACGTAAAGGAATACATCTTGACCTTGCCAAACTGGCAGATTTACTAGGAGTACCGGTTATAGGCACTGTAGCCAATACTGGTGCAGGATTAGATAACTTAAAATCCACCATTGCCTTAATGGTGGCCGGAGAAATATCTACCAAACCTCGAAAAATCATTTCCGCTAATCCTCAGGAGACAGACGATAATCACGACCAAATCGTCAGTGCAATCATGGCCACAGCTGAAGAAATCAGTCATCAAGTGATCACAGTTACCCACCCCGATCCACATCAATTTGATCGTAAAATCGACCGAATTCTGACTTCACGCATTTTTGGCATTCCCATCATGCTCACGCTATTGGGGTTAGTGTTCTGGATCACCATCGTTGGGGCAAACTACCCTTCCACTTTACTGCAAGAGGGTTTTTCTTGGCTTGAGGGACAGTTGTTTGACTTCTTTGTCTGGATAGGCGTGCCTGACAGCATTCGTGATCTTTTAATTCTTGGTGTATATCGCACTGTCGCCTGGGTTGTGTCAGTAATGCTGCCCCCAATGTCTATTTTCTTCCCACTATTCACCTTGTTAGAAGATTTAGGTTACTTGCCCAGAATCGCCTTTAATCTAGACAGTTTCTTTAAAAAAGCATGTGCCCATGGTAAACAGGCACTGACAATGTGTATGGGATTTGGATGTAACGCAGCTGGAGTTACTGCATGTCGGATCATCGATTCACCACGAGAAAGATTGATAGCCATCATCACCAACAACTTTGTTCCTTGTAATGGCCGCTTTCCCACTTTGATCGCCTTAGCAACCATCTTCATTGTTCCTACAGTCAAATACAGCTCAATCGCTGCTGCTGGTGTTATATTAGCAGCAATCATCTTAGCAGTAGCAATCACCCTGGGTGTGTCTTTCATTTTATCTAAAACAATACTCAAAGGTTTGCCCTCAGCTTTTATCTTAGAAATGCCACCATATCGCAAACCTCAAGTCGGCAGAATCATTATTAGATCGATATTTGATCGCACTCTGTTCGTGCTGGGGCGTGCGGTCATGGTCGCTATGCCTGCCGGTTTGATCATCTGGATACTAGCTAATACTAATATTAGTGGGCAGAGTCTGCTGGCCTACGGTGCACAGTTCCTTGATCCCTTTGCTCGATTGTTAGGACTTGATGGATACATCCTCATTGCCTTCATCCTTGGTCTGCCCGCTAATGAAATCGTCATCCCAATTGTCATCATGAGCTACATGGCTGAAGGTACGCTGATTGAACTGGCTAGTTTGACTGAACTTTGGGAACTATTGGTACAAAATGGCTGGACGTGGTTAACCGCACTGTGTACCATGCTGTTTTCTCTCAACCACTGGCCTTGCGGTACCACCTTATGGACAATCAAAAAAGAGACCCTTAGCTGGAAATGGACTTGGATCTCTTTGATAACCCCAACCGTTGTTGGTATCGTTTTGTGTTTAATTGTGGCTCAAGGGAGCAGGCTACTCGGACTAATATAAGCAATAGGAGATGATCTTTTGCTCGAGCTAAGAAACATTACCAAGATTTACACGACAGGCAGTACACAGCAAATTGCCCTTGACAATCTCAGCATCAGTTTCCGCAAGCAAGAGTTTGTCGCTATTCTTGGCCCCAGTGGTTCTGGGAAAACTACCTGCTTGAACATTATCGGTGGATTAGACCGTTATGACAGTGGTGAACTCATTGTCAACGGTACATCCACCACTACCTTTTCTGACGCCCAATGGGATGCTTACCGCAACAACAGTATCGGCTTTGTTTTCCAAAACTATAACTTGATTCCTCATCTGAGCGTATTGGATAATGTTGTGCTAGGAATGGCCTTGAGTGGTATTCCGGCTGCAGAACGTAAGCGAAGAGCATTAGAACTGCTGACCCAGGTAGGTTTATCGTCCCATGTCCACAAAAAACCCAATCAACTATCTGGCGGACAAATGCAGCGAGTCGCCATAGCTCGTGCACTAGCCAATGATCCGGATATTATTCTGGCAGATGAACCAACTGGTGCTCTAGATTCAGCAACCAGCGAACAGATTCTGACATTAATCAAGCAAATTGCTACAAAAAAACTAGTGATCATGGTTACTCACAATACAGCCTTAGCAGAAAAATATGCAGACCGTATCATCCAATTGCAGGATGGTAAACTGATTGCTGATAGCAATCCTTACCACCCATCCAGCCAGGATGCTGACTATCATTTAAGAATGACTGGAATGAGCATTGCCACTGCTCTCAAGCTTTCTGGCACCAATATCGCCACAAAAATCTGGCGTACGGGTTTGACTGCTTTAGCCTCTTCTCTGGGTATTATCGGCATCGCTCTGATCCTCAGCCTGGCTTCTGGTTTCCAAGTTCATATCGATAATTTCCAGCGTGATGCCTTATCTGAGTTTCCAGTGATCATTGCTAAATCCACGGTCACCAACGATTTCGACCTATTACCTAAGCAAAGTTCACCTCAATACCCAGATACCGATCAGATTTACTTATACGATCTTTCAAAGAGTTCACGGATACATACTAATACTTTCACAGACGAATATCTGGCTTACCTGCACAAAATCGATCCCCAGATATGCAGCAGCATCGGATACGTGCGGACTGTCGGAATGAATTTACTACGCCGTAATGGTGACAATGTTTTCCCAGTAATCATTGCACCCAATGTCGACATGGAAGACGCTACTGGTTTTTCTAGTATGAAAGGCGCGGGACTGTCAACTTACCCGATCAATCTCGGTTCATCTAAATCTGATTTTCTCACCGCAAATTATGATTTGCTTGCTGGCCGCTATCCAGAAAACGAAACAGATTTGATCCTAATCGTCGACGAACAGAATAGAATCAATCCTACAGTTTTAAGCAACCTTGGAATTCAAACCGATGGACGAACCAGCATTCCTTTTTCAGAAGTGGTGGGCCTAGAGTTGAAACTAATTGCCAATAATGATTACTTTATCCGCACCCCGCTGGGCAACTTTCTACCTAGAACTGACTATGCAATAATGTATGACAATCCCAATAACCTTACCCTCACTGTCTGTGGTATTCTCCGTGCAAAACCACAAGTTAAGGTAGAACTGCTTAGAAGCGGAATCGTTTACAGCGATCAGCTGCTGCAGCAGATCATTGCCATGAATCAACATTCAAAAATTGTGACTGCTCAAAAAGCGAGCAATGTCAATGTTTTAACACTGACTAATCTAAATGCTACTACTAAGCAAAACCTAATCACTTATCTTGGTGGAGATCCTTTGCCAACAATGATTCTGTTATTTCCCAATGACTTTGCAGCCAAAAATAAGCTACTAACTTACCTGGATGCTTACAATGCCAACAGGCCTAGTCAAGATCAGATTCTCTACACGGATCTAGCCAGTACAATTACCGAGTTGACCGGAGGAATCATGAACGCCATCACTTGGGTATTGATAGCGTTTTCAGCCATCTCTCTAGTGGTTTCTTTAATCATGATTGGGATTATTACCTACATTTCACTGCTGGAACGGACTAGAGAGATAGGCGTTTTAAGAGCTTTGGGTGCTCGCAAAAAAGACATTGCCCGAGTATTCAACGCTGAAACCTTTATCATCGGTACTACTTCCGGTATATTAGGCATTGGGATCGCGTATTTGCTAACCATCCCGATTAACCGTCTAATTTTCAATCTTACTCAGCTTAAGCACACGGCTCAATTACAGCCATGGCATGCTTTAATGCTTATTGGTCTTAGCATAGGCCTTGCCCTGTTAGGTGGAGCTATCCCTGCAGGCATTGCTGCTCGTAAGGATCCCGTGGAAGCATTAAGAACCGAAAACTGAAGGTACAACTATTCATACAAACGCTCTTGCCTCTTATAGCGTGACAACTCAAGAGAGTAGTAAGCGAACGGAACAAGTCCCCATAACACAAGGACAGTTGCTCCAGTTATAGCCAACCACGAAAACTTAATGTACCCTGTCAAGATCATGACTAAAAGCATCAGCCCTGGCACAGCACTCCATAACCAAGCTTTGCGCATTGTCTTGTACAGAGCTATGATTTCACTTGGATCAGTATGCAAAGAAAATGGTTTTCCATCCTGGCGTTTTTCAACAATCAGAAGTTCTCTATTTAATCCTCCAGAGGAAGTGGCGAGCTGGCCAGTACCTTGAGCCCATGGACGCCACTTCATTTTGAATAATGCAAAGTTAAGATTGATGTTTTTCCAAAAAGTCCTATAACCTAACTCATGCAAAAATTCTCTGTATTTTTGAGCTTCAGAATGCGGTTTGTGACCAACAAACTCAACACGATACTCATAGCTATTTGGCGAGCATTGTTCAAACTTATAAAACAAACGTCCTGTTTCGACTAACCGGTAACCCTTGGCTGCCATACGGTTTAACCAATTCTCTTGCCGTTTAATCAAACCGCCAAAGTAACGCAGTACTCGTTTGCTCATTGTTCGTCTCCTCCCATAATCGAACTTGCTATTGCTAATACTTCTTTGAGCCGCTCAAACTCACGTTGTGCTTTTACCTTTCCCTCTATGGTAAGGCGATATGTTTTACGACGTTCCTCGCTGTCGTGGTTGTATGGCTCAATCCAGCCCTTTTCTACTAAGGTATTGAGAGCACCATATAAAGTTCCAGCACCTAACTGTACACGCCCATGGGTTGCTTGTTCAATGAACTGCATAATTCCATACCCGTGGTTAGGCTGATACAAAGCTAGGAGAATGAGAAAAGTTGTTTCCGTCAGCGCACCGCCTTGTACGTTATCCCTCATTTTCGCCACCTCATATTACAGCATCCGATATATCGTTTACTATAATATATCACTAAACGTAGTAAAAAGTCAAATAAAAAATGGAGCAGTTTTTGAACTGCCCCATCTTCTCAAATATCGCAGTCAGACTGTCAGCTTTGTCCCCCAGCTTTGGATCATGATTACACATCAATTCCCAGGAATCGCTTGACCAGTACGCCTACCACAAATGAAAGCACAGCTACTGAAAGGCTGATGGTAGCCATTTCTCCGAAACGCTTCCAAAAGGGCAGATCTTTGGCTACGGAAATGTAATAAGTAAATGCAAATATAATAAAAACCACTATCAACAGCATCGTCACCAAAGCAGCAACATACTGCTCACTAGGATAGAGCAAGTATGGCAAAACCATGCAAAACACTGCAAAGATATACATGATACCGGTATATACTGCGGACTTCAAAGCATTGGTATCCTGTTCTGAACGAGAAGCTAAATATTCGGATGAAGCCATAGATAGTGTTGCTGAAATTCCAGTGATCAAGCCAGATAAGGCTACCAGCTTGTTATTCTGCATCGCAAAGCTCAAACCAGCCAAGGTACCTGTTAATTCTACCAAAGCATCATTTAATCCAAGTACCATCGAACCTACATACTGCAGGCGTTCTTCATCCAACAAAGCGATTAGTGCTTCCTCATGTTCTTCCTCTTCCTCGATGATCTTACGTGCTTCAGGAACAACATCAGTAATCAGCTCATAATTATCTTGAGCTCTTTTTTCACCATTCTCCATTATTTTGATAGCAAATGTGTAACCAAAAACAATACTTAACAGCGTGTAAAACCATACTTTCAGTACCTGAGGCTTGAGCTGGCGATTTGTGTAAGTCTGCCATATTTGAGCATGCTTCTTTTCTTCAGCGGCAATACGGCGTAGGGTTGCTTTTTCTGATTCCTTCTTCACCCGCTTGGCAAGATTAGCATAGATTTGACCTTCAGTTACCTCACGCTGCTGCATGCGCAGCAAAGCTTGGAGAGTTTGTTCTGATAAGCGTGTATCCATTGAGATAGCCACCCCTTCCTGTTATATTTATCCATTGCTGATATTTTAACATAAAAATGCCGAACTTTACATTACCAGGTTTCTGATGTAAAATGGTCTCAAAACTTAGAAATTATTGTGATTAAGGAGGCATTCATCCATGAGTCCGGAAGTTAAGGTGTTGCCCAATAACCCAACGCTTGAGGGCATGGCACGTTTTGTCCCAAACATTATCTTTTCCACTATGCATGGAGTAGAGCTCAAGATGCAGCTCATGCATCCATGGCGTGTCAATGATCAACGCTATCCAGCAATTGTTTTTCTCCAAGGCAGTGGTTGGCAATCACCTGATGTGAACTATCAAATACCCCAACTGGCTGACTATGCCCGTCACGGCTACGTTGTCGCAACCATTACTCACCGCAATTTCCGTAATGGCCATCCGGCGCCAGCTTTTTTGCAGGATGCTAAAACAGCCATTCGCTTTTTGCGCAAACATGCTGACACTTTTGGCATTGACCCGAACCGCATTTGCTTTTGGGGAACCTCTTCAGGTGGGAATACTGCTCTATTAGTTGGTATGACTGGAGATGATCCTCGTTATAAAACAGAAGAGTATGCAGAGTACTCTGATAGTGTCCAAGCCGTAGTTGAATGTTTCGGGCCCACGGATCTACTCAGATTAAGCCATACTTTTGACCCAGAGAACACTTTCTTCAATGAATTCTGCGGCTATAACTTGGCAAAAAAAGAAACTATCCTGCATGACATGAGCCCATACTGTATTATAGAAAAGGGTAAAGCTTACCCGCCTATGTTACTTATTCATGGCGATGCTGATAAGCTGGTACCATATGAGCAAAGTGAAATCATGTATAATAAACTTGTGGAATATGGCTATGACGCCCAGTTAATCTGCATTAAGGATGCTCCACATGAACATACATTCTGGAGTAATGCAATTCATCAAGAAATTCTAGCATTTATTCAGCAGAAACTCTAACGACAATGGGGACCCGTTGGTCCCCATTACATGTTATTATGCTGTCTGCTATTAGCACTTTCTAATAAATTGGCCGCCCTTTCTCATCAGGAATACCGGACTTTCTGTAGAAATAAGAGTTGATGACATCACGCCACTCTTTAGCATGCCACAGCTGATGGTCCATTCTTTGCATGATCCTTCCATAAGCTCCAGGATCAATCCGGCCTTCCAGCTGCCGCATTAGCTCGATCATTTTTTCTACGTCTTCAACGCCTTCAAAATGGGTGTCATAGATATGTTGAATTAGTGTCTTGCCACTCTTTAGGCGGTAGGTATAAGGCACATAATGGAAGAAAAGCAGAAGCTCCTCTGGACAAGTTTCAATATGCTCATATACACTCTTTTCTGGTTCATTGTACAAGGTGGCATACCCCGTACCTTTACTACTCCGGTCCACACCCAGACCACGCCAGTCTGCCCGATGATAGGTACCCCAACGGTCATATTCGTAGCCATCCACATTAGGCCCATAATGGTGACTAGGATTAACCATCCAGCCAATACCCAACGGTACTGTGTATTTCTCATAGGCTGGCCAGGACATCATCAAAATGGTGCGCAAGTTGTCTACTACCACTGGATCAATGCCATAGGTCAGCTTAATCCACTCTTCGGCAATCTTTTCAGCACTAAGGCTGGAATCAAAGCTCATACGACCAAAGCCATATAGATTTGCTGCCGCCAGATCATGACCTGTCCAGTTATAGTCATTGCCCGTATTAGCTACAGCCACAATGCCGCAGTTAGTCTGGTTATAAGTCCTACCACTGACAATATCTGCTACCGTATCTGCTTCCTTGCCGCAGTGGGTATGGAAATTCAAAATCTCTTTAAACCAGGGGATGAGGTAGCACACATGCCTTTGCTGTCCTGTGTACTCCTGGGCTATCTGTACTTCAAGCATCATGTTGGTCTGCTTCAGACCGCAGAACAGCGGGTGAACAGGTTCCCGCACCTGAAAGTCCATCGGTCCATTCTTAATCTGCAGAATAACATTGTCCTTAAACTGGCCATCCAAAGGCATGAAAATATCATAAGCTGCTCTTGCGCGATCTGTCTTGCGGTCGCGCCAATCCTGCTGACAGTTATAAACAAAACACCGCCAGATAATCTTACCTCCATATGGTTCGACAGCTTCTGCCAGCATATTTGCACCATCAGCATGATTCCTGCCGTAGGTGAAAGGTCCTGGTCTTCCCTCGGAGTCTGCTTTAACCAAAAAACCACCTAAATTGGGAATCTCTGAAAACACCTCTTGGGCTTTTGCTTTCCACCACTGCTTTACTCTCTCATCATATGGATCTGCTGTATCCAAATCGCCCAGGGTAATAGGTGCAGCATAGTTGATGCTTAAATAAAGTGTTATGCCATACTCAGAGAAGAGATTGGCTAACGGTCTTAACTGATCAAAGTATTCTCTGGTGATCAGTTTCGTAGCAGTAGTGTCAACGTTCACATTGTTGATCACCACCGCGTTTATACCGACCGATGCTACTAAACGTGCATAAAAACGAGTTCTTTCGTTGAAAAGTATTTGTTTATTATCAAAAAAGAAAGAATTACCCGAATAACCCCGCTCAATAGTTCCATTCATATTGTCCCAATGGTTCAGCATACGCAATGGGAAAGATGGCTCAACTTTTGTGTCAATATCAGTCTCTGCTAGGCCAAGCTGGATTTTTCTTAATAAAGCAAATGCTCCGTACAGAATGCCCCGGGATGTTTTGGCTGTCAAAGTAATCATACCAGCTTGCCCTTTGAGCCAGTATCCTTCTGGATGTAGATCACAATCACGTTCAATGTTTACTTTAACCACCAATGTGCCAGGCAGCTTATCTACATCAATATCTGCAGCATACTGCGAATTAATACCAAACATACTGTCAAATCCAGTTTTAAGTTCATAAAGCGCATTGGTAATTATCGGATCTTGCTCGGTACAGCAGATATAAACTTGATTATATCGCTGGTCAGCAACTTTAGCATAATTAAGCCAACATGGAGAGAAATCCACTGCTCTTTTGCTCCTTTCCCGTAAATAATCATAGTTGATCTTTCTTTTCCACATTCAGCAAGCGTATTCCTCTAGTATTAACTTACCTTAACCCTTTTTAAGCTGCCGCACGGCACGTACAAGACCATAAAGGCAAGTGGCAGGAAAAACAAAGACACACCACAAGCAAGCCCATATTACTACTTCCCAAACTCCAAGATTGATCATCCTGGTAGAAAGGGTATAAAGCAGCAATAACAAAAACGTGACGATTGTTGCTTTCAAATACCCATTCCGATATCTACAAAGCATCTCTAACTTTGAATCTTTATCTGTGAAGATTGGTATGCTTCCGGGAACACCTCGGAAAATCTGAATACCATCTTGCACAATTATTGGAGTCCAGCCACTTGCCTGATAGTAATCTAAGAAATCTTCACGTAAATTCTGCTCGTAATTAATCGCATAGATATAGTCCTTCGGCTCACCCTCTGAAAAATGATATAAACCAAAGGCATTGATCGAGTCTACATGATAACCTTTGCGGCTCATAGCTTCGAGCATCTTGATATCTTTGTCAGGAAAGACCATTAAACCATTTGATAATCTATACTTGCCCATTATTTCTCCTCCTCGTATTGGGTTAATAACTCAGTGGCAAGAGCCATTATTTTCTTGCGGAAGTTGAAGTTTTTCTGCAATACCGCCATTCCTTCCTCAGATATCACATACTGCCTGCGATTGCCATCAGATGCAAGTTCCTCAACCCAACCCACTTCACACAATTTACTAATTGTTGTGTACATGGTTGCTGGGCCTATCTGGAGTTCACCATCAGTTAACTCTTGTATTCTTTGCATGATTTTGTATCCGTGAACTGGTTGCAGCATGCATAACAAGATGATAAAAATGCTGTCAGTCAGTTCTCCAGATTCATACGGACTAACCCGTCCCATTCTCATCAACCTCACTATATCAATGATTGATATTTTTTATTATATCTATCATTGATATAATCGTCAATATTTGACTCTAGAAAAATGTCACTATAACCGTAAATCTCGCTTTTTATAGATAAAGAGTGCCATTAACATACTAATCAATGTCACCAAAACACCAATGCCCAGTTCAATCGGACGAATCCCCTCATTCATCAACTTACTTACTTTGACCCACTCCATTGGCGCCATGTACATCATAAAACTCAACTTCTCGATTAGCGATCCCATGATTCCAAACATTAATGTACCAAAAACAACTGCCAATACAAATGCTGTGCCAACTCGACTACTTGGAATTACCGAAGATAATAGCAAACCAGTGGAAAAATAAATCAAACCGATAAACAATACTGCTCCATAAAACATACCGGTTTCTTGTAAACTTTCAACCAAACCATACTCACTATAAAGTAAGTAACCGATATTAGTAACGATGTACAGTGTTAAAATCATCATTGCGAACGAAGCCAAAATAGCTAAGCTTTTTTGCCAAAATATTTGAGTGCGGGTAACTGGCATGCTGTACACTAATTCTATAGAACCTTCTGTCTCTTCTTTAACTAGTGTTGCAACAGCTGTCTGAGTAATAAAGACCATGATGGCAATGGTAATATACTGCAGTACATAACCGAAGTAAGAAGTAATCTGTGTGAAGTCAGCTAAGCTCTCTATACCAAATATCTGGAGCAAAGCTGGGTCAATGCTATCAAGCTTAGCACCTGCCACTGCCTGCATTGATTCCGATTGCATAGCCGGAAAAAAAGCTAACATTAACCATATAATTAAACCAAGTGCAATCGTCCACAACACTGTGCTTTTCCAAGAATTCCGCAGTTCTAAAGCGAAAATATGCATTATTGCTCCTCCTTCGCATAAAGATCCATAAAACGTGCTTCAAGACTCTCGTTTTCGACAATGAAGTCATTTGGAACTGCTTGCTGCAGCAATGCCAACAGTACATTACTATCGCCATGATAGCGATAAATCCGTTTGCTATTACTGTGTTCCAACAACTCCATGTCAGGATGACGGATCTGCTGCCCACCCACAACAGTCACTAGTTTACGTGGTTTTTGAATCTCTTTTAGATCAATCTCCGTTAAGATTCTACCCTGTTTGATAAAGACTGCGCGATCACAGTACTCTTGAACTTCACTAAGATTGTGACTGGATAGAAGAATGGTAGCTCCCTGTGAAGCTTGATCACCAAGTTCTTGAAACAATCTTCTCTGATTCAAAGGATCTAACCCGTTAGTTGGTTCATCCAGAATCAACACTTTAGGTTTTGACGCTAAAGCACACACTATAGCAACCTTTTTCTTGTTTCCCGTAGACAACTGACCGAACTTATTAGTGACATTTAGTTCAAATAACTCACATAAACGTTCGGCTTCCTTGATATACGTCTTACCAGCATGAAAATTGCTGTTCAGTCTTATGAGTTCATCAACGGTCATATGCTCATAATATCGCACATCACTAGGAACATAACCTGTAAACCGTTTAATCTCCTGGCTTTCAGTAACAACATCTTTACCATTGATGGTAGCATTGCCGCTGCTAGGATAAATGAAGTTTAGCAAAATCCTAATGGTTGTTGATTTTCCAGCTCCATTTGGTCCTACAAAACCAAGAATCTCACCCTCTTTTACAGAAAAAGTAACATCTTCAACCGCTAGCTGTTTCCCATAATATTTTTGCAAATGGTTAACCTGAATCATAGCAGATATACCTCCTAACCCATTATTACATAAAAGCAAATCTAGGACTGGGCGGACCAGTCCTAGATTTATTCAGTTCAGGCACTAAAATTTACAGTTTCAGATACCATAGCAGCGCGTTTACGCACCTGATGGCGAGCATAGAAGAAACTTGCCACTTGCCCCACACCTGCTAATGCCCATGTGACTGGGTAACAGGCGAATAAGCCAATAACGTTTGGGTACCATTTAAAGACCGTAGCCAGCCATATAATCCGCATTACACATGCACCAACCAAGGTGCAGAGCATTGGCAATACCGAATACCCCATACCCCGAGTAAGACCTGGAAAAACATTCATAAATCCACATGTAAAGTAAGCTATGACAATGACTTTAAGGCGTAGCATGCCCAGATCAATTACCTGAGGATCCTTGGTATAAAAGCTAAGCCAAAACTCACCTGTGAACCAGAGAATGCCACCTAAAATCAACCAAGTTGCTAGAATCAAGATTGCGCAGATCTTGGCTATAGTATCGATCCGGTCATACTTTTTGGCACCCATGTTCTGCCCAGTGAAAGTGATGGCTGCATTGTAATAAGCATTCATCGTTGTGCCAATAAACCCTTCCACATTACCACTGGCTGAACTGGCAGCAACCATGGTAGAGCCAAACGAGTTTACCGCTGATTGAATCAGCACATTTGAAATAGAAAATAACAGGTTTTGCAAACCAGCCGGTAGACCAATTCTGATGACGTCAACTAGTTTCTGCCGATCTAAACGTATCTGTTTTGGGATCAAACGGATAGACCGATCAGTTTTACAAAGGCAGTTAATAATAAGAAACAGTGTCAGATACTGTGAAATAACTGTAGCCCAAGCTACACCAGCCACATTCATCTTTAAGACAACAACGAATAGCAAGTTCAAAAACACATTAACTATACCAGATATGGTCAAATAGTTCATAGGTCGACGACTATCACCAACTGCACGCAGGATAGCTGCCCCAAAGTTGTAGACCATACTAGCTGGAACACCATAAAAATAAATGCGCAGATAAGTGATGGAAAGATCTAAAATATCATCCGGAGTACCCATCATCTCTAGCATTGGTTTACATAAGAATAAACCTATTAGCGTAACAAATATACCAGTTATGATGCTGAGCATAATTGACGTATGCACAGAACGGCTAACAACACGGGCATCACCTGCACCATAGTCTTGTGCTACTATAACACTTGTACCAACAGACAAACCCATAAATAGATTAACAATCAAGTTTATCAAGGGACCTGTAGCACCAACAGCAGCTAATGCTTCACTGCCGGAAAAGCGACCAACAACAATCATATCAGCCGCATTAAACAACAGTTGCAATAGATTCATTGCTAGAATTGGCAGTGCAAAGATTACTATCTTACTAAACAGCGGCCCATTAACCATATCCATTTCTTGATTACGTAAAGCCATAGCGCAAATCTTCCTTTTCCAATAGATGAGTGCTGATAATTATCATAGCACATTAAAATAATCAATGCTATCTCTTTTATGTTTCCAGCAAGTGTGATATCATTACAGTTATAAAATCCTGATAATTCTCAGAATGAGGAAGCATAAGCAATGATTAAGATTGAACCTACTATTCAAGTACATGAAACCATGCACAACTTGATCCGCTCGATGACCGATATGCAAGATTACCTTGCGGTTGTGTTGGAATACATTGGCGAAGTTCTTTCACCACAGCGTGAGCAAGAACTACTAAAACTATTTAAAAAATACAACATTCCACAAGCAAGTCTTCGATACAATGTTCACACTCTAGCTGCGAATCCTTATTTTCGCGATATCCGTCTAGAAAATGTCAATACACCAACAGTATCTTATACCGAGTCGGTCATCACTAAAAGGACTCTAATCAATATGGGATTTCACCAACCATTAGGGAAGTACTTGTTTCACTATCATCCAGTTGGTTACTTCGATACCGATGTTCATCTGCCAGCGCTGACTGAAGGTGATAAGATATGGATGTCGCCTGCACCAAGTGAAATTGCCAGTATGCAATTAGGTGTTGAAAATGGCCATGGCCACTGCCTTACATTAGGCTTGGGCATAGGTGTGCTGCCTTACCTTTGGCTTTTAAAAAGCGAAGTAGAAAGTGTAACAGTGGTGGAGATCAATGCTGATGTCATTGATTTGTTTTGCCAATATATTCAACCGCAGTTTAAGACTAACAAAAAGCTGAACATCATACATGGTGATGTATTGGATTATTACAACGCTGAATTTCTCAGCCAATTTGATTACATCTACGTGGACTGTTGGGAATCAAATGCCGATGGTCTAGAACTATATACCAAACTTATGGAAAAGCAGATATACGTGTCTAACATCGATTATTGGATCGAAGACTCAATACTCAGTGATCTGAAGTACATTGTGGCATCTTATCTGCTCACAGTCTATCAAAAGCAAAGCATTCCGGAATTTATATCTTCCATCGATACAGAAATGAAACCATACGCAAAAAAAGTGAATCGTTACTTTAAGCAAAGTGACGAGGTGATTAGTACCGAAACACAATTGTTGCGTATGGTTAATGGAAAAGATATACTCCAAGCAATTCTTGCTTGCTGATTCATCTTTTACAACTATACAATGATCGGCTCCAGAACTGATCTGGAGCCGATTGCTTTTAATATCGCTGTACAACAACCTGTTGCTTAAACTGCTCAACTAATTCTGCAGTTACATATCCTGTTTGAGCAAATTGGGTGTTGGCCATACCACAAGCCATCCCCATTTTTAGTACCTCCACTAAGTCTTGTCCCTGAGTGAAAGCTACAGCACATCCAGCTACAAACGAATCACCAGATCCAACCGCGCTGACAATCTCAATAGTCGGTGCTGTTAAACGATATACATCATCATTGGTAACAGCGATACAACCATCACCACCAAGTGTGACACATACTATATCAACACCACGTTGATGAAGTTCCTGCGCTGCTTGCAGCACGTCGGATTCTGTAACGAGTTCTTTACCAACAATGGCCTCTAACTCACTTGCATTAGGTTTAATCATGAATGGATGTGCAACCAAACTGGCAGTTAAAGCTATACCGCTAGTATCAAGTAAAACCCTCTTGTTCAAAGAATGACAGATTTCCACCAATTTGCCATAGAAATCTGTTGATACACCTTTTGGTAAACTCCCAGATATGGTAACTATGTCAACCTGCGCAGCCAGATCACGAAAACCTTGCAAGAACTTTTCTTGTTCAGCCGCAGAAATCGTTGGTCCAGGCTCTAAAACCTCAGTGGATGTGTTTAAAATAGGATCATTGATAGCAATGCAAATTCGAGTCTCTCCCTCAACTTCGACAAAAGCATCCTTAATGCCCTGCTTGCTGATTTGTGCCCGAATAAACTGACCATTGCTTCCACCAAGAAAACCAGTAGCCACCACCTGTGCACCTAATATCGTTGCCACACGCGAGACATTCAGTCCCTTTCCTCCTGCAGTAGCCCACATGTTGCTGGGACGGAAAACCTTGCCAACTGCAAAAGAAGTTACCTCATAGACCTTATCAATGGCTGGATTCAGTGTCACAGTTAGAATCATCTGATACCCTCCCAGCCCCTGCCATTGGAGCCACAAAGACGGATTTTGCTGCGCGCAACCTCTTTCACTGCATTCTTGGCTTTTCCCATATACTTACGGGGATCATTTTCCTCTGGATCATGGCTGAATACTTCTTGAATGGCCTGAGCCATTGGCACTTTTAACTCAGTTGCTATATTCACTTTACAAATGCCCCTGCTGATAGCCTCGCGAATCGCGGCATCTGGTACACCAGAAGCACCGTGAAGCACCAAAGGTATACTCACTTTGGACCTAATTGCTGATAATCTTTCAAAATCCAATTTTGGTTCTCCTTTATATAACCCGTGAGCAGTACCAATGGCTACCGCTAAAAAATCTACACCAGTGGCAGTAGCAAAATCCAAAGCTTCATCAGGAACAGTAAGTGCAGCTTCTCTTTCATCTACTGTCACCTCATCTTCAGTTCCTCCAATTCTACCAAGTTCAGCTTCAACAGCTACTCCCACACTCTTTGCAATCTCGACCACTTTTTTCACTGCGGCTACGTTCTCAGCATACGGAAGTTTGGAGCTATCAATCATCACAGAAGTATAACCAGCACGAATACACTGCAAAATCGTGGTAAAAGATTCACAGTGATCCACATGTAAAGCAATCGGAATATCGTAGAGTTCTGCTGCTGTTTTAACACAAGCAGCAACATATGGAATCCCCGCATGTTTCAAAGTACCAGGAGTGGTTTGAATGATCACGGGTGACTTTTCTTCCCATGCCGCTTCTACTACTGCTTGAATCGTTTCCAGATTATGAATGTTAAATGCGGCAACAGCATAACCTTCACGTTGTGCGTTTGCCAGCATCTGCACCGGATTGACTAATGCCAAAGGTATTCCCCCTCATATCTACGGATTAGCTTGGAATAGTACCATTAACGTCCCAGAGATCAGTCCAGTCCTTAGCACCTTCCCACAAGAACACTTGGCCTTTGATCAAGCGGCAGTTCTTGTCAATCGCTGCAATTTCCTGCATTTCTTCTTCAGTTAATGGCTCACCGATAGCTGCCTTTAAGTTGCTTAAATAATGCTCACGGCGAACCGAGAATGGAATAGGAATTTGACCGCGTTGTACTGCCCACTTAATGCAAACGATCGCTGGATGAACATTTAAGCGCTTAGCAATCTTAAGGATTACTGGATCCTCAAGAGGCGAAGTATCTTCAGGTGTTCTGTCACGCTCTGGACGGTTAGGAGAACCTATTGGACAAAAGCCAATGGGCACAATACCATTATCGACAACAAACTGGAACAATTCAGGTTGTTGGAAATGGGGGTGCAATTCCATCTGGTTGCATGCTGGCTTTATTTTGGCATCACGCAGTAATAATTTCAGTTTCGGTATCGTCATATTTGATGTGCCAATATGTCTAACTAATCCCATTTCAACCAGGCGTTCCATTTGGTACCAAGTTTCCATGTACTCTTCATGGATATACGGTCTGGCATGAGGATCCCGTGAATTGACATCCGCACCTGGAGCATGATAATTGGGGAAAGGCCAGTGCACAAAGTACATATCCAGATAATCCAGCTTCAGATCCTTTAAAGTCTTGGCTACCGCAAGCAGTACATTTCCCTTGCCATGCATGTCGTTCCACAGCTTAGAGCTGATGAACAACTCTTCCCGCTTAATGCCCGAAGCCATTACTTCTTGTAAAACGTCACCAATCAGATCTTCATTACCATAAACAGCGGCGCAATCAATAAAGCGGTAACCAACCGAGATAGCGCCTTTAACAGCTGCAGCTACATCTGCTGCCGGAACATGATCTGAACCAAATGTACCAAGACCAATAGCAGGTATTTCGGCACCTGTATACAGCTTTTTCTTTGGTATTAGATGTGGATCAACCCCATCCGGGGCAATGGTAAATGTTTCTGTCATGTGGTATCCTCCTTAAATACTTGCTTGAGATATCTGGTAAAGCTGACCAAAAGCATCTTTGAGCCGTTTGTACAACTCCAGATACAGTTGATAATATCCGCGATAAACTTGATGAACGTGTTCCTGCGGATAATGAACACGTTGTACCCGCACTGTTTGAGCAACAGCCTGCTCAAAACTCGAATAGACTCCTGTTCCTACGCCAGCTAAAATTGCTGCTCCTAAGGATGTAGCGCTATCAGAATATGGTACCTGGATGGTTCGTCCTGTTATGTCTGCCTTGATCTGGGTCCACACATGGCTGTTAGCGGCACCTCCCACACTAGTGAGCACATCTACTTGAGCACCCACCTCAGCTGCAGTCTCAAGGTTGTGCAGCAGTGAATAACCAACACCTTCCATTATTGCCCTAACCATATGAGCACGGGTCTTATCATAAGACAAGCCAAAGAAAACCCCTCTAGCTTTGCTATCCCAAATCGGCGACCGCTCACCAGCCATATACGGCAAAAATATAAGCCCATCGCTACCAGGACGAATCATTTCGGCCTCTTCACTCATAATCTCGTACGGACTTTTACCAACTTCACGTCCGCGAATCTGTTCATAAATGCCAAGCTGTTCTCTAAACCACCGCAATGTACCGCCACCACCAACGGTTCCACCTTGCAGCAGCCACTGATCAGGAACTACATGGTATCCTAAGATGAGCAAAGGATGTATTAAGGGTGTATCCACCTGGATACTCATTCCCCCAGCCTGTCCTCCTTGCTCCTGAGTCTGACCAGGTTTGATCACACCTGCACCAAGCGTACAGCATGCTGCATCTAATCCTCCAGCTACCACTGGAGTGCCTATTGATAATCCAGTCTCTGCTGCTGCCTTGGCTGTGACAGTCCCTACCACCTCATGACTGTGATACATTGGTGCCATCAGTTCCAATGATATGCCTAATTCCTCCGCAATATCCTCCTGCCAAGTACCATTTGCGATGTTAAAGAAGTGTAACCCATAACCCTGTGAAAAATCTTGAGAGTATTCTCCTGTCAACTTATATACCAGATAACTGTTGCTTTGAATAAACTTTGCTGTTTGTCGGTACAGTTCTGGCTCATGTTCCTGCATCCATAAAATCTTAGGAGTGATATAGGCAGGGTCAACCGGATTGCCATTAGTTTTGAGCAGCCGCTCTTCTCCGACCTTCTCTTTCATCCAATCAGCCTGTGCTTGAGCGCGGCGATCCAACCAAAGCATAGCCGGACGTAAAGGTTCACCGTTTTTATCCAAAGCAATACAAGCCCAACTTGTACCATCAACGCCTACAGCAGCGATATCTCCTGCAGAAATGCCGCTGTTTGCTAGAGCAGTATTGATTCCTTGACATGCTACTTGCCACCACAGACGTGGATCTTGTTCTACCCAACCAGCCTGGGGATAATTAGTAGGATATTCTCCGGTCCAGCTAGCCGCTATTTGACCATTATAATCAAAAATGGTAATCTTGCATGCTGATGTACCTAAATCTATAGCCAATAGAAACTGTTTTGACATACTTAGGCCTCCAGCAAAATTTTGCCTTTAACACGTCCAGGCACTGCTAGATCGTCGAAAGCGCTGCCAATGTCCTGCAAAGGAATAATCCGGTCGATTAGTTTATCAACGCGGATCTGCTTGGTTTTCAAATAATAAGCCGCCAACTCCCATTCTCTTCCGGGGAATGGTGCAGAGTAAGACATCCACGAACCTCTCACTGTCAGCTCTTTACGATTAATATATTCAAACTCACGTGGTTCTAGAGAAATCGCCTTAGATGGTGTACCAATGAACATCACATTTCCTTTGTTGCCAGCAATTTCAAGACTGAGTTTCTCTGTAAACTCCACACCAGCGGTTTCAATAACCATATCAAAGCCACGGCCAGATGTGGCTTCCCACACTTGATTTTTGAAACCATCGACTGTAGTGTTAATGGCTGAATATGCACCATATTCTTTGGCAATTGCTAACTTCTCGTCGTCGATATCAAAGACATAGATATGTCTGGCACCTAAAGCTTTAGCACACTGTAAAGTTAAAAGGCCGATGGTTCCCATACCAACGATGGCTACGTCATACCCACCTTGGAAATTAATAAGGAACAGGCCATGTAAAGCTACGGTAATCGGTTCCAAGAAAGCACCCTCGATAAAACCAACGCCTTCCGGAAGCTTCACCGCATTGATTGCTGGCAGTTTCACATATTCTGCCCAGCTGCCAGAAGTACGCGAACCCACGAAGCTGTAATGCTTGCATTGAGAGTAATTACCGCGGTGACAATCTATACACTGATGACAGGGCAAAAGTGGTGCACCTGAAACACTATCACCCACTTGGACATTATTCACCTGCTCACCAATGGCTACAACTTCACCAGAAAACTCATGTCCAAGAATAATAGGATAGAAATGCGCTGCTTTTCCAAGTACCCGCGGGATATCAGAACCACAAATCCCAGTAGCTTTCACTTTCACTAAAACTTCATTAGGTCCTATTTGCGGGGTATCCACCTCTTCATAACGAATATCTCGCTGTCCATGTAATACAGCTGCTTTCACAATTATCTCCTCCTAGCTAAACAGCTAAACGTTTAATAGAGATTTAATTTTATTTAAACTAACGTTTTCACTGACTCCTTGATCATCAATTCGGTCTTTAAACGATACATGGCAGGAAACCCGCTATAGTCTCCCTGCAGACGCTTTAAAAGCAATTTTGCTGCTGTTTCCCCTATTTCCTGCATTGGTTGAACAACTATTGATAAGGCTGGTTTAACAATTTGTGCCATCTGAATATTGTCAAAACCAATGATGGATAGTTGATCAGGTATAGCAATATCCTGTTCGTTGATTGCCATTATCGCTCCTAAAGTCATTTCATAGTTAGTGACAAAAATACCCGAGGGTGGATTATCCATGGCCATTAACTCCTTTAAGAGCCTATAACCACTTTCTAAATCATAATTACCATACTTAATCAAGCTTGTATCAATATGTAAAGCATAATCCTTGTGAACCCGCATATAACCCTTGACACGCTCTTGAGTGGTATATATGTCCTGGGGTCCTCCGATAATCCCAATTCGGCGATGACCGCTGACAATTAACAGTTCAACCGCATTATAAGCTGCATTAAGGTTATCTGACAATACTACGTCACACTCAACATCCTTCAGAATTCTGTCAATCAAAACACAGGGAATATTTCTGTCTAGTACCTCCTGTATATAAGCGGCATCACCTCCATGGGGAACAACGATCATACCATCCACCATTTTGTCAATTAAAAAGTTTAGCTTCGCTTTTTCCAGTTCTAAACTCTCGCGATAATCACAGACGATAGTACTGTAGCGATGCTGCAGCAGGATGTTTTCTACATTGGAAATGATGCTGGTAAAGAATATGTTCTCCAAGCTCGGAATCAGAATGCCAATCGTCTTAGTACGATTGGTTTTTAAACCGCGGGCTAGCTCGTTAACCCGAAAGTCTAAAATACGAATGGCTTCTTCTATCTTGTGCTTATTTTCTTCACGCACATTACCACCGTTTATATATTTTGAAATGGTTGCTATGGACAACCCTGTATACTTAGCTACATCTTTGATGGTCGCTCCTATTTCCACCACTTCCTATCGTGAAACGTTTCGTTCCAATAACTTTATCATAATATAAAAACATAGAAAAAGAAAGGGTAAGATTACTACCAGTATATCATATTAACTTTAAATTTTCTTACTAAGTAAATGCATATTAGCAGACTCATTCACTTCATAATATCTTATTCATGAAACCCCTTCTTCGACTTGAATTTGAGAAAAAAGAAGATATCGCCTACCACATTGTCATGAGAAGGAGATATCTTCTTACATTATTGCAATTAAGCTAAAACATCTGCAGCATAGTACTTGAGCTTATAGGCTAAAATCACCATCAAGAATAATATGATCAAAGTATATTGATTTTGCGCCACGCACCTGTTCATGGGCTATCATCTCAATAGTGTTAGCACCAGCAACTAAAGGCACCTCTAGTTCATACATAGCCCAATCACTATAATCAGAAGTCGCGGTGAATACAGGAGTAGCTATCTTTGTACCATTTACATAGATATCTATGGTATCAATGTCTACTCCAGGAACAGAATATTTGATACCCAAAGTGTAAACTCCATCTTTGGGAGCTTTCACATGCGCCCGAACTGCAGCGCCAGGATTGGTTCCAAAGCGCACGTAACCTTGGCCAGTATAATTATAAACCCCTCTACGTATGCCATTGGTAACATTTTCTTCGATAAACTTGTAATCAAAGTGCTCCGCTTCGTATTGCCGCGGGCCTGTATAGAATGGGGGTCTATCTGGCGGCACAACAGTACCCATTGTATATTCCTCTAACCGATCGACTGCGCTTCCAGCACAGTTAATGACAATATCTACAGGTCCGTTATGGCTAACAGTCAATGTGAATACCCCATTGGACCAATCAGAAGTAATCACGCTTGGTATCTGGTTTGTACCTCTGTCAACATACGACCAAGTAGGCTCGGAAATACTGCCGCGGATGACGATCTGGTTGGTCATTAGTTCCCGCTTATTTGGATCGTAATTGTTTAAGTAAATGTTTAGATGATCATTGAACTCGCGGATTACTCCAGTGGTGTATGGCAAGTAAGTAAGCTCAATGCTCTCTGCTGTGTTATACTTGAATGGAATAACGCCACTGGCACTCTGTCCTGTCTTATAAGGATTATAGGTTACCCACAAGTTTTCGTTTCGTGCAGCGTAAATATCTCCCGAATATTCTACTGGAAAGATACGTTCAATCTCAGCCCTGACATCAGCCAGCTGTTTGAAATTACTAACGCTGACCTGATATTGGAATTTTTGCGCTAATTCATCAGCCAAACTGAAAGCTGTGGGAAATGCCGGATAACGTCCAGTCTTTTTAAACCAGCTAATTTGGTTTAAACCTGTTCCATCGTCATCCATATAATAAAACCGCTTGATAAAAAATTGAGGACTGCTATATAAATCCTGTTGTGAACCAAATTTGACATCGTTAATAAATATGACTTTTGTGCGTTCAATTACTTCTTCACGGCTAAGAATCCGCAAGGTTCCATCAATAATCTTTCGAAATATGTCAATGCTCACATTCGCAAATTGAGGGTATATACCCCACTGCCGGGCTGTATAACCATCAGAAACTCTCACACGAGGTAATTCTCTAAAACATTGCAGCCAAATTAATTCTGGACCATCAATGACAGTTTGTCCAGTTAGCGCTACATGCTCAATCACCGGCGCGATTCCAGAAGGTACAGGAAACTCTTCATCGGGCTTGCTAGGATGCGGATTCCAACCTGATTGGTCGAAACGAATGCCATAGTTTCCTGCATAACCCGCAAGGAACATACCCAAACTAACACTTTCAATATCATGGAAGCCATAATTTGAAGTAAACTTTTCACAGATGATGAAGTTTTCCGGATACATGCGCAGTTTTTCAGCAAAGTTGGGATGTGCTTTTACCATGGCTAAAGGATTTAAAGAAGCACCCCAATAACCCCCGGTCACACTGACAACTACATAACCTCCATATTTATTGCTCAACTCCACCAAGTTGCCAAGGTGAACGAGCCGTTCTGCAAATGATGGGGTAAATCCAGGCTGATCAAAACCCCAAAATTGCTCGCAGTAATTAAATCCCAGAAAATTGGGATAGTCCCGGTAAAACTCAGCATAAATTGTTTCCTCATAGTCCATAGTTTCATCATAATCCGGAAAATGGCTCTGACCACCACTGGCAGGTTGGATCATCGCCCATACTTGGTTTTCAGCACAAGTTCTTAACCAAGATTTGGCGGTTTCATAACCATACTGGACCGTCAACCATTCTTTCTGTTCATTGTCCCAGTTAATAGACAAAGATATATTGAAGACAACATAAGGCAAAATGTCTTCTGGTATAAGATCAATAATTTTTTGTGGATCTGCCCAATTCCAGGTATCAATATGCACAAGCCACATTGGCTGCTCCGGTGAAATGGGACGGCGCAAGTTAGAACCATCAGCTGCAGATACCACAGTAGTGCTGCACATCAGTGCTGTAATCACTACAGCAATCAAAAGCAACGATAAACTTTTACGCATTTAACCACCACCTAATATATATTACTGGAAATTCTCACCATAATAGTTCCTGCCTTAGGTCTGAAACTCCTGCTTGAAGCAATGAAAATAAACACGGCAGATAGCGCCTACCTGCCGTGATATAAGCATACTTAACTATCTAATTTAAAGTGAGCCACCAGTTCTCTTAATTTTACGCTCATATCCGACAAATCTTGAGCAGAACTGGCTACTTGCTGCATCGATGCTGCTTGTTCTTCTGTAGCACTGGCTATTTCATGTCCATCACAATTCACTTGTGCCAAACCCGAAGTGATCTCTTCGACTTTAATGGCAATGTCGTCTACCGCCTGGAGTATCATCCGCAGAATAGCTGCCCCTTGATCAACATTGGATAGAGCCACCTCTGTTTGCTCTGCTCCTCTCTGCATTCCTGCTACAGCTGCGGAGATTCCCTCCTGTATCTGATCGATTAAGGTTTTAATTTCAGCCGTTGCCTTGGCAGACTGCTCAGCCAATTTGCGAACCTCATCAGCTACAACAGCAAACCCACGACCGTGTTCACCTGCACGTGCTGCCTCAATTGCTGCATTTAAAGCCAGCAGATTGGTTTGCCCCGCTATTGCACTGATCACATTGATAATATTTCCGATCTTGCCCGAAAGAGATCCGAGATTTGCTATTTCATCAGCTAACAGCTTTGAGTCTTCATTTAATGTTTGCATTTGTTGGATGATACCTTTAATTGCTTTTTCTCCTTCGAGGGCTTTGCTGGAAGCATCATGAGCAACGTTGCTCATACTCTGAGCATGTGTATTCATTACATCCAGAGTGCCAGAAAACTGGTTAGTAGTGCTTGCTACTTCTTCTACAGAAGCACTCACCTGTTCTGTAGCGGCAGCCATTTGATCAATAATACCAGCCATTGTGTTGGCAGAGTTGGCTACCAGTTTAATAGCGTTACGCATACTCAGCACCGTTGTATTGAGTGCAGCTGCCACCCTGCCAATCTCATCATTAGATTTTATCTGCACAGTCTTAGTCAGATCACCATTAGCTACCACTTCGATCACTGCTTGAACCTGACGCAGTGGAGCAGCAATCTGACGTCCAATTAAAATAGAAATAAGGATCGCAATCAAAATAACGACGTGTGCAACTAAAAACAAGTAAGCTCGCAGCTGCGAAACATTGCTTAACACTTCATGTTCCATTGCACCAACCGCAACAATCCAGCCAGTGGACGGAACTGTCGCTAAGCCAACTATACGGCTCAATCCATCATCTAATTTATACCGAACTACACCATTTTTACCAATGCCTAAAGCTTTAATTGCTCGACCTGCATTAGCAAAGCGACTCGACTCATCAAAGATATTGACTTGATCAAAAACGATCTGCCGATCAGGATAAGCATGGACTGTGCCATCAGCACCAACGATATACGCCCATCCGCTATCCCCAAAACCTAGTTGATCAGTAATATCGCTGAGTAACATGCCATCCGCCCTGCCTACCAAAACACCAACAATCTGATTAGCAGCATCACGGATTGGTACAGCAAACGCTAGCATCAGCGTATTATCCGCTCGACTGATAAAAATATTTGAAACCACTGACTTGCCTTGGAAAGCTTTGACGACAAAATCAAGATCGCCAAGATATGTAACCACACCATGCGTATTCCTTCCTGTTCCACTAGGTTCTACAACCGCAAATTGGTAAAAACCAAGCTTGTCCCCTAATTCAGCGGTCAGCACTGTACTTTGTATGTCCCAATCCATTTGCTGGATTTCTGGCCGTGCTGCAATAATTTCCAAGGCCGTCAATCTTTTGTCAATTATGCTCTCAAGATATTTACTAGCTTCTAATGCTTGCAGCGTGAGAGCGCGTTCAACTTCGGAAATGACAGCAGACGAACCATTATTAAAAGCTAATATTACTAAAACTATACAGGTTGAAAGAATTAAACCACTTACATATGTTGCTATTTTTACTACAACACTTCGTCTACGAGTCATTGATTATCCTCCTCGATGTCGCATATACTTACCTATGTCTAGCTATTTAACGATTCCACCACACCTTCAGCAAATAAGAATTTAGTATCAATTAGAATCAGTAAGTAATCGTCAAATTTAGCAATTCCATAGATGATATCACTTTTGATATTTGATATTTTAGTTGCAGGCTCAATCATGTCGTCAGATACATTGACAACTTCTTCCACATTATCCACGCATATACCCACCAACAGATTATCCTTTTCCACAATGATGATTTCTGAATTCTCGATGTTTGCCAATTCAGGCAGCCCAAATTGTCTGCGTAAAGAGATGATGGGAATAATTTGATCTCTAAGCTTGAAAATGCCCATGACCCTATCGTTCATTTGGGGCAGTTTAGTGATCTTGTCCCACTTGACAATTTCCCTCACTGCAGATATCCCTAACCCATATTTTTCTTCGCCTAAAGCAAATACAATAAACTTCATCTGGTCCTTTGTATCCATGGTTAGAATAACTTCACTCCTTTAAAGTTCTAAAGTAAAATAAAAAACAGCCTCTTTCTTGGAACGAGAAAAAGGCTGCAGTCATCAGAAATCCTCTGCGGATATAAACGGCAACCCGGCTATCATGGTTACGGAATAACTTTAGACCCGTGGCTTTGCGTCTGCCCCTTTCAGGACATTTGCCTTTTTCATTATTTTAGTCATTAACTATGTAAAAGAGCCAGCAACATAAAGGGAATGATCGGCATCTCCCCTTTCTTCACTGAATGAAAAAGCTCTTACTGTATAGGTACAATCCTAATACTATAATAATAAACTGAATGGATATTATTATGCAATAAGATCTTTTGTTAAAGAGTCCATTTCTTGTGATAAAAAATGCACTTTGTTATCCTAAATGCATTTATCGCTTTACCAGCTGTAGTACATAACCGAAGCAATATTCTTTATCCAAAACATATATAATATAAGCTAGAGACTAACGAACTGGAGGGAACAAGCATTGCGAGAAATCAAACAAGGTAGCAATCGTTTTTACATCGGTGATTCCGAAGATAGTATCATGGCCGAAATTACATTTAAACCTACAGGAGATAATGTGATAACCATCGATCACACTTATGTTGCGCCAGAACTGCGCGGTCAAGGAATTGCCAAAAAGCTATTAGACAGATTAGTAACGTGGGCACGGACAGAGAACAAAAAAATTATTCCAATTTGCTCCTATGCCAAACAACAAATGGAAAATAATGACGAATACCATGATATACTATACCACTAAAGCCAATTTCAGAGGACGGAGTGAATGACATGAAAATTACGATAGGTGTCATGCTTCGTCCCTATTTATATTGACAGACTCAAGAAAATCAGTATAATTTGTTATACAAGTAATACTGGTAATACAAGTTATACTCGACTAAGGTAAATTTGAGAAAGAAGGTAATAATGTGAAAGCTAAATCAGATGCTCGTGGCAGATATATGGGTTCTGTGAAAGTGGGTCCAAAAGGACAGATTGTTATTCCTAAAGAAGTACGTGAAATGTTCCAGATCGAACCAGGTGATACCCTTATCCTCTTGGCTGATGCTGAAAAAGGCATTGCTATCGAGCGATATGATGTATTTGCCAAAATTGCTGATGCTATCCTTGAGGGCAAGGCACAGGAGGTTTACTCAGAACAAAATTTGGAAGAAATGATGAATTTTGCCAAGGCCATTAAGTCAATTAAGGAGGAAAAATAATGGCTGCAATTCAAACTCAGAATCTCACAAAAAGATATAAGACGAAGACAGCTGTAGATAATCTCAACCTCACCATTGATGAGGGTGAACTCTTTGCTTTGCTGGGTGTTAATGGTGCAGGCAAAACTACAACAATTAAAATGCTCTCGTGCCTTACCAAACCCACTAGCGGGGATGCGTTTTTAATGGGTTACAGTGTAGTTAGTTTCCCACTTAAGGTTAAAGAGCTCATAAATGTCTCGCCACAAGAAACTGCAGTTGCTCCTAATCTTTCTGTACGCGAAAACTTAGAGCTGATAGCCGGAATTAATGGATTTGATACAAAAACAGTACGTGCTAGAGTTGAACAGATAATCACGGAGTTTTCCTTAGGAGAAGTTGTCAAGAGCAAAGCCAGTACATTATCAGGAGGATGGCAACGTAGACTATCGATTGCCATGGCTCTGGTTACTGAACCGAAGATACTTTTCTTGGATGAACCTACTCTGGGATTAGATGTACTTGCGCGCCGTGAACTTTGGCGAATCATTGAAACACTTAAAGGTAAAGCAACTATTGTGCTTACTACCCACTATCTTGAAGAAGCAGAAGCACTCGCAGATCGCATCGGAATTATGGCCAATGGTAAGTTGGTGGCTGTAGGTACAGCTCAGGAACTTAAGGATTATGCTGAAGTAAGTAAGTTTGAAGATGCTTTTATTGCTCTCTGTCAAGGAGGAATATCTCAATGAAAATTCGCAGTTTCGCAATTAGAAACACTAAAGAGATTATCCGTGATCCAATCACTATAGCTTTCGGACTAGGTTTTCCAACGATCATGTTATTGCTTTTGACACTTATCCAATCAAATGTGCCAGTTGAACTATTCGTAATCGATAAGCTAACTCCGGGTGTAGCTGTATTTGGATTGTCATTTATCTCACTGTTTTCAGGAGTTGTTATTGCTAAAGATAGAACTACCTCATTTATGTTACGCTTGTTCACTTCACCGATGACTGCCAAAGATTTTATCTTGGGATACACTCTGCCTTTGCTGCCATTGTCCTTACTGCAAATAACATTTTGCTTCTTGATTTCCATCATGCTTGGACTAGAAGTTACCACGCGCATTCTCATGTCCATCATCGTCCTTATGCCAGCAGCGCTCTTATATATCGCCATCGGACTATTGTGCGGCAGCGTGTTTACAGATAAACAAGTCGGCGGAATCTGTGGAGCACTACTGACAAATTTAGCTGCTTGGCTGTCTGGTACATGGTTTGATCTCAGTTTAGTTGGAAAGACATTTAGTACTATAGCCAATATGCTGCCATTTTCCCATGCAGTAAGTGCTGGTAGATTAGCACTTGCTGGACAATACAGCGGGCTGGTGACCGACTTGGTCTGGGTCAGCAGTTACGCCATTGCAATGCTAATTCTAGCTGCAATTGTATTCACTAAAAAAATGCACAGCGATGCTTAAATATTGTCGAAAAACAAGGGTACTGTTTCAACCTGAAACCATACCCTTGATCGTTTTCTATTGTTTCTCCCCGAAGACTGTAAGTTGCTTTCTTTCTATGGTTTGTACACATACAATGTCGCGGAAAATGGGTTTTGTTCATTATAATCCATTTCTTGAAAATGCTGAACAACAAAACCTGCAGCAGTGAGTTCATTTATGTAACCAGCCTTGGTCTTTGCTCGCGCTGGAACCAAAGGTATGAAAACTTCAATTTCTTTGTCGCCGTTCTGAACTACTCTTTTAGCTGGTGTAACATAATCTGATTTGGTAATAGATACCCACTCTTCAAAAGTGGTAATTTCTCCCTCAAAAGCATCAACTCTGAAACTCTCACGGTAAAATAGCATGGGAGCATTACTTTTTAAACAATTAAACGCATTTTGCAGATACCTTCTTCGATCTTGGTCTAACACTATCATATGTAATCCCATGATATCTAAGGCTGCATCATACTTTGAATCAATTGCCTGATTTACCATGTCACATAATTCAACAATCGCATTAGGGAAGGGTGCTAAAATACTCTTGGCTTTTTCAACAGCTGTTGGCGAAATATCAACACCATGATATATACAACCTAAGCGTGATAAAATAACTCCTGCTGCACCCTCGCCACAGGCAAACTCGATTACCTTTTTTCCTGCTAGTTGATGCTCATTAACCCAATTGGTTAATACCTTTGTCAACTCTTCATCGTTAGGATTATGACCCCAAAAGTCTACCCCAGCGCTATAAACCCTTTGATACCTTTCTTCATAAGCGTAATAATAGGGTTTGTTGTTCATAAACTCATCCCCTGTTTCTCATATGACCAGTATAAATTTTATTACCTTAATTGTAAAAAATAACGGGTATTGCTTCAAGGTTGAAACAATACCCTTCGCTTTGCCCACTATAGTACATAGCTTTCTAACGCTTCCAAATCCTTAACAATGATCACCTTATTGCCAATCAGATCAATGTAACCAAGTTCCTTGAATTCTCCTAGCTTTCGGGTAATCGTCTCGCGTCTGAGCCCAGAATAATTACCTAACTCTTCTCTGCTCATAGATAACTCTAATCGAATACCCTCATCTGTCTCAACACCAATCCGTTTCACCAGCTTAAGCAACAGCCCTGCAGTTTTCATAGATGCATTGCTAGTAGCCAGTCTCTGAATCAGTTCTTCAGCCCAGCGGATGCGCTCAAAACTCTTGACTAATACACTTCTAAGCACAACGGGTGAATCATAGAAGTATCGATCAAAGGTCGATTTGGGAATCGCGACAATCTGGCAATCTGTAAGTGCCTGGCCAATATAGCGATAAGGTGAATTAACAAGAAGATTCAATCCGCCAACGAAGTCACCATCCCGATAAATATAGAAGATCTGTTCTTCACCATCAATAGTATTATAAAAGATTTTCATTTGTCCTTTATAAATTAGGTACATGAATTCTGGCGGATCACCTGTTCTAAAGATATACTCGCCAGCTTTGACATTGAGCAGCATCACTTCATGCAAGACAGCATCAACATCAGCTTCATCCACATCACTTAATAACGGCAGGTGCCTTAAGTTGACGAGCATCTCATTTCGTTCTTTTTCCGAAGCCAGTTCTTTCGCTTTAAGCCTTCTAAACTGCTCTTCTTTTTTAATTAAATCTGTTTTTCTTTCCCGATGCAAGCTTTCTGCAAAAAGCTTATTGGCCAGAACCTCAAATTCTTTGGCTTTCTCCTTATCCATCGGTTCTACTCCTTCTAAACGATAAGGTATCCCTAACTCATGATATTTTTTGACACCCGCTGTATGATAAGGCAGTATCTCAATACGTTCCACCCTATGCCTGATTGGTTTAATGATCTCAACTAATCTGTGCATAGACTGTATGTTATCCGTATAACCTGGAACCATTACATGCCGAATCCAAATTTGACCATTGAAACCATAGTTATCCAAATTAGCTAAGAAATTCAAATAGGTTTTAAACCCGTCAATGGTTGTCAATTCTGCAAAGGATCGCTGGTCAAAAGCTTTAACATCAAGAATCAGTGTATCAACCAACGGAAAGATCTTCGTATAATAAGCGGGATTACCAAATCCAGATGTATCTACACAAGTATTATAATCTTCTTGCTTAAGAATTTTCAAGGTTTCATATAAGAACTCACCCTGCAGCAATGGTTCACCACCTGAAAAAGTAACCCCGCCTTCCTCGCCATAGTATGAACGATAGCGTGCAGCTATTTCCAACACTCTCTGGGGAGTTATTTCCTGGCCCCCCATTCGCTTCCAAGTATCAGGGTTGTGACAATAAGCACACCGCAACGGGCAGCCTTGCAGGAAGAATATGGTTCGCGTCCCTGGTCCGTCTACTAAACCCATGGTTTCAATTGAATGGAGGTACCCAAGCATAACATCCCCTCTTTCACATATCAATTAAACAAATGTGTGGAAAGTTCTATTGATTACATCCAATTGATGTTCGCGATCAAGTTGATTAAACCTCACCGCATAACCCGATACACGAATTGTCAAGTTCGGATATTTATCAGGATTTTCCATCGCATCGATCAGCAGCTGTTTATCAAGAACATTGACATTCAGATGAAAAGCACCCATACCGAAATATCCATCCAGAATGTTGGTCAGGTTTGTGATGCGTTCCTCAAGGTTTTTCCCCAAAGCAGCTGGGACGATAGAAAAAGTATTGGAAATACCATCTTGATTGACACCCGCATAGGGAATCTTTGCAACCGAGTTGAGCGATGCTAACGCACCTGACTGGTCAGCTCCATTCGTCGGGTTAGCACCAGGTGCAAAAGGTTCACCTTTCTTCCGTCCATCAGGAGTAGTACCAGTCTTCTTGCCATACAGCACATTTGAAGTAATTGTCAAGATAGATAAAGTGTGCTCTGCATTTCTGTATGCTGGCACTTTGCGCAAAGCCTCAATAAAGTACTTGCAGATCATGATTGCAATTTCATCCGCGCGATCATCATCGTTACCATATCTGGGGAAAGATCCTTCAACCTCAAAATCCACAGCGATCCCTGCTTCATTGCGAATTGGTTTGACTTTTGCATACTTGATCGCTGATAAGGAATCAGCGGCAATAGAAAAACCGGCAATACCAAATGCGATGTATCTGTGTACATATGGATCATGAAGTGCCATTTGTCCTGCTTCATAAGCGTATTTATCATTCATATAATGAATGGTGTTCATCGTATTAACATAGATCTCTGCAAGTTTATCCATAACTTTCTTAAACGAAGCTAACACTGTGTCATAATCCAGTATCTCTTGTGTATTTGGTTCAATGCCTGGTAGAACCTGTACATATTCCCCAGTGTTTTTATCTTTGTACACCTCATCAAATCCGCCATTAATTGCATACAGCAGTGCCTTTGCCAGGTTAGCCCGCGCTCCGAAAAACTGCATGTCTTTACCTACCCGCATAGCTGAGACGCAGCATGCAATAGCATAATCATCACCATAGATTGGCCGCATGAGATCATCGTTTTCGTATTGAATTGATGCTGTTTTAATACTCATATACGCACAGTATTCCTTAAACTCTCGTGGCAGCTTCTCTGACCATAAAACAGTCATATTAGGTTCTGGTGCAGTACCCAAATTGTCAAGGGTGTGGATAAACCGATATGCTGTCTTGGTCACCAACGGTCTGCCATCTTCACCAATACCACCGATAGACTCTGTCACCCAGGTAGGATCTCCAGCAAACAGTTCATCATACTCTGGAGTGCGTAAATGTCTTACTAAGCGCAGTTTAATCACAAGTTGATCAATGAGTTCTTGTGCTCTCTGCTCATCAATAAGACCTTGTTTGAGGTCTCTTTGGATGTAAATGTCAAGGAAAGCAGTGTTTCGTCCAAGACTCATGGCTGCACCATTATTCTCTTTTACTGCAGCTAAGTACCCGAAGTATAGCCACTGTACTGCTTCTTGAGCATTCCGAGCTGGTCTGCCAATGTCAAAGCCATATTTGGCAGCCATGGACTTGATCTTATCCAGCGCACGAATCTGCTCAGCAAATTCTTCTCTAATCCTAATGTTATCTTCAGTAGCTGGCCCAGTATGGTTTGCTTTGTCTTTTATCCGCATTTCTTTTAGGTAATCAATACCATAGAGTGCCACCCGGCGATAATCACCAATAATCCTCCCACGCCCGTAAGCATCAGGCAAACCAGTAAGCAGACCTGCTGAACGCACTTTACGCATTTCATCAGTATAAGCATCGAATACTCCCTGGTTATGGGTCTTTCTATATTCGTTAAACCGCGCTTCCATCTCAGGATCCATCTCAAGCCCATAAGCAGCCAATGCTGCCTTAACCATACGGAAACCACCATAAGGATTCATAATTCTCTTAAGTGGTTCATCAGTCTGCAGTCCAACAATTAGTTCATTGTCTTTGTCAATGTACCCTGGAGGAAAATTATCAATGCCACTGAAGCGTTCAAGATCCACCTTAATTCTCTTGCTGCGCACTTCTTCTTGGATCATTCGGTTTACCTTTTCCCAGAGCTGTTTAGTAGTCTCTGAAGGTCCCACTAAAAAGCTAGCGTCTCCATAATATGGCTCATAATTCTGCTGAATAAAGTCACGTACATCAATGCCTTCGGACCATTTTCCAGGCTTAAAACCTTTCCATGCCTCGGCCATTTCTTGTCGATTAAACAAGTTTTCTTTCATGCATCTATCCTCCACTTCTTTATTTTTATCACTCACACAATACTGCTCGCATCTATCGTTAGCTTTAGTATAGACATAAACAGAAAAAATTGCTGTGACCTGGATCACTATATTTTGATTTAAGAATAATTTTTCAGCAAAAAAATACCAGTCTCGCATCCATTGCGAAAACCGGTCAGAACAGCTATCCAGTAAGCTATTGACGGAAATTACAATCACGATTAGTATTATTAATATGTCATCTGGCAAACATATTATATTTTAAGTATGGAGGGAATCTATGGCATCTGTAAAAGCACTTTTTGCACCCAATGATTTGACGGAAGGAACACCTTGGAAAAGAATTGTGGAGTTTACTATACCGATGTTAATCGGTAATGTGGCACAACAGCTCTATAACACTGCTGATTCAATCGTTGTAGGCAAATACATCGGTGATAATGCTCTAGCAGCTGTGGGCAGCGCTTCACCCATCCTCAATCTTCTACTGGTATTATTCGTAGGTGTTTCTGTAGGAGCAGGAATTCTAGTATCCCAGTATTTCGGCGCTAAAGACAAAGAGAAACTTTCGCGGACCATTGGTACCTGTATCACTTTAAACGCCATTACTTCATTAATAATTATGGTTCTTGGTCCATTGATCGCTCGACCAATGTTGGAACTTTTGAAAACACCGGCGTCAGTACTTAATTGGTGTGAAGAATACTTAAATATCTTCTTTTTAGGAATTATTGGTTTCTCATATTACAATATCTTTGCAGGAATTCTGCGTGGATTAGGTGATTCACTTTCTGCCCTTCTATTTTTGTTAGTCTCTACTTTCCTAAATGTAATATTAGATATTTGGTTTGTTGCTGGATTCAAGATGGGCGTTCCAGGAGTAGCACTGGCCACCATTCTTGCTCAAGGCATATCAGCCATACTTTGCTTACTTAAAATATTAAAGATGAAGGACAGCTGCGATCTAAACTGGGCAATGCTGAAATTAGACAAGGATATATCTACCAAGCTGATCAAGTTAGGTTTACCTTCAGGTTTAACCCAAGCGATCTTTTCGTTGGCAATGATTGTAGTTCAATCGTTGACCAACAGCTTTGGGGAAATGTTCATCGCCTGCAATGTGATTGTCATGCGGGTTGATGGGTTTGCAATGATGCCGAATTTCTCCTTTGGTAGTGCATTAACTACTTTTGCTGGGCAAAACATTGGCGCTAAGCGAATGGATCGGGTAGATCAAGGTGCTAAGCAAGGTACACTTATTGCTGTAGCGACAGCAACTACAATCACCATTTTGATCTTACTTTTTGGTAAATACCTGATGAGTATCTTTACAGACACCGCAGAGCTGGTTGATCTTAGTATGCGTATGATGCGTATTTTAGCTGTTGGTTATATAGCAGTTGCCGTATCCCAATATCTGTCTGGAGTCATGCGTGGAGCTGGTGATACGATGACACCGATGTGGATTTCCCTCTTTACCACGATCGTGTTACGGGTCCCAATTGCTTATGGCCTGGCTTATGCAACCAGAAGTGAACTGTACCCAGTTGGCAGACCCGAATCACTCTTTATTTCGCTGTTGATTTCTTGGACATTGGGTGCTGTCATTACCGCTATTGTTTATCGGAAAGGCAAATGGCGCCAAATTAATCTCCAATAAACGTAACAGATCGATGGCTTTTCCCCTTATCCTAGTATTGGAGGGATTATTTTGCTGGAAGCTTTTCTCCGCATTGGTGTACTGATAGGAATAGTGGCAATCCTAACTGTAGGATTTTGGTATTTATTCCGGACTTTTTGGAAAAAAACTTCTAGACGCACAGTCAGACTTGCATTCTTTGTTCTCTCTTTGAGCTTAGCCGTGGGTACGGTCCTTTTAACTCTTAATTTCTATGTTTATTACGGAATCGGCTATCAACCAGACATTTACCGTGTGGGTGACCGCAATTCCAATATGGTTGCCATTACTTTTGACGACGGCCCTAGTGCTGAATTCACACCAGCAATCTTGGATATTCTAAAAGCATACAATGTCCCCGCTACATTCTTTATGGTAGGTGCACATGTTGAAAAATATCCAGAGATTGCCCAAAGGATTGTTGAAGAAGGTCACGAAATTGGCAATCATACATTAAATCATCGCAACCTTCCAACCTTATCCACAGGCGCATTATACCAGGAACTGGTGGAAGCAACAGAAGTTATAGTACGAGTGACAGGTGTCTACCCAGCCTATTTACGGCCACCTCGTGGTATGTATGATGGAAGATCGAGACGGTTAGCCAGTTTATTAGGACAGGAAATAGTGCTTTGGTCTGTGTCCACACGCGATTGGCGTTATGGAGTCACTCCTCAAAATATCCTTAAGACCATTAACAGCAAAGTAAAAGGCGGAGATATCATCCTCTTTCACGATAGTGGGGCATTGATCAAGCACGAAGGGGGAGATCGCCGAGCTACTGTGTTAGCTTTGCCTGAGGTCATTGAAACACTGCGTGCTAAAGGCTTAGAGATTGTTCCATTGAGTGTGCTCCTACATGGTGCTGTCGGTGAAGAATTACCACAAGTAGATATGCCTGAGTAAAGTGGAGTGAGTTTTATGCAGTATACAATTGGTGGAGTAAATGACGCCAAGTACATCGCTATGGTTTATCTCGAAGCTTTTCCGGAAAGCATAGACATGTTTTTCAAGCAAAAAAAACACTCAAAGCTGATAGAACTCTTAACGAATGCATTTGCACTTGTGCTCCTTACTGGGGCACAAGTGCTTGTCGCACAGGAACCAGAAACACAAGTTCTCGGTTATTGCATTTATTCTCGGCCAATGTTTTTATCCAGAAGATTCGGTATTATCTTAAAAAACATTGGTGCAATTTGCAAACATCTTATAGGTTGTTTGACCAATATTAATATCAAAGAGTTGGCAAAACTGACTCACAATGCGCTGGCCATGCACTTTCATACACATATGGATCACCCGCTTCCAAAATGCGGTCGCATCAACTCTATTGCGGTCAGTCCCGCTGCTCAAGGTCGTGGCATTGGTAAAGAATTGTTAAGACGGGCACTGCACGAGCTATCGGATATACCGGTATTTCTTAGTGTTCGGCCAAATAACAATACTGCTAAGCATCTTTATCTTAAAGCTGGTTTTCGACCAATTGGTACGACAAGTGATTTGCAAGGTGAATGGGTTTTGATGCTTAAAGACTAGACGGTGTTGAAGTATGAATAGAATCCCGCCAATTGATAATTTCGAAGTGAACTTTAGTATTGATCTGGTTCAGTATAATACGCTCTAGCCTTCTGGCTACTGTTTTAGCGCAATCCTCAGTAGCTGCTGCCAGAAGAACTGCTATTTCGCAATCACTCATTCGACACAACAGATCACCTTGACGCAAAGATCGTTGTAAAATGGTTAGAATTCTGCTAACTTCCGCTTTGCTGGGCGCTTCAATTAACAAGCTAAGCAACTGTCCATTACTCTTTGACAATTTTTCGAAAGCACAGCGATCAATGATGCGCGCTTTACTTTCAAGTAGTGTTGAACCAGTTTTCTGTCTATGTAAAATACGCTGTATCATTTGATTGGTCTCTTCGCTTGGTTCCAAACCTACTTTGTCCGCCAAGGTTTTTTGACATTCTCGATATTGAAGCATCGCATCTACGTTTCGACCCTGATCAATCAAATACTGGATGATGGTACGGTGTAGTGTTTCACGGGTCGGGTCATACCGCAGCGCATCACGGCATATCTGAATAGCTCGTCCATAGCTCTGGCGGCATTTTACCAAAAGTTGCGAGGTATGAATAACCAACTCAAAATACTGTTCCCGTAAATTAGTTCGCAAATTTGTAGTCCAATCCTCATAAAGATCTTCCTCAAGAAAATCACCACGATATAGTTGTAATGCCTGCTGGTACAATTCTAAAGCTTGATCCACATCTATTGCTTCCATGTCGAATGCTTGTTTAATTAGTTTTTGAAATACCACGAAATCAATTTCATAACCATTCCGTGCATCAAACCAATATAATCCATTTGCTGAATAAATAAAGCATTCATTTCTGACATCTATATCCTGCGGACAAAGACTACGGCGAAGGTTGTACACCGTATTGTGCAGATTATGCATGGACCTTTTTGGATCACTCTCAGACCAAAGCAGCTCGATGATCTTATCCTTCGGCACTTTAGTGCCTGGGCGTGAACAAAGATACTTGAACAAAGTCAATGCTTTCTTTGACTTCCAATTCCACACTGGGATTATTAATCCATCTATCTCCACTTGGAAAGTACCAAGCAGCCAAATGCGTATCACTCCAAATTATCCTCCTCTTATCACCTCTCAAGCTTCACTAAAAGATTTACTTAATGTCTGTTCATTACCCTTCTTATATAATTCTAACTTTATTAAATATTACGTCATATTTCTAGTTCTAGTCAGTACATTCCCAGTACATCCAAAGTTAAGCAAAATAAAACACTCCAAACCTTAGTATTTCGTGGTTTGGAGTGTTTTGCATTAAGTTATTATGCTATTCATGGATGAACAGATCCGGCAGGATATTATAAATGTATTGATTGACCCAGCCCCACCAGTGTGTACCACCTTTGGCAACCATGAAATAGAAGTTACCCTTAGTGACATCACCTGAATAGATAAAGGTATCACTCAATTGTTTGAGCGCATTGATCTGCGGTAACATATTGCCATAGGCGATGTCTTGATCACCAGTAGCGCAAAGCAGATAATAATCAGTTGGTGAATACCCTCCTTCTTGCGCTACCCGTTGCAGATACTCAGCAGTCAATCTTGCCCGATTGGCACCTGCCGAAGATGGAATAATCCAGCAGTCACCACTTAACGGCATGAAATACTTCACATAGTCAAGTGCGAAGATGTAGGTGTACCAGGTGGAAAGCCCACCCATGGAGAAGCCGCCGAAAGCGCGATGATTACGTGTTGCTTTCATGTCTTCTAAATCGCCAGTGGTAAGATAAGTCCGATACTTGGTTTCCACCACAGGAATGAGATGATTGACTAGTTCTTTATGGAAATCTCCTGCATCATCTACACCACCGTAGAATGTTGGTGTGACAACAATCAACGGCTCAATATCTCCAAAAGCAATCATGTTGTCAATGATGCGTTTCAATTCCGTATTCTGGCCAGGGCCACCAAATAACAGGGTTTCATTTTCCCCGCCGCCGTGCATAAGGTATAGAACGTTATACTTTCTGTCATTGCCTTCATCATAGTAGCCATATGGCAGATAAACAAGCGCTCTCTTCTTGTCGGTACCACCTCTGCGGTTAGCTGCCTCGTATTGAATCACTTCGATGGTACCAGGTTTATCACTATATCCTCTATATTGATTAGGTAGCGGCTGGAATATCTTCTCTTTGGCTAACCATTCTGCAAGCTCTAGCTTATTGATGGCAGCTTTCAGAGCGGCAACCTGATCATCAATCTGCTGTTGATTGTCTATCTTGCCAGCTAAAAATGCTTCAGCATCTTTAATGGCATTGGTGACAACCTCAAAATTAGCATAGTTTTTCGGAATCAAAGCTTTCGCTGTATCAATGACAGCTAAGAGTCGATAAGGATCTAAACCAGCAACAGCATTATCCGGCCTACCGAGGAGAATGATTTCACCAAACTTAGCAGTATTTTCCCATGCTGTGCCAGTTGAATCGAAGACATTGATAGTACCCAACCGTGTTGATCCTTTGGCCTCGTTAACCTGAAGTTCAATCCCCATGATCTTGCCATTGGTTGCCGGTGACTGCAGCGCTACTCTAGCTTCGACTATATAACCGCCTTCGACAATTTTAGCTTTGGTGTAGAATCTTTCTATATCGCCGTTGTCGGCAGTCCTTACATTATTGAAGTTCACTCTGTAATGAACATCGTCTACACCATATTCTTTAGTCTTGTTGTTGTTTTCATCAAGAAAGACCTCAAAAGAATCCTGTTCATACGTATTGGCTGATTGATCAGATAATTGATCATCACGGATTTCAGCTAGGAAATACAGAGCATGGTCATCCCATAAAACTCTAAATTTAGCGGTAGTCTGAACACCATTGGTAATGTATTTTGGAGTGACTACAACTGCTTGGTCCCAAATCTCATCAATTTCACCATCAATGACCGGTGATCCATAATACGCAACCATCCGGCCGTTAGCATCAAGCCCGTATTCGTTAACTGTAACCTTTTCCAAACTTGAATTCACCTCCGCGGCAAATACACTGGCCTTGAAACAAGCTCCATGTGATAAAACTAACAACACCAACAGCACCAAAACAACATTTTTAGTAGGAATGCAGTTTACTCTTTTCAAAATATCCCCCTTTTCTTTTTGCACATTGTGCAAAATCAATACATTTTAATTACTATTATTTTACATCCTTGCAAAGTTTATGTCAAATTCTTCCAATGCAAGTCTCATGTTGACCAATCATAGCTGGATTTTATATAATAAGAGCCAAGTTGGCAAAATATGTATCACTATTGGAGGTTATTATCAATGGGCAATTATACTTATCGTGATACACTGCACGCCTGTTACCTTGGTTATATCACCCAAGCCATTGTTAACAACTTAGCACCACTTTTATTTGTTATTTTTCAGGAACAATATCATTTAACTTATGAGATGGTTGGACGCTTAATATTGATTAATTTTACAACACAGATCATTGCTGACATTCTTGCTGCCAGATACAGTGATCGGATTGGCTATCGCAGTGCAGTATTAATTGCTCATCTATGCTGCGCTGTTGGACTTATCTGCCTGAGTCTCCTTCCATGGCTACTGCCTTCATCTTACCTTGGCTTGGCCATAGCTGTTGTTATCTATGCTACAGGTGGTGGTATCATTGAGGTGTTAGTTAGTCCAATTGTGGAAGCACTACCTAGTGATGCCAAAGCTTCAGCCATGAGTTTACTGCATTCTTTCTACTGTTGGGGTCAAGTGGGAGTAGTTTTAATCACCACTCTCTTGCTCAAGATCATTGGTTCACATCGCTGGTATCTTCTACCCTGCCTTTGGGCGATTGTCCCCTTGATCAACTTATATAACTTTTCCCATGTACCACTGCTCTCTCCTGTACCTGAGGGTGAAAGCCTATCTGGAAAACAACTGCTCAAAGTACGTGGTTTTTGGTTGGCACTGTTACTGATGCTCTCAGCAGGAGCTTCAGAACTATCCATGGTGCAATGGTCTTCTTTGTTTGCTGAGCAAAGCCTAGGTGTGCCCAAGGTGCTAGGAGATCTGCTGGGACCATGCTTGTTTGCAGTCTTGATGGGCATTGGCCGTACTCTCTATGGTTGGTATGGTGAACGAATTCGTATCGATCAGGTATTGCTTTATAGCGGCATTCTGTGCGTGTTCTGTTATATGATTACAGTCTTCAGTCCTTTTCCTATGCTTTCCCTATTTGGATGCGCACTTTGCGGACTATCTGTGAGTCTGATGTGGCCAGGTACTTTGAGCTTAACAGCTGCAAACATTCCAAAAGGAGGGACACTGATGTTTGGGTTGCTGGCAATCTTTGGTGACCTAGGCTGTTCTCTCGGACCGTGGTTAGCAGGAGTCATTTCGGACATTGCATCCCAATCAGCCATTGTTGGCTCATCAAGTGTTGGTCTCAAAGTAGGATTAGGCGCAGTAAGTCTTTTCCCCGCTCTAATGATCATGGGTATTTTCGCTATGCGTAAACTCCCCGCCAATGAATAAAGCGAAGCACTGCCGATTGGATTGGCAGTGCTTAACTTTTACTTAATGGCCGTAATTGGTGGATTGAGTTCCACTGGAGCCAGCAACTGTGTTACTACTCTTACCGTGGGTCTAATTAGTGCATCAACTGCAGCTAAGTCCCTCAGTTGCATTGATGTTTGGTAATTATCATAGAGTTTTGCCGCCGCTGATCCGCCACTGTAAGTAGGTATAACCTTGGAGAATCCGATCTCGCCAAGCCACCGCTGATACGTCTTTCCTGACGGATGCTGGGTCCGCAGCTTCCTTACATCACAAATTTGCCCTCTAATTTGCCTTAGAAATTCTGGAGTGATATCTAGAAAGGACATTTTGTCGAAAGCCTCTTTGGGCAGTGATACTGTGATGCCATACTGTACGACATACTCTTCATGAATATGCCGGTCAAAGAGAATCAGCCGGCTGCAGCCATCCTTTAAACCTGCTATCCATAGTTCATTTTCATTTCCGCCAGCGTACTCATTAAGTGATTCATAAAAAAGCCGTAACTTCCCGCCTGGTTTCAGTACCCGATAAAACTCTTCCAGCGTTTGATAAGGATCAGGGGTTTGTTCAACAGAAGACGCTGCAGTAGTGGCATCAAAACTGTTGTCAGCGAATGGCAGTTTGTCACCAGCATAGTAACACTGGAAATGGGCATTCGTAATCCCCATTCTTAGGGCATTTTTCTTACAAACAGCCACACGCTGAGCTGATGAGTCTAATCCGATAACTTCCTGGATAAATGGTGCGATAATCAGAGATGGCCAGCCATCACCTGGGCCAAAATCCAGCACCTTTTTGCCTTCACTATTGGTAGTGTATAAAAAATCGTACAAATATCCCCTGTCTGCCCAATGAGAGCGCTGTGCAGCATCAAAAGGCTGATAGACTATGGGAAGAGAAAAATCCGACTGCGAATCCATATCATCATAGATAAACTTATCTGAGGTACAAAACTGTGTTTCAAACTCCCTTTCAAGCCAGCTAAAAATGTCCATAACATCCTCCTAAATCACCCGGTTTGGTTACTATTTGGTCAAACGCAGTCAAATCCCTCTAGATAAAACTTATCTGAACTAATATTGACAATCTATTTAAATTACGTTATTATGTAATTGCGTAAATACATAATATACCAAAAGGGAGTTGTTCATATGGAACGAAATTATGAACAAGAAATTGATTTGCTGAAAAAAGAGATTGAAGCAATCAAAAACCTGCTAATGCTCAATCAAACAACACAAGAAACATCAATCAAACCTACCCCCAGTTTACAGCAAGATCCAAATATTGACCCTAATTTGAAACAAGTTCTACACGACCTGGAAGCTTACTGCAACCAAAACAGAATCAGCGGTGCAGTCACGTATATCGGAACCTTCGGTTCTGGCGGCCGCCAATCAACCTGGATCAGCAACAAAGTAAAAGTCGACGATCTATTTGCGCTAATCGAAGATAGACTAGCTGAAAAAGTACTGGCATGCATTGGTAACGCTGACCGCTTAAACATTCTCCTGAGTATATTAAAGAAACCAATGACTGTCGCTAAATTAGTTGAAGAATGTGGTTTTAATTCTACAGGGCAGGTTTATCATCACTTAAAACCCCTCATCGCCGCAGATCTAGTCATTGAAGATCCACAAAGTGAAAACCGTGGTGTTTATATCATCCAACCTCATCGCGTTCAAGGGATTATCATGCTGCTAGCCGGTATCAGTGACTTGCTCGACACTCAATTCACCCAAGGTAATTGGACTGACGAAGTATAAGCTAAGGGAGTGGTCTACCCACTCCCTACTTTTATTCAAAGACACCCAGAACATAAATCCCTACAAGGACCAGGCCTATGTAGATATACTGCTGTAAGGTTAACTTTTCTTTTAATAGCAATCTGCCTAGAAGTACAGAAACAATACTGTAACAGCCAATCATTGGCGCCACAATCACTGAATTGTTATCCAGCGCAAAAACATAGAAGTATTGCCCTGCTGTTTCAAAAATGGCAGCTAAAGCTCGATCCTTTTCATCAAACAAGCTAACCCTGCTTTTCTTGAACATCACTACATAAATATAAGCGAAAATCCCGCACACCAGGAATGTTAACTCATAAGAAATCAACGCTTCTTCAGGACTCATCATGGTAGTCAAATATACATCATCAAGGAATGTTCCTAAAGCATCGATGATTGCATACAGGATCGGAAAAATGAGAGCCACAGCACCTAAAGTGTACTTTTTATCAACTGTTCTACTTTGCTGCTTTTCAAGCAGTAATGCTTGTTTTCTTTCTTCAAAGGCTATAGCAACCAATCCAACAGTAATCATGGTGACCGCTATCAACTGCCAGCTGTTCATGGTTTTACCAAGAAAGATAAACGACAAAATCCCTGCAACCGCCCCTGAAGTATTGCTAACAGGCGAGCTTATGGAAACCTCTAAGTAGCGTAGTCCGACATAGCCCAAAGTCATGGACAAAATGTACATAAAAGATACTGGCAGATACTTGACAATATTGACAGGATTGTATTGCCACCCCATTTTCGAAAGTTCAAATAGCGCTTGGATGCCCATTACCAATCCAACCATAGTCACAATTCTCAAGTGACTGTATTTGTCTGTTGGTGACGTACCTTTTTTATAAAAAGTATCAGCTATGCCCCAAAAAAGAATGGTCAATATAGCGGATGTGTACCATGTCATAACCATCACAGTCTCCTTATCCAATATATGAAAATATGACAGCACTGCCTATTATACAATATTTTTCATGGACTTGTAAATTACTGTATTAAGCATAAATTACCAACTCGATCTGCTAAAAAAAATCAACTTTTTTCTCCGATTAAGGATAGTAATAGTGAAAGCAAATATAGACCATCAATCACAGAAAGGTGATCTTAATGCAAAATAAGTTTATAAAACGCTTTATCGGCTTGGTGATAATCTCTGCACTAGCACTGTTTATTACATCTATTCCCTCATCTTCAACTATGGACTCTGGTTATTTCACAACATCAGCCACTTATGAAATTCAAGATGGAGAGCTATTACTACAATTTGCTCTTACTAATCATCACTCTGCACCACAACAATTGCAATTTGGTTCTGGTCAGCAGTATGAAATCATTATAAGTGACGAAAATGGCACAGAAGTCTATAGATATTCAGATAATAAGATGTTTACAATGGCACTGATCTATAAAGACCTACAGCCTGGTGATACGCTACACTGGCAAGAAAAATGGGATCTGACTAATAAAGATGGTGTAAAACTGACATCCGGAAAGTACAATATTGTAATCAAGGTGATGACGAGCGCAGAAGATGACCAATCAGCCATTCCTGAAGAACAGTTGACAACCACGATGGAAATCAATCTGGCGTCAGCTATTGCTAAAAGTGTGATTTCCAATACTGCAGATCAAGTAATCAATGCTTTGCGGGATAAAAATGCAGAAAAACTGGCACAGTTTGTTCATCCAGTCAAAGGCGTCCGCTTCACTCCTTACACCTATGTACAGGTAGATCAGGACATCGTAATGGATCAAGCAGCTATAAAGAACTTTTTCTATGACGAAAATCAGTACTTATGGGGCTATTACGATGGTACTGGCTGCGAAATCATCTTAACACCAACTGAGTACTATCAGAAGTTTATCTATTCCCATGATTTCGCTAATGCAGAGCAAGTAGGGTACAATGAAGTTCTCAGCTTCGGCAATATGCTGGAAAATCAATTTGAGATATACGACAATCCTATCATCGTGGAATATTACTTTTCAGGCTTTAATCCCGACTATGTAGGAATGGATTGGCGTAGTTTACGTCTTGTCTTCGAACAGTACGAAGATGACTGGTATTTAGTAGGCATCATTTCGAATCAGTGGACCATTTAGGGATACAACTTAAACAATAAAAAAAGGGCGCACTGCCGCCCTTTTTTGGTATCTGTCAATATTAATATCCAGCATAATTGGCTAAAAATCGTAAGACATAAACAGAACTATCGATAATTCTATTTTTACGCTGGCGCCATGAATCAGAAAGCTGCAAAAAGCCACGTGGTTTATTGCCTAAATCCCAGAGTCCATCCAAAGTCCTCTGCTGCCAAACCCAATCATAGTAACTGTCTTTGTATTCATCCCACACTGAAAAACGCGCTATGATGGATAGATTACGCAGCCAATGATAAAAGTTTTTGGTATCACTTATTGGTACCAGACAAGAAGGGTTTTTATCATAAATATAGTACATGCCAGCTTCACGATGGAGACAGTACTCGAAAACTTTCCGCTCAATATCAGGCGGTAGAATGCCCTTCTGACTGGAAAGCAGCAGCACACAATAATAATTATAGAAAGGAATGGTGCGTTTGGTTTTTATTTTGAAGTATCCATACTGAGCCGCGGTTTCAGCCAGAGGGTCATATTCACCATGAGCGAAAGCTGCCAGAACAAACTCACGCCACACTTCTGCATGTTGCCTTACCAAAGGATGATGAGGGTCAAGCAAAGACAACATAGCAGCAGATACCAAAGGCATGAACATTTCCAGCCACCAACGCTCTGTATCATGTTTTTCACAGCGTTGATGCCAAATATCTTCTCCCTGGAGGACTCTTTCTGTGAAGCGAGCTACTTTTTGCAAAACAGGATGCTTTGGATCGACCCCCATCCATAATAGCTGCCGGATAACTGCTTCCGTGTCTCCATGATAAGCTCCCCAATACCCATCAGCAGTCTGCTCTTCAGCAATTTTTTGAAATAATGGGTGTTGTAAAACTTGTGCATAGGCAGCTTCATATTGTGGATCGCCACATTTGAGACCTTTCCATTCCTTGAGCAGAACAAACCGTGGGATCGAGTCTGGATCAAGAGCCATAAGCTGTTCTACAATATTTTGCATATTGCTCTCATCAAGCCAATGCATCTACTTCCCACCCTCTACAATCACTATCAAAACTCACTCATTTACTTTTAGGATAAACTCCATAATTCCTTCATACTGTTGATACAACTTTGCATCTTTCAACGTTCTATCTTTTCTGGGCATTTCCAGATATACCTCATGACAAATTCGAGTAGGTTTATCAGAGAGCAGCAAGACACGATCAGCCAGCAATACTGCCTCTTGTGGATCATGAGTAATTAACACGACAGCAAACTTCTCTCGAGCATACTCTGCAAGTAAGAGTTTCTGCAGTTGATACTTAAGAGCCATATCTAGTGATTTAAACGGTTCGTCCATGAGCAGCAGCGAAGGTTTAATAGCTAAAGCGCGTACGATCTCTAATCTTTGCTTCATTCCCCCGCTAAGCTGTGATGGATACGCGTCGCGATAAGCCCATAAACCGGTCTCCATCAACAACCGTTCTCTTATCGGTGCAGCCATCGCTGGTGCGAAATAATTGTGCTGTACAAACGCAATGTTGGCTTCCACTGTCAGCCAAGGTAACAAGCGCGGCTCCTGGAAAACGTATGCTAGGCGCGCTTTGCTGCTAATTTCTCTTTCACCCTGATCAGCTGGTATTAAGCCCGAAATAATATTCAATAATGTGGTCTTGCCACAACCAGATGGCCCCACTATGGCCACAATTTCATGAGCATACACAGCCATGGATATATCCTCAAGCACTTGCAGTTCGCCTTGCCTTTGGCTGTATGTTTTATGAATATGATTCAAATGCAGAAGGCAACTAGCTGTGTTGGTCATGGAGATTCCACCTTGTTATCCTTTTTTTTAACGGTTGCAATATTCCATACTCACCGATCAGCATAAAAACAATCAGAACTAAAGTCCAAGCAAAAAGCTTATCAGTTTCCAAATAACTGTTCGCACGGCTCAAAGCATAACCTATACCTTTGGAACTACCAATGTATTCAGCAAAGATGGTGGATTTCCAAGCCAGCGATATACCGAGACTTGCTGCAGAAACTAAATGTGGACTTAACGCTGGCAAGTAAATCTTGGTGATCATTTTACGGTTAGGGCAGCGATATAATTTTGCCATCTCCACTAGGTGCTGATCAATGCTTTCTAACCCGTTAAAAACATTAATAAACGCCACTGGAAAAGTCACAATTAATATGAGAAATACTGGCGTCAAATCATCAGCAATCCCAAACCATATCACTGCCAGCACTACCCAAATTATAGGTGGAATAACTTGTACCATTGTAATTATAGGACGAAGCAGCTCGCTTAACACTTTGCTTGTTTGCAGCAGCAGAGCCAGTAGACAGCCAAGCATAAATCCTAAAGCATATCCTATAATAGTGCGGCGCAATGTAATGATCAGATTAGTCCACAACGCCCCTGATGTCCAGAGCCCACATAATGCCTGCAACGTTTCGTACGGCGAAGGCAATATTAGTGGATGATACCGCAGTGATAAAAGACCCCAGAAAATAAGCACTACTAGAACACCAGTAGTGCTTATAAGGAGTTTTCTCAGTACAGGATTCATTTTAGAAATAGAATTGCGCATCAGGCAATTTCCCACCTATCATCTCTGGATAAAGTTGGAGTACTTCCTGACAATATGTTTCAATCAGTTTCGCTTGATCGTCAGGATACAGATTCAAGTTGATCCGTGCTAAGGACTGCTGTACAATCGCAGCTGGCTGACCAAAATATTCAGAAGCCAAGGCTGCTGCATCAGCAGGATTTTCTTTCACCCAGTTAATCCCTTCCTGATAATACTGATTGATCGTCTCCACTAACTTATGATGTTTGTCCGCAAAATCGCCACGGACAAACAAGCCGACAAAAGGAATCCGATCATCACCGTCATGCAGTTTAGCCCATTCTGCTTGTAAATCAAAAGCGAGGACTGCATCTGCGTAGTTTTGCAAAGTAATTGTCACCATTGGTTCAGGTAAAATGATGGCATCGAGTTTGCCCAACTGGAAAGTCCTGGCGCCATTGTTCGATGGCAAAATCACGAACTGTACTTTTTCCGGATCAGCACCGTTATTTAATAGAAAATACCGGGCTAGAAAATCCAATGGACCACCCTGCAACGGTACACTCAAACTCTTGCCTTCCAAGTCTTTCCACTGTTCTACTGGGAAATTTGTTAGTAAATAATCGATTCCCCAGATATTAGTATTCACCAAACGCAGGTTAATTCCCTTGTTATACGCGTTTACTCCAACATTGACACCAGTTATCAACATATCGATCTCTTTTTGTGAGATCAACGCTAATCCTCTTTGATGATCATCAGAAATTACAAATTCAAACTCAACTTGATCTGTTAACACTCCACTAGCTTTCATCCACAGCAGAGGTAGAGCACCCACTGTTGGAGGGCTCTGAATTACAACTTTTTCAACCTCTGCACCCATTGTGATCGCTGATAAGACCAAAACTGCCAAGGCTGTTAAGGTTATCATTGATCTAAATTGCCTTTGATTCATCTTTTATAATCCTCCGTTTATCGGGCCCGATAGGTTGTGTGGAGTAAGTGGTGGGATTTCTCACCTAAAGGCTCACCCAGGTATTCCTGGTACAATTTAACGACTTCCGGATTTTCATGAGACTTGCGGATGGTATTGGATTGATCGATACTAGCAAGTCCTTTGGCTCTCTTGGATTTAGTTTCATGGTTGCTTGGAATTGGCTGGCCGCCACCGCCAACACATCCATGAGGACAAGCCATGATCTCTATCCAGTCGTACTCAGTTTTTCCTTCTCTTACCTCATCCAGCAGTTTCGCTGCATTCGCCAATCCGGAAACCACTGCTATCTTAAAAGTACGGTCGCCAATTACTGCCTCAGCTTCCTTAATACCCATGAACCCGAGATTTAGTCTTTCTAAAGGCTCACCAGTCAAAACTTCTTTGACTGTCCTTAGAGCAGCTTCTGTTACCCCACCAGTGGTACCAAAAATAGTGGCAGCACCAGTACGGGCACCCATAATATTGTCATACTCTCCATCAGCCAAGTTAACAAAGTCCAAACCAAGCTGCTTAATCATCCGTGCTAACTCCCGCGTAGTTAGAACTGCGTCTGTATCTTGGAAACCGCTATCACGGTGTTCTTCCCGCTCTTTTTCGAATTTCTTGGCGGTACATGGCATCACGGATACAGTAAAGATCTTCTGCGGATCAATACCGAGTTTTTGAGCGTAATAAGTCTTAACTAAGGTTGAAAACATTTGCTGCGGTGATTTTGCTGTTGAAATATGATCCAGTAAATCTGGATAATTGTGCTCAGCATATTTAATCCATCCAGGGCAGCACGATGTGATATGCGGCAGCTTTTTACCGCCTTTTATCTTGGCAATGAACTCATAACCCTCTTCCATAATTGTCAAATCAGCAGTGAACTCTGTTGAAAAGACACGATCAAATCCTAGTTTCCGTAAAGCCGTAATCATTTTTCCTGTGACAACTGTGCCAGGCTCTAAACCAAACTCTTCGCCTAAACTTACTTGAACAGCGGGAGCAACTTGAACAACCACAAATTTATCTGGATTTTCCAATGCTTCCCAAACCTGATCCGCTTCACTAATTTCTGTGAGAGCGCCCACTGGGCAAACTGCAGCACATTGGCCGCAAAGGGCACAATTCATCTCACTCTGCGGTAAGTCGAACGCAGTGGTAACCATAGCATCGAAACCACGTCCGGCAAAATCAAGAGTGTCAATTCCTTGGACTTCAGCACAGACGCGTACGCAGCGTCCGCAAAGGATACACTTATTAGGATCTCTCTTTAGAGCGGAACCCTCACCAATGATCTGGGCTTTCCGAATTTCACCTGCATATTTCTGCACATCATCTTTAGTGATACCTAGTGCATAAGTGAGAGACTGCAATTCACAGCTGCCATTGCGATCACAACCTAAGCAATCATTCGGATGGTTAGCTAACAATAACTCAACATTGCGTTTTCTGGCTGCACGGACACGCGCGCTGCGGGTACTGATAGTCATTCCCTCAGTAGCGGGAGTAACACAGGCCGCAAGCAGTTTCTTTGTCTTGAGATCTTCTACCATACAAACACGGCAGGAACCAAACAATGAAAGCTCCGGATGATAACAGAGGGTAGGAATATCAATTCCTACTGCTCGTGCAGCTTCCAGAACAGTAGCACCAGCTTCAACTTGAACAATCTGGTCATCTATAGTTAAGGTGATTTTACTCATCCATTTGCACTCCTTTCCTACTCCTGTTTTAACCCTGGGCAATAGCCTTAACTGGGCACTTAGCAGCGCAAGCACCACAAGCTATACATGTATTGGCATCAATGGTGTGTGGTTTCTTCCGTTCGCCTGTTATTGCACCGATTGGGCATGTTTTTACGCATAGACCGCAGCCAATACACTTTGATGCATTGATGGCGTATGCGGCGCTCATACCCGCGCAAACGTTGGCTGGGCACCTTTTTTCCTTGATGTGAGCCTCATACTCATCTCTAAAATACTTGATGGTACTTAAAACAGGATTCGGAGCGGAACCTCCCAATTGGCACAATGATGTTTCTTTAATGTGGTGTCCTAATTCTTCCAGTAATTCTATATCGCCTTCTCTGCCTTCTCCAGAACAGATCCGGTCTAGTATCTCTAGCATCCGCTTTGTGCCTTCCCGGCAAGGGGTGCATTTACCGCAAGACTCGCTCTGCGTAAACTTAAGGAAGAAACGAGCTACATCCACCATACACGTACTTTCATCCATGACTACCATACCGCCGGAACCCATCATGGCACCTACAGACTGGAGTGATTCATAATCAATTGGCAGATCTAGCAATTCCGCAGGGATACAGCCACCAGAAGGGCCACCAGTCTGAACTGCTTTCAACTTTTTACCTTGAGAAATGCCACCGCCAATATCATAAATGATTTCCCGGAGAGTAATTCCCATCGGTACTTCTACCAAACCAGTATTGTTGATCTTACCGGTAAGTGCAAACACTTTAGTACCTGTGCTCTTTTCTGTACCAACCGATTTAAACGCATCTGCACCGTGTTTAATGATATAAGGCACATTGCCAAAAGTCTCAACGTTATTGATGTTGGTTGGTTTACCCCAAAGGCCCGACACAGATGGGAACGGTGGTTTTGGCCGAGGCATACCTCTGCGCCCTTCGACGGAAGCCATGAGAGCTGTTTCTTCACCACAAACAAAGGCGCCAGCACCTTTTTTAATGTGCAAGTCAAAATTAAATCCACTGCCAAAAATATCTTTACCTAATAAACCATACTGCTGTGCTTGAGCTATAGCGATCTCCAAACGATGTATCGCTAACGGATACTCTGCACGGACATAAATATAACCTTCATCAGCGCCAATGGCATATGCCGCAATGATCATACCCTCAATTACCCGATGCGGATCACCTTCCAAAAGGCTGCGATCCATAAATGCACCTGGGTCGCCTTCGTCTGCATTACAGACGAGGTACTTCTTATCGCCAGCAGACTTTCTGGTGAGCTCCCATTTCAAACCTGTCGGGAATCCAGCTCCACCACGGCCCCGTAGTCCAGAACGTTTCACCTCATCGATGACTTGCTCAGGAGTCATTTCTGTTAAGGCTTTGCCAGCTGCTTCATAACCACCAACAGCGATATACTCTTCAATCCTTTCCGGATTAATCCGACCACAGTCAGCCAGAACGATTCTGTGCTGTTTTTTATAGAAATCAATATCCCGATAAGAAGGTATCTTCTCTGTATCTGGCTGCTCCTGATACAAGAGTCGTTCTACAATTCTACCCTTAAGGAGGTGTTCTTCCACTATATCTTTAATGTCTTCTGGCCGAACATGGCAATAGAAAACGCCTTCAGGATAGACAATCATGATTGGCCCTTTCTCACAGAAACCATGGCAACCTGTCTCAACTACCTTGACTTCATTTTCCAAGCCATAATCAAGTAATTTGCTCATTAGTTCAGTCTTAATATTCTTTGAACCTGAGGACACACATCCGGTTCCTGTACAGATTAAAACATGAGAACGATAAAATTTAGGCTGCATCTTAGATTTCTCCCTCCTCAAGGCGCGCTACCGCTAAATCTGTCACAATATTGCCGTTAATCACATGTTCAACAATGATTCGTTCCACATCTTTGGCAGTAACTTTGCCATAAGTAATGCGTGCTTGACCTGGTAACTGCACATCAACCAAAGGTTCTTTTTCACACATACCGATACAACCTGTTTGGGTTATAATTACATCCAGATTTCTTCTTTCAATTTCATTAATAATTGCCTGTAATACTTCACGAGCACCAGCAGCAATACCACAAGTACCCATACCAACAATAATCTTGGGCTTGCCTTCACTATTCCGTGCTGACATTTCTTGCTGCAATTTTTCTCTTAACTGCTTTAATTCTGCAAGAGATTTCATTTACTCTTCACCTCCGAATAAATCGTCCAATCCTTCATGAATAAATTGCCTCAGCCAACTTAACACTTCAGGATGATTGATTGCCACTCCATCGAGCTCCCGTTTGATCTCTCGTGTATCCAATATGAATGCTTTAGTACCGTAAATATGATGATAGATAAAATCAATGTTAGTGTTAAGAGCAATCAATGAGAGTAAAGTTCCAGTTATATCACCCAATGGCGCACGATCAATGTGACTGTGCCGGAAACGTGCTACTACTTGCGTACCAGTGCCAACTTGCGAGTAGATCTCCAGTTTACCGTCACATCTTTGAGCAGCCTCTGCAAAAAGCGGCAAGCCCATGCCTACTGCTCTTGTTTCTCTGGAAGTAAAAAAAGGATCAATTAATTGAGACTGCATGTTTTCGGGGATTCCTTGCCCATTGTCAGTGATTGTAATCGTGAGTTGGTCGTGTGCGAGATCTTCAATGACAGTTATTTCAATGAGAGTGGCTGCGGCAGCGATAGAATTTTGCACGATGTCCAAAATGTGCAGAGATAGTTCCCTCATATGCTCACCAAATTACACACTTACTGAGTGATGACAGCTTCCTTTGAAGATGTGACACCAGTTTGTTCTTTATTTCTATATGCATTCAGTACATCTGCTACACTTTCAGGAGTCATCCTGCCATGGGTGTCGTTATTTACCATGATTACTGGAGCAAGACCACAGGCACCAATGCAGGCCACTGTTTCCAATGTAAACTCCAAATCCGGAGTAGTGCCGCCGCTTTTTATACCTAATGCTTCTTCGATAGCTTTCAGTACCTCAGCACCTCCGCGTACATGGCAGGCAGTACCGGTGCAAACCTTGATTACATTTCTGCCCCGAGGTTGGAGATGGAATTGTGTATAGAATGTGACAACACCATATACCTTGGTCAATGAAACCTGTAAATACTTGCTGATTTCCACCAGCACATCTTTTGGCAAGTACCCATATTGTTCTTGAGCTTCTTGCAAAATCGGTATTAAATAGCGTTGTTCTTGCGGATACTTCTGCATAATTTGGTGCAGTGGTGCAAGATACTTATCCATACTTTCCTTTTCATGCCCACAAACGCAACCCATACTTCTACCACCTTTCATTTATTTTAAAGTTATTGTGATTTTTTTAACTTATTCCTACAATAAATTAACCTGCTGTTCCAGGTTTTGTACTTTATTTCACAACTGTTCTCTCCAATTATACTGAGGTATATTATATTTGTCAATAGCGGTCAAAGCCCGATCCAGAACTGCAAAATGGCTCTAATAGCTGGTACAGCCTTCCGCTGACTAGAAACCCATTTTCGCTGCCACAATTACCTATATCATTAAGAAAATGGCTATCCGAGCCAGTAATCGTCAGATAGAACTGCAAATCAGGAAAGCGATAGAACAAATTTTCTGGTTTGACATGCCTTGAAACTTCAATGACTTCGATACCTAGATCTGGTGGAATAAAACCTAACTGCCCGATAATGCTGTTAACAGGACGATCCACATGAGAAGGAATCACAATTCCTCCTAGCTGGCTTACATGCGCTACTACATCTGCACATGATAAGCTTGTGGCAGTAGCTAGTAACCTTTCTTCTTTTGCCGCATATTCATCATGAATATCGACAATGAGCTGATAACCAAAGGTGTCCTCGTCATTGAGCAATTCGGGCAAATGATCAAATACAACCTTTTCCCATGTCAGCAATCCTTCAAGCGTGGAAAATAAACAAAGCAAATGCACTTCTTCTTTGGTTTCTACCTCCATACCAGGAATTACTTTCAATCCATGTTTTTTGGCTAGCTCCATTGCCACCTGTACATTGCCAGCAGCATTGTGATCAGTAATAGCAATGCAATCCAGTCCCTTTTTGACTGCTGCCATTACTATGTTCCCAGGTGTCATCAGTATATCAGCACAAGGAGACAAGCAGCTATGAATATGCAGATCACACCTGAGATAATGTCCACTCACCTGCTAAACCTCCTATATTCCCAAAGCAATCAGCTTACATATCAGCTCATAGGCCGTCAATGGCGTGCGCAGAATATTTACACCCTTTTCTTCTGCTCTCTTGATGACTGCTGGTTCGACTTCGAAACCCTCAACTACAATTACAGCAGCTACACCTGTAAGGCTGGCTACAGCCACAACATTCTGGTGGCCTTGAATGGTCAGCCAAAGATTGTGTTCTTTTGCCTTAGCCATCACATTGCTCAATAAGTCTCCAACATATACCCCATTTATTTGTGCTTCTAGTGTACCTGCCACAACTTCCAAACCCAGCTGCTCAGCAAGCTCCTTAACTGTCATTCCTACTCACCTAACCTTTTTTCCTCTGTTTCATCACAGGTGGCATTTCATGCACTAATGCTGACATTTTATCAGCTAAGTCCACCACTTGCTTGCGCAAGAAAAACATACAGTCGGTTCGGCTGGCCAATCCATTGACAATGTCTTCTGCTAAAGTCTTGCAATCTGGCGCTCCACAGGCAGCGCAATCTAAACCTGGTAAAATCTCAATCTCCTGTTCCAACTGTGCCAATTTTTCCATGGCAATTTCCAGATTGTCATCAAGCCGACCAAGCTGCAATGATTCGATTTCTCTTGTAAGCTCAAAATTGTAATAAACATCATCTTGCGTGACCATCTGATTTCCCTGAGTTCTTAAACTGCGTAAGTTAATGCTGGCCTGAAACGGATTTACCACATTAAAGACTCCACCAACACACCCATAATCACAAGCTGCTAACTCACAATATCTGACGCCTTTGATATTATTGCGGGACAACTCGTCTAAAACTGCCTTGACACGATGAATGCCAGAAACAGTTAAAGTACTTTTGCGAAACTGTTCTTGCAAAAGCCGCGCTTCGCCCCCCACCTGACCCCAACCTATTCCCAAGTAAGGTATAGGCTCAGAAACCAGCGCGAAATCTTGAATATCGTTCATTACCTCCAAGACTGCCTGATATGCCAAACTCACAGAAATTGCCTGATTAATACTACTTTGATCAATACCAATTGGATTAAAAACACTGGTGTTCTTCCCAGGACATGGAGTGATAAAAAATATACCTATATCTTCTGGCGGGACACCCGAATTGATCTTTTCCTGCCGAACTTTCTCAGCCAATGCATCCGCTGGTGACTTAAAAGGAATTAAATGGCCAGTTAATTCAGGATAGAGCACTTGAATCAATCGTACCACCACGGGGCACGAAGAAGATATATACGTGCCAGGATGCTGTTGTAAAAACTCTGAAGTTTTCTGACTGAGAGCTTCTGCTGCTAAAGCAACATCATACACTGCTTTAAACCCTAGTTGTCGGAAAGCCTGCTTGATCTGCAGGGGGTGAAAACCTTTAAACTGTCCATAAAAGCTTGGAGGAATCAACACAATCGGATAGCGGTAGGATTGCAGATCAGCCAATACAGCTGTTTGGGAATACTTGGCATGGTAGGCACAAATTCTAATGCATTCAGCACAATCAATACATAGTTCATCGCGAATTGTCGCTTTGCCATTGTGCACCCGGATCGCTTTGGTAGGACAATTCTTCACGCAATTGGTACATCCCTCACACAGCTCTTCCTTAAGCAAAACAGAGTGTTTTTTCATTGTTTTCACTCCTAACTGTTTGGCTCTTTAGATGGGGATTCCAAATAAATAATTGCCGTAAATTTAGTACTCTGCCCTTTCCCAGTCTCCACGTGTAAGTCATCTGAGTAGTATTGAATATTGTTTAAACCCATACCGGCACCAAAACCCATTTCCCGCACACGATCATCAGCAGTGGAATAACCGGGCTGAAATGCTAATTGCAGATCTTCAATCCCAGGCCCTTTATCTTCCGCAACAACCTTGATGTGATCAGAAGCAATATAGACAGTGATTTCGCCACCTAACGAATGAATAATTATGTTCATTTCCATCTCATAAGTGACTATAGTAGTACGGCGGTTGATATCTGAGCGTACTCCTAATTTGCGCAGAATCTCTTTCAAGTTGCTGGAAGCCTCGCCACCGCGAGCAAAGTCACCTTTTTCAATGGCACTGCGAAGAATAACCTGTTCCTGCACATCCAACCCCTCCAGCGTCTAGATAAGACTGCGCATCGACTCAGAATTGAGACCTGCCTGATACAAAATACCGCAGCATTCAAACATTGACTTTGGTGATAGATACAAATTGATACCCTTCTCTTTGGCTAGCTCAATCGTTTCTTTTGGAGGACGCTTGCCCCGCACAAATATGATGAATTTGATATCAGTCATCTCCGCGGTTCTAATAACCTGCGGATTAGTCAGTCCTGTTAAGAGCATAGTCTTCTCTTGGGAGAAAGCCAGCACGTCACTCATTAAATCACAACCACAAACCGTCTTTATCTCATAATCTAAATCGTCGATTACCACTAATGGTTCAAGTTGGATTAATGGAATGATTTCTGCAAGTTTCATCTCAGATTCCTCCACACACAGATTACCGCTGCTACTATATATCTCTATGTTAATCTTAGCAAAGATTTGGCAAAAGTGAAAGGTTTCTCAAATAAAAAACGCCACTGTTCTGCGTAGAAACAGTGGCTTATACTTATTAGTTGTTTATATTAGTTAATCTCGCCCGCTTTTTTCAACGTCATCTTGGTGATTGCCGGACCAATCAGTTCATAAATCACCGTAGCACTGAGAATGACTGCGCGGATTTGTTCACCATATTCAGGAACAACCGTCAGCGCTAACCCCGATAGACCAATAGCCACGCCCGCTTGTGGGACCAAAGTTAGACCTAGGTATTTCTTCACAACAGGATCCACACGAGTAAATACAGCTCCTGCCCAGGCACCTACGATCTTACCAATAACGCGGAAAACAATATACAGAGCACCAATTAGTCCTACGGAAGGCAAGATTGTAATGTTGAGATGAGCTCCCGAGAAGAAGAAAAACAACATGAACAACGGAGGGGTGAAACGGTCAATCTGCTCCATTATCTGATTACTTACTTGAGATATATTTACGTAAAGTGCGCTCATGGTCATACAAGTTAATAGTGGTGATACATTGATGGCATTAGCGATGCCAATACCAACAAAGATCATCCCAATCACTGCAGAAAGGCGATTTCCCCGTCCTGTAAACCAATCTGTCAAAAATTTGAGGATGACGCTTAGTACAGCACCGACTAGTATGGCCCCAATGATCTCAAACATTGGGGTAAATATGGTCTCTATCATGGATACTGCTTGTTGTGAACGAATAGCCTTGCCAATAGCTACAGAAAGGCTGAAAACGATCATGGCTACAACATCGTCAACCGCCACTACCGGTAGCAATGTCTTGGTAACTGGTCCATTAGCCTTGTATTGCCGTACTACCATCAGCGTAGCAGCGGGCGCAGTGGCTGCAGCAATTGCACCTAAAGTAATCGAGAAAGCCACATCATGACCTGTAAGTATTAAAATCAAATCCACAAATAAAGTACCCCCAATTCCCTCGAGAAAAGCGATAATAATGGGGGCTTTACCTATTTGTTTTAAATATGTGGCCTTAAATTCAGCGCCAATGGAAAATGCGATAAATCCTAAAGCCATATCTGAAATAAAGGCAAACTGATTAACAACCTGCTCGGAAAACAGTTTAAGGCAGTACGGGCCTACTAACAGCCCGACCACCAAATATCCAGTTACATTCGGCAACTGTACCTTCTTCATCAACTTGCTTGATAAAAGACTTAAAATGATGGCGATTGCTAAACAAAGATACATATTGAGTTGAATCACATTGGGTCACCTGGTCTTTCGAAGAACTCATCACGGTATTTAATAATAGTCTTCTCAAATTCAATTGTCAATCGCCCTTATGCGTTTCTACCGTTGTCCGATTGTAAATTTTTAAGATATAAAAACCAAGCTAAGTCTATGTTTCTTGATGCTGTTATTGCTGAATTATTCCCAACCTGACCAGGATTTCCAAGACACCCACACCTATGAAAAGAAGGGCTGCAAGCAATAAAATAATTATGGCGGCAGGTGACCAACTTACGCTTTCATCGGATTCAATTGCATTTTGTTCAGTGGTATTTTGTGCACTAACAAGAAGACGGCAAAGAAGCACAGCAAGAATACTACCACCAAAGGCAGTTACAGTTAACCACCCAGGTATGTCTGATTCTGTGACACTCTCTAAGAATCTACCAAATACAATAGCACTAGTATTAGCTGCTCCATGAAACAAAATCGAGCTGGCTAAAGAATCTGTTTTTAGCACCAGGTATCCCATTACCAAGCCCAACAGTAAAGTAGGGATCACTTGGCTCAGACCGTTAAAAACATGGAATGCGCCAAACATTATGGCAGTTATGACCAAAGCTGACTCCTTAGATCTAGCAGTATATGCAGACTGAACCATACCCCGAAAATAAATCTCCTCACAAATTGGAGCAATAACAACAGTCCCAATCAACATAAGCAGACTCTGAGAGACTGAAAAGTACATCTGCTGTGATAGATTATTAAGTGGCCCTACATACGTATCCAACCATAACTCTGTAACCTTGGAAATATAATACGCGAAAAACCAGAAGCAAATTCCCATAATGATACTAATCAGTTTGTTTCTGGGTGAAGTCGATTTAAGTTTATAGACATCCTCAATTGACCAATGATTGACCCATACAAGTAACAAGGGCGGAAAGAGAATATAGACATACTCATTGATCCATAAATTGCTACCAATACCAATGATGGGTTGAAGCAAAATACTACTTACCAAAGTCAAAACTACTGTAAGCAAGTATAAACCATTGACCTGAACGATAGAAGGTAGTCGCCTTTGCATCTGTTCTGCCCCTCTCAACGTTATTGTTTAATAAACACATACAACTGGCCATCAGCATTTGAAGAGGACAACTTAAGCTGATACTTCCCACGCGGCAGCACAACTTCCAGCTGATCACAAATCCGGCTGTAGTCAGCGCTTACTAACCCTATATACTCGGTATTCTCACCGATAAAATCAACAGAAACATCTCCCTGCTGAGCTGAGGTATACACCGAAAGACCCAGTAACTTTGGCCGGTCTAAGGTAATGGTATAGATCACTTCGTCTTTATACTCTAATCCAGCAAGCTCAGTGGCAAAAACCTGGACATAACCCTCTGGCGGGTTATTTAACTCACCATTATGAATACGGTATAGCCTTTCAAATTCAGCAGTTTCTATGGCAGTCTCCTGATAATTAATGATTAATAACCCTTTTACTTGATCACTGGTAAGGCAGATATTGTATTTACCTGGAGTCATAATCATCGTTGCAGATACTGATGCTGTACCCATAAACTGACCAACAATGAAGTTCACTTCGTTACTCTTTTTGCCTAGAATCTGTCCTTCACTGACCACTTTGACATGCTTCAGATTGGCTGTGTCAGATTGGAACATTAACTCAACAGTAGTAGGTACAGTAAGTTCACGCGACAGAACCACTTCATCCATTCGAGGATGTTGGTTTAAATCTACCAACACTGAAGTAAACCTGGAGGGAAACATGAATCCATCTTGCTTTTTAATCCTTTGATCCAAAATACTTAGCCATAATCCCAATATTAGACAAGCTACGAGAAAAACATAAAGTTTCTTTTTCATTAACTCATCTCCTTAACCAAAACTCATTCTTCATTTCAACCACAAAGGCTGCTTATCCTTTCTTGTGAGCTTAATGGTAATTGTGTATGAAAACCCTAAAAATAGGAAAATTAAAGTATGGAGGTGATAAGGCTTGAGCGGGACCACGACTAGCTGGGTTGTAACTATTGTGGGAGTAATCGTCGCAGCAATCGGTTACTTCATGCTCCCAGGCGAACTGGCAGCAGGCATCCTTGGTTTTGGGCTAGCGCACATCGTTCTTGGTTTGCTCGACATGATGCGGCCAACAGTAAGGCAGTAAGTGATTTCCAGACTCGAACAAAGGGGGAGTTACCATGTTCAATCCTTTTGAGCAGAAGCCTATGATGCTTGGGGATGTGTTCATGGATTGGGAAAAAATCTATCCCAAACCATATTCCAAACACGATACAGACCCATATACGAAAACACGCGTCATATTAATGAATGGAATTGAAGTTGAATCGGCGCTGTTTCTGCACCAATTTCATCGCAACTGCAATAACAATGACCTGCGTCGCGACTTATCGATGCTCCGCCGTTCAGAACAACAGCAGCAAAAGCGCATCAATTGGTTATCCCCTATTGATGAAACGCCGCTGGAGACCACCATCGGTTATGAACATCTTGCAGTTGATTTAACCGCCTGGTTGGCACAAAATGAACCTAATCCTTATGTCAAGCAGACCCTAGATTTTGCGCTGTTAGAAGATTTTGACCATCTTTACCGTTATGCCAATCTGTTAGACATGGATAAGTATGTACCAGCTAATAGCCTAGTAAAAGATTATGTAGAAATCACCCCGGGACGGCCAACAATAGCGGAACACCGCCATCCTTATGATTCGGTTCGTTACTTTGTGGATTTTAAGACAGCTGATGTACAAACCAAACTGAACACGCTGATCATCACTGCAGCTGAGCAGCAAACCATGAATTTCTATATGAACATTGGGCCGACTTATTACAATGACCTAGGGCGACAATTATATCAAGAAATTGCCATGATCGAGGAACAGCATGTCAGCCAATACGGCTCATTGCTTGATCCAAATTGCACTTGGCTGGAAAACCTAGTTCTGCATCAGTATATGGAGTGCTATCTCTATTACTCCTTCTACCAAGATGAAATTGATCCTAAAATCAAACTGATCTGGGAATCACATTTAGAACAAGAGATCGCTCATCTCCATCTGGCAGCCAATCTATTAGGCCAATATGAAAACAAGCATTGGAGCGCTGTCGTCCCTGGCCCATTCCCTAAACTACTGAAATTCCATGATACAAAAGAATATCTGCGCAATATCTTAGGCAACCAAGTAGAATTGACAGCAGATTATGAAGACTACAAGCACGTAAACGATCTTCCCGACAACCATCGTTTCTTCTGGTATCAGAATAAACTCAATCATGATGTTGATATGGTACCAAGTCACAAAGTGATCGTTGAACATCAGAAAAAATACCAAAAGGATTATCGCTCTGAGATTAAGCCAAATCCAGTGAAAGCATTACAGGATCGTACCACAGACAATACAGAAATTGCACGTACCAAAACTAAAGTGACCCAATTTGTTTAGTCTTGTCAACAAAACAACGAACGTCCTACCGCCAAATCGCGGTCGGACGTTCGTTTCTCATTCAGCTGCTGATAGGAATAAATCCGAACCAGCCACCAAGGCGGGAATATTGAGAATCACCTGATAATCACGTGCTGAAATTCTAAACTCTTTGACTATCTTTTCCCCTACGGGTTCCTTATCTTGAATTGCCTGCAACTCAATTACATGGCTAGGACCAGCTACGGAAGCAGAATTTCGCTTTCCTACTGCCAGCGCGCTTCTACCCACCTGTTTTCCATCAATCCATATTTCATAAGCTGCTGTGGCACTATGAGTCACTCCGTCAATAGTAATGTCTTTGTTATCGATAAAAATAACATGTTCTTTCCCCACAATATACAGGAAGACTCCCAGAATGATAAGTACCACTACTAATCCACACCTAATTACCCATTTTTTCAACATTTATCCCTCCTCCGCCTGGTTTTTGGAGAGAAGCTCTATGCAGACCCAAAGCTGATCTTCTTTCGTTCTCCTGCTCTACTTTGCGTTTCCAAGCATACAACGCTAAGGAGAATGCAATTACACCATAGGTTATAAACACCCGGAAATATTCACCCAATTGAGCGTCACCAATCAACTCTTTTCCTGCTCGTGGCGAAACCACAAATACTGTATGGAACAAAATCACACCGATGAAAGCATTGGGAATAGTCGCTTTAGAAACCGAAGCACCGCCAACCAGCAATGCAGCAATACAGAAGAAACCAATCTGCTCATGGCTATTGTAAGTATTGAGTGTACCGATGTTTTGCAAGTATATAATCATACCATAGCTAGCCAACACTGTGGAGATAATGATAGAGATGATCCGAGTGCGATCAACATCAATACCAGACGCTCTCGCTACTTCCATATCCTGCCCAATTGTCCGCATATCCTGACCAAGTTTGGTTTTGCGGAACCACATAATAAACAAACATAAAGCAGTAATCACCAACCAGGTCATCACTGGGATCTGTATACCCCATATATTAACCTTAATCACATTATCCAGCGATTGCCGAATACCATCAAGGCTGATGGCATTACGGATACCATAGCCGCGTGACAGCAAAATCGACTTATTGGTTATTGGGACCACCTTACCCATTCCATAGAGCACAAACAGCTGGTAAACCCCATTCATAAAAAAGCCTAACATAAGACTGGTGACCATCTCCCGGCCTTTCGCTTTGTTGAGAATTGCGCCAGAAAAATACCCGAAAATAATCGCAATAGGAGTGGAAATCAACATGGCCAGCACTACCCCTGGGACACCTACGATATGCCAGTCAGTGATCAAAATCAAGGCAATTTCTCCAGCCATTGCACCCAAGACGATGCCAAAATTCATTCCCATACCAGCAATAACTGGAATGATCAGGGACAAAACCAAAAAAGTGTTGCGGCTCATGCGTGTCATGATCTCATTAGCTAAGAAAGACATAGAATATCCTGCTAATGGTGTGGCAAATATGATTATAAGAATGAACATGATGGGTACAGAATAATCTATCAACCATTTTTTAATCGGGTTCATGTTCTCACCTTCATCTTTCTAGTCAAGGCGTAGATGATCATACCATTAGAGATGATAATCCGAATGGTCTCAGACATATCACTTTCAATAAGGTTATTGATTACCGAAGGAGTCATTGTCAAAATGCCTTGGAATAAGATAGTGCCCACCACTACATGCCACATTTTCACTTTGGTAACCGAAGCACCGCCTAATAGTATCGCAGCAATGGCTGGGAAAGACATCATCAATGGCGCATTATACAGTTGAATAAAACCAAAGCTTTGCTCGTAAACAATGATACCAATCGCAGCAAAAACTGTGGAAAGAATTACTGATTGGGTTCGAACCCGATTTACATTTATCCCGCATGATCGAGCATAGTCAGGATTGGAACCAACTGCTTCCATAGCTGTCCCAGCTTTGGTGCGGAAAAAGGCCCACATAATTAAAGCTAGGAGCGCAAAAAAGAGTATCGTGCCTGTAGGGACGGCAATGTGCGAACCAAGATTAATTCTGAGAAAATCATCGAGAATATGATACCAGTAGCCCTCAGTACTGATAGTGGTTCGCAAACCTTGGCCACCATAAGCCCAGATCATATCAGGGCTTTTGAATGGCAAGATCAGCCACATGATACACATAAACGAGACTGCTGAAAAACCAACATAAGTTGCTACTACCATTTCGTCTCCTTTTATGCGGTTTAACAACTGTCCGTATAACCAGCCTAATATGACCGCAAGGACAATAGAAATACTAATTGCTGTAAAGAAACCGACAAAACCACGCAGTTTCAATTCCAAACTGATGACTGACCCCAACAACCCGGCAATCACTCCCAGTTGAAGGCCAAAATTAAGCCCGCATCCAGATTTGATCATAGGTACGAGTGATAGTACCAATACTGCGTTCATCCCAAACCGGATTATTAAGTCATTAATCGAAGTATCCACACGAACATTGACAAACGGAGCAATAACGAACAGTGAGAGAAGAAAAAGAGCAATCAGCAGACGAGGTAGCCCAATAGTACCTAAAATACGCTGAATTTTAGCTAGCACTCTCCACACCTTCTTTCACATCTGTTTTTCCTAGCATCAACAAACCGAAATCAGCAGCTGGAGCAGTTGGTGGCAATATCCCGGCAATTCGGCCTTCGTTGACTATGGCAATGCGATCACAGATAGAACGTAGTTCTTCCAGCTCTGACGAAGTCATTACGATAGTGACACCATATTCCTCGTTATATTGGCGCAGCGTATCCAGTACCAATTTTTTCGCGCCAACATCGATACCTCTTGTTGGTTCGGACACGAACAATATTTCTGGATTCATCGCAAAAGCCTTAGCAAGACAGACCTTTTGCTGATTACCGCCTGAGAGTTCACATACCAACTGATTTTCATCCACACACTTGATACTCAGTTTTTTAATATAATCTCGGGCCAACTTCGCAATTGCTTCATCATCCCGCCACTTAATCAAACCGCCTAGAAGCTTTTTGATAAATTGCTCTTTCACTTGCATCGTTGTAAAAGCGATGTTCCAGCTCAAAGGTTGATCCAATAGCAGACCGATTCCGCGCCGATCCTCAGAAACAAATGCCAAGCCAGCATTGAGGGCATCTTTAGGACTATTTAGCTTCAATGCTTGACCCCGAATTGTTACTTGACCTTCAGATGGATAAAGACCCATGACTCCATTAGCTATCCCTAGTTTTCCTTGGCCTGTCAAGCCGCCAATCCCAAAGATCTCTCCTTTGTATACCTCGAATGAGACACCATTTACACGTTCCCCAGGCATATCAACCCATAAATCATTCACTTGTAGAATGACCTCATGAAACTCTCGCTCTTCCCAAACACTAGATTTCTGCTCAGATAACTCTCTGCCTACCATGTACTGGGCGATTTCCTGGGCATTGGTTTCCATGGGTTTGAGTATCTTTTGGATTTTGCCATCTCTTAATACGACGATGGTATCACAAACATCCAAAATTTCCTGCAGCCGGTGAGTAATAAAGAGAATGGCAATGCCTTTTTGAGATAGCTTTTTAATAATATTGAGAACCACCTTGGCCTCTGTTTCTGTCAGTACAGCAGTGGGTTCATCCAAAATTAACAGTTTTGTGGTTTCACGATCGATTTCCCGGGCTATCTCAGTGAATTGTCTGTGCCCCACGGGCATATCCTTCACCAGCATATCTGGATTTAAATTGACCTCTAAAGTCTCAATAGCCTGAAGCGCTCGGGAACGCATTTTAGGCCAATCAAGAGTATTCATCCGCTCACCGAAAACTTCTGTCAGTAAATTCTTTCGTGTTATTTCTCGGTTGAGCATAATATTCTCGGTCGCGGTGAACCCAGGAATCAAGACAAATTCTTGATGAACCATCCCAATCCCAGCCTCAAGAGCATCGAACGATGAAGTAAACATTCGTTCTTGCCCATCAAAGATGATTTTCCCGCTAAAACCACCTGTTTCATGGATAGTCTCAGAACCAAACAGGATGTTCATCAATGTCGATTTACCAGCACCATTTTCACCGACCAATCCAACTATTTCCCCTGGTTTAACATTCAGGTTCACATTCTCCAGAACTTTATTGCCATAAAAATCTTTGCTGATATTTTCCATTCGTAAAAGATATGTTTCACTCATATACCCACCCCAGATCATAAAAGACGAAGGGGGGAGTTACCCCCCCTTGGAATTATTTAAGATCTTAATTAATCAACTCATTCAGTTATTTCAAGATATTTAGCTGGCACTTCAACATCAGTCATACCCATATACCCTTTGCCAAAGACATAGGTATCTTGATACAGCATGACAAAGTTTTCATATTCAATACCATTGGCGTCAAGATAGTAACTGCCGTTCCAGCCAGCACCAGGTGTATATTTTTCATAAGCTTTCAAGAGGGCTTCCATATCGAGTACATCTGCTTTGCCTTCAATAACTTGGATTGCATGCTCAACCAGTGCAGCAGTGGTTGAATAACCGAAAGAGTAGGCCCAAGTACCCATTCTGCCTGCTCCACCCTTTTCCACTACCTTAGCTTCAACTTTAGCTAAAATGGCTGGCCAGTTACCTTTTTCCTCATCTGTAATCTCTACACCTAGCGCACCTGGATAACCCATGGTTGGCGAAGGCAAGTCAGCTTCGATAAAGTAACCTCCAAGTTCAGCAACTCGCTTCAACAGTGGTTCGGTCTGTGCGTCGTTGGTGCAGAAGAAAGCAACTTTATCACCGTACTGCTCTAACCAAGCTGGCACTTTCTCCAAAATATACTGCTGTGCACCAGCTACACCAACGTCACTCAGCGGATCAGGTGAAGTCATATCCACAAATTTCAACCCTAATTCCTCAGCTGCAGCTCTCATCACCGCACGTCTTCTTGACAGCAGCTCATAACCCATATGGCGCGGGAACGAAATGTGCATAAATGTGTCAGCACCTAACTCCTTGGCTGCTAAAACAATTAGGTAACCACGAGCAATGACATCTGGGTTGACTGAGAGGTCAGCCACGTCTGCCAGCATTTCCGGATCTTCGTGTGGCGCACCAGCAAGCAATAAGATGTCTGGCCGCATTTCACGAATGCGTTTAAAAGCTTCAACTGTACCTGGAACAGCTTGATTTACCACAATTGCTTTCATCAATGGGTCATCAGCCAAGGAAACAATTTGGCTAATTGTGGTTTCCATTTCTTGCATGAAGTTGTCGGGGTATGTAATATGTGTGATCATACCACCTTTTGAAGCATCTCCGTACTCTTCGAGCGCCCTTTCTGCTCCCCTGAGGTCATCTTCAGATTGAGAAACAGTACCGGTAACAATACCGATATGGAAGTCTGCTGCCAATGCTGAAGCTGACATCACCAGGACCAGCAATGCTACCATGAACATCCTCTGCATCCATTTTCTCTGCATAATCTCGTCCTCCCCACATGATGTGTATCTTAATTGAATACCCGACTATTGGAACAAGGTATACAATTAAGATTATCGTGAATAATTTTTTGCAATAAATTCTACCGTCCAAGATAGATTCCTCTTTAACCGAACGTGTTTTTACATTAATTCGTAAATTGTTTACATATTTGTTATGAAAGTACTAGCTTCGTTTGCAATTTAATATCGTTTTTCGTTTTGAGACCAACATAAAGCGCTGGATACAGCCAAATGGCTGGTCCAGCGCTGTACTCACGCAGTTTGGTATTTCAAAAAGCACTAATGAATAATCACCTAGTTTTTCACCAATGTTTTTGGCTATAACATTAAATGCGCTTGAAACCTTTTAAGTAAAGCATGTTTTTGATGATGATATCAGCCTTCCACCAGTTTCTACTGACCGCCCAAGCTTCGGGATAATCAGCCCAATTCCAGGTGACAGGCCAAGAACCGTCTGGAAGTTGAGCCTGTAATATAAACTCGCACTCAAAATCAGCATACTCCTGGATAAGTGGATAAAAAACACTATCTGGCCATGTTATAAATTGCGATGGTTTGCAAACATATGCAGTTCCCCATGTATCTGTTGCTTTAGTAATACTGTATATGACCTGCTCTTTAAGTTTCCGGCACAGAGCTTCGATGTCAAAAATATCAGTTACACCAGCTTCTTCACAGTATTGAAGGAGTCGAATATAGCATGCGACAGTATGCATATTGTTTAGCAGTCCTTGATTGAGATACGTGCTGACAGCTGATTGTGCTAATTTGCAACCCAGTTTATAAAGCGTACTGTCTCTATTGGCATATTTAATGATAAAACCTGCTAAGCATGCTGTCGGGTTGTAATCATCATGTCCCGTCTCCTCTTTGGTTCCATACCACCAAGGAGCATGTGGATAGTCTTTATTGCTCTCAATCACATTTAGCCAGTATTTGCCATTGAAATCTTTACCGCTGGCAAGATAGTTAAGAATTCCCTGCACTATGGGATGAGAATTATCGGTGAAGTCAATCTCACGCAATATTTCAGTTGCCACCCACGTTTGAATAGGCGCTGAATTTGGATTCCAAGCATCCGGTTCCAAGGCATGACCAAAGCCGCCATCCTCGTTCTGGTAATACGCTAAAGCATTAAGAACTGCTTCTTTGCTTCCATTTTCAAAATGATACTGCCACCGAGTCAGATCTAATGGTCGTGCATTAAGGTAAATAAACTGCTGAGCTCTTTGAAAGACCTTGTGCATACATTATCTCCTTTGCAATGTTTACTAGATCAGAGCACCATAAACAGTGTCCCTAATCCAATGAGGATGCAACCAATAATTGATTTTGCGCTGACTTGTTCATGCAGGAAAATAAATGCTAAGACAATGGTGAGGACTACACTCATCTTATCAATAGGAACAACCTTAGATGCTTCCCCTAGCTGTAAAGCTTTATAATAACACAACCAGGAAGCTCCGGTCGCTAATCCTGATAAGATCAGGAAGACCCAGCTGCGCCGGCTAATATCATGAATCCCGCTCTGAGCATGAGTGAGGAAAACCATTACCCATGCCAGCACCAGTACTACCGCTGTTCTAATCGCAGTTGCTAGATTGGAGTTTACCCCTGCAATTCCTATTTTAGCAAGAATAGTCGTCAACGCAGCAAACACTGCAGACAAAATCGCGTACAACAGCCACACTCTTAAGCACCTCCCCCGTGTACCCACATAGTACATGACAGGTTTCGTTTATAACATCAACTGTTTTCGAGAATGGTCATGATGGTCGACAGCGCTTCAGCATAGGGCTCATTTATGTAGTAGTCTCGATCCAATAGATAATATGGTGGTTCTGGCGTAATTGCTATTATCCGCCCATGTGGATTAAGTATTCGATACTCTTTATCCACATTGCCTATACCCGCATTCAATCCAACTGTAACTAGATAGTCATACTGCCCTAAGTTGGGGATCACAACCTCATCAGTGTTCTGAAAGATGGGTTCAATCCCTGTTTTTTGGTGCAAGTTATCAAAATTCCCTGTTGCTAAAGTAAAACCATGTTCCCGGCACAGTTTGGCAATCAAGTAATGAGCTTCTGTTGGCTCAGATTCTGTAAACAGACTGTAATACTGTTTGACAAAACTGGCTCTCCCATCAGTCCGATTTTGGAGAATATCGTCAATGTAACTATCAAGTGGACTGAACATACCATCAATCGCGGCATTCAGCTCAGCTAAGTCCGGCAGCCCAGCAGCCATGGAAATACCCGCTCCTGTAAAGAACAATACATTTTTACCCTTCAACAAGCTGGCAGCCTGTTGCGAACTGATTATCTGAAACTGTTTACTTGGCTGTATCTGACGCATCATATTTGCTTTATTCTGGTTAGCGTCATTGATTTTGTTGTAAAAATCTGTGTAAACCTTTGCTTCTACTGCTTTATCTTCAGGAGCCCAAAGCATAGTCAATCCTGCCATTGGAACAGCATGTTCATCTTCTTTGGAGTTTAGGACGAGACCATCAGCATGCAAAAAACCTTCTGAAAAATCGCGTCTGCTAAGCGCTGTAAACTTGCCAAATCGGGCATTAGCGTAATCTGTTGGACAAACAATGCCTACACAAAACGTTACTTGCTCCAGATTGTTTCCCACTACCCAAGTAGAAATAAACACTTTTTCAATTAAATTAAAAGAGCTATGTATAGATAGAACATTCACAGTAATGTTCCTCCTTACATTTTCTTTTTAGTAATGATTCAAACATCATTATACAATATAAACTAAAATTTCACAGAAAGATACTGTACATCATCATCAGTTTTCGTTAGAATAATTTCTAATACCTACAGGGTGAATTCAACAAAAAGGAGCTGATCACAATGGGTGCCAGTGTTCAAATCGCTATAGCAATGGTGACATATATCGTCATGGTAATAGAAATTGGAACGTATTATGCCAAACGAGCAAACGCCAATAGCGATAATTACCTGATTGGAGGTAGATCTCTGGGCCCATGGGTAACAGCTATGGCTGCAGAGGCTTCTGACATGAGTGGTTGGCTGTTGATGGGGCTTCCGGGTGTGGCATATTGGTGTGGTTTGGGCGATGCGCTCTGGACAGCTGTCGGTTTAGCTATAGGTACATATTTAAACTGGCTGCTGGTCGCCAAAAGGTTGCGCTTATACTCACATGTTGCTGGCGATGCGATCACAATCCCCGATTTTCTCAGCAACAGATTCAAAGAAGACAAAAAAATAATTATGACATTAGCTGCAATCTTTATATTAGTGTTTTTCACTGTATATGCTGCTAGTTGTTTCGTTACAGTAGGCAAGTTGTTGAGCGCATTGTTCAATGTGGATTATGTCTACATGATGATCTTTGGTGCACTTTTCGTTGTAGCTTATACTTTCGTGGGTGGTTTCTTAGCTGAAAGTGCCTCGGATTTTCTGCAAGCCATTCTCATGGTTGCGTCTCTAGCAATTATTCTTGTTATTGGGATCATTAACGCTGGTGGCGTTCAAGCAGTTGTCGCCCATGCCAAGTCGATATCTGGCTTTTTCGAAGTCTTTGCGATAGCGCTGCCGCAAACTGCAGAGGGTGTACAGCAAGTTGGTGAAAACGGTCAAGCTTTATTTACTGGTGCTGCTAATTATGGAGTATTAAACGTTATTTCTGCTCTATCATGGGGATTAGGTTATTTTGGCATGCCTCATGTGTTGTTAAAGTTTATGGCGATTGATAAACCCAGTGAGTTAACTAGATCTAGACGAGTGGCTGTAACCTGGGTTGTTATTTCCCTGATGGCTGCTATTGGTATTGGCATTATCGGTCGTGTACTCTTTCCAACGGAACTGCTAACACGCAGTACTGCTGAAAACATCTTTGTGATTATGACCTTGAATTTCTTAATCCCCATAATAGCTGGTGTTGTTTTATCAGGAATTGTCGCGGCAACTATCAGTTCTTCCGATTCCTATTTACTGATCGCTGCTTCCGCAGTTTCCAAAAATCTTTATCAAGGAATATTCAAGAAGGATGCAACAGATAGGCAGATTTTAGGGGTTTCGCGGATGACTTTGCTAATCATTGCTTTACTGGCAATGATCATCGCTCTTAATGAGAACAGCGTTATCTTTAAAGTAGTGGCTTTTGCTTGGGCGGGATTTGGTGCCACATTTGGGCCACTCATACTCCTCTCGCTGTTCTGGAAACGTATTACCAGAAATGGCGCCATCGCTGGTATGGTCACTGGAGGGTCAATGGTGTTCATCTGGAAACTGCTTGGTAGCCGTATTGGTGGTATATTCGATATTTATGAACTACTGCCTGCTTTTGTTCTATCGTGCTTGGCTATCGCTATTACATCTTATCTATCTGCTGAAGAGTCTGCAGAGGTTTTGGAGGAATTTGAGCTTGTTAGAAATAGTGTGACAATGTCTTCTGATTAACCATTGAAAGATTATTAAGCCTGTCAGCTGTTTAGCTGGCAGGCTTTATTAATTGAAAAAATCCCCACACACCCGCACGGGGTGCGACTTCTAGTGCACCGATAAAAGCGATTGCTGCTTCCATGTTTCAATCCACGCACCCGCACGGGGTGCGACAATCCACGCATCATTACTGATGCGACAAAGACAAGTTTCAATCCACGCACCCGCACGGGGTGCGACCCTAACCGGGTTGCAGTCTTTGCTGGGTGGGTACGTTTCAATCCACGCACCCGCACGGGGTGCGACAGTAAACCTTTCAAGTGCTTTTATGATGCTTGTTTCAGATACTGTTTCCGAGAACCTCCACGTTTTTCTAGTGAAAAGTGTCGTTCTCCCTACGTTTTTTCATTAAAACTCCTGCTAAAAAGCTTCCGAGAACCTCCCAGGATTTTGTGATCACTTGGGGTTCTCGCTAACATAAACAAGAATTAAAAATCATAACAAAGCAATCACTCAAGCCCTTTATTTTATTTTTCGCCATTATCAAATACGTTCCTTTTTATTAGCATTTGAATATTTAGATGTTGTATTTTAGTCATTCATTTCTTCTTATACTGAATGCTTCTTTCACAGCAGGAAAAGCCACTCTGCATCCAAGAATGTTTTAAAAACACTTTTGGTAAAGGATGATCCCATGAGTAATAAAAGCCAAAAACTTCTATCCAAACATGTACTTATCACTGGTGCTTCTAGCGGATTAGGTGAGCAAATTGCTTATGAAGCTGCGAAAAAAGGAGCAAGTGTAATTCTTACCGCTAGACGTATTGATAGGCTCAAAGAAGTTGAAATGCGCTGTCGTGAAATCTCAGGTGTGAATGCATATTCCTATCAAATGGATCTCAGCAATCCAGATCATGTAACGGTTGTTGTGGATTCCATTATCCAAGAGTTTGACAGTATTGATGTCTTGGTAAACAACGCAGGATTCGGCCTTTTCGCTGAAGCATTGAATACTCCTAAAGATGTTACTGAAGAGATGTTCCAAGTGAATGTACTGAGTTTAATAGAAATTACACGACGAATTGCTTCTAAAATGAAAACGACTGGATTTGGACATGTCATCAACATCGCTTCTCAAGCTAGTAAAATAGCTACTATCAAATCTGCAGTTTATGCTTCTACAAAGTTTGCTGTACGTGGATACTCCGATGCATTGCGTTTAGAGCTAAAGCCATTTGGAATTAATGTCACATGCGTCAATATTGGTCCAATGCGAACTGAATTTTTTCAGCATGCAGATCCAGGAGGATCATACCTTTCCCGCGTTGGGCACTGGGTCTTAGATCCTCAAGTAGTTGCGTGCAAAATCGTGGACTGCATGTTGACAAAAAAAAGAGAGATAAATCTACCATGGATTATGGAACTAGGTGCTAGGCTGTACACACTTTTTCCCCATATTGGCGACTATCTGACAAGCACTGTTTTCAACCGAAAATAGATTACCTAATCCACGCACCCCTGCGGGGTGCGACCTTATGACACTAATTTTGTCGCTCGATTGATTATGTTTCAATCCACGCACCCCTGCGGGGTGCGGCAAACACTGCGCTTAATATGTTACGCAAAGAGATAGTTTCAATCCACGCACCCCTGCGGGGTGCGGCTAGAATGCTTGATATGTCTATTGAGTATTTTTTGCGTTTCAATCCACGCACCCCTGCGGGGTGCGGCTCGCGCCAGGTTTCTGAGTCATCTACCAGCTCCCATGTTTCAATCCACGCACCCCTGCGGGGTGCGGCTCGCGCCAGGTTTCTGAGTCATCTACCAGCCCCATGTTTCAATCCACGCACCCCTGCGGGGTGCGGCGCGTGCATGAACACGGATCGAAACTTCATTGGGATCCCCATGTTTCAATCCACGCACCCCTGCGGGGTGCGGCAGTATGTCTTCGAAATCCTTTATTGATGCATATTTCAGACATTGTTTCCGAGAACCTCGACGTTTTGCATGTAGTTTGAAACAATTTTTACTCAAAATCTCATCTAATAACCTGCTACAAAGCTTCCGAGAACCTCCCCAGATTTTTATGATCACTTGAGGTTCTCGCTAAATACATCCGTCAACTAAAACTGCTCACAAACCTCAAAAATCTTCATTATTCCTTCAGATATAATGCCATGGATTGGATACAGCATATAATTCAAGTCATGACCATGCTTCGCAAAAACATGTATCTGAAGGTTGTGCTTATTGAGAGCCTTAAATTGATCAGCTATACTAAATACATCTTTAACTGGGCAACTTTCGTCATGTTCACCATGGAAAATATGTATCGGTATATCCAAAGTGGGCAGTACCTCCCTATTACCAGGCAAAGCAAAATGCTCCATAAACCACCCAGTAGTCAACCTTATCAGATAGTTTTGCTTCAGCCATTCATCATCACGTTCCTCGATGGCTCTGAACATCCTTTCCTTAAATGGCTTTATATACTCACATAAATCATCTTCATCCACTATGCTATCATGATTCATATCTAAGTCCTCAAAAGTGACACCATTAAAAACCGATTCGCGTACTTTGTACTTATCCTCTTCAAAGACTTCTTTCGTTATAAAGCTTTTGTCATCCAAACCAAAGTAACGTCTGTAAGTGATCATTGATGACTCTCCTGAGAACTGCCATTCTAATAATTCGTGAAGGGGCCTATGGACATAGCCCGCTAATAGCAGTCCATCGACATCTACATTTTTATTTTTGGCAACCAGCGTCGCGATAATCGTTCCTTCACTCCAACCCAGCAAATACACTTTGGCATTTTTCAGCTGGGGCATATCTTTTAAATAACTGATAATCGCTTCCACATCTTTTACCGAATTGCTTGGCAAATAAGTCTTATACACTTGCTCATCAATTATAGTAAACATTGGCGGCTCCGGACCTGAAGAAACACCCCTGGTATTGTAGCGGAAGAAAGCGATACCTCTCTTGGATAGCTCATCAGCAAAAAGGTCGTAGTAATTAAACTCGTACTCCCCAATTTTGCGACGATTGTCGTATGTATTTGGTCCTGAGCCATTTACATATATCACAATTTTATCGACTGTTTCCGCCGCTGGCAAATCTAACTTCCCTGTAAGCTGATAATTATCATGGGTCCTAATTTGCAACACAGTAGTGAATCTCTCCATCATTTCGCCCCCAAAAAGTTCTAAACTGCATTATAATCGCAATACTGCCCATACCTCGTCATCATTCATTTCACCAGTTTCTTCAAAGCCTAGAGAAGCATATAACCGTTTTGCCACATGATTATCTGGTGAGTAAGAAAGTACCACTAATTCGGCTTTGCCATGGGGGAAGGTCTTAATTAACTCGAGCGCCTTTTCCATAGCTTTCTTTCCATATCCCCTTCCTTGGTATCTCTTGTCAATCATAAGCCGCCATATTTTATAAACTGTTTCATCATCTTCGTCATCCCCATCTGCTGGTTCATAGGAAAGCAAAAGAAAGCCAACCATGGTTTCATCATCATATATAGCATAAGGCATGGGAACACACTCACCACTTGCCAATGCAACATAAGCTTCAGCAAGACTATAAACGTTACTCGCGATAAATTGCTTTTGTTCATCCTTAGGCTGTAACTGAATACACTCGATAAAGTTATCAAAGGTAATTTCCCGTAAAGTCAACATAGCTGAGATCCTTTCATTTTATATTTCGCAACTACTAGCTGTCTAGTTCAAGAAACACTGTTCACGTAATCTAACAATTGTGTTAAACTGTGAATCACCCATTCGCCATGCTCTTTCCCAAAACGATCAATCACAGTAAAACCCTGTTCCCTTGCCCCGCCAGCCTCTACTTTATAATCGTCCACATAGATACTTTCTTCTGCAATAACCCCTTGTGCAGACAATGCTGCATTAAAGATAATCGGGCTAGATTTGCTTGCTCCCACTAATGAACTATTACCTCTGGAAACAACAATCTATCATTATTACACCATAATTCAGTAAACTAAAGCTCTGCACGCTCATCTAAATCTTCAGTAATTCGTTCGCCTTCAAGCATATATCGATATTATCACGATCAAGAAAGATCACCTTGTATCGCACACTCCACCTCCACTCATTATTACCCACATTTCCAGTTATTCCACACTTCAACCATGAAACCCTTGTACTAAAAAGCCCACAGATCGCTATAGCGACTGTGAGCGAAACAAGCTTCAGTGACCAACGTATTCCAACTGCCACAAGGCGTTGTCTGGAACCGAGTTAGCAACATACCATGTTGAAACGTAAGCACCATCTTCTGTTCCCCAACCAGAAGCATTCAGTAGCTGACTGCGATTCATTGGAGAATAAATGATACTTACACCCTTTGACCCTCCTGATTTAATACACCACAAATATTCTTCATCCTGAGTAATTAAGTGGCTTCCATTCATCGGCGTACTTGATAAAGCAAGGTACTTGCCATCCAGTGTTTGTAGAGTGTAAAGATAAATGCAACTTCTAAATTTATCCGGAATGCACTTCTTGTATGTAACAATAAACCGTTGCTCGTTTACATCACTCAACTCGCCCATACCTTCACCATCAATCACCAGATACTGTGTCCCCTCAAAAGTTTTGATAGTGTAAACCCCGTTATAAATCCATACACTGCCAGAGTACTTTGTACCAATAGTTGCTTTGACGGTCTGCTCACAATCAGCACCTTTTAACAGCTCCATCTCTTTCCACCAGCATACAGTTTTCTCGCAGAGAATCCTTGCTTGCTCCATTGTGGTTTTGACATCTCTATTTGTGTCACCACCGATGCCAAATTTTTCGATATCCGCTCTTGTAAAATCGAATCCTCCGCCTTCACGCACCGTCATCTTGTCGTAAGCCATCAGCTTTATGAGCATATCTGTAAATTCTCCATAGGTTACATCAGCCTTCGGGTCAAACTTACCAGGAGGTACAATACCCCATTGAAGAAGCTTGTAGATCTCATGCACATGGGGATGATCTGTATTTGGTAAGATATCCTCAAACTCTAACTCATCTGCGCCTATAAAAGCTATAGGTAAAGCCCATCTTACAACCCAACTGCCATATATCTCTGACATAATATTGTTCACGAACAACACAGCCATGTCTTCACGAGAAATTGTCCTAGTCCAGTCTTCTCTTGCATTGGGCCACTCACCTGATATACCATAATATGTGCCGTCATAAGCTGACAACCATTCTAACGCCCAAGGTGAGCAAACAACATCTGGTGCATCTACTCGCATGAGTTTTTTCGCCCACATGTAAAACTCTTTACCCCGATACCTAATTCTTGCCCAGTCTCCTTCTACAGCCAATACCTCAACTATAGTGTTGGATACTATGTTGCCTACATAATCGCCGCCCTTGCGCTGTCTATATGGTTGGTAAATGCCACCGGAGTACAATACGCGAAATAGTGAACCTTTGGTTACCGCAGCCTGAGCGTGAACTGGAAGCACAGGCAAAAACTTACATAAGGCGAATAAAACAGGCAAGCATATCTGTCTCATAAGCGATCCCCCCTAGTTAGTCTTGTCACATTTTGAGCTTACCAAAATGATCCATTAAGAATCGTCCTCTGCATGAAACATGTGTTAAGCGACACTAAATACTATGTTTATTATTAAAGTAATGTGTTAGAATGAGATTGAGAAACGGAGGATCAACCATGCTCCAGATAGCTATATGTGATGATAATGTTCATGATTTGAACAGTTTGGCGCAGTTTATAGATCAGTATAGAGTGCAAAAACATATAGACTGTAATTACACAGTCTTCGCCAACGGTTTTGATCTGATAGCAGCACTCGAAAAAGGAAGAATCTTTGATTTATATTGCCTTGATATAATCATGCCTGGATATACTGGTATAGAAGTCGCCAGAGAAATTCGTACTTATGATAAAACCGCAGCAATATTGTTTCTTACTACATCATCTGAATATGCATTAGAAAGTTATGAGGTAAAATCTATCAATTACATACTTAAACCTGTGTCTAAAGCAAAACTATTTACGATATTTGATGAGATTATTGATCAGATCAAAAATCCAAAACGAGATGAAGTGTTGATTGTCAAAAGCGATAAAGGGATCCAACGGATACTGATTTCCAATTTGGTTTATGCAGAGGTCATTGGTAGGAAAGTCTTATACCATCTCCTTTCAGGCAAGGTTATTCAGTGTACCGAGTCCTTTTCATCTGTCTGCGAACATCTGCTAAAGTACAAGTGCTTTGTCAAACCGCATCGCTCCTTCCTAGTTAACATGCAATATATAGATACTATTGATAACATTCAGATAACGTTGCAAACACTTACTTCGGTGCCAATTGCTCAAGGTAAGTCTCGAGAGGTAAAACAACAATATTTAAACTACCAATTGGAAGGAGAATAATCGAATGATTGCCACTATTATGGCATTCGCACGATATTTTGTGATGCTTCTCTTTGGAGCTGAACTTGCAGTCGGATTCGCTGGCATGCCACGTACGCGAAAAAACCACATCGTACTCACTGGTGTACTCATTACCTTGTTTATATTACAAGTACTGAGCTTACATCAATTGGGCATGGCTACAATGATAAAACTATATCCCCTTTTTGCCCATCTACCAATGATCATTTTCATTAAGTTTTATCTCAAACGACCATGGATGATTGCACTAGTTAGTATGTTCGTCTCCTTCCTGTGCTGTCAAGTTCCACGTTGGCTTGGTTCTGTCATCGAGGTGATCTTCGGCATCCCCTTCATGAATCATGTTGGTTACATAGTGACTGCAGTAATCACATATCATCTGCTGCAAAACTACGCACTAAAATCAGTTCAGCATCTCATGGAACGTTCCGTCAAGTCTTGCCTATTGTTTGGTGCTATGCCTGCTTTTTATTACCTTTTCGAGTATGCTGCTACTGTCTATACCGACTTTTTATTCAATGGTTCACGCACAGCGCTCTTGCTTATGCCGTTCATGACCGCGACATTTTACTTAGTATTTGTTCTCGTTTATTATCATGAAATTCAAAAACAGATACAAATCCAAAGAGAACTCGACATGCTAGACAAGCAGTTTTGCCAGGCACAAACCCAGTTTGCTTCCATGCAGCAACTTCAGCACTATGCAGCAACATATCGCCATGACTTGCGCCATCATTTCACTTTGCTGCAAGCGATGGCGTCAGCAGAAAACATTGCGGATATTAAAGAGTATCTCAAAACTGCTCAGTCTGATATGGATGCGATTACACCTATGCGTTTCTGTTTTAATGATACGGTCAATCTTATTCTCGCTTCTTTCGCCACTAAAGCAGAAAAAGCACAAATCAGTTTCAATGTGGATGCGAAACTTCCTGATTCTCTGCCCTTGAGTGACACAGAACTCTGTTCTTTATTATCTAATGCCTTGGAAAATGCCATTACAGCATGTCAGCAAATTACGGACTACAATCTACGTCTGATCAAGTTACGAATGTTTTCAAAAAATAACAAATTATGCATTGACATTCGTAATACATACCAGATCGAGCCGAAAATCGAACATGGCCTTCCTGTTGCAGAAGAGGAAGGACACGGTTTTGGCACCAAAAGTATGGTTCATATTGTCGAAAAGCATAGCGGGATCTGCCTGTTTTCAATTAGGGATGGCTTGTTTGTCTTTCAAGCCACCGTATGAGTAAATAACGCCGCACCACTCGGTAATGCGGACTCTCAGCTAAACGGTACTCTTCACTATGATGTACAGGCCGAATGCCTTGTGCGTAGTAGTCTGCCAAATAGGCCTGCAACTCTAAAAAACTATCACTGCTTAATACCTGACGTGCTGTTTCTAGGTATTCCTGCATAAGGCTATGAAAATCCTCGGTTGCATTTGAAGCTTTGACTGTATCCAGAAATAGGTCAAGCAAATCTGCTGCAGGCAAACCCCGATACTTCCAGCCAGCAATGTTTACTCTGGCATATTGCTCAGAGATAAACTCATATACCGGAATGTCCGCCGGCTCAGTGTTGGCAAACTCTTCATTGAAATACTGACGTGCCCGTTCTATATCTGTCAACAGATGCTCTGCCCCATACACTGCTTGATAGCAAAGCTTAACTATATCCTGGGGTTGCATAGACGGATGGTTCTGCAGCTGTTCTAAAAGATAAGCATTCATAATATGAAGTCCACTGTAACTCTTGGAGCTGCAGTGGACATTCCTCCTTCTGATTAAATTCGATCTGCTCCGGCAGTATATTTCTTCAAAGTAATTACTAAAATCGGAATGATTATGATATGCACCACAATCCCGGGCACCGCATTGATAAAAGCTCCAGCGATAAATGCAGCCCAACCAAACTCTGCCTGGCCTAGGCCATAAAGAATAACTCTAGCTACACCCCAGACAATCCGCCCGGCCAGCATAGCACTGATAAGTGATACATAAACATTTACGTTACGCTTTGGAAGAACTCTATACAGTATTCCGGTGGTCCAACCATATGTGGCTAGTTCAAAGCACATAGCGATACCTGTCGGCATAATTGGGGGCATACCAAAAAGCAGATAACGCAGTAATGGCGCAATCAATCCAACAAGCAAACCATACCAAGGACCACAGAAAAATCCACATAGTAAAGCAGGTATGTGCATTGGCCCTAAAGCACTGCCAATTTGGGGGATTTGCCCTGTCAAAAACGGCAGCACCAAGGCAATAGCAAGAAACATAGCTGCAAGAATCATTGACCGAAAACTATCTCTTCTCGATGACATCAACATTACCTCGCTTCTTCTTTGATATCATCGTCTTGAACGATAGTTAATGCCTTCATGACATCATTAGTATAGTTGAAGTGATATCTGATCAGAGCAGCTCCTTCAGGCGCTGCACTGTTGCTTTTACAAGCTCACTCATTGTCAATGGCTGAACACCAATTACCTGATTGTTACATTGACTGACAGGCAAGAGCAATTTCAGAGCCTTGCTTTGACCTACAGCCACAGCCATTTCCGGGGTTACTTCTCCCAGCAAAGAATCAGCCGCGATAATACCAATTGGGCCTATGATCACATCTGCATCTTTGCAGACCACTTTGACTGGATTTTCTCCAGTAGCGCCATAAATAGCGCCGCTTTTGAGCATTGCTGTTGTTGCTGCACTATTAGTGCCTATGGCATATAATTCACAGGAGATTTGCTCCTTAATTATTTCTTCAATGATCAACTGTCCTAATCTCCCACCTTGTCCATCAATAACAACTACTTTCAACACTTGATCCTCTTGGCATTCCCTTGTCCAAAACCTGTTGACTGGGTTAGCCAAAAGATTTTCCCTCCTTTATCGCCGCGTATAGCCTGTCTCTCAACACAGACAGACTGGTTATTTCTTCAATACATCCAAGGTTGCAACGGATGATGTTGTATCCAAAATCATGCAGGAGTAACCCTGCAACGCACTGTTCCACAAGTTCATCTGGATCATATGTGCCAAAATATCCATCCATATAGGGTTTAGCAAAGGTAAAAAGTTGACAGACAATTGCCGGAAGTTCGTAATAACTGGGAGCTAAAACAGCGTCGGCAAAATCAATTATATATATTTTTCCTGCACTATCAATCAAGATATTGTCAGGGTTGAGGTCACCATGAACATAAACAGGATTGCTGATATCAGCTGTCAATAAGTACTGTCGACGTTCTTCCTGAAAGCTCAAGGGGAAGGCTGTCCATCGCTGATTTCGCAGGGCTCGCGCGATTACATCCCAATTGTTAAATGGTTCACTAGGTGTGTTCATAATTTTAGTTATGACACGTAATTGCTCAGCAAATGCTCGTTTGGCATGATCAGACATCTCACTTTCCACATGCTCAAAAGATCTGCCAGAAATATACTCCATGATCATATAGCGAAATAGATACTTGTCCTTTATCATGCCGCTGGCCACAAGCTTAGGCGCCCATATTCCCAGCTTGTGTGCCCGTTCCAATCCAAACAGCTCCGTTTGATAATCCGATTCCATATCCACTCCTGACTCGCGAGGAGCAAAGATCTTGATAACCAGATCACCGACCTTGAAAACGGCATTGGTCCCAGGTGTACAATGTTCAATGGTTTGCCAAGGTAAATCATGACAGTCAAATATAGATTTGATCAATGGAGCGAAGTCGTTAATAGATTGAAAGACTTTTCCCCAGGAAGCCCAATCATTGATCTCTGCTGTAAACAGATGCATCTTTACCTTTCTCCCCTCCCACCTGTTGATCCTTCTCGCAACCTCAGTAACCAGTTATTTTGCCATCGCATACAATGGAGAGCGTAAGCAAAGGGGGCTTTGTCAATGCTGTCGGCTGCTGTGATGGATAGCGTATTCTCGTTATTTTTGATTATACTAGTCGGTGTATACGCTGCTCGCAAACAAATCATAACTGCGGAGTTGAACGAAGGTTTAGTCAATCTCTTAATCCAAATTGTTCTGCCATGCATGGTTTTGTCTTCATTTACTTACTCCTACGATCAATCAATTAAGGCAGAAGTAGTCAATACCTTCTATTACAGTTTGTCAGCCTATATATTTATGATCCTTATCTCATATCTCCTCTTAATTCCCTGCCGAAGCAACAAAAAAACTGTGCTCCAGTTTGCCAACTCGTTTCCCAACACCGGATATATTGGCATTCCGGTTTTAAGCTCACTTTATGGTATTGAAGGTACAGTTTATGGCTCGGTTTTCAACCTGTTCTTTGTTGTGTTTGTATGGACATATGGTGTTTTTGTTTATAGAGGTTCCTTAGATAAATCTCGGCTTAAGCAAGATATTAAAAAGACATTCCTCAATCCTTCTGTACTTGCTGTAGTCTTGGGGATTATGATCATGGTCCTGGAGATTCAACTGCCCAATGCACTATTAGTAACCATCAGAAACATCGGCAATATCACTACGCCTTTGTCTATGTTGATTATTGGTGTGATCTTAGCTGGTGCAAAAATCAGCGCGCACACAAAAGATTGGACGCTGTATTACGGATCAGTGTGCAAACTACTGCTGATTCCTCTGCTGATCTACATTGCGGCCACTTTCACGGGTGTAGAATCAAAAGCACTAAACTCAGTCATTATCATGACAGCAATGCCAGCCTCAGCTATGACTGCTATTTTCGCCCACAACTTCCAGAAGGAAGCCGACTATGCTGCGGTGGTTGTTTCCATCTCCACTCTTGCTTCTCTAGCAACTATTCCGGTGCTTCTGCAACTGATCCTCTAGTGTCTGCATAACTCCGCCGTCTTCCAATCCTTAACAGATGCGGCAGGATTATTCTACGCCTTTAATGTCAGACTGCTTTTCTCCATCATGATCAACAAATATGTAATTGCTGATTGGGACAAGCTGCTGCAGTTTCTTGACCAGACTCCATCGCAAAATTAGTAAAAGAAGGCTGGGATTACCACCAATCGGAAAACCAGTGTCCAACTGGGATTTCTTCAATGTGGCTCCCAACCTGGATCTTTACACCTGACGACTTGGCAATCTCCGCATAGCTTCCACAACCAAGCTGGTGAAAGCTATCCCACTATTCTCATACCCTGAATACCGGTTTATACTTCTCTAGCCAGTAGTTCACCTGTAAAAGATAAGCCATCATCTGTGGACCTGCCATCAACTGCCCAAACCATGGCTGAGCATAATTTGCAGGTGCCTGTAAGAAAGTAAGCACCTTTTGCTTATCCACCAATTCCATTATTGGAGCATTGGTATCATGCACAACCTCCAGCAATTTGTCTGCTAACAGCTGAGTATAATTTGGATGATAGGTTTTCGGATATGGACTCTTTTTACGCCAGACAAGTTTTTCTGGCAGCCTTTTGGCAAACGCTGTCCGTAAAAGCGACTTCTCTTTGCCGTCTTTAGCTTTCATATCCCACGGTACATTGAAAACATATTCTACAATTCGGTGATCGGCAAACGGTACACGCGCCTCCAAACCTGAATACATACTTGCGCGATCCATACGATCCAGCAGCGTTTGCATAAACCACCTGATATTCAAGTACGTAATTTCCCGGCGTCGGCGTTCCACATGGTCCTCTCCTTCAAGGTAAGGAACCTCTTTAAGCGATTCAATATAGCTCTCAGAAACATACTCATCTAAGCGCAGGTCCTCAATCAAGCTATCAGCTAAAAGCCTTGTTCTGGCACTTACATCTTTTGACCAAGGAAATTTGTCTGCCCACATCAGCTCTTCTCGATAAAACCAGGGATAACCACCAAAGATTTCATCAGCACATTCGCCTGTTAAAGCTACCTTGTTGTGCTGCTTCACTAATGAGCAAAAATATAACAACGAGGCATCAATGTCAGCCATACCTGGCAAGTCTTTGGCATCCACAGCTGGATAAAGCAGGTCAGAGAGGAGCACCTCATCACATTCAAGATATGTGTGATGGAGATTGTATTCTGCTAACATCATTTCTACAAATGGTCGGTCACGTTCAGGTTGAAAGGCATTAGCTTGAAAATAAAGGCTATTATCTTTAAAATCAAAAGAAAATGTGTTTAGCTGACCACCCTGCTCTGCTAGATAATCAGCTGCCACTGCTGTGACAATGCTCGAATCAATCCCACCCGATAAAAAGCTACAGACTGGCACATCAGAAACCATCTGTCGGCGCACTGCGTCCTGCACTAAGTAAGCCACTTTTTCCACGGTCCGTTGATAATCGTCGGTATGCTCTCTGCTCTCCAACTGCCAGTACCGGACTTGATGTACACCTGCTCTGTCATAAACTAAATATTCACCGGGTTTTACTTCATTAATACCGCGAAATACTCCCTTTCCTGGAGTTCTGGCTGGTCCCAAGCCAAAAATCTCTCGCAGACTGTTATGATCAATTTCTGGCTTTATCGTAGGGAATTGGAATAAAACCTTGATTTCTGAACCAAACACCAATGTCTGGCCTTTAATCGAATAAAACAGTGGTTTGACACCTAGCCGATCCCGATAGAGAATCAACCGTTCAAACTCACCATCCCAAATAGCAAAAGCAAAAATGCCGTTCAGCTTTTGGACAAAATCGATACCAAAGTGCATGTAGCCATAAAGAATCACTTCCGTATCTGAGGTGGTCTCAAAAACATAGCCAGCATCTTTAAGTGTTGGCACCAGCTCGTCAGTGTTGTAGATCTCACCGTTATAGACAATAGCGTACTCGGTATTGCCACGTTTGCGGATCATCGGCTGCCCGCCAAAACACAAGTCTCTAATCGAAAGCCGTGCATGGCTCATACCGATATGCTGCCGTAAATATTCACCGACACTGTCTGGGCCACGATGAAAAACCGCATCACGCATTTTGATGAGTACTTGGTGCCAGAACGCCTCTTGATCAGTATAATCCACTGTCAGATTGCAGAAACCTGCTATTCCACACATAACCGCACCTCTTTTACCAGGCCAAAAATTAATAGGCGTTACCGGACAATAAACAATTATTATCCGGTGAACGCCTTTGTTCACACAATCTAGTATATGCGGCTAAGACAGAAATGCTATTTAATACTTCCTTCTGTTGTTTCAACTTTGTTGACAAAATCCATAAAATAACGATCTTGACCATGATTGACAACTACTATCGCTCTTGTAATATGAATAGCTAAAATAACACAGTTTTCATTACTTTCATCATTGGCTTCATCATACCAGGGTGCAAATACTTGGCGCATTTTAGCTCTGATTTCGGCGTTTTTCGGATCCAATACCCATCCGCGGTTTTCGGCGATACCGTTTCCAGAAAACCAGGCATTACTTACTGCAAAAGCCACTTCTGGATTCTTGGCTATCTGCTGCATCTTGTTTGATTTAGCCCAAGTAACACTATAAAATACACCATTTTCATAATAAGCATCGACCTCGCGAACATATGGACGAGGTTGTCCATCGGCGTTTGGTTCTAAAGCAATGGTAGCCAGTGAGATAATCAAGTCTTTACCATTGCCACACCGCTCTTCAATGATTTTCAACCCTTCTTCATACCGGCTCATGTTATTCCTCCTAATATCTGAGTAATTTTCATACTCATCTTAATCTTAATATATGTTATCTGTCATTATATACCAAAACTTGGAAAAAATAAAGCGTTCTCAGATAAGCTAGACTTTATCCGAGCAACGCCTTGCTGCTATATCTGCAAATTCCTCAACCGTTCCATAGCCTTAAGAACATTAGCGCGGTTGCCAAACGCTGTTAAACGGAAGAAGCCCTCGCCATTTGTGCCAAATCCAACTCCTGGCGTACCAACAATCTGGTAATTGTTTAGAAGAAAATCAAAGAACTCCCACGATGTCATGTTGTTGGGACACTTTAACCAGATGTAAGGTGAGTTTATTCCACCTGTAAACCAAACACCAAGTTCCGTGAGGGTATCAGCTATAATCCTAGCGTTTTCCAGGTAATAATGGATATTATCTTTGATTTGACTAAGGCCTTCTGGAGTAAAGACAGCTTCTGCCCCACGCTGAACAATATAAGCAACGCCATTAAACTTTGTAGTCTGCCGTCGCAGCCACAGTTTATTCAGAGACACGTTTTCCCTGACCAGACTGTGCGGGACAACTGTATAACCACAGCGTGTTCCGGTAAAACCAGCAGTCTTGGATAGAGAGCAAAACTCGATGGCACATTCTTTAGCTCCCTCAATTTGATAAATACTAGTGGGCAATTCTGGATCCCGCACAAAAATCTCATAAGCACTATCGAACAGAATTATCGCTTCTTGGGCTAGTGCATAGTCCACCCAACTTTTAAGCTGATTCTTATTGTAAACCGCACCCGTCGGATTATTCGGTGAGCAGAGATAAATAATATCTGCCTTTATGTTGGGGTCAGGAAGAGGGAGGAAGTTGTTTTCAGTATTGCCATTGACAAAGAGAATGCGGCGACCAGCCATAATATTGGTATCGACATATACCGGATAGACTGGGTCTGGTATTAACACTGTATTGTCAGTGCTAAGTATATCAAGAATGTTGCCCAAATCACTCTTAGCACCATCACTAATGAACACCTCGCTTATCTCCAGCTCCACACCTTTAGCAGCATAATAATTGCAGACTGCCTGGCGCAAGAAATCATAGCCCTGTTCTTGTCCATAACCTCTGAAAGTTTCTGCCATACCCATCTCTTGTACAGCACGCTGCATAGCTGCCACTACAACAGGAGCTAAAGGCAAGGTCACGTCACCAATCCCTAGGCTGATAACCTCAGCATTGGGATTAGCTTCTTTGTATGCGCTTACCATTTTTCCCACACGAGAAAATAAGTAACTGTCTTGCAGCATTAAATAATTATGGTTGATTTTCATACCGGTTTCACCAGCTTTCATCTATGGTTGTGCCAGCCAAATGAATCATCCCATCAAACACCTTATGGCAGTCACCTGTCATTAGAACTCCCTGATCGGTATAACACACAAACAGATCACCACCACGCAGACTGACTTTTACTTCCACATCTTTTTCCGTTATGCCACAGAGCACTGCTGCTACTACTGAGGCACAGGCGCCGGTACCACAAGCCAGTGTCTCACCACTACCTCGTTCCCATACCCGCATTTGCAAATGGTTCTTGCTGAGCATTTTTACAAATTCGGTGTTGACCCGATCAGGAAACAAGGGGTGATTCTCAAAGAGCGGCCCAATTTCTGTAAGATCTAGTGTCTCGATTTCATCACAAAATACAACACAGTGAGGATTACCCATAGACACGCAGGTGATTTTATAGTCCTTGCCGCCAATTGTTACACTTCTGCCCACTACCTGTTCTCCCGGCAGATTGACAGGAATCATATCTGGACGCAGGATAGGTTTGCCCATATCTACCTGAACCGACACAACCTCACCATTGATTATGTTCAATCTAAGTTTTTTAGTACCCGATAAGGTTTCAATAGCCATGGTTTCCTTGGTCACAATACCCTTGGCATATAAATACTTGGCGACACAGCGGATAGCATTGCCGCACATTTTTCCTTCGCTGCCATCACTGTTAAACATCCGCATCTTCGCATCAGCGATAGTAGAAGGCATGATCAGAACAATCCCGTCACCACCGATGCCATAATGACGGTCAGCTAGTATTGCCGCTAGTTTTTCAGGCGCATCGACATGAGTCTCAAAGCAGTTGATGTAAATATAATCGTTGCCGCAGCCCTGCATTTTGGTAAACTTCAATTCCATTACCATTCTCCTTTCGGCAAACGCTATCAATCAGTTCTCATAAGTCTTTAAAATTGCTTCCGCTACAGCTCTTTTGGTGATGCGCTGATCCATAGCCTGCTTTTCGATGTAACGATGCGCTTCCTTTTCACTCATATTTAGATGAGAAATGAGAATACATTTCGCCCGATCTACAATACGAATGTCTTCAATCTTTTGCTTGAGCTTGCTGTTCTCTTCTTGCATCACCTTCACCCTTGCCTGAGCTGACTTGGCAAGTTTTAGAGCAAACCAGAACAGTGTGCGGTTTATTGGTTTAGCAACGGTTAAAACACCATATTCTTCTGTGTGAGCAGACACTTCCTCAAAGTATTCACTTTTCACTACCAGGATCACTTGGCTCAAACCTTTTGCGGCAATATGTCTAGCTAAACTTTCACCAGATTCATCAGGCAGCGGAGAGTTGATAATCACTAAATCAAAATCCCTCTCCATTAACAAACGCCGCGCTTCGCCGCAGGAGTGCAAGGTGACAATATGCTCAATGGAAGCTAAGCCTAACATCTCCGTAAAAAAGACAATGCTTTTCTCAGAGTTAGTAACTAATAAAGCACTTTCCAATCTCTCGCCACCCTTCATATCCCGGCTGCTTGCTAAATAAACCTAAAGTACCGCTCCCGGTAAAAAGCCAACCGGTCTTCAGCTGCAACGAAGGCCGCCGCTTCTTCTTTTTTGAGTGCAAGATATGCTGTCAATAGGTCTTCACCAATAACGTCCTTCAAGAAACTGCTCCGCTCAGCTAACTCAATAGCCTGTTCTAAACAAGCGGGCAAAGCGGTGAGGGTTTTTAACAAGGATGCATCAGCATTATACAAATCGAGGTCAAGTTCTGGCGGCAATGGTAGTTTATTCTCGATCCCTTCTATACCAGCAGCTATAACTAGAGCAAAAGCCAGATAAGGATTGATTGCTGGATCAGGTGAACGCAGTTCCATTCTGATCCGTTCTCCAACCGCGTACGGTATTCGCACCAGCTGTGAACGATTTTGATGCGACCAGGATACGTAGCGGGGTGCTGAAAAACTACCAAGCCGTTCATAAGAATTAGCTATCGGATTGAGGAACAAGGTCATTTCCGGAGTTTTGGCTAATATTCCCGCTATGAAACTACTGGCAACCTCACTAGTGGAAATAGTGTGCGGCGAATCACTAAAGATATTCAATCCATTGTGTGAAAGCGAGATATTGATATGCAGCCCATTACCTGGAACATTAGGTAATGGCTTCGGCATAAAGGAAGCAAACAGCCCATTTCTGGCAGCTATAGCTTTAACCACTGATTTGAATGTAAGGAAATTGTCTGCTGCAGTCAGAGCATCGCTGTACTTAAAATCAATTTCATTCTGTCCCGGTCCCTGCTCGTGGTGAGATGTTTCCGGCTTGATCCCCATTTCTTCCAAGCAAAGGCAGATTTCTCTACGGATGTTCTCTCCTTTATCCAACGGCGAAATGTCCAGATACCCACCTTTATCTAGGGTCTGCTCTGTTGGTTCACCATTTTCATCTGTTTTAAAGAGATAAAACTCACATTCTGTTCCAATCTTGCAGACATAACCATGGCCTTCACAACGATTTATAACTTGCTTCAGCAAATAGCGGCTATCCCGCTCAAAAGGAGTACCATCGGGATTTTTAATGTCACAATAAAAACGAATAACCCTTCCCGGGCCTGGACGCCAGGGTAATACTGTCAAAGTTGCTGGATCGGGAAAGAGCAATAAATCGGATTTGGTAACATCACGAAAACCTTTTATAGCAGAAGCATCGAAGGAAATGCCATGCTCAAATGCAGCAGGAAGTTCTTCAGGCATGATCGAGATATTTTTCTGCAGGCCAAATAAGTCACAAAAGCCCAGCCTAATAAACTTCACATCATTTTCTTTGACAAATTGCCATACCTCGCGGGCTGTTGAATCCATGCGCCAACCTCCTTAGTTTTTGGTGTAAAGCTGTGCATAAGGTTTACTGGTATTTGGTTTTACTAAATAGAACTCATCCCCTGCAAGATTTTCTACATTAATGCCAAAATATTTCGCAAATGCAGCTAGTAATGGCAATATTTCTTGCATGTCTTCAGAAGTAACATGCTGCACACTAACGTGAGCTGATACATTGGCAGGAACCTTGTTGGACCGGACATAAATACAACCGCCATGCATTCCTGTTCCAATAAAATCGCCAACAGGAACCTCTTGTTCATCAAGACCTAAAACCACGATCAGACCTCCAGCCATATATTCACCCAAGAAACTTCCAACTTTACCACCGATTACAATAGCTGGTTTTTGATCTTGATACTGCTTCATATGGATCCCTACGCGACAACCAGCATTACCGCGGACAAAAATGCTCCCGCCACGCATAGCATATCCTAAGCCATCACCAGCATGGCCATGAATGATGATTTGACCGCTGTTCATAGTATCACCTACTGCATCTTGCCCATTGCCATACACGACAATAGTGGCACCGTCTAAATAGGAGCCCAAGGCATTGCCGGGCGTGCCGTGGATGACCAAGGTCTTTTCCTTCATGCCGCTGCCGATATACCGCTGGCCAAAACAGTGGTCTATGTGCACTGTACCAACGGCAGCTTTAATTTTCCGATTCAACTGAAACGAATCAAGTTTTTCTGCCGAAATGTTCATACTTATACCCCTATTCTCCAGCGTGTTTGATACCAAGGATACTTAGCTCTCTGTCGTTCAAACCAATACCTCGCAGCATCAAACGGTTACCTCGCAGACTTTCAATGGCATTGATCCCCATACCACCCATGATTTCCTTTATCTCATGCTGCCACGCTCGGATTAGGTTTACCAGCCGTTTATACCCCACCTCAGGATCCAAGCGTTTGACAAGTTCTGGATCCTGGGTAGCAATACCCCAGGCGCATTTGCCAAGGTGACAACTACGGCATAAGTGACAACCTAATGCGACCAATGCTGCAGTGCCAATATAAACACAATCAGCACCCAAAGCTATGGCTTTAACTATATCTGCACTTGAACGTATGCCGCCACCAACCACTAGCGAGACACTGTCACGCAGTCCCTCTTCCCGCAATCGCTGATCCACACTAGCGATGGCCAGTTCAATCGGGATTCCCACATGATCTCTGATCCGCGTGGGAGCAGCCCCAGTGCCGCCACGGAAGCCATCGATGGCAATGATATCTGCCCCGCTGCGGGCAATACCGCTAGCAATCGCAGCAACATTGTGCACCGCAGCAATTTTCACAATGATCGGCTTAGTATAATCGGTAGCTTCTTTCAATGAAAACACCAGCTGCCGTAAATCCTCAATGGAGTAAATATCATGATGGGGCGCAGGTGAAATAGCATCTGTTCCCTCTGGAATCATCCTCGTCCTGGCAATTTCCGGTCCGATCTTCGCACCAGGCAAATGCCCGCCTATCCCTGGTTTAGCACCTTGCCCCATTTTAATCTCAATTGCAGCGCTATTTCGCAAATAATCTGGGTGAACACCGAAACGTCCTGAAGCCACCTGGACAATAGTATGCTTTCCATATTGATACAAGCTTTCATGCAGTCCACCTTCACCGGTATTATACATGATACCTAGCTCCTGTGCTGCCTGTGCCAAGCTTAAATGCGCATTCAGACTGATGGAACCATAGCTCATGGCACTAAACATGATCGGCATAGCTACGGTGATCTGAGGTGGCAATTGGCAGCTAATCCTCCCTGTGTGATCCCGTACAATGGTTTGGGGTTTGGATCCTAAAAAAACCTTAGTTTCCATAGGTTCACGCAATGGATCAATCGGTGGATTGGTCACTTGTGAAGCGTTCAGAAGTATACGATCGAAATAAATAGGATAATCCTCAGGATTACCCATACCCGATAACAGCACACCGCCTTGCTCCGCTTGACGGTGAATCTCCATGACGGCTTTTTGACTCCAATAAGCATTCTCTCGATACGAACAATTAGACTTGACTATTTTCAATGCCCGCATGGGACACATGGCCACACAGCGTTGACAGTTCACGCATTTAGCATCGTCTGCGACTATGTGGACTGCACCTGTGTCAGAATCGACAATGCGCTGATGGACTCCATAAGGGCATTGCCTTTGGCAAATGTGACACTTGGTGCATCGTTCATTGCGAACCACTTCATACTCTGGATAGAAATAATTAACTGTCATTTATGCATCACCCCATAGCACGACTACCGGTTCTCCCCCTTTGGGTGCCCAAACACGGCTTAAGTCCGGCTCCACAATGCGGATTGCTGCTTCTTCACTAGCGAAATAGACTCGGCTTCCTTTTTCACCTACAGTCAGACTGCGTAATTTCAACCGATCATTGAGAGCAGCAATTCCTCCAGCAAAACCGATCAAGATGGAAAAAGGTCCGTTCACCAGCAGTGAGGAAAATACATTGCGCAAATAGGTGTGGTACTCCTGTTCTGCTGATGGCATACGTTCGATGGTCTGCCAGAATGGGGGAGCAATAACTGCAGCTATCTCTGGAAACTCAAGGCCAAGTTTCCGGTGCAGGTAATCAATAATGTAGGTAATCACCTCGGTATCGGTTTGCAGTGTGCAGGGATATCCATACATTTCCAGCGTTCTTCGGTTAGTATCATATGAAGAGATCTCCCCATTATGCACTACTGAATAGTTCAACAGACCAAAAGGGTGTGCCCCACCCCACCAGCCTGGTGTATTGGTCGGATATCGCCCATGAGCTGTAAAGCAATAACCTTCATACTCCTCTAATCGATAAAACCTGCCAATATCTTCCGGATAACCAACACCTTTAAAAATCCCCATATTTTTTCCACTTGAGAAAATATATGCGCCATCAATCCGCGTGTTCACCTCGAAGACGCAGCGGGCGACATACTCAGTTTCATCAAGTTCACTCATTGACAATTTGGAAGGGAGTGGATGAACAAAATAGCGCCAAATCAAAGGTGCATCGGTTATCTCTTTGATGCTGCGCGTAGGTATTTCTCCCTGATGGACAATGTCAAAGAACCTTTTCAAGTATTCTTCACAGTTAAACTTGGCTGTTTCATGATCATAAAAGATGTGTAGAGCATAAGCATCATGGTACTGAGGATAAATGCCATAGGCTGCAAACCCTCCGCCCAAGCCATTACTGCGCTCATGCATGGCAGCAATCGACCGGATGATGATTTCTCCATTAAAAACCTTGCCAGATTTATCAATCACCCCAGCTATGGCGCATCCAGATGGAATCCTGATCTGTCCCTCGCGCTTCATCTTTTGCCCACCTTCCGAAATGAGAAGAAAAAAAGCGTTCATTACATAATGTGGACAGTTGAGCAAACCGGTTCAACACCAGTTTTTAACTGAAAACACATTATCTAATGAACGCCATTGTTCAGCAGTAAAATTATATAGTACAGTGGGTTTTATTGTCAATAGTCGCAAAAAACTATTGACAGAAAAACCACCTTTGCATAGTATATATGTATAAACAGCAAAGGCGCTGTGGATGTACAGTCCGCAGCGCCTTTTTTATGTGCCGGTACCGGACTGTAGATATACTCTTGATTTTAGGAGGTTAATGATTATGAAGAGTGTGCCAAAGCTGTTTGGCAGTATGGTGTTCAATGATGATGTGATGAAAGCTAGGCTACCTAAGGATATTTATCAGGCCTTGCGCAAAACTATGGCTCAAGGTACACATTTGGAGCTTGATGTGGCCAATGTAGTAGCTAACGCCATGAAAGAATGGGCCATCGAAAAAGGCGCAACCCACTTTACTCACTGGTTTCAACCAATGACCGGCATCACCGCAGAAAAGCACGACAGCTTTATCTCAAAAACTGGCGATTGTAAAGTGATTATGGAGTTTTCTGGAAAAGAACTGGTCAAGGGTGAACCTGATGCATCCAGTTTCCCATCTGGCGGATTGCGCACTACATTCGAAGCCCGGGGATATACAGTCTGGGATATAACCTCCTATGCGTTTATCAAAGATCACACTCTGTATATTCCCACTGCTTTCTGTTCCTATAGCGGTGAAGCGCTAGATAAAAAGACACCGCTACTCCGTTCAATGCAAGCCCTTGATAAGCAGGCCTTGCGTATACTGCGACTGTTTGGCAATACCGAGGCTAAACGGGTTGTAACCACTGTTGGTCCAGAACAAGAATATTTCCTTATTGATAAAGAAGTTTATCTAAAGAGGCCAGATTTAATCTATACAGGCAGAACTTTGCTAGGTGCTAGACCACCCAAAGGACAGGAACTGGAAGATCATTATTTTGTCAGCTTGAAACCACGTGTAGCGGCATTTATGCGTGAGTTAGAAGAAGAACTCTGGAAACTGGGTGTCCCAGCGAAAACCAAACATAATGAAGTCGCTCCAGCACAACATGAACTTGCATGTATCTTTAGCGTAGTTAACATGGCAGCTGACCATAACTATTTGGCCATGCAGTTAATGAAAACTGTTGCAGATAAACATGGTTTAGCATGTCTTCTCCATGAAAAACCGTTTGCTGGTGTTAATGGCAGCGGGAAGCATATTAACTGGTCTATTGCCACTGATACAGGGATCAATCTTTTAGAGCCTGGTGATACACCGCAGGAGAATGCTCAGTTCCTCCTCTTCCTCGCTGCTGTGATCAAAGCTGTTGATGAATATCAAGATCTGCTGCGAGTTTCAGTAGCCAGCCCAGGCAATGATCACCGTTTAGGCGCCAATGAAGCACCGCCAGCGATCATCTCTATGTTCTTAGGTGATCAATTAACTGAGATACTCGAATCCCTGGAAAATGGAACCCAATACCACAACAGGAGTAAAATTCAAATGGAAATTGGGGTGACTGCTCTGCCCCACTTCCCAAAAGATATTACTGACCGTAATCGGACTTCACCTTTCGCCTTTACTGGTAATAAGTTCGAGTTTCGGATGCCTGGCGCATCTTTGGCTATTGCCGATCCCATTATCGTGCTCAATACAGCTGTTGCTGAGTCATTGAAGCAATTCGCCGATATATTGGAATCAACAGATGATTTCGCTAAAACCTTGGCATCCCTTATCAAGGAAACAGTGAAAAAACATAAACGGATCATCTTCAATGGTAACAGCTATTCAGAAGAGTGGGCTGCGGAAGCGGAAAAACGAGGTTTATACAACCTCAAAACAACAGTTGATGCTTTACCAGCTTTAATTGCAGATAAAAATGTTCACCTGTTTACACAGCATCATGTTTTTAGCGAAAGCGAAATTCATTCGCGGTATGAAATCCAGCTTGAACGTTATTGTAAGATCCTGCATATTGAAGCATTGACCATGATTGACATGGTAAGAAAGGAAGTCATCCCAGCCTGCGTCAGCTATCAAAATGAATTATTGCAGCTGCTGGCTAGCAAGAAAGCAATTGGTAATTATACCTGCACTCTTGAGGAACAACTCTTAAACCGAATTGCCCAGCTATCAGCTTGCTTACACACTAAGCTTTCTGATCTAGATCAGACACTCATTACTGCAAAAAACGAACGCGACGCTCTAAAGCTTGCTAGATACTACCGTGATCATGTGTTTCATAATATGTCTGAACTGCGGCTGATTGTAGACGAACTGGAAACCTTGGTAGCGAAGAAGTATTGGCCCTTCCCCAGCTATGGCGAAATTTTATACAGCGTTAATTAATATGCTTATAAAAAATGAACCCAAACCCAAAAATTGACGACTATAAGGGTGAAAGGGTTGAGGGTGATGCGCTTCGAGGAGATCTATGCCAAGTACTTGGAGCCAGTTTACAGTTACCTCAAGTTTAAACTGGCAGACGAGTACTTGGTAGAAGAAATTCTGCAGGAAACTTTTTTAGCAGTATACCGCAATTTGGACCAACTTGAGAACGTCAAATCACTGAAAACCTGGATTCTAACCATCGCTCATCACAAAATGGTGGATCATTTACGCATGCATAAACTCGAAGAGGTACCTCTGGATCACCATGAACTTGCAGATGAGATGGTCACTGACTTAACACTCAGGGAAGTTCTCAAACAGTTGGATCCCACGGCTACAACCATTATCTATGGCCTTTACGTTGAGCAGCTGAGCTGCCAGGAACTGGCGGAAATGCTCGACATCCCTGTCGGAACAGTTAAAAGTAAAGCTTACACTGCTCGCACTAAACTACGTAATTGGTTAAAGGAGGTTAAGTTATGAAAGCTGAGTATTATGAAGACCTTGCTTTAACATACGTTCAAGGCAATGCATCTTTAGAAGAAAGAATAGAAGTGTTCCGACTGATTATGGAAGATCCTGAGTTTAGAGAATTACTCCTCCAAGAAGTCGAGCTAGCAAAACAGCTGTCACAGTTTAGATCATCTCCACCACCGTCAATAAAAACCAATGTTTATCGCTCTGTGATAAGTACAAATCAACAATTATCATCAGCTTTAACAGAAGCGGTTCTCACCCCAATCTACAATGCCAGCTTACCTAAGCTGGTCAGCAGCCTGATAATAAATTGTCAAAGGAGTGTATGTCTAAATGGATAATAATATTCCAGTAAAGGAAATAGCGCAAATGCTAGATATGGTTGCGGAAAAATTACCCGGTTTAGTCGCCAATTTGATGAACACTGTCTACTCTGAAGAAGCTGGAACCAACATTGGCAAAGCGGTTGGTGCTTTCTATAAACAGTTGATTGAATCGGGCTTCAATCCTGAGGATGCTATGGCAATGACTAAAGACTATCTTAACAGCATCAAAGAAATGATAGGGATAGGGCAGTTCAATCAAACCATCAATGGAAACAAATAACACCATGCTGAGGGCATGTTTATCGTTTGTAGGCAGTATAATCCGCTTGATTATTCGAAGTACAGTATTCCTACCTTCAGTACTCTATCGAAAATCAAGAGCATGCAGAATGTTTGCGCGACAACTACGTAAACAAGGTGTCCCGGACGCAGTAATTCATGAATTAACCAAATGTTATCGAGAACAGATCTCGTTTCACTCATGGAAAACCCCTGGTGATTAAACTCACCAGGGGTTTCTGCTTAGAAATGAGTGAACCTGGCCACTGCTTTCGATAGGGGAATATACAGTGCTACAGCAGCAATAATCGAGAAAGTGCCGTTAATCAATGTAGCTGGAAGGCTAACTACCGAAGCCAGTACGGCTGGATAGAAACTGCTGCCAGCTATCAGAAGTAGACCTACTTTGAAAAGAAATTCTCCGACAATATTGAACGCAATACCAGCCACAGCGCCAATGATTGCATACTGAATGTCTCGGCTGAATCTTTGAGAAAGAAAGCTAGCAATGGCTAAAGCAATGCCTAATACCAAGGCAAAGATGTACAACACCGGGCTAATCACCAGTTCCTTATCAATAGAAGGGACATCAATTTGATACCCAATCACCCGTGTTACAGTAAATAAAGTCAATCCAAGCACTATAAACACCACTGCAGCGATGAAAATCCATTTAACTGGTGATTTTGCTGATTGCTGTTCCTTCTTGGCAGCAATCTTGCCAGTGATCACACCGATTCCAAATTTGAGGATAAAAGTCCGTAACGCACTAGAGCCATAACCATTCATCAGATCATAAAGCCCCATACCAATGGAACCAGCTGTACCACCAATAAATCCGTTAAATAATAAAGCTGCTAAGATGACAAACATATTGCCCATATGCAAAAACGGCTTACCCACTGGCGAGGGAATTGGAATTCTAAGATAGAGGGAGACATAGCAAATCGCTGCAAAAAGTCCAATAAGCACAACAGTGCGAGTGGAGTAATGTTGCTTAGCCATGTTCACATCACCACCTGTGTTATGTAATACTAATATATGTTTTTAACATATTATACAACACTTTGCACCTAAATGCTATCTATGGAAAATAAAAAAGGGGCGAGAAGCTGACTTCTCACCCTACTGCTATTTCAAACCAAAAGGTACTACCTTTTCCTTCTTCTGATTTCACACCATACTTACCATCATGCATTTCAACTATCTTCTTAACAATTGAAAGACCAAGACCAGTTCCCATAATTGGACGTATATGTTTTTTATCTACCTTGTAATATCGCTCCCAAATATAAGGCAAGTCACTAGGACTGATACCTTCCCCATGATCGATCACTTCAATTCTCACGGTTTCATCTTTGACGCACTGCCGTACAATCACAACTCTATCCTCTCCGCTATGGGTAATGGCATTCAGTAACAGGTTATAGATGACCTGAGTGATTTTGACCTCATCCGCGTAGACATAAACATCTTCTTCATACACAAATTCAATCTTGTAGCCATCTTTTTTTACCAGCTCGTTCATCCGGTTGATGGTTTGCCTAAAGCTTTCTGTCAAGTTATATCGTGTTTTATTAATTTTAGCAACTCCAGATTCAAGCAGTGATATATCGAGCATATCATTGACAAGTGAAGTCAAACGTTTAGCTTCATCCATGATAATCTGACACTGTTCTGGAGTTACTTCGTCAGGAAAATCATGCATCATTTCCGCATAACTGTAAATAAACGAAAGCGGGGTTCGTAAATCATGAGATATATTGGCGATCAGTTCACGGCGCAAACGATCGACTTTTGAAAGCTCTCTTGCTGCTGTATTCAACGTATCCGATAATTCCTCAATCTCTAGATACCCCTGACCATGAAATTCGACATCATAATTACCTGTTGCTAAAGCCTTGGCACCTTGATTAATCTTTTCAATTGGATTGGCTATCCTCTTGGAAATGATAATCGCCAAACCTGTTGCCAGCAGCACCATGATGACGGTGATGATCACTAACTGTAATTGTAAAGTTGATACTGTCGATTCGACTGGAGTTATCATAGCATAAAACGTCAAAGAAAGCTTGCTGCCATTAGCTAAGGTATATTCATGCACTTTAGTGATTGTTTCTGGTAGACGAGAATATCGCCCAGGAGCCATTGGGACAGGTATAACTGGAGGTGCGAAATCTTGTGTTGGCCTGACTGTGATCTCCTTTGTCATTTCTAGTTCATTTAATATAAACTGCAAATCAGGGCTGTTAATATAGTTGCCAACCAATTTAATTGCTTTCTCGATCTCTAGTTTACGAACAAATTTATACATATCACTTAAGAAAACAGTTTGAAATGTCCAGAGGATTCCCAGCAGCAGCAAGCAAAAGCCGAGAAGATAGATAAAAAGCTTCCATTGCAATGTTAATTTATCCATCAAATCTATACCCCAATCCTCGCAAGGTTTTAATGAGATGGGCGTAAGGACCAAGTGATTTCCGTAAGAGTTTCATGTGCGTATCCAATGTGCGATCATCACCACAATAGTCATAACCCCAAACTTCAGTCATGATCTTCTCTCGCGGTACTGCAATATTCTTATTGCGGATCAAAAAGAAAAGAAGATCATATTCTTTCGGAGTTAAGTTAATCTCTACACCGTTAATGAACACCTTGTAAGCTGTCAAATCGGCCTTGAAACCATCTTTCTCATAGATCACATGTCCATCTTCATCAGACTGTGCAAGTCTGCTCTTCTCAACTCGCCGTAAAATGGCATTAATCCGCAACATGATTTCTTTTGAAGAGAAGGGCTTCACAACATAATCGTCAACACCTAGCTCGAAACCTAAGACCTTATCGTATTCTTCACCACGAGCAGAGAGCATAATGATGGGTGTATCGGAAAACTTGCGAATTTCTTTTACAGCTGAAAAACCATCAAGCTCCGGCATCATGATATCCATAATTATAATGTCAAAGTTGTTATTTTGGCACAACTCAATGGCTTCCATACCATCCCCCGCTTCCATAACCTCATGCCCCTCAAACACAGCATAACGCTTGATCACCGCACGCAGTCCTGCCTCATCATCACAAATAAGAATTTTAGCCATTGGGAAGTCCCTTCCTTTCGCACGCAAACATGATTAACTACTTAATAGTTGCGTTCCAACTTAGCAACAAAGATTATGGCAGCTACAAGTAATAATGTCAATGTTCCAAGTAGACCAAGAGCTTGTAACCCTTGGTCTGGAACATTGGTAGTAGGAGGACTGGGGGGATCTTGATTCAAATCTATATTATCACGAGGTGGCCATTGCCCCATATTTGGCGGCATGCCGCCAAACTGCTGACCCCACATGTTTCTTTGAAAACTTATATTAGCACCGCCTCTGCCACCCATCATTGACCCTAAAACGGATAAATTCAATCTACCGGCGGAGATCAGCTTATCAGGGTTAGCAATCTGATCTGCTGTGGTGGATGGGACAATTCCATTGAGCTGGCCTTGCACACTTTCAGCACGCAGGTTCCCAAGCGTAATAAAGGCGGAAACAGCATTCCGATATTGCTCATAGGTGCAGAAAGCAGTGGGATCATTTTTCACATACTCAGAGATTAACACGTCAAGTTCTTTCACTTTAGTTTCAAATTTACCATCGGCGAAATATTTGTCAATCAACATTTGTAGATAGCTGTGGTAACGTTCCAAGTATTCTGGATTAGATAGCAACTGGTTGATTAGCGGACGATTTGCCATATCAACACCGCTTACAGGAGTGTCTATTGGAAAGTTAATTATTGATGTTGCATCGCCGCTTTGGAAACCGCCCCATGCTAAATTGTAATCCCATGGCAGAATGGTAAGCTTGCCATCACGTTCGTAAATGTAGTAGTTCTGTGCCATATTGGAGCTATAGCTATCTAAATTTACCACAATTGTATGCGCTGCCAAATAGCGAAGGATCTTATCGACATCAAAATAGGTTTCTAAGTCTTTTCCTTCATTCAATGCCTTAATGGCATTGATAACCCGCTGAAAGTCTTCTTCGCTGCCTTTTCCTACTACATTGTTAAAGATGGCACTGTAACTGGAAATATTGTCATCTATATATTCAAGGCTGCCACCATTACTACCCCAACGTCCAAAAAAACCGAAGCCACCATCTCTATTCATCATTTGAGCATTCATTGGTGGAGCAAAATTGACATTTGGCGGTGTCATGCCCTGTGGAACAGCATTCTGCCTTTGGGTATTCTGAAAATTAGGCATCATTGGTGGTTGATCAAATGCTGCTGGCATTCTTTGCTCTTGATCACCAGGTCTACCACCACCCATATCCATGCTTTTTACATTATAAAGCATACCCGATGTATCACCAAAGACTCTTCGTTCATAACTGTCATTGTACAACTCAACAGCTAGGTAGAGACCCCAGTTTTCACCATTAACCTTGATATTCGCAAATCCAAAATACGGAGCATCAACACCTGCTTCCCACATAAGGTCATAGGAGATATACTCTTTCATATAAGTGTAATCGCCAAGCATGTTGTTAAGGACAAAGCTGTCGAGTCCAAAGCAGGTTTGCCCCTTGATATATTCATCAAACTTCAGCCGAAAACTGAAACGCTCACTGCCTGAGTTGGCCACTTGAACTAGACTGGAGTTTCCCTTCGGGCGAATACCAACATTTTGAAATTTTTTACCATTGACGATCACATCTACCATAATGTATTCCTCATTTATGGCGTTGTCTAGCATGGTCTGCCACTCGTCTTCATCAGCAATGATTTCAATCGAAATGATATCTGGTCCAAATATCTTGGTTGCATATGCGGGTTCAGTTTTAAGACCGCCATTATTTGCAAGAGTATTCCCCATGATTACTAGTCCAAAGCTAATTATCAAAGCGACGATTACAGCACCTGCGATAATGATATTAATTCTTTCGCTATTGATCAAAATGCTTTCACCTCGTCTTTAATACTTAGCTGGCGTACTCCCCATTATAGCTAACTAGACAAGCGTTATTGACTCCTTCAATAGTAAACAGTTCATTGAGTATTTTGGCTGACATATCTAACAGACGTACTTCCACCGTCAATTCAATACCGTTTTGAGAAACTGTTTTGGATTTAATCAAGTATTTTTTAGTCTTTCCTTTAATTAACTCAAGGCAGTCATGTTCAGCTTGATCATTAGCAAGGTTAAGCACGATGATATATGGTGTATCGGTGCTTTTTCTGTTGACAAAAACTAATAACATAAGTCCAATGCATAGTGAGCCGATAACGCCAAGCGGAATCAATCCAGCACCGATGACGATACCTGCGGATATTGCCCAGAATAGGAACGCAATGTCTAGTGGTTCTTTAATTGCAGTACGGAAACGCACAATGGACAAGGCACCTACCATACCTAGGGACAAGACAATATTTGAAGTAACCGCCAGGATAATCAAAGTTGTTATCATAGTCATCGCCATAATTGCTACACCAAAAGCAGCCGAATACATAACACCTGTAAAAGTCTTTTTGTATACATAAAAAATGAAAAGGCCAATTGCAAATGCGACCGCCATTGCGATTAGTACATCTAGTATGGAAAATTCCACTGCTTTTTCTAGAAAACTTGATTTAAATACATCCCGAAATGTCATTTATAATTACCTCCAATCTATATCATTCTTACTGCTGCATATTTAGAAAATGAAGTGCTCTTCCTACCGGAAAGTGCCACTATGCCACGGATTATTTCTGGCAAAAAATCGTCATATTTCACTTCAAGAATATAGGTTTCAGGAATTGGTATGAGAACCGGCTTAGGATTTAAGAAATCATGAACGCTCAGACTAGTGCGTATGTCATAATCAATGGTCACTCGTACATTCCCTGCTGGGTAAACATAAGCCTCACGCTGATAATCTACGATACTCTTTGGGCGCAGCTGCTGGTAGTGTATTTTTGCATAGAGCTCCATACATAAAGGACTGCCATTTTCTTTTAAAACAGCATAATCACCATCGAGCAGTCGTCTACACTCTGATTCAGATATGACAACACTGTCTTTAAAGCATATGCCACCTATTTTGCTCTTTTTTTCTAGCTTTATGAATGAAGTATCATTGCTGTATAAACGTATTCGGTATTTTTCTCGCTCATTTAAACCATTGAGCTTTTCCATCAATGCTTTATCATTGTAGTTGTCGAAGTATAGACTTTTTACTCGATAACCATTGCTAGCATGGCTGTTTGGATCTGGTTTGGCAACATACGGCAGTCTAGAACGCAGCTCTAATACATCAGCATAATTGATGTAGTGCTTTAGCTCATGTCTACCACGGGTTTGAGGCATTCTATCAGCTCCTTTCCTTCAAACTGTTTTCTTTCATATTAAACACCGAATCTGAACCGCATTTGTCAGTTATCTGAATTCTATCTGAAAAATAAATAGCTCACCTTCTCGAAGTTGGTTGAGGGTCTCAGCCAATGAATCTCCGATGAGTGAGCTAATGCTTAATCCAAACATATCTAGGACCCTCGCTGCCAAACACTCCACTGGGAACAAACCCGGCCTTTTCCAACACCCGTTGGGAAGCGACATTATCTGGTTCTGTTTCCGCTTCAATGGCAGCTATTCCTGGCTGCTCTGCTGCCCATCTTACCACTGCTGTTACTGCTTCTGTCATCAGACCTTGCCCTGCATACTGAGGGTATATCCCATAGCCGATCTCTACCGTCCCATTGGCATTGAGTCCTTTGAATGCCAAGCTACCCACCACAGTTCCACTACCATCATTGAGCTCCAACACCCACATCGCATGCCAGATACGCTGCTCTGGATATTTAAGGCAGCCTGCAAGCATCTGGGTATATACAGCTCTTAGATCAGGATTGATTTCATTCGCAATCACTGTCTCCATCTCTTGATCGGAAAGCGGGTAGATATTCAATCTAGCGGTTTTAATCATATTTACAGCTCCATTTCACTTATTCATAGCATTAACTTCTTCCAATGGTTTCACCATCATCTCTATCCATGCCGGAACAAAACCACTTTTGATGGCATTACGGACTGATCGTAAATTAGACCAAGCAGAGCAGTAAAAAAGAACTTTTCGACGTTTGAAGACTTCCACAGCTAATCGACTGGTAAGAGCAGCTGCAATTCCTTGACGGCGGTACTCTGGCAACACATCCACACCAATCTGCCACATCTGCTCACAATCAGCAGAACAACCGGCTAATCCGACCAGTCTGTCGCCAGCATATGCCCCAACCCCAAGTACATCCAGCTCTTTACGATCTTTGCATAGCGCATTGCTCCATTCTGGCTTATAGAGGCCAATAAAATCAGAAGGATGTAAGACCCTCAGTTCATAATCACAAGCAAGGGGCTGAAGCTTGGTTACATCAGGTAAGTAGTACTCTGCCAAAAAGCAAACTTTGTGTCCTCTTGCTGATAACCTCTCATCTAACCAGTGCATGTACGGTGGTTCAAAACAATGATAGAACTCAAACTTATGAACATATTCTATTAGGATGTCCCTGATCTCGTCTTTAACTGCTGCTACAATATTATTGCCATAGGAAACTAAATGACCGGTAATTGGTTCTCGATAGAATTTTTTAGCTGATGGCCCTAATTGATAAGAGACAACCACTGGCTCACTCTGTAAAAAATCTTCAGGATGACAGTTGAGATCTAATGCAGATTGTGCCATGGCAATCTTGATGATTTCCTGATTAGTCATATATGGACACCTCAATCCGAAGATGATAATCAATCATCAAAAGAAAAATTATTAAACTTTAGAGCAATGCAATTCTCTTTCACAATCTTCTGCACATACTCTGGAATTCCAGTAGCAACTTCAGCTTCAATTTCCAACTTGATCTTAATCCTAGCACCAGGAATCTGACTAAAATGTTGGATAATCTCCTCAGCAATGATTTGAGCATGATGACTAAATCGGTCAATATCGACAATAGCAGCAGCGGAAAATTTCGTAGGTTGGCATGGTAAAGATATGTCTAAAGCAGTTTCTGCAAATGGTGTATTGTTACTTTCACCTGCAAACTTTTCCAGCTGTGCATTCGCTGCCTCGAGTTTGACAAGATAACCATTAAGATCCAGCTTTACTTTTTTTGCATCCCCAAGTGTTAAATCTAAATAACCACTTGATGCATCAATCCCCGAAGCATAAGCAAAATATGATTCGGAGCTCAATCCTTGCGAAATGGTGTTAAGTAGTACATGGATATCCCGCAGCCTTGGTAAATAACAGTAACTACTGAAATAATGCCACAGCCTTTGGATCTGAACATGTGGCTGATCTGACCACAGCCAGCGATCAAGTTCCATTTTCAACAAAGCTGGTGACCAGGAAGTAATCAACTGTTCCAGCTGCACCATTTTTTTCGAAACTAAGCAGGGGTCTGACCCTCCAACCAGTTTAATCTGTTCCCAGGTAAGAGGCTCGGCACCATCTTGGATCGGTATCAGCAGCCAACAATAGGTTTCTTTCAGCTGTAACTCTACAGTTTCACTACATCTCTGCAAGTTGAAGCTGACTTCCTGCAGCTGTACAGCATCAAGTTGAAGATTATGAGCATCAGCGACAAGTGACTGCCAAGCTAAATATTTTCTAACTTCTGCCGCAAGGCTTGATAAGGCTGCTTGATCCGCAGCAATAAACACCAGCATATTTCTGTGAATCCGTGGAACTGCACCATGATTAGACAGTATTATTTCAGCTTCCTGAATTGCCTTGCTTTGAAGATTGTCTTTTTGATGAGGATACTTAGGCGCTAAAACAACAAGCCTTACCCTCGGTTCATCAGGCACAGCAGCAGAAGCAGCTGGACAATGGTGTACAGCAGCAAACTCTCCTAAATTATTGAAGTCATGAATTCTGCGCACGATTTCATCTTCGATCTGAGCAACTGAAATCTGATGTCCACGATCAGCAGCAAGCTTGCGTAATGTAGGCTTAGTCGCATACCAAAAATGCTGATTTGCTGCATCGCTGTATAAATATGTACTTTCCTGCTGTAAATGGACTAGAGCATCATCAAACACCGTATACGATTCTCCTGGTTGCACGGTATTAAGCCTCAGACGCTGCAGCTCAATAGCTTGAATATACCTGTCCTGTCCCAAAAAAGCGCTGCCAAGCAGGATTGTTCTAGCCACTCTGCTGGCCGCTTGATATTTGCCAAAGCGCGGATTATGCGCATCAAGCTCATACGCCACGGAGTTTTGCCCTGCTATGTCCTGGTCGATCACTAAATTCCAACCCTCAGAAAGGTAACGTGTTAATTCTTCTCTCACCATTGGACTGATTAAGTTAAGCGTACCAGGCATAATCAGCAGACTTGTGTCATTGCTTTGCCAATACTCATACACTACCGCTGCCAATAGCCTTAATATCCCTCGGATCCCCTGAAAAGAGTCCAAGGCGCTCCACTCGAGCAGCTGATCAAACATGTCAGGATGAACAGGATAACACTGCTTCATTCTTTCGTGATATTCCAGTTCTTTACAAATCGAGGGAAATACAGCAGCGTACTCATTATACATGGTACTGAAAGCATTACACACCATTTCCATAGCCGCAGTGTCTTGGACATTTGCAAAGAGCCTTTGCCGCACGATTTGAACTATTTCATGAGTGCTTACCGGCTGCCAGCCCACTTCGATCCTGCCTAGAATCTGTTTTAACTGTTGCCAGACAATCCGTCCCGCTGTACTACCAACCTCCATCTCCGTTTCAGGAAGCGTCACCACAAGCATACTGTTTTTACTCGCCTTGACAGCTTCGGTCAACTCTTGCATAAATGTGAGAAAGTTATCAAAACTGCCCGCAGGAAGTCCAGATGCACCATACAGCTTTTTCGCATAAGCAAGAATTTCATCCATAAGTATCAAACACGGACCACAGGCATCTAACAGCTCTGTCAAAGTTACTGAACCAGGTGAAACACCAGCCGCATCAGCTGCTTGGATGAGCTCATATAAACGGATATCACCAGCTTGTAGGGCTAGCTGTGCGGCCATTTCACCCCAAAGGGTATGAACAATGTATTCTGAATAACCAGAGACTGGTTTTGATTGAGCTGGATCAAGTGCAGTGCCTACAAGAACTGCTACATTTGCTTTAGTGGGTGACTTCATCCCACATCTTTCAAGCACGGACTGTACATTAGACAGTTTATCAATGTCTGCTTGTCCACTAAACATATGATACAATGCAAGCAGACTATGGGTCTTTCCACCACCAAAACCAGTCTCTAGCAGGATAACCGGTTCACCATTCCCACTTGTCAGCCGCCTTAATGCCTGAGTCAGCAGTCTTCGCATACCATCGGTCAGATAGGTCCGGGTAAAGAATTCCACTGCGTCAGTATACTCTTTCTCTCCCCGGCCAACAGTTAGTTGCGCCAAATCCATGGCATACTCTGCTTTTCTGAACTTACCCGCCACCACATCAGAGTGGGGTAAAATCACATACCGCCAGGCAGGTAATCCAGATAGTTTTGCTGACGAGTTATCCACTCTCTCGATACGCACTTGAGCTACCTCCGTAGACCTAAAAATTGCTTTTGTATATCCGGCAATGTCACAATTAAGGAATTGTAGGCATAGGCTTCATCTGTCCAACCATTGCGTTCAGCAATGCTGTAAAGCCGATAAACAAGAGCCTTTACATTTTCGAGAACATCAACGGGAATTGTCTGAAGCATTCTCGCAGCTTTGATCTCACCACCACTCTCCAACGCTCTAACCAACTGCTGCGCCAACAGCCAAATCGAATCGGTGTCTGCAGATGGTTCAATCAGCTCTTCCCGTTTCCGCAAGCGCACTTTACCTTGGGAACAGGATACCAATCCGTAAACTTCCAAGCGAGCGAGAGAAGTGTTTTTGGCTTTAGCTAAAACATCTGCTTCTCCATAAGCAGCCTCTTGTAAACCGAACTGTTCATACCAAGCTGCGCAAAACCGACTCTCAGCGTCCAGTTCGCCTTCCTGTGCTGTCAAATATGCATCCAGTTCTTGATTAATGATCTGCAAAGCAGTCCGCACTGTCATCGGTCTGCCATCAGCTTCTAACACCTTAGCATAACGAGAGAAGACCGCCATCCCCGGCCCAATTGCTGCCTGTGCTAAGTCCACTGGCGCAATATTTCCCTGCTGCATCCTGTGCAACGCACAGCTTAGTTCCTTTCTTAAAGTATGGATAAACTCTCTTCTGGTAGTAACACTGTCTGTGGTTCTAGGACGGCATACCAACACTATTGAAGACGCTAAAGCATTCTGGCGATGATTCCGCAGCCCACCCCGCATTTCTGTACGTGTTGGCCAAGTGCCGGTAATCATCAAGCCAGCTTTGATTAATCCTGAAAGCATCGTCTCCCACCCAGTGGATGATACCATTTGCTCATCATCTTGTGTATCAGTTTCAGATTGCCTAAAGGCATAGTACACCGTAATTGGATAATCGGGATGAGCTAGTTCCAGCATATTACGGAAAGACTTAGCCAGATTGTGAGTGAAAAATGCTCTAGCTTCCTCATCACTGTCGAAACGATATGGAGCGTAGATAATTTCCTCACTCTTGGGTACGAGCATTGTACTGAATAAATCAGGATAGATCGTTCGCAGCGAACGGCGCAGCCATATATAAAAGAAGTCAGATAGATCAGCATAACCTACATTATTGTAATAGGGAGGGTCAGTGGAGATTAGGGCCTGTACTGGTTTATCAGGTTTTTCCACAGCACTGCGCTTAGTGACTTTGGCAGTAATTGTAGCTGGTAAACCAACCAAGACTTTGGGAATCCAAGACAAAGAACCACTCCAACTTCCGGTTGAATCGCTGAAAACATTAGCTTCAGCAAAATTCCAGATCATCGGGAGTGCCTGTCGGGAAAAAGTCTGCTCAACCTTTTCGCCTAAAGTGTGCCATACACACAAAGTGCTTAAACGATTGGCCAAGCGATTAACTGCTAAAGCCAAATATGTGACAACAGCTTCTGAGTAGGCACTAGCACCGCGGCCACCCGCACTGATACTCAAACCGTCATCTAACAGCCCTGCAGCCAATGCATCATGATATACCCGCTCTTTTACCTCAACAAGCAAGTCACTGAAAGTCTTTAGTGCTACAAGCTGGCGATTGGTAAACAAATCAATGTGTTTTTCGATGCCATATAGCGCAACGTTCACAGTTGCCTTGCCACACAGATTAGTCTCTGGCAAACCATCTGGCTGCTTTACAGCAGCAGCTTGTTCATGCTCCGGATTAGGTGGCAGATAGTGGCGGCAGCGCTTACCTTCGGCAGCAATAGCCATTAACCGTTTTCCCAACCTGCCCGCTTTACTTTCAGAGCGGATGTAATCAAAAGTGATAGGAGAATCACAGCAGATGCATCGAGCGCCAAAACGACTGACGGTGCCATCAGGTGGAGTACCATCACCGTTTTTTACTACAAATTCAACCCGCTGATGCTGCACAACTGGTTCGATCCATGTCTTTTTCCCCTTCTTGGTCGAAAGCCAGAATGTGCTCACCAAGGGTGTCTCGATACCACAGGCAGGATTGGGGCATCTCACTGTACGGCACCACAACCAGGCAATCACTGTTGCATCTGAATGTGTAGATCCATTGGATATTTTCAAATTGGGATACAAATGGCCAATCCGTTTAAATGCTTCTTCGCGCACCCAGTTACCATAATAAAGGACATCGTCAGCTAAGCCTTGTGCTCTGCTCCATTTCTTTTGGATGGTATCGTCTCCCAAAGCCCGCTGATTAACCGGAGGTTGATCAGCAAACAGCGGTGGTATAGTAATCAGGGCTCTAGTAATTAAAACAGCGACGGGGTTGAGATCGCTAGCATACGCCTGCAACCCTAATCGCTGCGCTTCTAAAGGTATTGAACCACCACCACAAAAAGGATCATAAACAGGGGGTAGGTTACCTCTTGTAGATTTGATGATCTCAGCGTGAGCTTGGCGGATAATCTCTACATTATTAATGTTTTCCCATTTGATCAGTTCAGTAAGGATACTGAACAACCGCTGCCGTTCTAGTTCCTGCTCAGCTTCTGTGGGAAACAATTCGGGATGTGCAGAAGGGTCATCAACAAGCGAGGCAAAAAGAACAGCCCGCGCCGCAGCCAATGGTTTGCGCGACCACCACTGGTGCAGAGTTGAAGGATGTCCATGCCTTATTGACTTTTCGCGTGCCGTTTCGCGATTGATGGCTTCAAGCGGAAGAGCAACTTCAATGAGTTTTTTCTTATAGTGCACTGAAATCAACTCCATACGGTTACTATAGCAAGCCAAATAGTTCCTTTAACCACTCAATGGATAACTGTAAATAATTATACTGCCTAGCACTTGCGGGTTTTGACCAAATCACAGCATCACACCACGGAGCACCGTGATCACCTTGCGGGAAAATGTGCAGTTCAAATTGAACGTTATACTTTTTCAAGCTTTCAGCATAATATAACACATTCTCTACTGGAGTTAATCGATCAGCAAATGTGCAATACATAAAAGTTGGCGGGGTTTTGTCATTCACTTGCTCATCACATGCTACCAGTTGCAGCTTCTCTGTATCACCACCAACAAAAGCTGTTAAAAAGTCTTTGCAATGCGGCAATTTGGCAGTAGTAACAGGAAAACACAGAATCGCTGCATTTGGCTTATATAACTCTGCTTCTATCTCTGCGGTAGTAAATACCTTCTCATTATTCCACAGTGTGCTCAAACTGGCACATAAATGACCACCTGCGGAAAAACCACACACTGCAATCATCTGAGGATTGATTCCCCATTCTTGGGCATGCTCACGCACCAAGCCAACTGCTGCTGCTAGATCCATTAATGGTTCGGGAAAAAGATGAGGTTTGACACAGTAACTCAGGACTGCAGCATGAAATCCAGCAGCGTTATACTGTAAAGCAGTTTTTTCTCCATCTTCCTTAATACAGAGCGTTACGTATCCACCACCAGGGACGATGATCACAATTGGTCTTGGTTGAGTATTATCTTCCACAAGATACAACTGCAATTGCGGCATGAAACCATGTTCAGTTGGTTCTTGACGTAAATTAACACTAAAATACCTCATGACAATGCCACCTTTCCAGTATCCTAGCACTCTTCCAAAACTTTTTTGTATGGCGCAATCATTCCTTCATACATTTTATTGCCAATCTGTGTTTTTAGCTTGGGAGAAGAGAGTAAAGTACCAACCAGGTACATTTTGACTATCCTAGCCTTTTGCTTTTGGGGAAAATCGTATAAACCATGCTTTTTATAAAACTCGTGATCCGCTTTCATCATGCCCCGCATCACCCAAATGAGATCGCGGAAAATTTTAAGACCACCAACACCATAGAAGTTCCTTGGCTGAACATATTGACGATGAATCGCATAGTCAAGCCTGGCTGCTAACCGGTCGATCTCTGCATCAGGATTGATCTGATCACTTGCCACACCTGCCAAAAAGTTGCCGCCAACTTCGTTCCTGGCTTCAACGATCATTTGCAAATTCGCTTCTGCTGGATAATTACCGCTAATTAAGTATCCGGTTGGCTTACCCATGGTCACAGGCCGATGACCATTGCAGAACTGACGGTCATCATACATTTTAAAAATCGAACCCATAGAATGATCCTTAATTGTAAAGGCATACACAATAGCATCAGCATTTTGAATATTGTTCCGCAAATAATCATCAAAGCCATCTTTATACACACATTTTCCTGCAGGGGCACAATTGAAACAGCCTAAACAACCTCCCTGAAAAGGGAACTCAGCAATGTTCACTATCCTGCTTTTATGCTGCAACATTGCTCTAAAACGGTTAATCATGGCCATGAGCTGCTTGTTTTCTGGAGAACAATCAGTCACTATGACTACATCCCCTGTTTTCCCTGCTTCATTTAATGGAAGGGTAGTGATGGGCAGGTGGGCAGCAGCTGCAGCTGAGTGAATGGTCTCATACACATTAAGATCTATGCACCAACATACATATTCAAAAAATTCAACGGCTGCTTTCCGTCCTGATTCAGTCAGCAAGTCATCCATATCCGCGGACAGCCCTTTAATGAACTTCATGCCTAAGTCTTGACAATTTTGCTGAATAAACTTATGAGCAGTGACATCATAGAAATGTTTGGAGGTAGTTACCTGGGTAACAAATTTTCCAGATACATCCAACCCTGATGCTTTTAAAAGTTCAATAAAGCGATGCAGTTGACTCGGTGCAATAAAGGTATAAACCGGATAAGCGAAGATAATCAGATCTGCGCTGAGGATATCAATAGCCACTGCTGAAAAGTCTTTTTCAAGCGTCCTGATGGTTTGACCTACATGGATATATTGAAATTTATGCTCTGGAAACTTCTTTTCTATATATAAGCAGGTTTGTAAGGTGATGCTGTATTTTCCTTTAGGACTACCGTTTAAAACTAGGATCTTCATCCTTCTCCCCCTACTTAAAAATCTAATTCCGAAGTTGCTGTACTCTATTTTACCGTAATTTCCACATATTTTCCACAATTTGCTAGAGGATTTTCCCCTTTTATGCCATTATAGAAAAAATATACCTCTGATATATTTCAAGTGAATATATCAGAGGTATTAGCACTTAAGTCATGCGATTATCTTTTGTTACTTCTGTTCAATCGTGTAAGTGACTGGAGTTAAGTCATCAGCTTCTGGAATGACAAGCATTCCCTCTTTGTACAGCATCTCTAAAAAGTACATTCCTGCATAGAAATTGATCCATGTTTCGGTAAATCCTTTGACATAACCATGTAGTTGCTCTGGAATAGTTGTTTTAACAATACGAGCAATGTTTTCACGTATGGGCTGACATAGACTCCTTAACTCCTTAATCAGCTCTGAGTTGATTTGCTCAAAGAGCTTACGGCTTTCTGCAGTAGAAACAGCAACATTGCAGTAGAGCTTTTTGTCGATGTTAAGGACATAACCTTGTTCGATTAGTTCGGCGCATAAAGCCTTGTCTTCATCCTTAACCTGGCCGCAGTATACATCATATAATACCTGTGCCTTACGTGGATTGCGCAGCTCCAACTGCCGCAGTCCCCTTCCTAATACATCCATATCAAAGGGGTGGATCACACACTTTTCAAGATAAATTGGTGTATGGCTCATAGCCCAAGGTGAACCTTGCGCTTCCTCAGCAAAAACTATTGCTTTGGAACCACAGGAGAGTATCTGTGGGAAATCTTCAGCAGATAGATAGTGACCCTCACAATCGAAGTTCACCACAAACTGCGCAAAATACCAAGCCCATTGGTTGCGAGTGGCATCGTGTTTGAATAAACCGCAGGCTTTTAATTCTGGCAGATACTTTTCAAATGCTGCGATAACCTTGGGTACATACGCTGTATAAAGCTTGATAAACTGCTCTTTTACCTGTGCAACCGCATTTTTCTTAAGAATGTGGAAGTTAGTGCGGTACTTGTCTTTTGCAGGACTAATCATTACTCCAGTTTCGCAGAGCAGTTCGACTTCTTCTTCGATATAAACCGCGGGTACGTTAGTTTCTAGTGAAATTTCACTGACCGTCCGAGCTTTATCATGGCAAATAAGCGCTATTTGACAAGGTAACTTACGTTTAAAAACTTCCCATACATCTACTTTTGAAAAATCAATAGCTGATTTATAGATAGTAAACTCTGATGGATTAAAACTTTTCTCGCCAACCTTCTGCATGTTCAATACCTCCTTGAGTTTTAACTTGCCCATGCGGAGATAGAATTTGACCATACCTTCACTCATCATTAACCGGCTGGAAATCTCACGAATGGACAGTTCATCAAAGTAAAAACTCACAATGACTTTCCGATAATCCCCTGTCAGCTTAGAGAGGCATGCACGAATGATGTTTGTTTCTTCATCACTAATCAATTGCTCAACAATTGGAAGATCCCTACTGACAATATTACTGAGAATGCTTGCACCATCATCGACATCTTGAGTGCTTAATCTGCTTTTTCTACACCACCGCTTGTAGGTATTGTGAGCTATGCTCCAAATGTAAGCATCAAAATTGGATCTGATATTGCCGCGGTGAATGGCGTCAACGCACTGAAAGGCTATCTCTTGCGCGAGTTCTTCTGCATCTGCAGAATTGCCAAGTTTGCTCATGGCAAAAGTGAAAAACGCTGGCAGGTATCGATCTGTGATGATGTTCAGCTGTTCGTTTTTAGTCACATCCATGCCTCCCAAGATTTGTAAGCGCTTACACCAATATAGTAACAGTCGGCTGGCGAAAGATAAGTAATTTTAAAATAAAAGTGGAGGATCAAGCAACTGGTTGTTGCTTGACCTCTTTAAACAACACCGCACTTTTTTATTCTGATGGCCATGTACTCCTTGCCTGGCAGCCTAATGGTAAACCTGCCTTGGTGTACACCAGCATCAGTGATGGTCATATTCCAGGTATCAATTACTTCGACCTGATACTTGGTTGTATCATCAAAATAGAAAGTTCTGCTGCTCGGTCGATTAAATCCATAGTAGTCTAAATAATATTCTCCCTGATGTACCTGGGATTCAGGAACCGCTGTCACAGAATCCCAGGAAAGATGATACGGCTTCAAACCATGACCTGGCGTTTCACACACAATTTGATAAAGAAATTTCAGCCGTTCAGGACTTTCGCCATACAGTTTACCACCATGACTCCACCAGAGAATGTCTTGTGGATGAATGAAAGTCTCACCATGAGTAGCATATCCACCCCGGCAGGTGGCTTCCCAAAATCGTCTAACCAATTCCTGCCCGCTGATGTTGCCCCAGCCGTATTCAATATTGCCTTCATAACACATTTCATCCACTATAACAGGTTTTTTGTAACGCTCCCGCCATTCCGAAACCGATTCAGCTGTTTTGTACAAATCAATCCTTTGAATACTGCAGTGGGTAATCCAGGGTCTAGTGAAATCATAGAGGGAGAAGCAATTATGGATGGAGCGCATATGGTTATATGGATCTTTAGCGCAAATTATTTCCGCATATCGCTCCCAATCCTTGAGAGTCTTACTATGCATTACATCATATTCATTAGCTAAAGACCACCAGACATTGCGGTAAGCAGCAAAACGGGCAATAACATATTTCCAGTATAAATCATCTTCTTCTGCACTCATCTGGCTAAAACCCCAGCGGTCATATGGGTGCATGACAATCAAATCTGCTTCTATTCCTAAATCCATTAAATCCTGTATTCTTCTTTCAATCAGTCGAAAATGCTCTTGGTTAAACCGTTGAAAATCCAAATTTTTATTATCAGGCGTCCCTTGATACGGATAAGTCAACGGTTCATGCTGGTTATAAACATAGTGTTTGGGGAATATACAAAACCTGATTTTGTTAAATGCGCTATTTTTAAGTGTTTCTAGAGTCTTTTCTTGTAACTCTGGTTTTTGATGTGTCCAAGCATAGCAGGTTGTGCCCACAGGATAATAAGGTGTACCATCCTCATAGGCAAAATGATAGGTATAAGCTACCCTTACTGGGCCGTGATTGTTCTGAGAAGCAGGAGTTACTGTAAACTTACCAGCAAAGGTTTGATCACTAAAACTACCATAGATTTTAAAGCTGTACTCACCTACAAATGATGGCATAAAGCGCACCTTATACAGACCATCACCATCGTAAAATCCATCAACTTCAACCTGTTCGTTCTTTCCTTGAAAAACACCTTTGATATCATAATCGACAAACGGATTATTATCAGAATACCCTGGGACCATTACTTCAAAAACACACCATCTTTCCACTGTGCTCTTATAAACGCAGCCGTTCATACTAGTGCGCTTCCTCCTTAGATACGTAATGGGGGCTTCCTGTCCAGCCGTTGCTGAAATCAGGAAGCCCCAGTTTCTTCTACTTTTCAGCCACAACTAACATCTGAAATCATCAGGTGTAAGTTGATCGTCTCTGGAAAAAGCTCCAAGTTTGGCTCCAAATATCTCTATCTTTTTATACCCAAGTGTTTTCAACAACCAAGTTATCTTACTGGGAAGATAATACCTTTCATTGCACTCAATCCGATGCTCATTGCCATCATCATCAGTGAAATTCATGACCGAATATTCTCTCATAGTCATGATATCAAACCTATGGTTCTGTGTATCAGAGGAAACCATATGAAATAGAAAATACAAGCCATTAAGGGTAGTAAATATGAACTTGGCAGGGCTTTTTAAAGACTTAGTGACATTTTTTAAGATTTCACACCCTCACAGAGCATGATGGCCACATCAAACTGATTCTGAAAAGGCAGGTTCCTAGCATCACCTTGGATGAACTCTATCTGAAGATTCTCTTGTTCTGCTTTTTCTTTTGCCCTTCTTAACTGCGCTGCGGAAAGATCAACGCCAGTGACCAAGTACCCTCGTTTGGTCAATTCGATTGTATGCCTACCGGTACCACAGCCAACGTCTAATATTTTCAAGGTTTTGTTATACCCGAGCTCCTTCTCAATAAAGTCACATTCGCCTTTAGTCCCATGGGTAAATCCTTCTTGATCATATTTCTTGCCATAATTTTCAAACAGCTCTACATACCATGGCTTCATGGTGTTTCCTCCTATTACTAATGATCTCAATACCTTATGTTACTTTATCATCTCAACGGTTAAAACTCTGCCTTAAGCTCTCAATCACCTGTTCTGCTAACATAAACATAACCCCTTTACAGTTCATTTCAGATTGACTCAATGTACCATTATATAAAAATGGACAAAAATCCTGCCTTTCATTATGTTGACACTTTTTAACGAAATAGCAGAATCACCGCAATTGTTCACTTAAGAACATGTCCCGCTCCGAATCTTGATAAAAGACTTGATGCAGGTGATTCTTTTCTTTGCCATCAGTCAACCTCTGATAGCACTCATCGGCAGCACTACGGCATTGTTCACATGCTAACCAGGGAACGATTACTGCAGCAATTTTGGTGGAATGCCCGTAACTGCGTATGGCAGTGGAATAGATTAGGCGCCAACCAGAGCAATGCTCACAGAGCCGTATCTGTTCCAACTGAGTTTCCATTATTTCATCAGTATCGTAATAAATAGTGCGCTGACGTGTGAAGAACGGCTCATTACCGAACAGTTTCCGTTTGTCCACCTGCCTGCGGGTTTCCCACAACTTCTTTACCTGATCCACTGTTTGGATAACTATCTGGTCAACCATGGGAGATTGCTGCAGCCGCTGCTGATCCCAATCGGGTTCCTGTAAATGGGAATAATCCAAGCCAGCTAGCGCTAAAATCAAGCCAACATTTACATATGGTAACGCGCCTTCAATGGAATATCCACCTTCAAGAACAACAATATCAGGATTGAGCATTTCGGTTAAACGAGCGTACCCACGAGCACTAAACTTCATATTGGTCAATGGATCAGAGTAATGATTATCTTGCCCTGCACTATTGATGATATAATCTGGCTGCCATTCTTCCAAAATCGGCAGTACTAAGTGCTCCACGGCATACAAGATACCTGCATCGCCAGTCCCTGGGGGTAGAGGGATATTTATTGTCTGGCCATAAGCAGCTGGTCCTCCACGCTCGGTAATAAATCCAGTACCAGGATATAAGGTGCGGCCATCCTGATGTAAAGATATATGCAGTATATTTGGGTCATTATAGAAAATATCCTGGGTACCATCACCATGATGGGCATCTGTATCCACAAAAGCAATGCGTACATGTGGTCCTAGTCTGTGCCGGATATGCTCTGCCATAATGGCTTCATTGTTGACGGTGCAGAAACCACGAGTACCGTGGACAATCCGAAAAGCATGGTGCCCTGGAGGGCGTAACAGGGCAAAAGCACGGTCGACATGGTGATTAAGTACCAAATCAGCAGCAAGAATACAACCACCCACAGCAATGCGGTGTGGTTCTGTAACTCGCTGTACAACGCTTGGTACGCAAATATGAGCCCGTTGAATGTACTGATCTTCGGCCACAAATGGTCGGTATTCTTCAATACCTGGAATATCAAAAAGACCTTCCTCCAGTATCTGATCACGTGTGTATAACAAACGTTCTTCACGTTCAGGATGATCAGGAGTAATACACCAGTCAAACGCGGGGAAAAAGATGAGCCCAACTTTGTTCTGAGCTGTCAACAATTTGAATCACCTGCCACACGATAAACCCCTGGGCGGATCTGTGCGCGAATGTTGAAAATCCGCCCTGTAGTGTTAAAACCGCGCACTATATTGAATGCTTCTTCCTCAACAATCTGTACATCACCACAATCATTCAGCCCAATTTGCGAAGCATAAGCTGTTAATTTCTCTACGGCTGTTTTTCTAACCCATGGCTGATCAATCAACATCTTTTGACACAGCTGCTCCTTGTACCCTAACTCAGGAATCACCATTAGCTCCTGTTCGGTATCCACATGCAATGTGATTGCTACTGTAGAGCAGGCTGCAGCTGCACCGATACCATTGGCGCTTTCATGTTCCGGAAGTATTTCCCATGGCAAACCCAGTCTTTTAGCGGTGAGCGGAATAAACACCGGTGCAGGACCACCCAAACCCACCATCACTCGCGGGCGAATATCTGGCGGTGCAAGGATCTCTGAAACCGTATAAACAGGAACCTGCTTTAATTTATGATATAAACAATCAATGGCTTGGCTGAGTTGCTGCGTAAAGGCATTAATAATCAACTGTGCTAATTCTTTCCAAGTAAGAGAGAACTTGTACGCTATTTGCTCAAGAGCAGCAATAGCTCTAGAACGATCTCCCAATCTGGTTAATTCTAATGCCACCGCTGCATCTGTGGGCGTTAGCTGCTCACCTCCGCAGCAAATGGCCATGCCTGCCCGTTTCGGGCCAATTTCAATCTGGTTATTAATAAAATGTATTTCACTGTCGCCACCAAGCCCTATAGAACAAGTCAGCAAAGCGGGTACCAATGTATGGTAATTGCCAATGACAGCACCGCCACGTTGATACAAAGCTTTACCACCGACTACCACCGCAATATCCGTCGTAGTCCCGCCAATGTCCACTACTACGACGTTATCTTGGGTATACTGGGAAAGGGCTAAGGCAGCATTCAGACTGGCTGCTGGACCAGAGAGAATAGTTTCAATAGGTTTAACGCAGGAATCATCCAGAGTCATCGTGCCCCCATCAGCTTTCAAGATCCTCACATCAGTGATATTTGGATAACTGGCGATCACTGCTTTGAGCATCTTGACAAACTCGATTTGTTGGCTTGCTACCCGTGTATTGAGATAAGCTGACATAATCCGCCGCGGGAAATTCAAACTGCCAGACAATTTATGCCCTAAAGTGATCTGGTGGAACTCAGGCCCACTTTCAAGAATAATATCTCTTACACCAGTTTCTAGCTGACTGTTCCGCGGGCTGAATTTGCTGACTACTGCCAAAGACTGAGCGCCATTGACTTTGGCCTTCTTAGCTGCTGCCAGCACTTCTTCTTTGTCCACATCACGTACCAATCGACCTCGGTGATCGATGTACCCCTGGACAGTATAAACAGGAAAATCAAAGCCATAATTTGCCAGATTGATACCAGGCCCGGGAATAGCAATTACGGCTGTTGGCTCACCTTTTCCTTCAATTATAGCATTGGTAGAAAGCGTGGTAGAAAGATGGAGCTGTACAGGCTGATTGTTAGAAACATCAGCGAGTATCTTTTCCAAAACAGTATGTGTGCTTGTCAAAGGGTCTTGATGATTAGTAGGAACTTTAGCTGTAGCTAGTACATGCTTATCCTCACTTAACAATGCCGCATCTGTATTGGTTCCACCAACATCGATCCCTATCATCAGCATAACACTCACCACCACAGTATCTTATCATAAACCAGCCATCAGGCTGGTTTATGTTATTTACTTGTGCTCTCTCTTTATCACCACTATTTATAAAATACAAGGCTAGAGAGTGAACAAGCAGGATGGCATTGTCAGGAAACAATTCAAGACCTTTTCCTGCAATTTGAATCGCACTATTATAATCGTTTATTTGATTATAAGCTGCTGCAAAGGTTTCGGAATCACTGATGTCAGTTTCAAATTCAACCATAAGACGCTCAGCTTGATTGGCATAAGCTCGCATGTCAGGTTCAAATAATTCATCAATCGTCACATCAAAGTACCTGGCAATTAACGGTAACATTGCTACATCTGGTACAGTAAATCACTAAATCATTCATACACATTTATTCCTCCATTATTTAAATTGACAGCGCCATCTAAACTGATCATATCAGCTAATGGCAAGTAAGACCATATCTGCATACGATAGCTATACTCACCCAACAGTTGAATGGTACAACCACATTTGCACTTTTCACACAAATTCACTATAATATGGTTAATAAAAAGCTGATTGGACTGATTTCCATGAACCAATCCATAATCATGCTGGTAGATGATGAACCAGATATTCTATTAATGCTGGAAAAAGCCTTGAACCTGGAGGGCTATCATAAGATCATCAAGTGCAGTGATGGCTATTCGGCTATTCGCATGTGCCAAACTAATCAACCAGATATTATTATCCTGGATGTGATGCTTCCTGATATCGATGGGTATGAAGTGTGCCGACAAATCCGTCAATTTTCCCATTGTCCTATTTTATTTTTATCGGCGAAAAATGACGAACTGGATAAAATACTAGGCCTGGCCGTAGGTGGTGATGATTATGTCACCAAACCATTCAGCCCTAAAGAAGTAGTCTTTAGAGTCAAGGCACAGCTGCGCCGTGTTGAGTACAATAATAAAACACCTGGCAATTTTTCACTGCAAATTGGTGATCTCATGATTGATCCACATGGCTGCCAAGTGAAAAAAGGCAGCCAAACAGTTGAACTTACAGCCAAAGAGTTTGAACTGCTGCTTTACTTAGCTGAAAACCAGGGACGCGTTATCAGTCGCGAACGTTTATATGAAACCATCTGGAAAGAGGACAGTTTTGGCTGCGATAACACCATCATGGTGCATATCCGCCATCTGCGGGAAAAAATCGAGGACAACCCTTCCCACCCCAAGTACATTATTACAGTAAAAGGTTTAGGCTATAAACTGGTGAATCCCTATGAATAATAAACTAAAATTCAACCTCTTTGTCAGACTGTTTGTTTTTATGACCATTTTAGTACTCCTGGCGGCTGGAAGTGCTATTGTCCTTACATATTACTGCTTTTCCATCCCTGAACCTGAAGGATTGAGCTTGGCAGATTGGCCATACCGTTTCACTGACAATTATTCATGGTGGCTGGAAAGCGCTAATGGCAGTATACAGGTTAATGATGTGGGACTTAAACGCTTGGACGAATACGGTCTTTGGCTGCAGATTCTTGATGAAAATGGACAAGAAGTTTTTACCTATAAAAAACCTGCAGATTACCCAACAAGTTACGATGCTTCGGACTTGATTGCTCTAACCACTAAACCCTATGCTAACGGCTATACTATTTTTGCCAGCGATTATGAAACTGAAGAACAGACTTATGTGTATGTCATTGGTTTTCCATACGCTATTGGCAAATACCTGTTATATTACAACGGAAATAGAATTGACCGGTTATACTCAGTATTCCGCACAAGTTTGCTGGCCTGTCTAGGTGTCATTTTCCTTTTTGTTCTGACTTACGGCTGGTGGTTGACCAAACATTTGAGCCAAATCTCTCAAGCTATTGCCCTACTCTCTAAGCGCGCCTATTCGCCGCTTCCAGAGAAAGGTATCTTCCGTGATGTTTATCAAGCGTTGAACACCATGAATTCTGAGATTCGCCACAGCGATCAAGTACAGCAAGAGACAGAAAGAATGCGTCAAGAATGGATTGCTAATATTACTCATGATTTGAAAACACCACTGTCACCAATCAAAGGCTACGCTGAGCTGCTGGCTCACGGCTCTTCTTTCGACAAAGAAACTGTAAGAGAACAGGTAGCTGTGATTCTAAAAAATGTGGACTATATTGAACAACTGATCAATGATCTTAAGCTTGTTTATCAATTGGATTCAGGTACCATACCTTTTAACCCACAAAATGTGCCAATTGCCCGCTATCTCAAAGAATTAGTCATTGACCTGATCAATAACCCAGCTTTTGCCAACAGGGATTTAGAGTTTTTTAATCATGCAGACGATCTGACACTGCCCCTCGATCCAGGTTTATTTCGCCGGGCCATGGAAAACATCATCATCAATGCTCTTACCCATAATCCACCAGAGACTAAAGTGAAAATTACCGTCGATGCCGAAGGAACAAAGGGTGTGTGGATCAGCGTGCTGGATAATGGTGTTGGTATGAGCGAATCCGAACTAACAGAGCTGTTTGACCGCTATTATCGAGGTACCAATACCAAAGAAAAACCAGAAGGCACCGGTTTAGGCCTGGCCATTGCCAAACAGATTATTACCCTGCATGGTGGTGAAATTACAGTTACAAGCAAGATTGATGCTGGTACGCAGTTCCTCATCTATTTGCCCCGAAATTAATCCAACACTTAAGATTGAATTAAGATGTGCCAAAGCTGCTCCTAAGCTGGATGATTTATGCTATACGCATAGATCATCTATTTTTTATGTTTAAAAAATGGTGAATGGGAGGAATTGGTTGTGGAGCTGCGCTTAGAGAATCTCAGTAAATATTACAGCTCGAAATGTGCTGTAGATCAAGTTAATCTCACTTTAGTGCCTGGCTTATATGGCCTGCTCGGTGCCAATGGTGCGGGAAAAACTACTTTGATGCGCATGATCTGTGGTATTCTTAAACCAACCTTGGGCAGAATCATATTCAATGGCCAACCGATTGCTGGCCTAGGCGAGCAATATTACAGCCACCTGGGCTATTTGCCCCAGGATTTTGGATACTACCCTGATTTCACTGCACGGGAATTCATGCTTTACATGGCTGCAGTTAAAGGGCTTGACCAGCAAAATGCTAAGGCACGCACTGACACACTGCTTCGGCTGGTCAATCTATCAAATGTAGCAGATAAGAAGATCAAGACTTATTCTGGTGGTATGCTCCAGCGCCTGGGTATTGCCCAAGCAATGCTCAATGATCCGTCCATCCTCATCCTTGATGAACCTACTGCTGGCTTGGACCCTAAGGAACGGGTGCGCTTTCGTAATCTTATTTCTGATCTGGCCAAAGACAAAATGGTGATTCTATCCACACATATAGTTTCGGATGTCTCCTATATCGCCGACACCATCCTGCTGATGAAACAAGGTAGAATTCTCCTTCATGGACCTATGTCAACAGTTACAGATAGTATCAAGGGCAAAGTATGGGAAGCATTAGTCTACGCGACAGAAGCTGATCTTTACAGCAGATGTTTTGCTGTTGTCAATTTACGTCATGAAAACAACATGGTAAGACTGCGCATTGTCCATGACACTGCGCCCTTCTCTGGTGCATACAACGTTGAACCAAGTTTAGAAGATTTATTTTTATATCATTTTGGCGAAACAGTTGCGCTAGAAGGGAGTCCGGAACATGCTGACATTGTGTAAATATGAGTTCTTAAAAATTGTCCGCAAAAAATCTACACTGATTGTTATGGGAATAAGCTTGCTAATTACGACCCTGCTGTTTGGTTTACCAATTTCTCAACATCAAGTCTATTATCAAGAGGGAATGATCCCAGGATTGGCAGGGATCGCTTATGAGAAAGAACAAACCACAAAGTACACTGTTCTACTTTCCGAGGATTACATTGCCAATACGATTAATGAATTTCAAAAGCTCTTTGATGACCCTGAAAATGTGGGGTATGACGGTAATGAGGAGTTTATCATTGGCGATGCCTATTGGCAATATGTGGCTCCCCAAGAGAAACTGCTGATGATGATCGCCGCTAACTATAATCAACCGGGAGAATACACTGGTATAAACAAACTCAGGGATGTAGATTTAACTGCTGGAGCTAATTTTTACCAAACTCGGGAGTCCAAAATCTATGCTCTGCTCACAACCCCTTCTCGTCGACTTTCTGACGAGCAAAAGTCTTTTTGGCTGAAGATGAACAGTAAAGTTGCCACACCTTTTGGTTATGGATACTGTGAAGGATGGAAAACCCTGCTTACTAGTACTGAACTGCTGGTACTGGCCATTTTTGCTATATGTATAGTGGTAACGCCAGTCTTTGCGGGGGAATATCAAGCGGGAACTGATGCTTTGCTTCTATCAGCAAAATATGGCAAAACCAAGTTGATTAGCGCGAAAGTTGCAGCTGTGTTTATTTTTGGTCTGCTTACCTTCACATTGCATGTACTGGTGGCGTGTGGATTGCCCTTGTGGAGTTTTGGTTTGGATGGCTGGGATCTTCCTGTACAGATTGTCAACACATCGATCCCTTATCCTTTTACGTTTCTGCAGGCTGTCATGGTCAATGTTGCAATCATCTATTGTGTGCTGCTGGCGCTGCTGAGTCTGACGATGTGCTTGTCAGCGAGTATGAAGAACTCTTATCTTGTTCTAGGTGTTTTAACAGCGGTGGTCTTCTTGCCTGTGTTCCTTTCTCCGACTGATACTGCAGGAATATACAACACAATTCTCTTTCTGCTGCCTTACCGCAGTACAATGCTTGAACTAAATAAGTACATTTCTTACCAGTTTGGCAGTGTGGTGATCGATGTCCACATGCTCAGAATCATACTCTATGTTGTTTTTACTGTCCTCCTGCTGCCACTCACCCGTTCTAGTTTCAGAAGACATCAGGCTGCTGAATAACTGGACATTTAAAAGGGCTGTTAGCGTTCTGCTGGCAGCCCTTTTTGAGTGCCATGTCTTGAGAGTACTAATTGGCAAGCTTGAACTTGTTGACGAGTTCCTGTAGCTTCATACTAATATTAGTCAAATCCTGCGCTGTACCTGCTACTTCCTGCATAGATGCGGCCTGTTCTTCTGTTGCACTAGCAATTTCATGCCCGCTGGTAGTGACTTGGGTTAACCCATATGTAAATGACTCAACCTGTTGGCTGATCTCCTCCACAGCACGGAGAATGCTTTGGAGAATCTCACTCCCCTGCTGCACATTTTTCAACGTGGTTTCTGATTTGGCTGACCCTTCCTGCATGCTGCTAACAATAGTAGAAATCTTGCTCTGAATCTGTCCAATTAATGACTCAATGTTTTTAGTGGCCTGAGCTGATTGTTCTGCAAGCTTGCGTACCTCGTCAGCAACGACTGCAAATCCACGGCCATGTTCGCCTGCTCGTGCCGCTTCAATGGCAGCATTAAGAGCCAGCAAATTAGTCTGCTCAGCAATATCATTAATAACATCAACGATATTGCTAATTTGGGTAGAGAGAGCACCCAGGCTGCTTACCTCGGCCGCCATACTGCGGGTCATCATACTCAGGTTTTCTACTTGGTCGACAATAGCGACAATAGTGTTGCTGCCATCAGATGCCTGGCCGGAAACGTTTTCAACTGTCCGACTCATTTCATGAGCAGTGCTGTCCATGGATTCCAGAGTATTGGAAAACTCGTTCGTGTTGCTAGCTACCTCCTCAACCGAAGCACTTACCTCTTCTGAAGTTGCTGCTAATTTTTCACTTGTTGCGACTAGAGAAAGTGGTTTCAGAGATCATGCTAAGCATATCACGAATGCTGGCAACAGTCTTATTCACAGCATGTGCTACTGCACCAATTTCATCCCGGGAATAAATCTCTACCGTTTGAGTGAGGTCGCCACTTGCAGCTGCTTCGATCACTTTTTGCACTCTCTTTAGTGGCCCGATGATGCGCCTAATGATGAATACTGCCAGGACCACTCCCACCACAATTTGAATTAAAGATGACCATGCCTGATGCAGATTCGCTGTGCTCATAACTCGCATCTGCAGAATGTTTTTAACTGTAAATTTCCATATTATAATGCCTGATTAAACGTGTAATTGTTCAAATATTATAATTAGTCCCAATCCCGTTTTAATCCTGCTACCACACTAAAACAAAAAGGCAAGCCACCAGGCCTGCCTTCTCTAATTCACACTACACCAGTTTGAGTTTTATACATCAACGCATATTTACCATCCAACGCCATCAGCTGGTCATGCGTACCCTGCTCCACAATAGTACCATTCTCAATAACAATAATCAAATCCGAATCACGAATTGTAGAGAGCCGATGAGCAATGATAAATGACGTCCTGTTAGTACAGATATGCAACATAGAACGACGAATTTTCTGCTCAGTCATCGTATCGACCGAACTAGTGGCTTCGTCCAATATCATAATCGGCGCATTAGCCAAGATAGCTCGAGCAATCGTCAAAAGCTGACGTTCACCCTGAGACAGCTCCATACCACCCTGTTCCAAAACAGTGTCATAACCTTTAGGTAAACGCTCAATGAACCCATCAGCTCCAGCAATCCGAGCTGCTTCCCTGATCTGTTCCATAGTAGCATCAGGTTGTCCATAGGCTATGTTTTCTTTGATCGTCGTAGCAAATAACGCTGTATCCTGCAGTACTACGCCAAAAGCTCTGCGTAAATCCTGCAGCTTGTAATCTCGCAGATCATGACCATCCAATGTAATGCTTCCTTTGTTGACATCATAAAACCGAGTCAAAAGGTTAATTATGGTCGTTTTACCTGAACCAGTCGGACCAACAATAGCTACACGCGTTCCAGCTGGAATCTTCAGCGATATGTCCTTTAACACCATTTTTTCTGGAGTATAGCCAAACCATACATGGCTCAGTTCAATATCACCACGAGGATTTACCAAGCTGTAAGCATTTGGTTTATCTTCCGGTTCTGGATGTTCGTCAAGGATTTCGAAGACACGTTCAGCTCCTGCAACTGCAGTCTGGAAGTTATTGTAGGTATTGGCTATTTCCACAAATGGCCGAGTAAACTGCCGTACATACAGAAGAAAACTGGTTATTAAACCTACCTCTGCAATTCTACCTTTGACAAACAAGATACCACTTACCACTGCAATAGTTAAGTAGCAGAGATTATTGATCACATTCATTAAAGGCATTAAAAAGCCAGACCAGATTAGAGCCTTAATCGATACTCTACACAACTGGGCATTTTTCTCCGCAAACTCTTGCTCCATTTGCTGTTCTCGGCAGAAAGCTTTAACTACCAAAAGCCCAGAGATGCTCTCCTCTACCTGGCCATTCAAAATACCCAACGCTTTTTGTCGCGCTGCAAACAGTTCCCGAGTATGTTTGGTGACAATCTTAGTCAATAGCATAATGAGCACAACACCAAAAAGTGAGACCAGTGTCAATACAAGGTTCAAGCGAACCATTGAAATAAAAATACCAGCAATCGTAAATGCGTAAGTTAATAACATCGTCAATGAATTGGAGATAGTGACGCTAATATTATCCACATCATTCGTCAACCGACTCATCAATTCACCATGCTGATGCTGATCGAAGAAAGCCAATGGCAGCTTTTTAACATGATCAAACAGCGTTGTACGAATATGATAGATAATGCGTTGACCAACCGAAGCCATTAGGAAGTGTTGCAAAAATTTGACCAACCAATCACCAACATACAAGATTACCAAATAGATAAGAACCCACGTAATGGGATCGTTGTTACTGATCATAGTAACTGCTTTTCCTGTAATATATGGCGAGAGGATGGAAGCAGCAGAACCAAGTGCTGACAAAAGCATTATTAAACCCAAACCTTTGCGGCTTCCTTGAGTCAAATTCCACAACCTACGTAATGTGCCCTTCATATTCTTAGGTTTCACAACTACGCCGCCTCGGCTTGGCCGGGATATCCCACTGAGATTGGTTGGTGGAACATTTCTAATTGCCATAGGCCTCACCTCCGATCTGCGACGCATAAATCGCACGATAAGTCTCGCAAGATTCCATGAGTTCTTCATGAGTGCCAAAACCTTGGACCATGCCATCTGCCAAACACAGGATCCGATCGGTCTTCATTACGGTGGAAATACGCTGACTGATAAGCAAAATTGTCATCTTGCCAGATAAATTGCGCAGACCATTTAGCACTCGCGTTTCTGTTTGAGCATCCAAAGCACTGGTGCAATCATCCAAGATCAATATTTTAGGTTGGCGAACTAAAGCCCGTGCTAACGATAGACGCTGTTTCTGCCCTCCTGATAAATTGACACCGCCTTGCCCCAGCATGGTATCGTATCCATTGATCATTTGCCGAATAAAAGAGTCAGCGCAGGCAATCTTTACCGCATGCTCAATCACCGTTTCATCAGCATCCTCATTACCCCAGCGAAGGTTCTCTCGAATCGTGCCGCTGAAAAGCAGCGGTTTCTGGGGTACCACAGCAATTGTGGTCCGCAGCAGCTTCTCATCAATCTGTGTCACATCACATCCATCCAACAGCAGACGGCCTTCAGTAACATCATAGAATCGAGGGATCAAATTAACCAGTGTTGTTTTACCCGAACCTGTCGGCCCAATAATACCGATGGTTTCACCTGGACGAATGCGTATATTGATATGACGCAGCGTCTCCTTTCCAGCTCCAGAATAAGTGAAAGACACATTTTCGAAACGGATATCGCCAGTGAGCTCTGGAGTCAAAGGCTGAAGTGGGTGCGATTGAGCCGGCTGCTCCTTCAACACCTCATCAATACGTTCAGCAGACGCTATAGCACGTACGGCCGTGTTGATTACATTAAAAATCATGGAAACTGCAAAAAGTACCTGCGTCATATAATTAACCGAAGCCATCAATTTACCGATTTCAGCTGCATCTTGATGACGAGAAATCCAAAGTAAAACTACAATACCCAAATTTACCGAAAGATTAATCAGGGGAGTGAAGGCAGCCATAACACGCAAAGCGGCAGTGTTGGCCACCGCTAAATCACTTGCGGCAGTATCGAACTTTGCAGTTTCCTGTTCTTCCGCATTAAATGCTTTAACCACCCGTACCGAGGCTAAAAACTCCCTTGCCACACCATTGAGTTTATCCAACTTTTTCTGGACCACACTGAATCTAGGGTAACCTATCCGAATATTCCCTAGCGTTAGCAACGTCACAACACCAATAATTGCAAGAATAACTGGAGTTTGCTGAGGTGTTCGCAAGATGATCAATACTATCGCGCCGATACAGGTAATAGGTGCTTTAACCATCATCCGCATCAGACTGTTGATAAATTCTTGGATTTGTGTCACATCGTTGGTGATTCGAGTGATGATCGATGCTGGTTGTAACCGATCAATATTTTCTAATGACAACTCTTGTACTTTATGGTAGAGGTCCTGGCGAAGTTCTTTACCAATTGTTTGTGAAGTACGGCTGGAGAAAATATTACGCATAATAGCGGAGACCGCGCCAAGACCAGCAATACCCAGCATGATACCTCCATAAAAAAAGATTGTGCGGATGTCAGCGTTAGCCACACCCTTATCGACGATGTACGACATGAAAGTTGGCTGCATGAGATCCGCCATAGCTTCTATCGTCAAGAATAACGTGGAGAGCAAAAAGACCCCAATGTGCTTGCGCAGATAGTGAAGAATCAGCTTCATTCTCTTTCGTTTCATCCCTTCCCTTTTCAGTGTTACCATCGCCATATTATTATATTTTATCACAAAAATAAAACCTGCGCGAGGTTAAAGCGCAGGTTTTGGTTAAGCATACATCTCTGCTTGCTGATGAAACATGTGATAATACTCTCTACGCAAAGCCATTAATTCCTTATGGTCCATTCTTCATAACAAATATCCGATCCGCCAACTTCACAGAAGAATGACGCTGCGAAACAAAGACGTTCAATAGAAGGTGCTCGTGTAGCCAGTTATTCCGCTTCTAAAGCACGGCGGTATTTCCTAATCAGGCTGTAGGTTTGCTTAATCTTCGTCTTCAAATCGGCGCATTCTTTATTATCATTAGACTCCATATAGTTCATTATTTCTACCACTTGAACAGCTAGATCTGGAGGCAAACTGTTTTGCACCAAAGTTTGCGAACTAGCTTTTACACTGATGTTGAAACAGTACTTGATTAACTTATTAAACAAACTATATACCTCATTGACATCTTTGGCTGTCATGAGCTGGCGGTACAATGATCTCAAGGTTGAATCCTGCTGCCTGCGCCTGGAAATCAACGGGAATAATATAAGACTAATGAGAATTAATGATATCACTCCAACTATCACCCATAACAGCACCTGTTTGTTGATCTGCAGCATCAGGTAGTTGCCATTAGTACTAGCATAGCTTACCTGCGTAATACTAACTGTTTCAACTGCAGTCGTTTGACTGCCAAGCCCACTCTGAGCTGTAACAGGCATGTTCCCTGTAACTTCAATCCTTGTCCCTGGTATTTCTACGCGTTCGTAAGCGGCTGTAACTGGATTGAAATATGCGATGGAAATAGGAGCTATTTCTATACTCCCACTGATTTGCGGGACCATGATCACTTCAAACTCTTTTTGCGCATAGTAAGTGTGATCCCGAATTGATTCTGCCGCGCTTTTTTGAGTTTCATACACGGTAAAGCCAGGGATTTGATTAGTAATAATCTTCTTCAACCCGTCCAGATTGCAGTTACCTGAAGCTGTCACCAGAAGCGACAGCGCATCACCGTACGCTATCTCGGTGCGATTGTAGCTGCCCGTTAATTGCAGCTCGCCCACTATACCCGAGAAATCCTTCGGCCGACCTTCGGTAGGCAATGGCTTGACTAGTAATTCCTTGGACTCTGTCTGTACATACATAGGCCTTGAACGGATGCCAATACCTCCATACCTATCACTGAGCACATTTACCTGCAAATTGAAAGCAGGAATGGTTATAGTGCCTGTTCTAATCGGGTCGATGATCGCTCGTTTCACTTCATATTTAACGTATCTAGTGCCATCTATATAGACATATTCGACTTTTTGCTGATCATCAGGCAGATCTTTAATAACCACACCATCAATGCTTGGGTAATCAGTAAAACCATAACTCTCTATGTTATAACGAGTGTAAAGTTCGTAGATCAAGGCCACTTTTTCACCCAAATAAACTTCATCCTGGGACAAAACAGTCCGAACAAACAAGTCACCTTGAGCACTGCCGCTATAAATGGGAATCTGACTAACAGTTACCTGTAGTTCATTCGTTTCATAAATCTTGCTGTTATATCTGATCCTCGCTTTCAAGGTGATTTGACCAGTAGTCTTGGGTATGATGGTGTAATTTATGGTAGCTTGATAATTGGTGCGACCGTTGATTATACGAACCGAGGTACTCTGACTGCGGCTAAAGACATCAAATTTATCCAACCCATCAATACTGATTACCTCGGCACCTTGAGCGTCTGTCATGGAGAGCATCAAAGTTGTGCTCACACCTTGCTGCAGGTATAAACTCTCTATGTCCAACCGGAACTCTGGTTCTGAAGCTGCCAGTGTATAGTCAACGCTGACGAAACATAGAAGCAGGGTTAAACCTATTATCCATCTCTGCCATTTACCATCCATATTTGTCATCCCTTCCTCTGACAACACCCTGATTGTTCTTCAGACTTTCCTCTTCCTCACTAGCTAACATATCCAGAATTCGGGCAATAGCTTCCCTAGTTTGGTCTTCCTCCCCTGGACTTTGCATATCTTCGTTCTGCTCATCATTCCTTTCACCATTCTGTTGATCATTTGTATCTTCGTTTTGCTGATTGTTTTGCTCTTGTTCGTTCTCTTCCATATTGTTTTGCTCTTGATCGTTTTGTTGGTCTTCAGGATCATCCTTCTGTATCTGTTCAGAAAGCTCATCAAGCTTTTGCTTGACAAACTCATAATTAAACTTCAATTGTACATCATGTGGGTAATTGATAATTCCTTCTTTGTAGATTTGCAATGCCTGATTGTAGTACTGTAATCTCTGGTTGTCATCCTCAGCAACTTCGCCTGCCCTATACAAACTGTTTCCAGCATTGAGGTACTTATCGATACTGGCAGCTGCTTTATCATAATACTCGCTAGCTTGAGTGTATTCACCTAATTGATAAGCTGCCTGGGCAGCGTTAAAATTCAGCGCTTGATGTTCTGGCATGGACTCCAGCCCCATGACGTATGCTTCCAATGCTTCGGCATAGCGTCCTTCCTCATACTGCACGTTGCCTGAGCGGAGCGCTTGACTGGCTGCCTTGTCAGCATTGGTCCATCCGATCCAAACCAAGGGCAGCAGCAAACCAGCAAAGATTCCAGATATCCAGAGAACCTTTTTCATGCTCCCCTCCTCCTTTCAGGCAGCAACCAGGCAATCAAGAATAAGAGCAGACCGGCACCCAAAAAGTACTGATATAACTGCTGAAACTGTTTAATTGCTGTTGTTTGGTAATCAGCCCTCTTCAGGGCGGCTAAATCCCGCAATAGAGCGGATATTTCCCCTCCATCCAAAGAAGCCTGATAATATGACCCATTCCCAGCCTGAGCCAGCTGTCTGAGTATATCGGCATTTAACTTTGACACCACCGTGTTGCCATTGCTATCTTTGAGATAACCAGTTATGGTATCTCCAGCATCGTTGAAGACAGGCACCAAACCGCCCATGGCAGTGCCTATTCCTACTGCGTAGATCCTTATCTGCTCTTCAGCGAGACGTTTTACCACATTAAGACTAGCCTCATCGTGCTCTTCGCCATCGCTGAGAATCAAAATTACCTTATCAGCGCTAGAGGTCCTAGAAAAAGATGCAGCAGCAAGATTGATGGCTGCTGCTAAGTTAGTTCCGCCGCCGCTGATGATGTCTGTGTCAATGACATTGAGAAACATGCTAGCCAGCTGGTAGTCATCAGTTAAAGGCAGCTGGATATAGGCATCAGAAGCAAAAGGTATAAACCCAATTCTGTCACCCGCTAATTGCTCCAGCAAACTGGATACGATCCGTTTAGCTACTGTTAGTCTGTCTGGCACAATATCCATAACCAGCATACTCTTAGATGTGTCGATCAGCACGTAAATATCCAGTCCAGACTTATTGATTTCGACATAGCCAGAAAAGACTTGTGGCCCCATCAGAGCAACTACTAACAGAACCAACCCTGTGGTGAGCAGTACTATCCACAGCACTTTAAAGCGCACATTGGGCTTTATGTGCAGCAAGGTCATAATCTTCTCCTTTTTTCGTAAACCAATAATGTATAGAACAACAGCCACACCAACAAGAATGAGCCACACGGAATTGGCTGGATATTTAAATTCGATCTCTTTCAGCAACCACATTGCCTCCTCAATCCTACGGAATTTGGACAAAGTGATATTTATCCACGACTATTCCCACTAATAAAAGCATTAACGCTGCTGTCATTATTGGAAAAGCCAGTTCGTTGTATTCTCGATAGTTGTTATCCTCAAATGTGGTTTTTTCTAGCTCGTTAATTGTAGCAAAAATCTGCTCCAACGCTCTGGCGTTGGTGGCTCGGTAGTATTGACCACCGGTAATCTCCGCTATCTGCTGCAGCAGAGCTTCATTAAATCCGCCTTCGTACTGTACATATTGAGTGATACCAAAAAGCGTCTGCCCAGAAGGTAGTATCAACCGATCACTACCAATGCCTATTGTGTAAATGCGAATACCCATTTCCCAAGCCAATTTGCTAGCGGTAACTGGATCAATAGATCCAGCATTGTTATCGCCATCAGTAACCAAAATCATGATTTTTGATGCTGTATCACTTTTCTTAAGCCTGTTTAAACCGACAGAAATTGCCATACCTATGGCTGTCCCATCCTTATTGACTGATTCTGTAGTCACATTAGCCAAGGATTCGCGAACCACGTTGTGATCCAAAGTCAAAGGCATCCGTGTGTAGGCTTCACCCGCAAAGATCACTAACCCGATACGGTCGTTGGTACGAGCGCGGATAAACTCGTCGATCGTTTTCTTAGCAACTTCCAATCTATTTGGGTTGAAGTCCACCGACTGCATTGAACCCGAGACATCCAGCAACATAACGATATCTATTCCCTGCCGCTGAATCACATCTGTTCTCTTTGTGGACTGCGGTCTGGCCAGTGCAATCACAAACAAAATCACCCCGCACAACACCAAAGCTTTTCCAATTATATGTTTTATGGTCTTAGCTTTGCCTGTGCTCTGTAACAACTTGACGCTGGAAAACTGCAATCCTTTCATCCTGCTGCTTAACCAAAAGAGGTATATGACTATGGGTATCAATAGTAAGAACCACCAATTCATAAAGCGCATCTGCCTGCACCTTCTTTTTGGGCATCTAATCTTTGTTGGCTTAGACGTTTAATCAAATCCACTAAGGCAGTATAAAGATCCTGCTTTTGAGTATTAGCTATTGGGACACCAGAAAACTTATATCTGTCACATGTTACCAACCAATTTTCAATTTCTGGAAGGATAGCCTGCAGTGCCTTGATCTGGCCCAGTTCACTGACTATTTCAGCAGATGTTTTACCGATGATCTGGCAGTGATACGCGAATTCAATATACTGTTTAAATAAATAGGTCAAGTCTACAAAATAACTGTCGCTCTCTACAGCTAAAGTGCTGGCCTTCTGGAAGAATAGTTCTTCTGGAGTTAACGGTTTGGCTCGTTTTTTGAACATAATCTTTACTAGTGCCATAATGCTTGTAATAAGGAATACGCCTGCAGCTATATAGAATAATGCCTGCCAATAAGATGGGCTCTCTGCCTTTATTATCTGAGTACTGCCTTCAAAAACATCATCACGGTCAATATCCGTTAAGGTTGAACTTACTTGAATAACCACTTCTTTATTGCGCAACCTCACCTTATACTCCCCAGGCTCAAAAGTGCGCAGTGAGATCTGGTAATGGCTGCCTGCTTGCTGAAACTCAACGACTTCAAAATCGCTAAACCGCTCGATTAACTCTTGCTGCGTCAAGTCTTCAGCTGTAATGTCCAGAGTTAAGATATCACCAATATAAATATTACGGCTTTCAGTACCTAATGTCTCAGGTGTTTGGACAGCTGTAAAATAGATCAGCAGCATACCACACAAAGCTATGAGCAATCCTGTCACTACACCAATGATCGTCTTTCTTCTCATTGTCGTATTCTACTCCTAAAGAACTGCTTAAGTGGTTTGACATAGTCTTCATCGGTATGAATGGTAATCAAATTGGGTTGAGCTTGGCCACCTAAGGGGTCGATCTGGAGTTCCTGCTTAAGGTTATCTAACACATAAGTGACCCCTGTTTCCAAATCTTCAAAAGTAAAGATGGCTCCAGCGGGAATGCGTTCTTCAGCTCTGTCAGCCACTCTGATACAGATCAAATCATGGCGGCGTGCTGAGGCTCTTAGTTCCTTTTGGTAGCCATCGTCTAAAAAGTCGGAGATTAAAAAGACCACACTGCGTTTTTTCTCGATGCGGTTTAGATACTGCAGTGCCCTGGCAATATTTGTACCAGTGTTTTTCGGTTCATAGGTTAATATTCTTTCAATAATACTCACCACATGTTTCCTGCCATTCTTGGATGGGATCAGTTCTTCCACTTGTTCCGTGAAAAATATTACCCCAACCCGATCATTGTTTCGGATGGCGGATAAAGCTAAAGTGGCGCTAATTTCGGCAATCAACTCTTTTTTCGTCCCAAAACTGTTGGAGCGAGACATATCAATTAGCAGAAAGATGTTCATCTCCCGCTCCTCTATAAACTGTTTGACAAATGCTTTGTTGTACCTAGCAGTGACATTCCAGTCAATGCTGCGTACATCATCTCCTGGTATGTACTGCCTGATGCTGTCAAATTCTATACCTTTCCCACGAAAACCCGATCGGTATTCACCTGAAAAGATTTCTTCAACCAACTTATTCGTTTTGATTTCAATTCTGCGAATTCTTTTGGCCAATTCACTCGACTGCATCCTAAGCCCCTCGCTATGTAATACCCTTAAGGTAAGTTAACCTGATCTAGGATCTCAGCGATCAACTGTTCAGCAGTAATCTCTTCTGCTTCAGCTTCGTAAGACAACAAAACCCGGTGGCGCAGGACATCATATGCGATCGCTTTAATATCATCTGGCATGACATACTCTCGCCCCACCATCAGAGCTCGACACTTAGCAGCCTTGATCAAATTAATCGAAGCCCGGGGAGATGCCCCACAGGCGATATATGATGATGGTTCCCGAGTTTTGCTGACAATATCCAGCACATAATTTACGATTTTCTCATCTACATAAATTCTGTCCACACATGCCCGCATGGTAAAAATTTCTTCGCGACTGATGATTCTGTTTATGTTAGAAGCAGGCGCTTGATTAAGAGTGTATTGATTGATGATCTGCTTTTCTTCTTCTCTTGTTGGATAGGTAACTTTTAATTTCAACATAAAACGATCCTGCTGAGCCTCTGGCAGCGGATAAGTACCCTGCTGTTCTAAGGGATTCTGAGTAGCGATAACCAAAAATGGCTCATCCAACGGATAAGTCACATCGCCAATCGACACCTGCTTTTCCTGCATAGCTTCTAACAGGGCTGACTGCACCTTGGCTGGTGCCCGGTTGATCTCATCTGCCAGGATCAAGTTGCTGAAGATAGGACCTTTTTTAATGACAAACTCCCCAGTCTTCTGATTGTATATTTCAGTTCCTAAAATATCTGCTGGTAAAAGATCAGGGGTAAACTGAATACGCTTGAAATCCAATCCGATCGCTTGTGCCACAGTACTGGCGGTAAGCGACTTGGCAAGGCCTGGTACACCTTCTAACAAGATGTGCCCACCGGTCAGAAGCCCTATCAAAATTCCATCTACCATATATTCTTGCCCAACAATGACCTTACTGATTTCTTTGCGTAGCTCAGCCAAGCGTTCTCTCACGTTTTGTACTTGCGAATATGCATACTGCAAATCATTCATCTACTGCACTGCCTCCTTTATTTCTGTGCATATGTATTCGTTCATAGACATAGCGTTAGTGACGGTTAAACCACTTGCAGTTCTGCGTATTCGATTGTGTGTTGCAACCTGATACTTAATCAAGATGCCCGTAGAACTTTAAAGGACAAGCAGAAGGCTTGCCCTTTAAAATTTAACTTCTTTTGGCGGCTCAGTAAAGGAATAAAAAACAGCTGTCGCATTTTCGAAATAAAGCACTTCTGTATTATCATCATCTGGTTTATACATTGCTTGCAATTCGGGGTAGTTGTCCAACATATGCTTCTTGGCTTCTACCCGGTCATCTCTGATCAGTTTACCGGTTACTCGCAGCCACTTGCCACCCATGCAGGCACAGATCTCAGCTTTAGGATTAGTTTGGAGCTGCTTGGATACAGCTTTAACTTTACCTGTTTGGATATACAGTTTGCCTTCAAAAATATCCACTGTACCAAATGGTCTGACGCGTGGTTGATCTCCTTCTACGGTGGCTAAGTAATATGTACCACACTTCTTTAAAAAATCATAGACCTCATGAATTCCTTCCATTTACCATTCCTCCTATATACACTGTTCTCCTTTGCTTTAATGTTATATCTTTATTTTAGCATTACTTTGTGAAGAAAGGAACTCAATCAGAGATTCCGCTCTTTTCTATCCTTCCTCGGGCACTATTCAGAAAGCCACTCGATATATCCATATATCGAGTGGCTTCAGACTGTCAAAAAAGCCTGTGCTATTCGCATAGGCTTTTGTTGTATGGTAAGATATAGTAGGGTGATGGATATG